>FSVZ01000090.1_pt1 | contig 65991 bp, 59 predicted proteins | sample 1637881 | NCBI WGS metagenome assembly FSVZ01 (sample SAMEA3914789, study PRJEB12502) | metagenome | biome: forest; material: soil | place: Canada | collected 2011-07-03 | depth 0.3 m
GGGCTGGCGCGCCGGCAGCCGCGCCCTAGACGTTCAGCTGGGGGGCGCGCGCGGCTCGCGTGCGCACGCCGTGGCGCAGCGTCCGCTGCGCGTGCGGGCGGCGCGCCCGCGGGGCCGGCTCGTGCGAAGGAGCCGCGAGCACGAGCTTCGGTCCGATCGCGACCGGGTCGACGCGCTCGGCGCGGACGCCGGTGCGATCGCCCGCGGCGGCGATCCGGCAGATCGCGACCAGGAGCGAGAGCACGCCCAGCCAAGCGATCGCGATCAGGATGAAGAAGAGCATCGTCCAGGTTTCCGAGGAGGCCCTCCGGCTTGTTCGCCGGCGGTGCCCCTGCCTCCTCCTCATCGGAAGCGCCGGCGGCGAGCATGAGCGCACTTCGCGCGGCTTACGAGGAATGTCCGCTGCCTGCGCGACGCCCGCTCATGCCGGCGCGCTCGAAAAAGCGCAGCGTTGAGAGCAGGCGAGCCAAACAGCAGGCAGGGGAGCCGGTGCGCTCATCGTTCCCGCAGCGCCCGGTAGCGGCGGATCAGCGCGTTCGTCGAGCTGTCGTGTGAGAGTTCCGGGGCCTGTGTGGCGAGCAGCTCGGGGATGATCTGCTTGGCGAGCGCCTTGCCGAGCTCCACGCCCCACTGGTCGAAGGAGTCGATCTCCCAGATCGCGCCCTGCGTGAAGACGCTGTGCTCGTAGAGCGCGACCAACGCTCCGAGCGTCCGCGGCTGCAGGCGCTCGGCGAGGATCACCGAGCTCGGGCGGTTGCCGGGCATCACGCGATGAGCGACGAGATCCTCCGGAGTGCCCTCACCACGAAGCTCCTGCTCGGTCTTGCCGAAAGCAAGGGCCTGCGCCTGAGCGAAGACGTTCGACATCAGGATCTCGTGATGCTCGCCGAGCGGGTTCAGCGTCCTGCCGAAGCCGATCAGGTCGACCGGGACGAGCTTGGTGCCCTGGTGGAGCAGTTGATAGAAGCTGTGCTGCCCGTTCGTCCCCGGCTCGCCCCAGTAGACCGCGCCCGTCTGGCACGGCACCGGCGCTCCGCTCAGCGTCACGCTCTTTCCGTTGGACTCCATCGTCAACTGCTGCAGGTAGGCGGGAAATCGCTTCAGGTATTGCTCGTAGGGCAGCACCGCGGTGCTCTGGGCGTCGAAGAAGTCGCCGTACCAGACCGCCAGCAGTCCCATCAGGACCGGCAGGTTGCGATCGAACGGCGTCGCGCGAAAGTGCTCGTCCATCTCGTGAAAGCCGGCGAGCAGCTCGGTGAACGCGGGCGGCCCGATCGCGAGCATCGTCGAGAGCCCGATCGCCGAGTCCATCGAGTAGCGGCCGCCGACCCAGTCCCAGAACTCGAACATGTTCGCCGGGTCGATGCCGAACTCGCGCACCGCCGCGGCGTTCGTCGAGACGGCGACGAAGTGCTTCGCGATCGCCTGCTCGTCGCCGAGCGTCGAGAGCAGCCACTCGCGAGCCGACCTCGCGTTGGTCATCGTCTCGAGCGTCGTGAACGTCTTCGAGGAGACGATGAAAAGCGTCTCCTCCGCGTCGAGCTCGCGCGTCGCCTCGACGAGGTCGGTCGCGTCGACGTTCGAGACGAAGTGAAAACGCATCTCGCGCTTGGTGAAGTGGCGCAGCGCCTCGTAGGCCATCGCCGGGCCGAGGTCAGAGCCGCCGATGCCGATGTTCACGACATTTCGCAGCGGGCGGCCGGTGTGACCGGTCCACGCACCCGAGCGCACGCGCTCGCTGAACTGCGACATATGCTGCAGGACCGCGTGGACCTGCTGCACGACATCGACGCCGTCGACGATCAGCGACGCGTCCTGCGGCATCCGCAGAGCGACGTGCAGAACCGAGCGGTTCTCCGAGACGTTGATCCGCTCGCCCTTGAACATCGCCTCGATCCGACCACCCAACCCAGCCTGCGCGGCGAGGGCGAGCAGCAGCTCGAGCGTCCGGTCGGTCACGCGGTGCTTTGAGTAGTCGAGGTACAGCCCGGCGCCTTCGGCGACGAGTCGCTCACCCCGATTCGGATCCCGCGCGAACAGCTCACGCAGGTGAACGTCGCCGATCTCATCGTGATGCTGGGCCAGCGCTCGCCACGCCGGAGATCCCGTCACTCGTGGTGGGTCCGCCACGAGGCCCAGTCTATTCGGGTGCTCGCCGGCCGCGCGAGGGGTTCCAATACGCTCCGGCGATGGGCCCCGACGAGCTGCGCCGGCGGATCGCCGGATTCCCGCGCTGGAGCTACCGCTTCGAGTTCGCGGGCGGCGTCAGCACGCCGGTCAACGATCGCGGCAGGATCAACCGCCAGGAGCAGCGCGAGAAATACTTCTTCACTCGGCTGCTGACGCTGACCGGCGGGACGTTGCAGGGCATCCGCGTGCTCGACCTCGGCTGCAACGCGGGCCTGTGGTCGCTCCGGGCGATCGAAGCCGGTGCCGACTTCGTCGCCGGCGTCGACCTCCACCAGGAATACATCGACCAGGCGCAGCTCGTCTTCGAGGCCAACCAGATCGAGCCGACGCGTTACCGCTTCGAGCGCCGCGACATCTTCGCGCGTCCGCTCGAGGGAGACTTCGATCTCGTGCTCTGCCTTGGCGTCCTCGGTCACACCGACCGTCCGGCAGAGCTGTTCGAGCTGATCGCGGCGACCGGCGCCCGTCTGGTCGTAGTAGACACGAACGTCTCGCGCGCTCGCTCGAGCCTGTTCGAGACGACCCAGCTGTACGACAGCCGCGACGTCGTCGGCGACGGGCTCGTGCTCGTGCCGAGCAGGCAGGCGGTCGTCGACCTCGCCGACCGGCACGGGTTCGCGACCGTCGCGCTGGCGCCGAACTGGACTGACCGGCTGGGGATGAGCGACTACCGTCGCGAACGCCGCTGCGCGTTCATCTGCTCACGCGGGGAGGACCTGAGCATCCTGCCCGGCGAGCGACGGCCACGCTTGCTGCCCTGGTGGCTTCGCGACCCCGCCGCGCTGACCGGCATCTGAACGGCGGGGTCGCCGGCCCCGCCGGGGGGCGCCCGGGGCGCAGCCGTCCGTTCCCTCGCCGTCAGGCTCGTTGCCGCTCCACGAGGCGCTCGAGCGCATCCGAGATCTGCTCGCAGACGACGTCCGTCGCGAATAGGCGCTCGGCCTCCTGCCGCGCTCGGCCGCGGATCTCCGCCGGCGCCCCGGCGAGGCGGCCGAGCATCTCCTCGACCGCGCCGGCGAGCCCGTCCACGTCGCCGGGCGCGACGACGCTCGCCACCCGGCGATCGACGTGCTCGATCGCACCTACCTCGCTCGTCGCGACGACGGGCACGCCGGCCGCGAGCGCCTCGGCGGCTGTCAGGCCGAACGGCTCGTACCTGCTGGCCACGAGGACCACGTCGCTGTGCGCGAGCTCCTGTGGCATCCCGTCGGGCGCGACGCGGCCGCCGTATTCGGCGTTCTCGTCGGGCAGGTCATCGAGCAGGGCGCTGTAGTCCGACCACAGGCTCGGACCGCCGACGACGCGGATCCTCGCGTCGGATCGACGCTCGAGCAGCCGCCATGCCACGCGGACGACGTCGTCGAGGCCCTTGCGCAGCGACAGCCTGCTCGGCACGAGCACCGCCGGCGGTCGCGCCGGTCCCCGGGTGGAGCTGGCGAAGCGCTCGAGCCGGACGGGGTTGGCGATCACGATCGTCTTCTCGAGCGGAAAGCGGTAGTCACGGACGATCTGATCGCGGAACACCGTGCTGATGCAGATCAGCAGGCTCACCCGTCGGATCCGCAGCGCCTGGACGAGCGTGCGGAACGCCATGATCGCCGTGACGGCGAAGAAGACGTAGCGCGGCTGGCATCTGAGCGCAAGCCGGCGCTCGCGAAGCAGCCACCGCAGCTCGCCGGCCTGGTGCGTGTCGGGGCGGACGACCAGCGGGACCGAGCGGATCAAGCTCGCCGGCACGCCGAGCGACTCGATCGTCTGGTTCTGGAAGACCAGGTCGTATGGCGCTTCCCGGTGGCGCCGCACGATCTCGCGGCGCAGCCGCGCGGCGCTGAGCGCGCGCGCGAGCAGCCCCGAGGCGAAACGGGTGATGCTCGTACGGCTGTACCAGCGGTCCCACCGCCAAGGATTCGTGCCTGAGATGAACGTCAGGTTCTCCCGTGCGAGCAGCTGCGGTGGAACGTGACGCGCCGTTCCCGGAAGGAAGCAGTCGATCCGATGGCCGCGCCGTGAGAGCCCCTCGAGAAGCTCTGTCACGACGCCCGGAGCACCGCCGGACTGCGCCGGCCCGCCGCCCAGCCAGGCGATCCGCAGGGGGCGATCGGCCGGCACCGGCGGACCCTATCAAGCGGTCTGTTGGGCGATTGCGCGGGCCTCTGCGAGACTCACGCGCGTGTCGGACTCGACGTCGGACGGCAGCCCGCGGTCCCCCAAGCCGAAGGTCGTATACGTGATGGGCGCCGGACGCAGCGGCAGCACGATCCTCGGTGTGCTGCTGGGCAATTGCGCCGAGGTGTTCTTCGCGGGCGAGCTCTACAAGTGGCTGCCACGAGCGGGGGAGCCCACCCTGAAAGATCCGCGACGAACCGAGTTCTGGCGGGCCGTGCGGATGCGGCTGGCTCCGGTGCTGCCGATCGCGGGGGGGGCGGCGCATCGCGCCCTCGAGCGCTCTTCCGGGCTCTTTCGACCAGACGGCGCGCGCGCACGCCGTCTGCTGCGCGCCCCCTACCGGCAGCTGACCGGCGAGCTGTTCGGCGCGATCGCGGCGAGCGCGGGCGCCGCCTATGTCGTCGACACCTCGCACTATCCGCTGCGCGCTCGCGAGCTGCAGGCGATCGACGAGATCGAGCTCTACGTGCTGTTGCTGGTTCGAGATCCGCAGGACGTCGTGGCCTCCTTCGCGCGCGAGGACGTCGCCGAGCGGCGGTTCAGCCCGCTCACCACGCGCGCCTACCTGCTGCTGACCTACCTGCTCTCCGCATGGGTCTTTCTGAGACAACCGGCCGAGCGTCGCTTGACGCTGTTCTACGAGGATCTGCTCGACGATCCTGCGGGCGTGCTGCGCACGCTGCTCGACGATCTCGGCTCCTCCGCGGCGGTGCCCGACTTCGACTCGCTGGCGACCGGCCTCGCGCTCCACGGAAACCGCCTGCTCGCCTCCGAGGTTGTCTCGCTGCAGCGACGGCGCTCGCCCCACGGGACCGTCGGGATCGGCGCGCGAGTCTTCGCGCGTCTGCTCTCAGGCGCCCTCACGCAGCTGCGCCCGCGCGTCACGGCCCGCTCGGAGAGTGCGTCGGTGGGGTCAACGCAGAAGCCTGCGCGCTGAGCGCCACGCGCTCGCTCCCCGCGCCGCCACGTTCGGCTGCGCGCGTGACGAACTCCGAGAGTCGTGCCTGGAAGCTCGCGACGGAGAAGCGCTCAGCGTTCGCGACGGCCAGCGCCGGGTCGAACTCGAGCCGCTCGACCTGCTCGATCGCCGCGGCGAACGCGGAGGCATCCCCCGGTGCGGCGAAGACCCCGGTCTGGCCCTCGAGCACGGTCTCGAGCACCCCGCCGGCCCCGGCCGCGATCACCGGTCGCCCCGCCGCCTGAGCCTCGACGGCGGTGATGCCGAACTCCTCGATACCGGTGATCACGACCGCTCGTGCGGCGGCGTAGAGCGCCGCGAGCTCCTCGTCCGCCACGCGCCCGAGGAAGCTCGCCTCAGGGTAGGCCTCGCGCAGGCTCTCGTAAGCCGGACCCGCGCCGACGATCTGGATCGGCATCTTCACCCGCCTGGCCGCCTCGAGCGCGACGTCGACGCGCTTGTGCGGCACGAGCTCGCTGACGAGCAGCAGGCTCGCGCCTGGCTCGCCCGGGGAGAAGCGCTGCGTTTCGACGGGCGGATGGATCACGGTCGACTCGCGGCCGTAGAAGCGCCTGATCCGCCCGCGCGTCAGCTGCGAGTTCGCCACGTAGTCGTCGACGCCTCGGCTCGCCGCCAGGTCCCACCTGCGCATCCATCTGAGCTGGCGGCGCAGCAGCGGGCGCAGGGGCGCGGCCACCTCCTCGAGCGCGCGCTGCTGCTCAGTCCAGGCGTAGCGAAACGGGGCGTGGCAGTAGCACACATGCACCGCGCCGTCGGGAATGCGCACGGCGTGGGCGAACGCGCTGCTGCTGCTCAGCACCACATCGCTCTGCGGCAGCGCAAGCCGCCGCACGGCCCACGGATAGAGCGGCAGCAGGCGCCTGAACTGGTGCTGGTCGACATCGAGCCGGTTCAGCACGGATGTCTGAATCGAGCGGCCCGCGAAGCGTCCGCCCGTCGCCTTCTCGTCGTAGAGAAGCGTGAAGATCGGACCGCGCGGGTAGCTCTCGGCCATCGCGGCGAACGTACGCTCGGCGCCGCGCATGACGAGCAGGTAGTCATGCACGAGAGTCACGTCGATGCCACTATTGGCCTCTCGCGCTGGCACGCGCGTGGATTCTACTGCCGCCCCTGGGCCCGGCTCGCCGACAGTCGTGGGCTACGATCTCGCGCGTGCACGTACTGATGCGGCGAGCTCGGCGCCAGTGCGCGTTCTCATAACGGTTCCCTGGTGGGAGCGCCTCGGGGGCGCCGAGGCGATGTTGCACACGATCCTCGAAGGCGCGAACGAGAGCGGGCACGAGCTCGAGGTCGTGTTCTTCCACGACGGCCCCTGGCCGGACGAGCTGAGGGCGGCGGGGCTGCGCGTCGAGGTCATCGACGCCGGGCGTGTGCGTCAGCTTCACCGCGTCGCGAGCACCGTCGTGAGGCTCGCCGCGATCCTGCGCGCGCGGCGCCCGGACGTGATCCTCAACTGGTCGTCGAAGACTCAGCTGTATGGCGCGCCGGCTGCCGCGCTCGTCGGTATGTCCGATCGCGTCGTCTGGTGGCAGCACTCGATCGCCGGCCGGCACTGGATCGATCTCGCCGCCAACCTGCTGCCGGCGCGTGCGATCGCCTGCTACTCGAGCGCGGCGGCCGAGGCCCAGGAGCGTCTACGCCCGCGCCGGCGGACACTCGTGATCGCGGCGGGCGCGCGGCCGCTGGGCAGCCCCACGGCGAGCGCGCCGCTGCAGCTGCCCGCGGACGTCCCGATCGTCGGCATCGTCGGGCGCCTGCAGGCGTGGAAGGGCCAGGACCGCCTGTTGCGCGCGCAGGCGCTGCTGCGCGACCGGGGACAGGAACTGCACCTCGTGATCGTCGGCGGCGACTCATACGGGCTCTCGCCCGCGTACGCCGCGTCGCTGCCCGCGCTGATCTCCGAGCTGGGACTCGACGGCGCGGTGACGCTCGTCGGCGAGGTCGCCGATGCGATGCCGTTCATCGAGCAGATCGACGTCCTCGTCAACGCGTCGGACCCGGAGCCATTCGGGATCGTGCTGGTCGAGGGCATGGCCGCTGGGCTCCCGCTCGTCGCCGTCGACGCGGGAGGGCCACGCGACATCGTCGAGCACGAACACACGGGGATGCTCGCCCGCTCCGGCGATCCCGTCGATCTCGCGGCCGCGCTCGAGCCGCTGCTGAGCTCGCAGGCGCTTCGGCGCTCGCTCGGCGACGCCGGGCGCGAGCGCTTCCTGCGTGACTACACCGACGAGGCGGTCCGCACGCGGTTCTTCGCCGCGCTGCAGGGGCTGATCGATGACCGAGGCGGCCGCGATGGCGAGCAGCGCCGGCGCTGAGCGCGCCGCGGTGCGAGCGCCCGTGCCGAAGGCACGCGAGGTGACGCTCGTGGCGCATCACGTCGGTCCGGTCGGCGGCATGGAGCGCGTCCTCAGCGAGCTCGCGCTCGGCCTCCGTCGGCGCGGGTATCGCGTCACGGTGATCGCCTACGCGTGTGACCTTCCGCCCGCCGCCGGTGTCACCTTCAGGCGCGTCCGCGGACCGAGTCGGCCGTTCGTGATCAGCGGGCCGTGGTTCATGCTCGCGGGCACGCTCGCGGTCAGGCGCTGGCGAGCAGGCCTCGTCGAGGCGGTCGGCGCGATCGTGCTGAACAGGGTGGACGTGATCTCGATCCACTACTGCCAGCAGGTCGGCCCGGCGACTCCGAGCCGCGCGACGTGGCTGTTTCGCGTCAACGCCAACGTCTCGGCGCGCCTTGGCAGGCTCGCCGAGCGAGTCTGCTTCCGCGTCAACAGGCCGCGCCGCGTCGTCTGCGTCTCGGAGGGTGTGGCCGATGAGATCCGAGAGCACTTTCCGCGGCTCCGCGCACGGACGATGACGATCCCGAACGGCGTCGACACCGAGGCGTTCGCGCCCGGCTCACGCGCGAGCGAGGCGGCCGCGCTGCGCAAGCAGCTCGGAATCGCCGATCACCGGCAGGTCGCGATCTTCGTCGGCAGCGAGTGGCAGCGCAAGGGGCTCGAGCCGGCGATCCGAGCGCTCGCCGAGGCGCCGGGCTGGGATCTGCTGGTCGTGGGCAACGGCGACCGCGAGCGCTACGAGCAACTCGCGAGAGAGCTGGGCGTCGACGGCGCGATCCACTGGATCGGCGTCTCGCGCGACGTCGCCCCCCTCTACCAGCTCGCCGACGCGCTGGTCTTTCCCACGAGCTACGAGGCCTTTCCGCTCGTCGCGCTCGAGGCCGCAGCGAGCGGCCTGGCGATCCTCGCGACCCCCGTGAACGGGATTCGCGAGCTCGTGCGCGACGGTCAGAGCGGCTTTCTGATCGACACCCAGCCGAGCGACATCGCCGCCCGCCTGCGGCTGCTCGGATCCGACAGGGCGCTGCGCGAACGGCTCGGCAGCGCCGCTCGCGCAGCCGCGCTCGGATACAGCTGGGCGAGCATGATCGAGCGCCACGACGCCCTCTACGAGACGCTCTCGCCGGCAGCCGGCGAGAGCCGCCGCCGGCTCCGGTCCTAGCCCCGGCCGGCGAGGATATCCGTCAGGAACGCGTGCATCCGCCGCTGCTGGGCGTCGCGGTCGAACAGGCGCCAGCTCAGGGCCGTGACCGCTTCGCGGCGACGATCGATCTCAGCTCGGCTGAGTCCCTCGAGCAGAGCGCTCAGCGAGTCGATGAACGTGGCGCTCCACGGCGCCTCACCCGGCAGCCGCCAGAGGTAGCCCTCGTCGAGGTCATAGGCGAGCGGCGCCTGGCCGCTGATCACCGGAAGCCCGGCGGCGAGGTACTCGCTCAGTTTCGTCGTGTAGCGGAATGAGCCGACTCGGTCGACGCTCTGGGAGAGGCTGCCGGCGTCGAACGCCGACAGGTAGTCCGTCACCTCCTCGGGAGCGACGCGTCCCGGCAGCAGCACGCGCTTACCGAGGTCATCGCCTGCGAGCTCCTGTAGGCGCGCGAGGCCGTCGCCGTCGCCGACGATGCACGCGACGACGTCCGCGCGAGAGGTGCGCCGGACCGCCTGCACGATCTCGGCGCCGTAGACGTAGCCGACTCGCTCGTTCCAATGAAGCGAGCCGACGAGCCCGATCACGATCGTCTCCGGCGCGACGCCGAGCTCGCCGCGAATCCGCGCGCGCGCCCCGGGCGCGGGCTCGTCGCGAGCCCAGCCCGGCGCCGTCATCGCCCGCGGGGCCCCGAACGTCAGCGCCCGTCCGGCGAGGTAGGGCGTCCACCCGACGAAGCCGGCGCAGTTGCGGTAGAGCAGTCGCTCGTAGGCGCCGCCGAGCACGCCGAGCAGGCGAGAGCGAAGACCCAGGAACGGGCCGACGGCGTCTCCGCTGCTGATGACGTATCGAACGCCCAGCAGCACGCGCAGCAGCAGCAGCGTCAGGCCACCCGCCGTGCCCGTTCCCTCCATCACGACCACGTCGGGCCGGCGCTCGAGCACGCGGCGCACCAGCCGCACCGCCGAGCCGACCTTTCGCGACCGGTCGAAGGCGAACTCCTCGGCCGGGAGCGTCGCCAGCAGCGCCTTGATCCGCTGGCCCTCGCGGTGACCCGCTCCCTGCGTCGCCAGGAAGATGATCCGCGGCCGTGTGAGGTCCGGCTCGTGGTCGCGGTCGGCCTGCCGATCGGGGCGCTCGAGCAGCCCGCCAGGCACGCGTGACGCGCCGCGCGCGGGGTCGTCTACGGTCGAACCCGCGCCATCCCACATGTGCCGCATTCTATGGGTCGAGTGTGAGCCTGCACGGTCCATTGCCCCCGTATCGCCGGCACCAGGCCGGCGCTACTCTTTAGACGCGGGAAAGCCCCACGCATATGATGGCGAGCCCTCGGAAGGCCGGGACGGACCCCCCTACTTCGATGAACGAACCCACCGATGCTAACGCCATCTTTGCTCCGATCTGGAGACGCAAGTGGCTCATTCTCGCCGTCGGGATCATCGTAGCGGCAGCCAGTTACCTCTACTACAAGCGCCAAACGCCTGTCTTTCAGGCGAGCACGCAGGTGTTCCTCGGGGCCGGCGCCGAAGAACAGGCGGCAGGCGAAAGGGGGGCAGCCAAGGCGGGTCGCGCAACCGCACTTACCGATCAGGCGAGCGTGATCAACACGATCGTCGTCGAACAGGTGCGTCGGCGGCTGCGCGCGAAGCACAAAGACGCGCTCGCGCGCGCCACGGCGAAGGTGAAAGCGAAATCGATCGAAAAAAGTGAATTCATCACGATCTCCTCCGAAGCCAGCTCCGCCAGGACCGCCGCGCTGCTGGTGAATCTGACCGCTGAGGCATACATCAGACGCCAGAGCGGCCAGCGCCAGCGGGGGATCGAAAACGCGATCGCGATCGACCGCCGACAGCTGCGGCGAATCGAAGCCGCAACGGTCGCCCAGGCGAAGAAGCCGGTGAAAGCGACGAGCGGTAAAGCCGGCTCCTCGACCGCCGCCTCGGCGGGCTCCCCGAGCGCGGCAAGCGTGATCCAAGAAGCGACGCTCAGCTCGAAGATCAACCAGCTCGAATCGAGTTTCGGCTCCTCCACGGCGCAGCAGGTCAGGCCGGCGACCGTGCTCACCACACAGATGATCTCTCCGAAGCCGCGCAGAGATGCGGAGTTCGGGTTCGTCATCGGCCTCGTGCTCGCCGCGATCGCCGCCTACGCCTTCAGCCGCTTCGACCGTAGGCTGAGGTCGATCGCGGGGATCGAAGCGGTCACCCGGCTACCGCTGCTCTCCGCGATGCCGAAGGTTCGCCAGCCGGTCGTGCTCGCCCCGACCCCGCGTCCATCCGTGCGGCTGCTCGAGCCGCTGCGGCGGCTGCAGACCGCCCTGCCGCCGAGCGAGCCAGCGGCGGCGACGCGCTACGGCCCCGCGCGGGTGATCCTGTTCGTCAGCCCCGACCCGGGCGATGGCAAGTCGACGATCGTCGCCGATCTTGCGCTCGTTCAGCGCGACAGCGGTGAGCGTGTCATCGTCGTCGAGGCGAACTTCCGACGCCCGGTCCTGGCGAAGCGGCTCGGCCTCGAGGGGGACGGTCGCCTCGCCGCGGTGCTGGCCGGCAGGCTCGACGTCGAGGAGGCGACGCAGCGCGTGATGCCGACTGTGCATCCGGGTCCTTCCTACGACGAGGACGGCGCCGGAGGGGTTGGAGTGGCGACCGCCACGCAGGCTGAAGTTGGCTCGCTGTTCGTGCTCGCCGGAGATCGATCGGTCCCGAACCCGCCCGCGCTGCTGCGCCCCGAGGCGGTCGCCGACCTTTTTCGCTCGCTTGCCGAGCGCTTCGACTACGTGCTGGTCGACGCCCCTTCGCCGCTGGAGGTGAGCGACATCATTCCCGTGCTCGGGCTCGTCGATCAGATCGTCGTCGTCGCGCGTGCGGGGCATTCCCGTGAAGCCTCCGCGCTGCGCCTGCGCCAGCTGCTGGACCGCCCGTCGTGCGCGCCCGTCGCGGGCGTCGTGGCGAACTTCGTCGCGCCCGCCGACCTCAAGCGTTACGGCTTCTCGGTTGCCGGGCGCGCGTGGCAGGGCAGCAGACTCACGAGACGATGAACGCGCTCCGCCCAGCTTGGCGGGCGGCAGTCGGCCCCGGTCACCAAGATGTGATCCAGCGGCGCCTGAGCGACCTCTCCATCACCGGCCTGAGCGCGCTGATTCCGGCGGCGCTCGCGCTCGCGGTGACGATCGCCCTCCCGAACGCGAGCCTGCTGCTGGCACTCGGGCTGATCGCGGGAGCCCTGGGGATCGTCGCGCTGATCGTCTGCAGCCGGCTCGAGATCACCGTCACGCTGACCGTTCTCTATCTGGGCCTGTTGAACGGACCGGTCAAGCTGTTCACCAATTCGCGCGAAGTGACCGCTTCGATGCAGGATGTGATCATCCTGGCGGTCTGCCTCGGCGCGCTCATGCGGATCGCCGTGCGCAAGGAGCGGATCGCGATGCCACCGCTGTCGGGTTGGGTGCTGGCCTGGGTCGCGTTGGTCCTCGTCAACGCCTTCAACCCGAAAACCGAAGGAATCCTCCACGTGCTCGGCGGCTTCCGCCAGCAGCTCCAGTTCGTCCCCTTCTTCTTCTTCGGCTACGCCCTGATGCGTTCGAAGCGGCGCTTCCGCCAGCTGTTCGTCATCGTCGGGGTGCTGGCGCTCGCCAACGGCGCCGTCGCCGCTTATCAGACGAAGCTCACGCCCCAGCAGCTGGCGGGATGGGGGCCCGGATACCACGACCTGATCTATCCCCCGGGAAGCGGGACCGGGCGCGTCTACTTCAGCGAAGGCGAAGCGAGGGTCCGCCCGCCCGGCCTCGGCGCCGAGGCCGGCGCCAGCGGCGGGATCGGAAGCGTCGCGCTGCCGATGTGCCTCGCGCTCGTCGCGATCAGCCGCCGCCGGAAAAAATGGATCGCGATCGTGCTTGCGCTCGGCGCGATCACGGCAGTGACCGTAGGGCTCGGGCGCCTGCAGCTGATCGGAGCGGCGCTCGGCGTGCTCGCGTTCATGGGGTTGGCGATGCTCGCCGGGAGGCAGTTCGCGCGAACGTTGGGCACGATTCTCGCCGTGCTCGTGCTCGCGATTCCGACCGGCGCCGTGCTCATCTCGACGCTGCGCAGCGGCACGTTCAAGCGCTACGAAAGCATCGGCACCTCCTCCGAAACGACGCTGCACAAGGAAGCCGCGTGGAGCAAAATCCCCAAATACGTGGCGGCCTCGCCGCTCGGATTCGGCTTGGGCAACATCGGCGCCGTCAGCGGATTCGGCGGCAACGCCAACACGAATCTGCTGGAAGGTCACGGCCTGACCTCCGAGACCGAGTACAACGTCCTCGTGAAGGAACTCGGCGCCCCCGGGCTCGTTTTGTGGCCGCTGCTCGCGATCTTCATCATCGTGCTGGTCGCGCGTCGAATCCGGCGGATCCGCGACGGCGAGCTCGCGATCTGCCTCGCGGGCACGCTCGCGGCCTTCGTCACGCTGCCGATCGACGGCACCTCGGGCTTCATCAGCGGCGGCCCGCAGGGCGGCGCGTATTACTGGTTCGCGATCGGGGTCGTCGCGTACTGGCTCGCCGGATCGCGGCGCACGCCCGCGCAAGAACACCCGGAGACGAGCGATGCCTCGCCTGGCGCTGCTTAAGGCGGCGCGGGCCTCGGGCCCTGACTCCGCCTCCACGCGCGAGCGCCTGAGCCTGCTGATCGGCGATCGTCGCGGGCTGATCGGGCTGCTCGCGGTCTGCTCGATCCTGTCGGGCTTCACCGAAGCCGCGACGCTCGCGCTCGTCGCGCAGCTGGCCGCCTCGGTCCTGCGTACTGCTCACAGCGGGGCGCACGTGCACACGCTCTCACTGCTGAACATCCACGCGGGTAACGGAACGCTGATCCTCGTCGCGTTCGGCTTCGCCGTCCTGCGCCTGCTCTTCCAGATCCCGCTCTCCGTGCTGCCGGCGCGGATCTCGGCGGCGGTGTTGGCGCGCCTTCGCACCGAACTGTTCGACTCTTTCAGCCGCGCCTCGTGGACGGTCCAATCACAGGGCAGAGAGGGAAAGCTCCAGGAGGTGATGACCAACCAGGTCCAGCAGGCCGTGCTGGGCGTGACGGGCACGACGGGCCTGATCACGTCAGGGCTTCAATTCGTCGTCCTGATGGTCAGCGCGCTGCTCCTGAACGTCGTCGCGGCGATCATCGTCGGGGCGATGACGGTCGTCCTGTTCGGCCTGCTGCGCCCGATGCGGGCGCGCGGGGGGCGCTACGCGCAGTCGCTCTCGCAGGCACAGGTCCAATATGCGGGCGGCATCGCCGAGCACAACCGGCTCGCCGAGGAGACGCACGTCTTCGACGCCGGCGAGGCCCAGCGCAGGAGGGTCGGCGCGGCGGTCGGGCGCGCGCAGCACTGGTACTTCCGCGCCCAGGTGCTCTCGAGGCTGGTCTCGAACGTCTACCAGAGCCTCATCTACCTCCTGCTGGTCGCCGGCATCTGGGCGATCTACCTGATCGGCGGCAGCCACGCCGGCGCTCTGGGCGGCGTCGTGCTCGTGCTCCTGCGAGCCGGGATGGCGGGACAGCTGATCCAGGGCTCCTACCAGACGCTGATCCAGGCGATCCCGTTCGTCGAGCGAGCGCAGGAGACGCTCACGGATTACCGGGACAGCGCCGAGCCCGACGGCGGCGAGGGGCTGCCGTCGATCGACCGCGTCAGGTTCGAGCACGTCTCCTTCGCCTACAACGAGCAGGCACCTGTCCTGTCGGACGTGAGCTTCAGCGTCAGTGGCGGCGAATCGATCGGAATCGTCGGTCCGTCCGGCGCCGGCAAGTCGACGCTGCTGCAGCTGCTGCTGCGCCTGCGTCGTCCCGACGCGGGCGCCTACCTGATCAACGGTGTCGAGGTCGAGCGCTTCGCGCGCAGCGACTGGTATCGCCACGTCTCCTACGTCCCGCAGGAGCCGCGCCTGCTGCACGCCTCGGTCGCCGACAACATCCGCTTCTTTCGCGACATCGACGACGAGCAGATCGAACGCGCGGCGCGCCTGGCGCGGATCCACGACGACATCATCGGTTGGCCCGAGCAGTACGGCACGATCGTCGGACCCCGCGCTGACGCGGTCTCCGGCGGACAGCAGCAGCGGATCTGCCTCGCTCGCGCGCTTGCGGCCGAGCCCGATGTGCTGATCCTCGACGAGCCGACGAGCGCGCTCGATCCGGAGTCCGAGGCGCAGATCGGCGCTTCGCTGCAGGCGCTCCGCAGCAACCTGACGCTGTTCATCGTCGCCCACCGGATGTCGACGCTCGAGATGTGCGACCGGATCATCGTGATCGTCGACGGGCGGATGGCCGGCTTCGACACGAAAGCGGCGTTGCAGCGCGAGAACCCCTACTACCGTCGAGCCTCGGAGCTCGCGAGCGCCGGCAACGGCAATCGCAGCGGGGGTGGCCAGCCCGGCCTGCCTCCGCGACCAGGCGAAGCCAGCGGTCTCGCCGGCGCGGGCCCGTCGCGAGCCGGCGCGGGCGGGGGGAGCCCAGCGCTCGAGCACGGCGCGATCGATCTGACGCCGCCGCCCGATCCGCTCGTCGGCGCGATCCCCGACTTCTTCATCGTCGGGCACCCGAAGTGTGGGACGACGGCACTCTACGAGATGCTCCGCGTCCATCCCGAGATCTTCATGCCCGAGCGCAAGGAGCCGTGGTTCTTCGGCGAGGAGCTGCACCAGTCGGTCCCGCCGCGACCGGGCGGCACGCCGCGGACGCTGAGCGAGTATGCCGAGTGGTTCGCCGGCGCCGCGCCGGGCCAGGTGGTCGGTGAGGCATCGGCCTACTACCTCTGGTCGCAGACCGCCGCGGCGAACATCGCCCGGGTCAATCCCGATGCGCGGATCATCGCGATCCTGCGCGAGCCGGCGAGCTTTCTCTTCTCGCTGCACCTGCAGTTGCTCGAACAGCACACGGAGGTCGAGAAGGACTTCGCGAGTGCGATCGCGCTCGAGCGCGATCGCAGGGAGGGCCGGTCGGTTCCGCGCTACACGTACTGGCCGCAGATGCTGCTCTACTCCGAGTTCATTCACTACGTCGAGCAGCTCGAGCGCGTCTATGCGGCCTTTCCCGCCGAGAACGTCAAGATCCTGATCTACGACGACTTTCGCGCCGACAACGAGCGCGTCGTGCGCGAGGTTCGACGCTTCCTCGGCGTCGAGGAGTCCGGCGCAGTGCCGCGCGTGCAGGCGAATCCCACGGTGCGTCCGCGCTCGCAGGTCCTCAACGAGGCGGTGCACGCGGTCGGAATCGGACGCGGTCCGGTGTCGCATGCCGTGAAGGAGGCGATCAAGGCAGTGACGCCGGATGGTCCGCGGCGCCGTGCGCTCTACGCGTTTCAGCGCCAGGTCGTCTTCGGGCCACCGCGCCCGGCGGATCAGCGGGTGCTGGCGGCGCTTCGCAGGCGCTACAGGGACGAGGTGGTCGCGACGAGCGAGTACCTGGGACGCGATCTCGTCACGCTGTGGGGCTATGACGAGCTCTAGCCGCGACCGCGACGCCGACGCGGGCTCTCGCGCGCCCGTCGGCGCTTCGGCAGAGTCCCTGCTCGCGACGCCCGCCGGCGGCGAACGCGCGCCGGACTTCTTCATCGTCGGGCACCCGAAGTGTGGGACGACCGCCCTGTACCAGATGCTGCGCGTCCATCCTCAGATCTTCATGCCGGAGCTGAAGGAGCCGTGGTATCTCGCGAGCGACATGCAGCCGCGCTTTCCGCCGCCGCGCTCGGCGTCGCCGCCCGAGACGCTGCAGGAGTATCTCGCGCTGTTCGCCGAGGCCGGCGAGGGCCAGCGGGCCGGCGAGGCCTCCTCGGCATACCTGCTCTCGCGCACCGCCGCTGCGCAGATCGCCGAGCTGGCGCCCGACGCGAAGATCATCGCGATCCTGCGCGAGCCCGCGAGCTTCCTGCGCTCGCTTCACCTGCAACTGCTGCGCACACACGTCGAGGCGAGCAAGGACCTGCGGCGCGCGATCGAGCTCGAGCCGCTGCGGCGAAGCGGCAGGAAGATCCCGCGTCGCTCGCATCGCCCGCAGCTGCTCATGTACTCAGACCACGTGCGCTACGTCGAGCAGTTGCGCCGCTACCGTTCAGTGTTCGGCGAGGAGCAGCTGCTGATCCTGATCTACGACGACTTTCGCGACGACAACGAGGCTACCGTGCGGTCGGTGCTCCGCTTCCTCGATGTCGGGGACGACGTCCCCGTGGTCCCGCGAGAGGCGAATCCGACGAACGTCAGGATGCGCTCGCAGCATCTCGACGAACTGCTGAACATGATCTCGGTTGGCCGCGGACCGGCGACGCGCTTGGCCAAGGCAGCGCTGAAGGCGATCAGCACCGAGCCGCTGCGCGACGGCGCGATGCGGATGACGCGCCGCCGTCTGATCCTGGGAAGGCCGCCGGCAGCCGACGAGTCGCTGATGCTGGAGCTGCGACGGCGCTTTGCCGGCGAGGTGGCCGCCCTCAGCGAGTACCTCGATCGGGACCTCGTGCGGTTGTGGGGATATGACCGCCTCGCTTGAGCGCGGCGCCGCCGAGAACCGCTCCGAGCAGCTCACCCCCACGGGGTGGCGTCGAGCGTCCGCCGCGGCGCAGGAGGCGGCGATGCCGCTCGGGGCGGTCGCGGTGACCTGCTCGGCACCGCTCGGCGTTGGAGGGCTTGGCCGCCACCTGCAGGAGATCGTCGACGCGCTGGCCCGGCGCGGGCAGGCGACCACCTGCGTCTGTGGATCGACACGCGAGCGCGCCGCGGATCGCGCGCGCCGTCGGCGAGGATCGCGCGCCGTCCGCGCGCGGATCGCCGCCCGCGCGATCCAGCTGCCGCTGCCACTCGGCGCGGCGCTTCGCGCACGCGGATCCGCCGGCGAGTTCGACGCGTACGCGTCGAGCTGCCTGCCGGCGGCCGAGCACCTGATCGCCTTCAACGGCCAGGCGCGCGGGCAGTTCGATGCCGCGGCGCGCGCTCACTATCGCTCGCGCGCGCTCGTCTCGGCCAACGCGCACATGCGCCGCGTCGTCCGCCAGCACGAGCTCGCGCGGCGCCAGTACCCGCTCGAGGGGTCGTGGACGGGGCAGATGCTCGCTCGCAACCTGCGCGAGTACGCGCAGGCCGACCGCGTGCTCGTCGCCTCGCGCTACATCCGCGACTCGTTCCTGGAGGAAGGCTTCCCCGAGGAGCGCCTGTCGTGGTTTCCCTTGACGCCGGATCCGCGCTTCGAGCAGCGCCGAGAGGCTCCGAGCAGCGACCGCTTCGAGATCGTCTACGTCGGCAGCCTTGCCGTGCACAAGGGCGTCCCACTGCTGATCGACGCATTCCGGCGCCTGCCGTACGACGACCTGCGGCTGACGCTCGTCGGAGGGTGGGGGACGCGCGGGATGCGGAGGTTCGTGCAGCGCGCCTGCGCCGCCGACCAGCGGATCAGCGCGGGCCCCGGCGATCCCCTGCCGCTTCTCGAGCGCGCGAGCCTCTACGTGCATCCGGCCTACGAGGACGGCTTCGGCTACGCCGCGGCGGAGGCGCTCGTAACCGGCGTGCCCGTGATCGTCAGCGAGGACACCGGCATGAAGGACCTGATCGGCTCGATCGGCACGGGCATCGTCGTCCCCACCGGAGCGCTCGAGACGCTGCGCGACGCGCTCGAGGCGGCGTACCGCGGCGAGCTCTTCGCCGGCGCGTAGGCGCGCGAGATGGCGAGCACGCGCGAGGCGGTCGCGGCAGGCGCCATCCGGCCGGCGACCTGGTTGCCGACCTCGACACGCGTCGCCGCGATCGGGATCTCGATCGGCGATCCGTGCGGCGTCCACGATCACGCCGTGCTGCTCGCGCGGGCGCTCGACGCCGATGGCGTGTCGATCTCGTCACACTGGCTGCGTCGAGAGGCTGAGTCGGCTCGCGGCGCGCGCGCCGAGGTCACCGCGTGGGCGGCGCGCCTGCCGGCGGAGCTCGAGGCCGCCCGGGCAGACGCCGTGCTGCTGCACTACTCGGTCTTCGCCTTTTCGCACAGAGGGGTTCCCCTGCTCGTCGGTCCGGTCCTGGCGGCGCTGCGCGCTCGCGGACTCCCGCTCGTGAGCGTGCTGCACGAGTTCGCCTATCCGTGGCGCCTGGGCGGCGTCCGCGGCAAGGTCTGGGCGGCCAGCCAGCGCGTCGCGCTTGCTGCGGTGATGCGCGACGCGGCCGCGGTCGTCGTCACGGCCGAGTCCCGCTTGCTCTGGCTGCGCGGGCGCGCCTGGTTGCCGCGTCGCCCGGTGCTGCTCGCGCCGGTCTTCTCGAATCTCCCGCCTGCGCCGGCGGTGCGCACCGATCGACCCGACGCGGCGCCCGCCGCCCCACGTGAGCTCGCGGACGCGGGTCCCGCGCCGGCCTCGACCGCCACGCTGGGGCTCTTCGGATACGCCCACGAGGGCGTTGCCGTGGAGACCGTGCTGGACGCCCTCCGGCGCCTGCGCGAGGACGGCGCCGACGTTGCGCTCGTCCTCCTGGGCGCGCCCGGAGGCGACTCGGAGGCGGCCGCGGCCTGGAGGCAGGCGGCGCGAGCGCGTGGCGTCGAGGGCCTGCTTGGCTTCTCGGGCACGCTGCCGGCGCGGCAGCTCGCAGACCTCCTCGCGCGCTGTGACGTGCTGCTGTTCGCAGAGCGCGGCGGCCCGACGTCGCGCAAGACGACCCTGGCAGCCTCGCTGGCCTCCGGGCGGCCGGTCGTCGCGCTGGACGGCCACAGCACGTGGCACGAGCTCGCGAGCGCGCGAGCGGCGCGAATCGTCGCCGCCGATTCGAGCTCGCTCGCACAGGCGATCGCTCGCCTACTCGGCGACGGAGCCGCGCGCGAGCGCCAGGGGCGGGCCGGGCGCGACTTCGCGGCGCGCACGATGAGCGTCGAGCACAGCGCGCACGTCGTCGAGGAGGCGCTCGCGCGCGCGCTCGGTCATCCGGCGCCCTGACGCCGGCGACGCCCTTCAGCGAGCGGCGCGCCGGACCTGCCTGCGCAGGCCGCCCGGGCCGCTGCTCCGTACGTGCTCGATCCCCGCGCGGATCGCGGCGTCGAACTCGACGGCGCGCGCGGCGTAGGAGATCTCGTCGTGGACTCGCTCACGGGCGAACGTTCGCGGCTGTCCGGCGAACTTGGCGCTCGCGAGCTCGAGCACCGCGTCGCGCAGGGCCTCGGCGTCGTCGGGGGCGGACAGCCACACCCCCGGCTTGCCGGCGAGGTAGTCCCAGTTCTCCCCGCGCGGCAGCGCCGCAAGGATCGGACGGTCGGTCATCAGGTACTCGTAGGTCTTGGCCGAGATCCGCCCACCGCGTGAGCCGTCTCGCCGCAGTGGCAACGTCAGGAAGAGCAGGTCCGCGCCGCTGAGGACCCGTGCGACCTGATCGTGCGGCACGGGATCGTGCACCTCGACGACGGACTCGATGCCGGCGGCGGCGAGGGCGCGCTCGATCACGGCGCGCGGGTAGCTGTTGTCGTAGACGGTCAGCCGCACCCGCCGCTGCCACTCCGGACGACGCGCGAGCGCGTCGAGCAGCGCCCGTCCGAGGATCGCCGGCGAGGCCGAGCGCGGATCCAGCTCGGCGAGGGTGTGCCTGCCCAGGCGCAGCCACGCTTCGTACAGGCGCTTGAGCGAGGTCGTCGGGGCGCGCCCCTCGATCAGCGCCCACCATCCCGACATCGCCCCGACGTAGACGATCTCGAAGCGATCACCGGTCGGCGCGCGGGGGGCGAACGAGCGCTCGTCCGCGCCGTACCTGACGAGGTGGAAGCGCTCGCGCACCTCGATCGGCTGGCGCGCCCTGACGCTCTCGAGGTTCCGCTTCGAGACGTAGACGATCGCATCGGACGCGCGAGCGTAGAGATCCTCCAGCCTGCGAGCGAGCAGGTAGTGCAGACGCGAGGGAAAGTCCGGGTGCATGTCGGTGCACGTCGGCGAGTCGTCGAGGTTGAGCAGCAGCGGCAGACCGGTCAGCCACCTCAGCGCCAGCCCGACGAGGCCGGCGGAGTAGGGCATCATGAACACGACGATCGCGCTCGGCGGGCGTTCCCGGACGAGCCTCCGCGCGGCCAGCAGCGCCGGCAGCACCCAGAAGATCGACTCGTCGGGCCAGACGACGAGCTCGAGCAGCTTGCTCAGGCGCAGCCGGTGCAGCGTCTGCAGCAGCCGGCGCGGTCGCCGGCTCCGGACGACGACGACCCGCACGTCGTCGGTCGACCGCGCCTGCGCGGTCTCGGTCACGACCGTCACGTCCCACTGCTTGGCCAGCCGCTCGACGAGCTTGCCGCTGCGGATGCCGGTCGGTGTCGTCTCGGGGGTGAACGATTGCGAGACGCACAGCAGCGCGGGGGCGCTCGCGGACCGCACGCCGCCCGCGCCGGCGCCCGGTTCGCGCTCCGCACTAGGCGGGAACGACACGTCGCTCCCAGCTGGCGCGCGCGGCGTCGTACGCGTCGAGCAGCGCGGCGACGTGATCGCGCTCGGTGAAGCGCTCGCTCACGTTGCTCCGGCCGGCGAGACCCATGCGCGCCTGGCGCGCCGGGTCGGCCAACAGCTCGGAGAGTGCCCGTGCAAGCTCGCCCGCGTCGCCGGCGGCCACGCAGATGCCGCTGACTCCGTCATCGAGCCAATCCTCGATCCCACCCGTGGCGCTCGCGACGACCGGCCGCCCGGCCGCGTGAGCCTCGATCCCGACGAGCCCGAACGGCTCGGGCCAGCGAGAGGGGATCGCGACGACGGAGGCTTCAGCCAGCTCGAGCGCCAGCCGCTCGGGCGCCAGCCAGCCGGCGAATCGCACCCGGTCGCTCACGCCGAGGCGCTGCGCAAGCTTGCGCAGCCCCTCGAGGCTCCGGCCCTCGCCGCAGATCACGAGCTCGGCCTCGACGCTCCGGACGGCGCGGATCAGCACGTCGACTCCCTTCGCGTGTACGAGGCGACCCGCGAAGACGACGCGCCGCCGCTGCTCGTGACCGGCTCCGCGCACGACGGGGACGGTGCTGAACAGCGGCACCACCGTACGTCGCAGCACGCCGTTCTGGGCCAGGTGGCGATCGATCGCGCGAGAGTAGGAGATCGTCAGGTCGCAGGCCTGCAGCGATGCCCGCGCGCTCGACGCGCGCCGGTAGCTGCCCGGCAGCCAGCGCGGGTCGTGAGTGTGCGCGCAGCCGCGCAGCAGTAGATTCGGGACGCAGCCGGGTCCGTGCGCGCGCTGGCATTCATCGCCGGGCTGAAAGTAGTGCACGCCGGAGGTGCACAGGGTGAAGCCGTGCACGCTGCTGAGAAGCGGTGCGTCGTTCCGTAGATGGGAGAGAACCGACGGGTCGTCGAACTGGTGGGTGTGGACTACCGAATAGTCACGACCGCGCACATCGCCGATCCGTCGCTCGGGCGCCAGCGCGGCGTCGAACAGCTGCGCGCAGGCGTGCACGGTGACACCCGGAGCGGGTTGGTGGGGCTCTGCGCGGGAGGCCAGCACGTGCACCTCGATCCCGGCCCGAGCGAGCGCTGCCGCGCTCGCCTCGACGTGGGTGGCGACCCCTCCGTCCCTCGCCCAGACGGGCGTGACGATCAGAACGGATCGTGTCATGCCGGCAACGTGAGCTCTGGATCCGCGGCACGCACCCGCGCCGCGAAGCTGTGCACGGCCTCGATCATAGCGACGGCTTCGCCGCCCGGCGACTAGATTCCCGCCGATGAGCGCGGGCGCGAACGCCGCAAGGCGAGCAAAGCTCGTGTACGTGATGGGCGCCGGCCACAGTGGCAGCACGATCCTCGGCATCACGCTCGGCAACTGCGACGGATTCTTCTACGCGGGAGAGCTCGAGGAGTGGCTGATGAGCTCCGAGCGGCCGCGCTGGGGAGCGGTCGACCGCCAGGACTTCTGGCGGGCCGTGCGCGAGCGCGTGCACGGGGCCGAGGGCCTCCTCGGGGGCAGCGCGAATCGCTGCATCGAGCGCTCCTCGGCGAGCTTCAGGGTCGACCTGTGGCGGGCGCGGCGTCGCCTGCGCCCCGCGTATCGGCGGGTGGCGGAAGACCTGATCGGCGCGGTTGCCGACGTCGCTCGAGCGCACTACGTCGTCGACACCTCGCACTTCCCGCTCCGCGCGAGGGAGCTGCGCGCGCTCCCCGGCGTCGAGCTCCGCCTGATCTACCTCGTCCGTGACCCTCGCGCCGTCGTCGCCTCCAACACGCGCGAGCTGAGCCCGCATGAAGTGGCCGAGTTGAGGTGGCGAAGGCTGACGATGAACGCCAACCTGTGGCTGACCCAGCTGCTTTCGATCCGCACGTTCCTGAGCCATCCCGCCGACCGGCGGATCCTCGTCCGCCACGAGGACTTCCTCGAGGATCCAGGCGGCGTGACGCGCCGGATCCTGGAGATGCTCGGCTCCGACGCCGAGCTGCCCGATCTGAGCCAACTGACGGTCGGCGCGCCGCTGCAGGGCAACCCGCTGATCCGCACGGACACGGTGGCGATCAGGCGGGCGCAGCCGAGGCCACCGCGGGCCGATCCGGCGACGCGCCTCGCCCAGGCGATCTGGGAGCCGATCCTGGGCCGACTGTCTCCGGCGGCGGGGGAGCGGTGATGGGATTGATCGGAAGGGGCCTTGCCTCCGTCGCCCGCCGCACGCAGCGCCCGGAGCTGCTCGCCACCTTCTACGGCGGCGCGCGCCAGCTGCTCCACGAGGAGATCGCGATCGAAGCGCTGCTCGCGGCGCTGCTGCGACACGACGCCACCTACGTCGATGTCGGCACGAACCGTGGCCAGCTGCTGAGCCAGGCGCTGCGGGTCGCACCCGCGGGCCGGCACGTCGCGTTCGAGCCGATCCCGGAGCTCGCCGCCGAGCTGCGCGAGCGGTTTCCGCAGGTCGAGACGCGCGAGCTCGCGCTCGGCGCTCAGGCGGGCGCGGCCGAGTTCTGCCACTTCAGGACGATGGACGGGTGGAGCGGGCTGCGCCGCAGCCTCGAGGTCAGCGACGAGCGGGGCGATCCCGAGTACATCGAGGTGAAGCTCTCGACGCTCGACGCGGAGCTTCACAGTCGTGAGCCGCGGCTCCTGAAGATCGACGTCGAGGGGGCCGAGCTCGAAGTCGTGCGCGGCGGACGCGAGCTGCTCGCCGGCGCCAAACCGATCGTGATCTTCGAGCACGTCGCAGCCGCAGCCGCACTCTACGGCTCGCTCTCGACGGCGCTGTGGGACGCGTTGACCGAGCTCGACTACGAGGTCTTCTCGGTCACCGGCGGCGGTCCGTACACGCGCGAGGGCTTCGCCGCCGCGCGCGCCGTCGTCAACTGGCTCGCACGGCCGGCCTCTAGGGGTTGACTTCGACTCGGACCGGCGCCGATCGCCTGCCGCGGCAGAGGACCTTGTAGACGGAGGTCTGCGTGGGATCGACGCTGAACGAGTAGGCCCCGGAGGCGTCGGATACGACGGTCGCGACGCTCGTGAAGCTGCCATCGGTCCCGCGCTCGAGCAGCGTCACCGTCCTGTGCGGCGATTCGAGCGCGACACCCGCGATCGTCGCCGGTTGGCCGCTGGCCGCGGCTTCGGTCGGGCCGACGGCTTCAGTCGGCCCGACGGCTCCAATCGGTGCGGACGCGCCGGTCGGCCCGGCGGCGCCGGTCGGCGCGGGCGTCGAGAGCTGGATCGTCAGCTGCGGATTCTGGGCCTGTCCGATCGAGTAGGTGAGCACCGACGATTCGCCGCGTTCGGTTCCAGTCGGGCGCGCCACCGCGACCAGGCTGACCGCTCCGGCGAACTTGAACCTGTGCAGGAACGTGAAGCGGCCTTCGCTGCGGGTGCGCGTGAAGGCGATCGTCCGCCACGCGCCGTTCGCATAGCGGGCCTTGAGCGCGATCTGCCGGTTCGCCTGCCCGGGTCGGATCACGCCCGTGAAGATCTCGCTCGCCACTCCGCCGGCTGCCGGCGCCGCGGTCATCGCAAGCGTCGCGCCGCTCGCCGCAGGACCCTGAAGGCTCACCGCCGCAGCGACGGGCACGACCGTCCGAGCCGGATGACGGGTGATCGAGGAGCGGACGATGAAGACGCTCCGCGTGCTCAGCGGAGCCGAGCGAAACTGAAAGGAGCCGTCGGCCGCCGTCGTCACCGTGCCGGCGAGCGTCGGGGCGGCGCTCGGCGCGCCGCGTTCCTGCTGGGAGACGGTGAGCGTCTGTTCGCCGGCTTCGGCAGCCTCGGGGCAGCTGAGCTTCCCCGACAACGTCACGGCTTCGCCGGTCGTCACCGAAACCGGCGCCGCGGCGGCTGCGATCACGCAGTCGACCGGCGCGCTCGAGTGGCTCGTCGGCGTTTCGGCTCCGTGGGGTCCTTCCGGACGGGGTTCTTCCGCGTGGGTTTCGCCGGCGTGCGTTTCTTCGAGGTGCGTGTCGCCTGTGCGAGCCGCTCGTTCGGCCGCCCGTGTCGCCTGCCGCTCGTCCCGTTCCACCTTGCGCGCGGCACGTTCGGACTGTCGCGTCGCCCGTTCGGCTTCCCGCGCTTCGAGTCGCTGGCGGCGCTGCAGCGCCCGCTGCTGCTGATGCGCCTGGCGTTCCAGTGCGTGTTCGCTGCGGGTCGCCGCCGACGCAGCGTTCTGCGCGGAGGCGGTGGAGGGGAGCGACGAGACCGCGAGCATGGAGAGGACCGTCAGCGTCTCGACCGAGACGATCGAACGGGTGGGGTGATTTGACACGGGGCTCCTTGCGGTGGCTCGAACGGGGCCACTCGGGTCCCGCGACATCTCGAACCCGTATCGGCAGCGATTCCCGGCGCCTTGATCGGTTCTCCGGTCATTTTCGATGCTCGCCGGCGACCGGCAACGAGCGCCGACGCCGATCCTCTATGTTGCGCCGGTGTGCGGAATCGCGGGGAGCACGAAGGACCCGTCCGGCCGCGCGGTCAGGGAGATGTGCGAGACGCTGCGACACCGTGGCCCCGACGACGAGGGCGTCCACAGCGATCCGTCGGCCGGCGTCAGCATCGGCGCCCGGCGCCTGTCGATCATGGACCTCGCCGGCGGCCATCAGCCGCTCTGCAACGAGGACGGCACCGTCTGGGCGGCGTTCAACGGCGAGATCTACAACCATCCGGAGCTGCGCGAGGACCTGCGCGCGCGCGGTCACAGCTTCGCGACGGGCACCGACACCGAGGTGCTCGTCCACCTCTACGAGGAGTACGGCGAGGCGATGGTGCACGCGCTCGAGGGGATGTTCGCGTTCGCGCTGTGGGACGAGCGCGAGCGGCGGCTGCTGCTCGCTCGTGATCGCTTCGGCGAGAAGCCGCTGTTCCTGCACGAGCGCGACGGCGAGCTGCTGTTCGCGTCCGAGCTGACGGCGCTGCTCGAGGTCGAGCCGCGGCTGCGCGAGCTCGACCCGTACGCGCTCGATGCGTTCTTCGTGTTCGCGTACGTGCCCGGGCCGGGGACGGTCGTGCGCGGCGCGCGCCAGCTCGAGCCGGGACGCCTGCTGAGCTGGACGCGCGAGCACGGCGCGCGCGAGCGGGCGTGGTGGACGCCGCCGCGGGTGGACACCGCTCGCCGCGATTCGCCACGCGAGCTGGCCGCGGAGATGCGGGCGCTGTTCGAGGAGTCGGTCCGCACGCGGATGGTCGCCGACGTGCCCGTCGGCGTGTTCCTCAGCGGCGGCGTCGACTCGACGCTGGTCGCCGTCGCCGCGGCGCGGGCCTCCTCGCGGCGGCTGCAGACGTTCACGGTCGGCTACGACGTCGGCGCGGTCAACGAGACCGAGCGCGCGCGCGCGGTGGCCGGCCGGCTCGGCGCCGAGCACCACGAGGTGACGCTGACGCAGGCGGACGTCGCCGAGCGCGTCCCGGCGCTGCTCGCGAGCCTCGACCAGCCGCTGGCCGATCGCGCGACGGTGCCGCTGCACGCGCTCTCGCAGTTCGCGCGCCCGCGTGTGACGGTCGCGCTCGGCGGCGAGGGCGCGGACGAGCTGTTCGGCGGCTACCCGCGCTACCGCTGGCTCGAACGCGCGCGCCGCCTGCACGCGGCGCTGCCGCAGCTCGCGACGCGCTCGCTCGCCGGCGCCCTCCAGCGCTCGAGCCGCTGGCCGCCGGCGACGCGCGCCGGTACGCGCCTCGGCCCGTCGCCGATCCTCGAGCGCAACCTCGATTGGGTCACGAGCGAGCGACGCCACCGGCGCATCGGGCTGTATGGCCCGCGCCTGGCGGCCCTCGATCGCGGCAGGCTGCTCGTCGACCTCGAGCGGCGCGCCGGCGAGCTCGACGGCGGCCCGGCGGCGCGCTGGCTGATGCATCTCGACCAGGTCCACTACCTGCCCGACGACGTGCTCGTCAAGACCGACCGCGCGAGCATGCTCGCGTCGCTCGAGCTGCGCACGGTGTTCCTGCACCGCGGTCTGGCCGAGCTGGCCGGCACGCTCGACTCCGCGGTGCATCTGGCAGGTGTGGGCAAGGCGCTAGTGCACGAGCTGCTGGGGCCCGGCGTGCTGCCGAGCAGCGGGCGCTACCGCAAGAGGGCGTTCCGCGTGCCGGCGGGCGAGTGGCTGCGTGGCCCGCTCGCGCCGGCGTTGCGCGAGCAACTCGAGCACGGCTCGCTGTACGGCGAGGGCTATTTCGACCGGATCGCGGCACGGCGCCTCGCCGACGAGCACGCCGATGGGAGTCACGACCACAGCGACAGCCTCTGGCCGCTGCTGGCTCTCGGGCTGTGGCTGGACCGCTTCCATGGCCGCGACGCCAGCTAGGCGCACGCGGCGTCTCGGTCGCGGCCGGCTCGGAGCGCGAGCGCGGCGCGGCGACCGGCCGCGCCTGCTGATCGTGACGCCGGACTTCCCTCCGGCGCCGGGCGGGATCCAGGTCGTCGCCGACCGCCTGGCGCGGGCGATCGACGCGTTCGACACGGTCGTCGTCGCGCCGCACGAGCCCGGCGGCGCAGAGCTCGACGCCGCGAGCGGCCTCGACGTGCGCAGGGTCCGCGGCGCCGACGCGCTGCGTGGGGCGAGCGGCGCGCTGCTGAACGCCGCGGCGCTGGCGACGGCGCTGCGCCTTCGCCCGGACGTGACGCTCAGCGTGCACATCGTCGCGAGCCCCGCCGCGGCGGTCCTCCGGCGCGCGACCGGCTCGCGCACGGCGCAGTACTTCCACGCCGAAGAGATCGGTGCCAAGCCGAGGCTCGCTGCATTCGCCGCGCGCGAGGCGGACCTGTCGATCGCGGTCAGCTCTTATACCGCCGCCCTCGTCCGGGCGACCGGTGCCGAGCCGCGTCGGCTTTGCGTCGTCGCGAACGGCACCGACGTGCCGGCGGACCCGGCGCCACTCGCGCCCGAGCGGCCGACGGTCCTCACCGTCGCGCGGATCGAGGAGCGCTACAAGGGTCACGACACGATGGTGCGCGCGTTCGCGCTCGTGCTCGCGCAGGTCCCCGACGCGCAGTGGGTCGTGATCGGCGACGGCTCGTTGCGCGCGGGGATCGAAGCGCTCGTCGGCACGTACGGGATCGCGCGCTCGGTGCGCTTCCTCGGCGCCGTCCCCGACGAGCGGCGCGACGAATGGCTGCGCCGCGCGGACGTCCTGGCGATGCCGAGCCGGCTGCCGGCGGGCGGATTCGCGGGCGAGGGGTTCGGGATCGCCTACCTCGAGGCGGGCGCGTATGGCAAGCCGGTCGTCGCCGGTTCCGTCGGCGGCGCGGTCGATGCTGTGCTCGACGGCGTGACCGGGCTGCTCGTCGACCCGCTCGACCCGCTCGCGGTCGCCGCGGCGATCGTCACGCTGCTGCGCGACGGCGAGCTCGCGCGGCGGCTCGGCGCGGCCGGTCGGGCACGCGCCGAGCAGCAGGCGTGGCCGCTCGTCGCGCGGCGCGTGCAGGAGCTGCTGCTCGAGCTGACGGTGCGCGCGTGAGGGTCCTGTACGTCAGCCACACGTCGCTCATCAGCGGCGCCGAGCGCTCGCTGATCGATCTCCTCGACGCGCTCGGCGAGCAGGTCGAGCCTCTGCTGGCGACGCCGCCCGGGCCGTTGCGCGAGCTCGCCGAGGAGCACGGCGTCGCGACGACGGCGATCCGCGGCACGGCGGGCAGCCTGCGCCTGCACCCGCTGCACACTCCGCGCGCGCTCGCCGAGATGGCGCTCGCCGCGCGCCAGGTCAAGCGCGCGGCCGCGGAGCACCGTGCCGAGCTCGTGCACGCGAACTCGATCCGCGCGGGGATCGTGCTCGCGCTCGCGCGCCTCGGAGGCACGCCGACGATCGTGCACGTGCGCGACTGCCTGCCGCCTGGCCTCGTGAGCGCGGCGACGCTGCGCCTGGTCGCGGCGACGGCGACGAGGATCGTCGCGAACTCGCGCTACACGGCGACCTCCGTGCTCGCAAGGGCGCCGCGCGCGCGCGTCGAGGTCGTCCACAACGCGGTCGACCTCGCGCGCTTTGACCCGACGCGGATCGATCGGGGCGCCGCCCGCGCACGGCTCGCCGACACGATCGGCGCCGGCGCCCGCCCGCTGCTCGGCGTCGTCGCCCAACTGACGCCGTGGAAGGGCCAGGAGACGGCGATCGAGGCGCTGCGCGAGCTGCGCGCCGAGGGCGTGGAGGCGGACCTGCTGCTGATCGGCTCGGCGAAGTTCGTCGCCTCCTCGACGCGCTTCGACAATCAGGGCTTCCTCGCGCGGCTGCGCGCGCTCGTCGCGCGGGCCGGCCTCGAGCAGCGCGTGCACTGGCTCGGCGAGCGCGAGGACGTGCCGGAGATCGTGCGTGCGCTCGACGCGCTGCTGCTGCCGTCGTGGGAGGAGCCGTTCGGGCGCGCGGTGATCGAGGCGATGGCGCTGGCCGTGCCGGTCGTCGCGACGAGCGTCGGCGGCCCGCGCGAGCTCGTCGAGGACGGGCGCGAGGGCTACCTCGTCGCGCCGCGCGACGCGCGCGCGTGGGCGGCGGCGATCGCACGCGTGCTGAGGAGCCCCGACGGCGGCGCGGCGATGGGACGCGCGGGGCGGGAGCGGGTCGAGCGCGATTTCGGCTTCGCGCAGCTCGCCGTCGCGATCCTCGCGACATATGAAGGAGCGGTGAACGATCTTGCAAAAGCCGACGGCCACCCCTAATGTTGAAAGGCGCAATCTCATCGTCGACCCGCAAGCGAAGCCCTACGGCGGCGGTGCGCATCCAATCCAGTCGAACGTCGATCACCAGCACGGATGCCCGCCACCTATCACCTCACTCACCTGCGCACGCTGGAGGCCGAGGCCGTCCATCTGATGCGCGAGGTCGCGGCCGAGTTCGAGCGCCCGGTGCTGCTGTTCAGCGGCGGCAAGGACTCGATCGTGCTCCTGCGCCTCGCCGAAAAGGCGTTTCGCCCGGCACCGTTCCCGTTCCCGGTGATGCACGTCGACACCGGGCACAACTTTCCGGAGGCGATCGAGTTCCGCGACCGCCGGATGGCGGAGATCGGCGAGCGCCTGATCGTCGCCTCGGTCGAGGACTCGATCCGCGAGGGCCGCGTCGTCGAGGAGACCGGCCCGCGTGCGTCGCGCAACCAGCTGCAGACGGTCACGCTGCTCGACGCGATCCGCGAGCACGGCTTCGACTCCGCGTTCGGCGGCGCCCGCCGCGACGAGGAGCGCGCACGCGCGAAGGAGCGCGTGCTGTCGTTCCGAGACGAGTTCGGACAGTGGGAGCCCCAGCGCCAGCGGCCCGAGGTCTGGGCGCTCTACAATGCCCTGATTCGCAAGGGGGAGCACGCTCGCGTCTTCCCGATCTCCAACTGGACCGAGCTCGACGTGTGGCAGTACATCGCCGAGGAGGGGCTCGAGGTTCCCTCGATCTACTTCGCGCACGAGCGCGACGTGTTCGAGCGTGACGGGATGCTCTACGCGGTCAGCCCGTTCCTGCAGATGATCGACGGGGAGCGCGCGTACCCGGCGACAGTGCGCTATCGGACGGTCGGTGACATGAGCTGCACGGGGGCTGTCGAGTCCTCGGCCGCGACGCTCGAGGAGGTCGTCGCGGAGATCGCGGCTACCGAGGTCACAGAGCGTGGGCAGACGCGGGCGGACGACCGCGTCAGCGAGGCGGCGATGGAGGATCGCAAGCGGGAGGGCTACTTCTGATGGAGCTCCCCGGCTCGACCGACACGACGAGCAACGGCAACGGCAGCGCGAACGGCCACGCGCCGCTGGAGCCCGCCGCCAGGGAGAACGCGCGCGAGCTGTTCCGGCGCCTGACCGAGCGACCAGCCGATCTGCTGCGCTTTGCGACGGCCGGCTCCGTCGACGACGGCAAGAGCACGTTGATCGGGCGCCTCCTGTACGACTCCAAGCAGGTTCTGACCGACCAGCTCGAGCACGTCGAGCAGACGAGCCGGCGGATGGGCCACGACTTCCTCGACCTCTCACTGCTCACCGACGGACTGCGCGCCGAGCGCGAGCAGGGAATCACGATCGACGTCGCCTACCGCTACTTCGCGACGGCGCAGCGGCGTTTCATCATCGCCGACACGCCGGGGCACGAGCAGTACACGCGAAACATGGTCACCGGCGCTTCGACGGCGGATCTCGCGATCGTGCTGGTCGACGCGCGCAAGGGGGTCATCGCACAGTCCAAGCGCCACGCCTTCATCAGCTCGCTGCTGGCGATCCCGCACGTCGTCGTCTGCGTCAACAAGATGGATCTCGTCGATTACGAGGAGGGAGTGTTCGACTCGATCGTCGAGGAGTTCGACCGCTTCGCGGCGCGCCTGGAGATCTCGGACGTCACGTTCATCCCGATCTCGGCGCTCCACGGCGACAACGTCGTCGAGCGCTCGGCGGCGATGCCCTGGTACCAGGGCCCGCCGCTGCTGTACCACCTCGAGCACGTCCACATCGCCTCCGATCGCAACCTGATCGACGTCCGCTTCCCGGTCCAGTGGGTGATCCGCCCACCGGCGTCGAGCGTCGCCGACTACCGCGCCTACGCGGGGCAGGTCGCGGGCGGGATCCTGCGTCCGGGCGACGACGTGCTCGTCCTGCCGGGCGGCCAGCGCAGCACGATCGCCGGGATCGACACGTTCGACGGACCGGTCGAGGAGGCCTTCCCGCCGATGTCGGTCGCACTGCGCCTGAGCGACGACATCGACGTCGGTCGCGGCAGCACGATCGTGCGCGCGCAGAACCAGCCGACGGTGTCCAATCGCTTCGAGGCGCTGCTCTGCTGGATGTCCGAGCGCCCGCTCGACCGCCGGCGCCGCTACCTCGTCAAGCACACGACGCGCACTGCGGCGGTCGGTGGCCTCGACGTGCGCTACCGGATCGACGTCGAGACGTTGCACCGCGAGGAGGGAGCGCCGACGCTCGAGCTAAACGACCTCGGACGCGTGCGGATGGAGCTGAGCGCGCCGCTCGTATTCGACTCCTACCGGCGCAACCGCACGACGGGCAGCCTGATCGTGATCGACCAGGCAAGCAACGAAACGGTCGCGGCCGGCGTGATCCTCGATACGGAGGTCGACGAGCTCGAGTCGGCACCGAGGAGTGAGCGCAGCCCGAACGTACGCTGGCAGGGGACGCGGATGACGCGCGAGCGGCGTTGGCGGGCGCTCGGGCACGGCGGCGCGACGGTCTGGTTCACGGGCCTTCCCGGGGCGGGCAAGTCGACGATCGCCGCGGCGGTCGAGGAGCGCCTGATCGCGGTCGGCCAGGCGGCGTTCCTGCTCGACGGCGACAATCTCCGCCACGGGCTGAACGGCGATCTCGGCTTCGACGAGGCGGCGCGACGTGAGAACGTACGACGCACGGCGCACGTCGCGCAGCTGCTCGCGGAGTCGGGCACGGTCGCGCTCGTCAGCCTCGTCAGCCCGTATGCGGCCGACCGCGAGTTCGCCGCGACGTTGCACACCGGCGCGGAGCTCGACTTCCTCGAGATCTTCGTCGACGCGCCGCTCGAGCTGTGCGAGAAGCGCGACCCGAAGGGTCTCTACGCGCGGGCTCGTGCCGGCGAGCTGAGCGGGCTGACGGGTGTCGGCGCTCCCTACGAGCCGCCCGCCGACCCCGATCTCGTGCTCGGCACGCTCGACGAATCGGTCGAGCGCGGGGTCGAGCGCGTGCTCGAGCTGCTGGGCGCTCGCGGCGTCCTTGCCGCCGAGGACTGAGCTGCCTACTTAGCTTTGCTCGGGGCGGCGTGCAGCGTCACGCTCGGGCTGGCGCCGGAGACGAGCCCTCCGGAGCGGATCAGCACGTAGGCGCGGTAGCTCCCGCCCTTGCGGATCGTCAGCACCTGGCTGAAGCGCGAGAACGAGCGCGTGCCGCGCCTGACGACGCTCGTCCCCTGGGCGACGAAGTGCGATTCGGATTCGGACTTGCCGTGCGGGCGAGAGGCTTTCTGGAGCTGGAAGAACACGGTCGCTCCGACCTCCGCGGGCGTGACGGTCCCGTACAGGCGAACCAGGCCCCGGCGCGAGGAGGAGCGCGCTTTCAGCGTGACGCGGACCGCCACGCGCGCCGTCACGATCTGGCTGACCACCGGTCGCGTGTCGTTTGTGATCAGACGCAGCTGCGTGCTCTGCTTGAGGTTGGTCAGCGGGATCGCGAAGGCGCCGGCGGCGTTCGTCAGCACGGGCGAGCCGAGGGAGGAGAACGCGCTGAGGTACGGGAACGCGCTCGACTGCGCCGTGACCGGGTGCAGCGCGCCGCCGCTGCCCGAGAGCGTGCCGCGCAGCACGAACGTGCCGCCGTACGGCGTCGGCGCTTCTTCCTTCGTGTTCGCGATCGCGAACTTGAGCAGCGCGGCGGAAGCGGAGTAGACGCGGTCGGCGCCGGGCTTCGTGCCGTACTGGTTGGAGGCGACGATCCGGTAGTGATAGCCGAGCGCGAAGTTGCTTACGCTCCGCCCGACCTTGACGTTGACCGCGCCTTTGCCGGCCGAGCTGGGCGGGGTCTGCTGACCGTAGGCGGCCGTCGGGCCGTACTGGAAGTAGTAGGTCGTTTCGAACCCGCGGGGGTCGACCGTGCCCTGCAGGATCGCGGAGTTGCCGCGCACGTTGGTGACGCTGCCCGTCACCGCGCGCGGGGCGGATTTCGACGGCGGGGGGGTGGTCGCCGCCTCCCCGAGCGCAGCGAGCCCGAGCGAGCCGAGCAGCAGCGCCGTCGCGGCAGGCGCGATCCGGGCTGCGAACGGCGGTCTGGTCATCTGCGGATCCCTCCTCGGGGCTGTGGCGCGCCGGGCGCCGCTCCAAGCGACTCCCGCCACGCGCGCGCGTGGCTCTCCCTGAACACGACCGGCTCGCAAACGATGCGGCGCACGGCAGGTGATCGTAGTGCGCCGGCGCGCCGTCGCCTGCACGGCTTTCACCAAATCGTTACGCCGGCACGGTCGCCCGGCACGACGATGTCGAGCGGGGCCGATGGCCCCAGGAGTGTCCATGCTCGCGACGCGAGCGCAACGAAGCGCAGCCAACAGCAACGTGTCGAGCGAATCGATCGCCAGCCCCCCGCAGCTCGTCGGCGCGCCCGAGCCGTGCCGCGGCTGTGGCGCGCCGCTCGCCGACGACCAGCGCTACTGCCTGGAGTGCGGCGAGCGCCGCACGCCGATGAGCAGCGTCCTGCTCGGGGCGGCGCCGTCGAGCAGCCCCGCGCCCCAGGGGCCGCCGGGCGCGCCGCCGCTCGCGCCCGGTCCGGCGGGTGACGGCGCGGGACGGGGCAACGCGGCGACGCTGATCGCAGGCGTCGGCGTGCTGCTCCTGGCGATGGGCGTCGGCGTGTTGATCGGCCGTTCCGGAGGGGGCGCCAAAGCGCCGTCGGCGGCGCCCCAGGTGATCACGGTCGGGTCGGTTGGCGCGTCGACCGGGACGGGTCCGAGCGCGACCGAAGCGAGCTTCTCCGATGACTGGCCGAGCGGGACGAGCGGCTACACCGTGCGGCTGCAGACGCTGCCGGTCGCCGGGACCCAGGTGAGCGCCGTCCAAGCTGCGAAGAGCGCCGCGAGCGCGAAGGGCGCAAAGGGCGTCGGCGCGCTGAAGTCCGAAGACTTCAGCAGCCTGCCGGCGGGCAACTACGTGATCTACTCGGGCATCTACCACAAGCGCGCAGAAGCGCAGAAGGCGCTCGCTGCCCTGAAGAAGATCTTCCCGGGCGCTGGCGTCGTGAAGGTCTCGAACGCGAGCACGAGCTCGACGTCGGGCTCGGGCTCGGGAGCGACGCCGTCGGGTGCCGGCTCGACCCCGAGCAACCCGGCGCCTCCGTCGGTCGTCGAAGGTCTCAAGAACGTCAAAGGGAAAAGCTATGAGGAAAAGTCGAAGAACCTGCCGAACGTGATCTCGACCGGATGATCGACGGTCGGTCAACCAAAAGATGAGCAGGCTCGGAGACGCGATCGGCAGGAACCGGCGCGAGCGCCCCTCGCCGCGTCCACCGCGGCCCACAGCTGAAGCGGGCGCTGTCGATTCGGCGATGCCTCCCGTGCGCGATGACGGCGAGCTGCGGCGGCGTCGTGACGCGCTCGCGCAGCAGGTCACCGAGTTGCACTGGGACCTCGGCGGCCTCGCCTACGAGATGGCGATCCGCGATCACTTTCGCCTCGACGTGCTCGTACGGCGTGCAGCGGTGCTGCAGGAGCGCGACGCCGAGCTCGCCGAGGTCGAGCGTCTGCTGCGCCTCGAGGACGGCGCGATCGCGGGAGCGTGCCCGGCGTGCGGCGCGCCGCACAGCCGCGGCGCCGTGTTCTGCTGGCAGTGCGGCGCGACGTTGATGGCGCGGGGCGACCCGAGCGCGGTCGCCCCGCCGCGCGACGCCGGCCGCGACGCGCACGGCGCGACGGCGGCGATCGATGCGCTGCTCGCCGGCGAGGGTAGGCGCCGCGACGGCGTCGAGCGCTCGCGCTCCGCGTCCGTCAGGGAGGAGTAGGTGAGCTCGACACGCGCCGCGCTCGCCGCGCTCGACGCGCGCCTGTCGCGGCTGCGCCTTCCCTCGCCGCGCGTCTCGGCGCTGCTGATCCTCGGGTTCCTCGCGTTCGGCGTCGTGGTCGGCGCGGCCACCGGCTCGCGCGCCGACGAAACGCTTGCCGCCTCCGCGCGTGCGCCGATCAGGCTCGTGCTGCGAGCGAGCGCCCCCGCGAAGGGCGCCGAAGCGCCGACGCGCGCGAGCGAACCGCCGCCGGCCGAACCCGAAGCGACGCCCGAAGCGCCAACGTCGCCGCCGCCGAGCACCGCCGCGGCGCTGCCGAAGGCGAAAGCGCCCGCGGCGAGCGGTGGCGGAAAAGCGGGCGCAGGAGAATCCGGCGGCGGCGGAGGCGCGGCACCCCCGGCGCGCTCCGGCGCGAAGCTGCCGGCGATCAAGCACGTGTTCGTGATCATGCTCTCGGACGAGCCCTACGCTGCGACCTTCGGCCCGGAATCGACCGCGCCGTACCTGTCGCGCACGCTCGAGCATCGCGGCGTTCTACTCGCGCGCTATTACGCGGTCGCGCACGGGCAGCTCGCGAACGGCGTCGCGCTGCTCAGCGGGCAGGGACCCACGCGAGCGACGGCGGCGAACTGCCCGACGTACACACCGGTCACGCCCGGGACGGTGGCCGGCGAAGGGCAGGTGCTCGGCGAAGGATGCGTCTACCCGGCTTCGACGCCGACGCTGCCGGGTGAGCTGGAAGTCAAGCGCCGGACGTGGCGCGCGTACGTGCAGGGCCTCGGCGAAGCGGGGGGCTCGCCACCGTGCGGGCACCCCGTGCTCGGCCAGGCAGACCCGACGTCGGCCTCCCCGCCGCCGGCGAGCTCCTCGGCGACGTTCCGCAACCCGGTCGTCTACTTCGAAGGCCTCGCGAGCGCGCCGACGTGTGCGAGCGAGGACACCGGGCTGGCCGCGCTGAGCGGCGACCTGCAGAGCGCGAAGCGCACGCCGAGCCTCTCGCTGATCATCCCTGACCGCTGCCACGACGGAAGTCCGGGTCCGTGCCCGGGCGGCGCGGCGGGCGGTCTGCCGGCGGCGAACGGCCTGCTCGAACAGGTCGTCCCGAAGATCCTCTCCTCGAAGGCCTACCGCGAAGACGGGCTGCTCGTGATCACGACCGACGAGGCGCCGAGCGCGGGCCCGTTCGCCGACTCGAGCTCGTGCTGCGGTGAGCCGCGGTTTCCGAACCTGCCGGCGCCGACCGGCCTCGCGGCGAGCCTGCCGCCCGAAGGCGGCGGCCAGGTCGGCGCGCTGCTGCTCTCGCCGTTCGTCAAGCCGCAGGCGATCGACCAGGAACCGTACGACCACTTCTCGCTGCTGCGCACGATCGAGGACCTCTTCGCCCTGAAGCCGCTGGGCTACGCGGCGGGCGCGAAAGTCCCCGCGTTCGCACCCTCTCTGTTCGCGGCAAGGGCGCCCGGCACGCGCTAGCAGCCCGCGGCGAGCAGCTGGTCGTAGGTGATCGCCTCGCGGCGTCGACCGGCGCGGCCGAGCACCCACTCGAGCGCGATCATCTGCCGCGGGTGCTGCAGGTCGGCGGGGTGCAGGTCGAGCCTCAGCGTGCTGCCGCAGAGCAGGCTGCCCGCGCGGATCAGCGAAGGTGAGAGGGCCCGCTGGAGCGGACCCGCCGTGCCCAGCCCCCAGGCGGGCGCGAGCAGCCGACCGCGCTCGTCGCTGGCCTCGCCGGCGCGCTGATGGAGGCCCAGGAGGCCGGCCCACCACCGAAAGCGCCGCGGCAGCACGCTGCGCAGCGCCGGCGTGTAGGCGTAGGCGGGCGCGACGAAGCCGTCGGGCTCGATCCCGGCGAGCTTCAGGACGCGCCAGCCGGCGTTGACCGCGCGCAATGTCTCCTCGGCGTCGAGCCCGACGAACTCGCCGGCGCGCCGCGCGGGCGAGCGCAGCGTCTGTGAGAGCCCGTGACGCCCGATCCGCTCGTGCTGGAAGCCGTGCTGGGCGATCGAGTCGCCGGCTCGGCGGCGTTCGACGAGCCAGCTCGTCATCTCGGGCGAGCGCTCGCCGAGCGGATGCAGGTCGCGCGCGGGGATCACGAGCAGCGTGACGCGATCGACGCCGTGGTCGGAGAGCCAGTCGCGGATCAGCGCGCAGCGCTCGAAGGTCGCCGGCTCGACATCGTGCAGCGCGACGGCGATCGCTCCTCGCTGGGAGGCTCTAGGCCGCACGGGCCACCTCGCGCGAGGCACCGGACGCGAGCACCCGCCGGTAGCCGTCGCCGAGTCGCTGCAGCGCGCGCTCCCAGGTGCGCTCGCGGATCGACCGCAGGCCGCCGCGCGCAAGGCGCTCACGCAGCTCCGGCGCGGCGGCGAGCTCGACGACGGCATCGGCGAGCGCGCGAGCGTGGGGCGGGCAGAGCAGGCCGCTGACGCGGTGCTCGATCAGCGACAGCGGGCCACCCTCGGCGACGGCGACGACCGGCAGGCCGCTGGCCTGCGCCTCGAGCACGACCTGGCCGAACGTGTCGGTCCGGCTCGCGAACAGGAAGACGTCGGCGCTCGCGTAAGCGCGCGCGAGCTGCTCGCCCTCGAGCCAGCCGCGGAAACACGCGTGCGCGCCGACGCGCTCGCGCAGCCGCTGCTCCTCGGGGCCGCCGCCGACGAGCACGAGGCGCAGGCGCTGATCGCGCGCACGCGCCGCGAGGAACGCATCGGCGAGCAGGTCGGCCCCCTTCTCGCGCGTGATCCGACCGGCGTAGAGGACGTCGATCGCGCCATCGGGCTTCGCCTCGCCGCCGGCCGCCAGCTCGCGCAGCCCCAGCTCGCGCAGGGCCGGGTCGAAGCGTGCCGTGTCGACGCCGCGGTCCCAGCGCGCGACGCGCGCGCGCTCGACGCCGATCCCGGCCAGCGCGTCGTCGGAAGCGGGGCTGGGCGAGAGCACGAGGTCGCAGGCGCCATAGAACGCGCGGACGCCGGCGGCGATCGCGTCGGCGACGCGCCGCTCGCCGGAGCGCAGCCCGGCGTAGGCGGTCAGCTCGGTGTGGTAGCTGCCGAGCAGCGGCACGCCGAGGCCGCGGCTGACGAGCGCGCCGACGACGCCGACGGGACCGGGCGAGCACACGTGGATCAGGTCGAACTCGCCCTCGGCGAGCGTCTGCACGGCGGCCGAGAGGCTCGGCACGCCGATCTGCAGCCCCGGGTAGTACGGGACCTCGAACTCGGCGACGGCCGAAAGGCGCCGGTCGACCTCGGCGTCGGTGCCGAGCACCTCGATCTCGAACCCCTCGACGCCGCGCGAGCGGATCTCCTCGACGGCGCGCGTGACGCCGTGCGTCGAGCCGATCCCGTCGGCGAGGATCGCGACGCGTGGCGTCTCGCCGTCGGCACGCCGCTCCTCGAGCTTGGCGCGCTCGTTCGCGAGGAAGGCGGTCGCCGGCGCGTAGGGGATCGCGGCGGTGCAGCTCTCGAACAGACCGAGCGCGGCGCCGGCGACGTCGGCCTCGCCTCGCGCCGCCGCGAGCGCGTGCTCGACGGCGCCGCGCAGCTTGCGCTCGTGCGCACGGCACGCCCTGCGGTAGAGGTCGGAGTGGCTGAAGCGCTCCTCCTGCATGTAGGCGATCAGCCCGGCCTCGTCGAGATGATCGAGGCCGACGGCACGCAGCCACGCGTGCAGCAGGCAGCGTGCGTCGGCCGGAGTGACCGCGCCGGCGCCGTCGACCGCGCCGTGGCGCGCGTCGCCCTCGTCGAGCAGGCGCCTGGCCATCCGCAGCACGACGGTCGGGTCGGGGCTCGCCGGCGGAGCGGCGCCGTCGCGCGGCCCGAGCGCGCGCGCGGCGAGCGCGATCGCCGCGTGCGCCCACTTGGCGGCACTGCCCTGGGCGCCGCCGGCGAGCACCTCGCCGCGGCGCACGTGCGAGAGGAACTCCTGCGGCGTGTGCGTGAGCGGCGTCGCCGTCCAGGTGCGCCCGACGTCGACCCCGGCGTGGTCGTCGGAGCCGCCGACACCGGCGCCGTCGAGCGTCGCGACGTAGGTCGCGGCGGGCCGGTTGAGCTCGCGCGAACGGGCGCCGTTGCGCACCTCCCAGACGTCGAACAGAGCCGCCAGGCGGCGCCTGTGGCGCGCGCGCAGCGGCGCGCCGACGTGGTAGTAGGGATGGGCGAGCGCGCAGGCGATGTCGCGCTCGTACATGTACGCCGCGCACAGCTCGACGTCGCCACGGTGCGCCTGCAGCCACTCGTGGTCGTCGGGGGTGATCCCGAAGCAGAGCACGTGGACCGCCTGGGGCTCGCCGCGGAAGCCTGCGGTCAGCTCCTCGGAGATGAACACGTCGGACCGCTCGGCGATCTGCAGGACGCCGGAGATCGTGTCGTGGTCGGTGATCGTCACGAAGTCCATGCCGCGTCGCTTGGCGAGCGCGTAGACCTCCTCGGGGGGCGTCGCGCACTCGGGCAGCCCGGCGGCGCGCTGGACGCCGAGCCGTGACTCCTGCGAGGCCGTCGAGTGGCAGTGCAGGTCCGCTCGGCAAGCCTCGGGAAAGCTCCTCGTAGTCGTTCCGTGACCATCCATGACAGAAGAATCCCCTGCAAAGGCCAATCTTTTGTGACCAGGGGGAAATGATCGTGTGAAGTCGCTGTGAACGGCTCGGATCGGCGCCCGCGCCGGCGGCGCGCCGGACGATCGACTCGTCCGGGCGTTCGGACCAACGCGATCCCTAAGCTGTCGCCCGTGCACGATCCGATCTCCTACTTCCAGGCGGTCGTCCTCGGCCTCACGCAGGGGATCGCCGAGCCGTTTCCGATCTCGAGCCTCGGCCACGGCGTGATCCTTCCGCGCCTGGCCGGCTGGCAGATCCATCAGAACGACAAGTTCTTCCTGACGTTCCTGATCGCGACGCACCTGGCGACGGCGATCGTGCTGCTGCTGTTCTTCCTGAAGGACTGGGTGCTGATCGTCAAGGGCCTGTGGCGCTCGCTGCAGATGCGCGAGATCCGCGAGGACGACACCTACGCGAGGCTCGGATGGCTGCTGGTCGCGGGCACGGTCCCCGTCGGCGTCATCGGCGTGCTCCTGCAGGAACCGCTGCGCAAGCTGTTCGCCTCGCCGCAGACGGCGGCTGCCTTCCTGATCGTCAACGGCGTCCTGCTGCTGCTGTTCGAGCGTCTGCGCAGGCGCCCGCCGCGGCCCGGCGACTACCTGGGAGACGCCGACGGGCGACTGGCGAAGCTCAGCTGGCGCCAGGCGATCGCCGTCGGCACCTCGCAGGCCGCGGCGCTCGTGCCGGGGATCTCGCGGTCGGGCATCACGATGGGCGGCGGCCTGCTCGCGGGGCTCTCGAACGAGGACGCCGCCCGCTTCGGCTTCCTGCTCGCGACGCCGGTGATCTTCGGCGCGGCTGCGCTGAAGCTGCCCGAACTGTTCGGCAGCCAGGGCAACGGCGTGCGCGGCCCGGCGCTCGTCGCCGGGCTGTGCGCCGCCGCGACCACGTTCTTCGCCGTGAAGTTCCTGCTGCGCTTCTTCCAGACCAACCGCCTGACCCCGTTCGGCATCTACTGCCTGGGGCTCGGCGTTATCAGCACGCTGATCTTCGCCCTCGGCGGCTGAGAGCCGGCGGCGGCTAAGCGCTGGCCGAGCGGGCCTTGGGGCCCGTCTGGAACCAGGCGAACGCGAACAGCGCGAGCGCGAGCACGAGCGCGGCGATGCCGTGTTTGGTGTGGTGGTGGCTGGCTTCGGGGTCGCTCGCCGAGCTGTGGCCGGGGAAGAACGAGGGCAGCGAGTGCTCGGGCGTGACGAAGTAGACGATCGCGACGACGATCAGCAGGACGCCGAGCACGACGGCGGGGAGGATCAGTTTGCGGAGATTGGAGGTCATGGCGAAAGGATGCTAGAGCAGATTCGCGTCGAGCCGCGCCCCCCGGCGCTGCTGGGCGCAAGGATTCAGCCACCGCTTAGGTGGTAGTCCATCATTGACCTGATGCCCGTACCGCGAACGCCGCCGAAGATGTTCGAGACCCGCAGCCAGGCCTGGCGGGAGGTCGGTCTGCTGCGCCAGATCAGCCCGCGCGTCGTCAAGCGCGCGCGGCTGGAGGCGCTCGTGCTCGTGCCGCTGTTCGTCGCGGCCGTCGTCTTCTACGACAACCGCGTCAGCCTCCTCGGCGCCGCCGGACGTCACGGGAGGGCGGCGAAAGAACTCGAACCGGCCTTCGAAACACCGGTGACCGTGGTCACGGTGATCGTGCTCGTGATCCTCGGCTGGGCGATCGCGCGTGACATCGGGCGCGGCCTCGGGCCGCCCCTGTTCCGCCGCCTGGACCCGGCGACGGCGGGCACAGTCGGCTTCCTGATCCGGCTGCTGACGATCGTCCTGGCGCTGCTCGTCGCGCTGCGCGTCGCCGGCATCCAGGCGCGCACGCTCGCGCTCGGCGGCGCCTTCACGGCGGTGATCTTCGGCCTCGCGGCGCAGCAGACGCTTGGCAACGTGATCGCCGGCACGGTCCTGCTGAGCGCGCGGCCGTTTCGCGTCGGCGACCGCGTGAGGCTGCAGGGGGGCCCGCTCGCGGGCCAGCTCGAGGGGACGGTCAGCTCGCTCGGCCTGCTGTACACGACGTTCGCGAAAGGCGAGGACTCGATCATGGTGCCGAACAGCGTCGTGCTGAACAGCGCCGTGATCCCGCTGCGCGAGCCCGAGGCGGTCAACCTGCGCGCGCGGCTGCGTCCTGGGATGACACCGAGCGACCTGCAGGAGCTGCTCGGGCACCAGCTGCAGACGCCGTTGCGCGACCCTGCGCGGATCACGCTCGAGGAGCTCGACGGCGAAGAGGTGATCGTGCGGATCGCGGCGACGCCGCGCGTCGCGGCCGAAGGACGCCAGCTCGCCAGCGAGCTGCTCGACATCGTCTCGCGTGAGACGCGCGCGAGCGCGCGGGCGCCGGCGGACGGCGCGCCGCGCCCGCAGGCGGAGCCGCGCGCAGCGGCTCCGCCGCGCCCGGGGGCCCAGCCGCCCGATGACGCCGAGCGTGCCGACGGCCCGGACGCCACGCGGGCGCGGGCGGGTGACCGCACGCGCTCGGGCGCCTGAGTCAGCCGCGCTCGGGCGCCTGGCCGCGCACGCCGTAGCGCAGGAACAGGTGCGACTCGCTCTCGAGCGCGCTCAGCAGCTCGAGCGGCAGCGGCTCCTCGAACTGGCGGCCGGCGATGATTCGCAGCGACTCGCCGCTGACATCTTCACCGCCGGCGAGCATCGGCGAGATCGACAGGAACAGCTCGTCGACGAGCCCGGCGAGCAGCAGCTCGGCGTTGAGGTGCGGGCCGCCCTCGCACAGCAGCGTGCGCACGCCGAGGCGCTCGCCTAGCTCGGCCAGCGCGCGCGGCAGGTCGAGCGCCCCGTCGCGCTCGGCGCGAACGTACTCGAGCTGCGCGGCGACACCGGTCAGGCTCGCGCTCGACGGCGTCAGGATCGCGATCTGCGAGTCCGCGTCGGCGAGCAGCGGCGTGTCGGACGGGAGTGAGAGGCGGCCGGAGACGATGCACGCGAGCGGCTGCTCGCGCAGGCCGCGCTCGCGCCGGCGGGCGCGGACGGCCCGATCGCGGATCATCGGCCCGTAGCGCTCGGCGCGGATCGTGCCGGCGCCGACGAGTACGCCGTCGACGGCGGCGCGCAGCGCGTGGAACAGCTCGCGGTCTGCGCGGTTGCCGAGCTGGCCGGAGCGTCCATCGAGGCTCGCACGCCCGTCGACCGTGCTGACCATGTTGAGCAGCACATACGGTCGCCGCCGTCCCGCCGAGCGCGCTCGCGCGGGGAGATCGATCGCGTCGACCAATTCGCCGGCGCTGACGGACTCGCCGCCCGGCAGCAGCCGCCGCAGGCGGACCGGCGCGTCGGGGTCGGCCACGCGCGCGGGCGTGCCGGCGTCGTCGTCGGGCGCGCTCATCCGCTCACCCTAGCCAGGGCCGGCGCGAGGTGACTAAACGCGGGCGAGACAGGGTTTAAATCGATTGTCCGATCGACAACATTTCGACAACACGGGCGCATGGCGACCTGCTACGGTCGTCGTGTCTGGCCGGGACAAGACACCGGCGAAAGCAGTGCAAGCGCTCGCAGGTCGAAGCTTCAAGAAGCATCCTCCGCGTGCAGCACGCACAAAACGTGGAGGAGTTCCCACATGCCAACTGGCACAGTGAAGTGGTTCAGCGACGACAAGGGGTTCGGTTTCATCACCCCCGATGACGGCGACAAGGACCTGTTCGTTCATCACACGGGCATCAACGGCGAGGGATACCGCTCGCTGCAGGAGGGCGCAAAGGTCTCCTATGACCCGGAGCAGGGCGACAAGGGCCCGAAGGCCGTCAACGTCCAGGCGATCTAGACGCCTCGGCGGCGCCGCGGCGATGGTCGCGGCGACATCGGTCTAACCTTCAGAGGGCTCGCTTCGGCGAGCCCTCTCTGTATGTCGAGCGACGCGAGCACACTACCCCTGCGCGACACGCAGGTCGAGAGCCCACCGCTGCGACGGCGTCTGCTGGGCGGGCACGGGCGCGTCGGCGCGTTCGCGGGGGCCGCCGAGGGCGCGTGGATCGGCGCCGCCTGCCTGACCGCGATCGTCCTGTGCAGCGCGTTCGTCGTGTTGATCGCGGCCGATCGTCCGAGCATCCTCTCGGCGACCTCGCACACGAACTTCTTCCCGCGCTGGATGGCCGGGCCGCTCGGCGGTCTGCTGCCGGGGCTGACGCGCGACACGAACCACCTCAAGTACCTCTTCTCGGGGGCGATGGCACTGATGTACCTGAGCTACGTCGTTGGGCTGCGTTTCGTCCCGCGCCTGCGTGCGCGGTGGGCGCTCGCGGCGCTGCTGGCCGTCCACCTCGTCTTCCTGCTCTCGGCGCCGCTCTCGCTGACGGACGTCTTCAATTACGTCAACTACGGGCGCATGGAGGTCGTGCACGGGCTCAACCCGTACACGACGATCCCGATCCTCGAGCCGCACAACGACCCGAGCTACGACCTCAGCAACTGGCATCAGCTGCTCAGCCCGTACGGCCCCTTGTTCACGATGATCACGTTCCTCGTGGTTCCGCTCGGCGTCGCGGCGTCGTTCTGGGTGCTGAAGGCGCTGATCGCGGCGGCCAGCCTCGGGACGCTCGCGCTCGTGTGGAAGTGCGCGCGGCTGCTCGGGCGCGACCCGGTCGCCGCGATCGTGCTCGTCGGGCTGAACCCGATCGTGCTCGTCTGGGGGCTCGGCGGCGACCACAACGACTTCCTGATGCTGTTCTTCATGGTGCTCGGCTTCTACCTGCTGCTGCGAGATCGCGATCGCCGGCTCGCGGGTACGGCGGAGCCGACGAGGGCCGACCCCACGCCGCTGCAGCACTCGCCGTCGGTCTCGCTCGGCGAGCGGATCCGCGGCTGGCTGCTGCCGCTCAGCGCGCTCGAGATCGGCGCCGGCGCGGCGTTCGTCGTCGCGGCGGCGATCAAGGCGTCGGGCGGCGTGCTGATCCCGGTCGTGCTGGCGGGCCTCTTGCGGACGCCGCGCCGGCTCGCACAGGTGCTGATCGGGATGGCGCTCGCCGGGGTCGTCGTCGGGCTCGCGAGCCTGATCGCGTTCGGGCTGCACATCCCGGACCTGAGCACTCAGAGCTCGCTCGTGACGAACGTCAGCGTGCCGAACCTGATCGGCCTTGCGCTCGGCGCGGGCGGCGAGACCGAAACGCTGCACAAGGTGCTGACGGGCGTGCTGATCGTCTCGCTGCTCGCGTGCTGCATCCAGGCGTGGCGGCGCGGCTCGTCGATCACCGCCTCGGGCTGGGCGAGCGTCGCGCTGCTCGTGACGCTCAGCTGGGTGTTGCCGTGGTATGTCCTCTGGGTGCTGCCGCTGGCGGCGCTCTCGACCTCGCGCCGGCTGCGCGCGACGGCGCTCGTGCTCGGCGTCTACCTGATCGTCGCGTGGGCGCCGGCCTCGGGCAACCTCTGGAACGCGATCGGCTTTCATCCGGAGAAGACGTCGCTCGGGCGCCTGCACCAGCGCGTGGTCAAGGAGCTGCTGAACTAGTCGCCGGTCTCGGGGCGGCGGCGCTCGCGCTTGCGCTGCGCGTCGCGACGCTTGCTCGTCAGCCGTCGCTCGCGGGCGGCGGCGGTCGGTTTCGTCGCGCGCCGGCGCTTGGGCACGACGAGCGCCTGTGCGATCCGCTCGGCGAGGCGCGCCAGCGCGAGCTCGCGGTTGCGCGCCTGCGAGCGCGCGTCCTGCGCGACGGCGACGACGCGCGGCCCGCGCCGCGTGAGCAGTCGCCGGCGCTGGGCATCGCTGAGCGTCGCCGAGCCGAGCACGTCGAAGCTCGCTTCCACGCGCGAGGCGGTGACGTTCGCATGCTGGCCGCCCGGGCCCGAGGAGCGGCTCGCGCGCACGGTCACCTCGGCGAGCGGGATCGTCAGCCTGTTGTTGATCCGCAGCCGCGCGGGCGCGGGCTCGGCGGGAGCGGCGTCGCTCACGGTGCCGGGCGGCGGCGCGCGCTACCGCGCGTCTGCTCCCGAGTCGGACAGCTCGTGCATGGCCCTGACGCGCTGCTCCTCGCCCTCGGGCACGCGCCCGTCGCGTCCGACGTAGCCATCCTTGCCACCGGCGATCAGGTAGACGGCGTCAGCGTCGCCGACGTTTCGCACCTTGCGTGCGGTCGCGGCGTCGACGCGCGCGAGCCCGCCCTCGGCGAGCCTGTGGACGGAGCCGTCGGCGAACTCGATCTCGATCATGCCGCGATGGACGAAGTAGAGCTCCTCCTGCTCGTCGTGGAAGTGGAAGCCGCTCTCGATCCCGGGTGGCATGACGATCGCGTTGACGCCGAACGCCGTTACGCCGAGCCCCTTGCGGATCTTCCGAAAGCCAGGGGCCCTGCCGAGGTCCTCGAGCGTGCCGACCGCGTAGCCGTCTCCGCTCGTCACGCCTGGGTACTCGCTCGATGCCTCCATCTGCGCCTCCTCTGCTCGTGTCTGTCCTCGCTGCCCGGCAGAGCTTTGCACCCGCGCGGCGCCGGCGCGGCTTCAGTGCTCGGCTACGTAGCCGCCGTCGGGCGCGAGCGGGCGCTGCTCGTCGGCCCAACGCACGAGTCCGCCGTCGAGCGAGTACGCCTGCACGCCGGAGGCGCGCAGCGCCTGCGCGGCCATCGTCGAGCGCCCTCCGACGCGGCAGTAGAAGACGACCGGCAGGTCGGGATCGAGCGTCGACGCCTCGATTGAGAGCTTCGTCAGCTCGATGTGGCGCGAGCCGGCGATGTGCCCCGCGTCGCGCTCGTAGGGCTCGCGCACGTCGATCAGCTGCAGCTCGGGGTCCTGCTCGAGCCACGCCGCCAGGCGCTCGGGCGTGACGTCGATCTCGATGCCCGATGCCGAGCTCACGAAGCCCAAGCTATCAACGCTTCGGCTCTGGGCCTGCCCGGCAGAGCCGCGCAGGCCCTCGCGCCTGCCGCGCCGCGGGCGGCGCGCGATCACTAGGATCAGCGACGATGGAGGCCGTCGAGGACGTCTACACGATTCCGCAGGAGCATCTGGACTTCTGCGAGACGATCGGCCAGATCGCGCGCGAGCGGATCGCGCCACGCTCGGCCGAGATCGACGAGCGCGCGGAATACCCGTGGGACATCCGCAAGGTACTGGCCGAGCAGGACATCCTCGGGCTGCCGTTTCCGACCGAGTACGGCGGCACGGGCACCGGCACGCTGATGTTGAACATGGCGGTCGAGGAGATCGCGAAGGTCGACGCGGCGTGCGCGCTGATCCTGATGGTGCAGGAGCTGGGAACGCTGCCGATCCAGCTGTTCGGCTCGGACGAGCTGAAGGAGCGCTTTTTGCCGCGCTGCGCGACGGGCGAGCTCTCACCGGCGTTCGCGCTGTCCGAGCCCGAAGCCGGGTCGGACCCCGCGGGGATGACGACGACGGCGGTCAGGGACGGCTCGGAGTGGGTGATCAACGGGACGAAGAACTGGATCTCGAACCTCGGGATCGCCGACTTCTACATCACCTTCGCCGTCTCGGACCGCGAGAGCAGGCGCCTGACGGCGTTCGTCGTCGAGGCCGACAGGCCGGGGTTCAGCGTCGGCAAGCTCGAGCACAAGCTCGGGATCCGCGCGTCGCCGACCGGCCAGCCGATCTTCGAGGAGGTGCGCGTGCCCGAGGAGAACGTGATCGGCGAGGTCGGCAAGGGCCTGTCGGTCGCGCTCAGCACGCTTGAGCGCACGCGCCTGGGCGCGGCGGCCCAGGCCGTCGGGATCGCCCAGGGCGCGACCGACTACGCCGTCGCCTACGCGCGCGAGCGACGCCAGTTCGGCAAGCCGATCAACGAGTTCCAGGGAATCCAGTTCAAGCTCGCCGACATGGAAACAGGCACCGCGGCGGCGCGCGAGCTGCTGTACAAGGCGTGCGCGATGGCCGACCAGCAGCACCCCCAGCGCGCGAAGTACTCCTCGATGGCGAAGGTGTTCTGCTCGGACACGGCGATGGCGGTGACGGTCGACGCGGTGCAGGTCCTGGGCGGCTACGGTTATGTCAAGGAGTACCCGGTGGAGCGGATGATGCGAGACGCGAAGATCACACAGATCTACGAGGGAACCAACGAGATCCAGCGGCTGGTCATCGGCCGCACGCTGAAATAGCCGCGATGCGCCCGTCGAGGTCGTCAGCGACAGCCTCGGGACGCCTTCGGCGCGTCGGCGTCGCTGCGCTGGTCGCGCTCTCGATCGGGCTGGTGACGATCGTGATCGGTCAGGGCTTCAGCTCGGTCGGCGCGGTCCGCGCGCTCGAGGACATCGCGCTCGGTGTGATCGTCGCGGCCGTGCTGATGGGCGGCGCCGCGTTCGTCGCGGTGCGCCTCGCCGGCTGGCGCGACCCGGAGTCAGAGACCGAGTTCGAAGAGATCGTCCGCCACTCCGAAGCGCTCGCGCGCGACGGGCTGGTCGTCGACCCCGACGAAGCCGATTTCATGGAGCTGGACCCGCTCGACGACGACGACTTCGAAGAGCTCGTGCGCGACGCGCTCGACGACCTCCCGGACCTGCTGCGCAACGCGCTCGCGCACGTCGCCGTCGTGATCTCCGACGGCGGGCGCCGGCGCGGGGCGTACGGCCTCTACCAGGGCGACGGCGCGAGCCGCGACGATACGCACGACCGGATCGTGGTCTTCCGCGACACGCTGCGGCGCGACTTCGGTCATGACCCGGAGCTGCTGCGCGACCAGGTGACGCGGACGGTGCGCCACGAGCTGGCCCACCACGTCGGCTTCGACGAGCTCGGCGTCAGCCGCCTGGACCTCTAGCCCAGCCGGGTAGACTCCGGGGCGATGACCGTGCCGGCGGAGCCGTCGACGCAAGCCGCCGATCGGCGCGCGAGCTCGGCGAGCGAGCCGGACGCGCCGGCGGCGCGGAGGGCCGACGGAGCGTCGCCTGCGAAGATCCCGGACTTCTTCGTCATCGGCCACGAAAAGTGCGGGACGACGGCGCTCTACCGGATTCTCAGGAGCCACCCGCAGATCTACATGCCCGAGCTGAAGGAGCCGCGCTACCTGCTGCGCGAGCGGGACGCCGACCCGGCCACTGCACAGGCCGCGACGCTTCCGCGGATGCTCGACGACTACCTCGGGCTGTTCGTCGAGGCGAGGCCCGAGCAGGTTGCCGGCGAGGCGTCGCCGCAGTACATCCGCTCGCCGGTCGCCGCGCGGCGGATCGCCGAGCTTCGCCCCGACGCACGCGTGATCGCGATCCTGCGCGAGCCGGTCAGCTTCCTGCGCTCGTTTCACCTGGCGTGCCTTCGCAGCGGCATCGAGAACGAGCGCGATCTCGGCAGGGCGCTCGATCTCGAGGAGCGCCGGCGGCGAGGCGAGTCGATCCCGCCCGGTTGCCCTGCGCCTGACCGGCTGCTGTACTCCGAGCACGTTCGCTACGTAGAGCAGCTGCGCCGCTTCGAGGAGGGCCTCTCGCGTGAGCAGCTCCACGTGATCATCTACGAGGATCTGCGTCGTGACAACGAGCGGGTGGCGCGCGGTGCGCTGCGCTTCCTCGGCGTCGACGAGACGATGCCGATCGAGATCTCCAATTCGACCGGGCAGCATCGCAAAGCGGTCCGGAACGTGAGGCTGATGCGGCTCGCGATCGCGATCAAACGCGCGCGCCGTCGCCCCGATGGCGCGCCGGCGGTCGTCCGTGCTCTGAGCCGGATCACGACACCGCGCGTCGAGGCGCTCGCCAAGCGCGCGCTCTACGCACCGCCACGCCAGGTGGACGACGAGCTCGTGCGCGAGCTGCGCCGGCGCCTGCAACCCGAGGTCGCCGCGCTCGGCGAGTACCTCCGCCGGGACATGCTCGGCGAGTGGGGCTACGACGCCGTGCCAGGCTCGGAGGCTCGCTCCGGCTTGCGTTAGTGTCCAGGCGCGCGCCCGCGCGGTCGCTCCCCGGGAAGGGGTCGCGGCGGTCATCGATCAAGGAGAGCTCAGTGCCCGAAGCAGTCATCGTCGATGCCATTCGAACACCGATCGGCCGTGCAGGGAAGGGCTCGCTGAAGAGTGTCCGCGCGGACGACCTGGCCGCGATCCCCCTGCGCGCGCTGATCGAGCGCAATCCGGAGCTCGAGCCGAGCTCGATCGTCGACATCATGATGGGCTGCGGCTTCTGCGAGGGCGAGCAGGGCAACAACGTGGGTCGCGTCGCGGGGCTGCTGTCGGGGATCGATCACCACGTTCCCGCCACCACGGTGAACCGCTTCTGCGCCTCGTCGCTGCAGACCGCACGGATGGCGTTCCACGCGATCAAGACGGGCGAGGGTGACACCTACGTCGCCGCCGGCGTCGAGGCCGTCTCGCGCGCGGTGCCCGGCGCGGCGTTCGAGTTCAACCACGCGGTCGACGGCTCGGAGGGAGCGGCTTACGACGTCTACATCCCGATGGGGATGACCGCCGAGAACGTCGCCGAACGCTGCAACGTCACCCGCGAGTCCCAGGACGAGTGGGCGGTGATCTCGCAGAACCGCGCCGTCGAGGCGGTCGCGAACGGCCACTTCGACAGGGAGATCGTGCCGGTCACGGTGCCGGCGCACAAGGACGTCGACAAGGAGGGCAACGAGGTCGACGTCCCGGAGACGGTCGTCAGCAGAGACGACGGCCCGCGCCCCGGCACGACGATGGAGAAGCTCTCCGCACTGCAGCCGGTGTTCAGAGAGGGCGGCACGGTCACGGCGGGCAACGCGTGCCCGCTGAACGACGGCGCGGCGGCGCTGCTGATCATGTCGGAGGATCGCGCGAAGGAGCTCGGCATGAAGCCGCGCGCGCGGATAATCGCCTCGACGGTCGCGGGCCTGCGCCCGGAGATCATGGGCCTGGGCCCGATCCCGGCGATCGAGAAACTGCTGAAGGCGACCGGCATGACGATCGCCGACATCGACGTCGTCGAGATCAACGAGGCATTCGCCGCGCAGATCGTCCCGTGCAAGGAGGACCTCGGGATCGACGACGACAAGCTGAACCCGTTCGGCGGCGCGATCGCGCTCGGTCACCCGTTCGGGATGACCGGCGCGCGGATCATGACCACGCTGCTGAACGACCTCGAGACGCTCGACAAGACGTATGGCATCGAGTCGATGTGCGCCGCCGGCGGGATGGGCATGTCGATGCTCGTCGAACGGCTCGCGTAGACGCTTGTCCGGGCTAGCCGATCCGCGGGCCGCCGGCGCGGCGTCCCGGATCGCCTTGCGCTGATGTCGGTCGGCCCGGAGCTCTCGCCGGCCCCTGCGGGCATCGTCTACTCGTGCTCGGGCGAGCGCTACGTGCGCGAGGCGCTGCGCTCGGCGCGCTCCTCGCTGCGTCACAACAGACTCCCTCACGTGCTCTTCTGCTCGGCCGAGCTCGAAAGCGAGCCGGGGCTGACGATTGCGCCCTTCGAGCCGTCGGCGAACCCATACGTCGACAAGATCGCGAACATGCGCCGCTCGCCGTTCGAGCGAACGATCTATCTCGATAGCGACACCTACGTCGTCGCGGAGATCGCGCACGTGCTGGAGCTGCTCGATCGCTTCGAGATCGCCGCCGCGCACGCGCCCGGCTATCGCGGGTTCGCGGATCCGCAGGTGCCCGCCGCGTTCTACGAGCTGAACACGGGCGTGCTCGCGTGGCGCTCGAGCGACCGGATCGACGCGTTCATGCGCGACTGGCAGGAGACCTACAGCCGCTGGCTGGAGGAGAAGCCGTTCGTGGGCGCCGGCAGCGCGGCAGACGCCGCCGATCAGCCGGCGTTCAGGCGCTGCGCCTGGGAGCACGAGGTCGCGCTCTACGTGCTCGCTCCCGAGTACAACCTGCGCCTGGGTGAGCCCGCGACGATCGTCGAGCGCGTACGCGTGCTCCACGGGCGCAGCACCGACTACGACGCTCTCGCGGCGCGCCTCGATCGGCGCCGGGGGCCGCGCACGTACACGCCGTCACGCGCGCTCGCGGCGACGGTCGCAGATGGCCTCGCGCTCGCCCTCGCCGGGCGCCGCGCCCGCTAGCGTGGCGGCATCCGCAGCGCGCCGTCGAGGCGGATCGTCTCGCCGTTGAGCATCCTGTTCTCGACGATCTGGCAGGCGAGCTGCGCGTACTCGGCCGGCTGGCCGAGGCGCGGCGGGAAGGGGATCCCGGCGCCGAGCTGCTGGCGCGCCTCCTCGGGCAGGGCCGCGAGCAGCGGCGTGTCGAACAGTCCCGGTGCGATCGTGTTGACGCGGATCCCGTACTGCGCGAGGTCGCGCGCCGTGGGCAGCGTCATCCCGACGACGCCGCCCTTCGAGGCGGAGTAGGCGACCTGCCCGATCTGCCCGTCGAACGCGGCGATCGAGGCGGTGTTGACGCAGACGCCGCGTTCGCCGTCCTCGCCGGGCTCGTTGCCGATCATCTCGAAGGCGGCGAAGCGCAGCACGTTGAACGTGCCGATCAGGTTTATCTGGAGGATCGTCTCGAACGGCAGCAGCGGGTGCGGGCCCTTCGAGCCGGCGACCTTCTGCGCCCAGCCGGTGCCCGCGCAGCAGACCGAGATCCGCAGGCCGCCGTCGGTCTCGGCGGCCTTCGTCACGGCGCCCTGCACCTGGTCCTCCTCGCGCACGTCGCAGGAGACGAACTCGAGCCCCAGCTCGCCGGCCAGCGCTGCGCCCTTCTCGGCGTTGACGTCGGCGATCGTGACGTGCGCGCCGCCCGCGTGCAACGCGCGCACGGTCGCCTCACCCAGCCCCGAAGCTCCGCCGACGACGAGCGCTCCGCTGCGATCGATCCGCATCAGCGCGGGGGGGGATCGTCGGCGGCGCCCGACGTGCGCCGCGCGAGCGTCAGCGCGAACAGCCCCTCGTCGTCGGTGAACCGGCGCACGAGCTCGAGCCCGGCCGCTGCGAGGTCGCCGTCGATCCGCTCGTCGGTGAACTTCGCGCTGATCTCCGTACGGATCTCCTCGCCCGCCTCGAAGCGCACCGGCAGGTCGAGGTCGCGCACGTGCGTCGTGTGCGCGCGGCGCGCGCGCAGGCGCATCTCGATCCACTCGTGCTGGCGGTCGAACAGCGCGACGTGCTCGAAGTCATCGGGCTCGAATTCGGCCCCGAGCTCGCGGTTGAGCACGCGCAGGACGTTGCGGTTGAACTCGGCCGTGACGCCCTCCGCGTCGTCGTACGCCGCCTCGAGCACGGCCGGGTCCTTGACGAGGTCGGTGCCGAGCAGCAGGTGGTCGTCGGGCCCGAGCAGCGCGGCGATCTCGCGCAGCACACGGCGCCGGCTGCCCGGCGGGAAGTTGCCGATGGTGCCCCCGAGGAACGCGACGATCCGCGCGCCGGTGGCGTGCGGGACGCGGTCGAGATGGCGCTCGAAGTCGCCGATCACGCCGTGCACGTGGAGGCCCGGGTACTCGTCGCTCAGCGCGGCAGCGCACTCGCGCACCATGCTCTCGGTGACGTCGACCGGGACGTAGCGGCGCAGCGTGCCGGCGGCGTCCAGCGCGTCGAGCAGGACGCGCGTCTTGCTCGCGGTGCCCGAGCCGAGCTCGACGAGCTCGGCGGCGCCGGTCAGCGCGGCGATCTCACCGGCGCGCTGCTCGAGGATCGCGCGCTCGGCGCGCGTCGGGTAGTACTCGGGCAGCTCGCAGATCCGGTCGAACAGCTCGGCGCCGCGCGCGTCGTAGAAGTGCTTGGGCGGCAGCTCCTTGAACGGTCGCGTGAGCCCGTCGAGCACGTCGTCGGCGAGCGAGCGTTCGCCGGCGCCGTCGAGATGCGAGTCGATCCGGATCGTCCCGACGAGGACGGGCTCCGGTGGGGTTTGAGCCTCCATCAGCAGTTCCCGAGGAATCGAACCCTAGCGTAGGCTGCCCCGGCGTCATTGAGCCTAGCGCGTCTCCGTGCGTTTCCGGCGCGCGTCCTACCCGCTGTCGCGTGCGAGCCGTACGCCGGCGAAGATCTGGCGGCGCTCTGGGAGGTCCCAGTTGCGGAAGTGCGCGCTCGCGACGCGCGCGTCGGTCGCCCACGAGGCGCCCCGCAGCACGCGGTAGCGCTCACCGAAGAACACTTCCGAGTACTCGCGGTAGGGGTAGGCGACGAACCCGGGGTAGCCGTCGAAGACGCTGCTCGTCCACTCCCACACGCGGCCGACGTCGGCCAGCGCGCCCGCCGTCGCGGCCTTCTCCCACTCGCGCTCGCTCGGCAGGCGCGCGCCGCTGTAGTGTGCGAACGCGTCGGCCTCGAAGCAGCTGACATGGCACGCCGGCGCGTCGGCGTCGCCGGCGGCGATCGCCGGATCCAGCGGGCTCGCCTGCTCGGCCAGCCACGCCCAGCCGTCCGCCGACCACAGCTCGCGGGCCTCGTAGCCGCCGTCCGCGGCGAAGCGCAGCCACGCACCGTTGTTGACCGGCCGGCGCGCGATCGTGAACGCCGGCGTCTCGGCGCGGTGGCGGGGGCGCTCGTTGTCGTAGGCAAAGCCGCCGTCGCCCGCGCCCAGCTCGAACGGACCCTCGGCGATCGCGACCCACTCCTCAGCGACGGCGCCCGCGCCCCGACCGCTCAGCGGGCGCCCGCGCGCGGCGGCGTCGGTCGGAGAGAGCAGGCCGGCGATCGCGAGCGTCTGGCGCATGGTCTCGCTGTGCTGGAGCTCGTGGCGGATCACCATCTCGCAGATGACGCCGTCACCGATCCCGTGCGCGGCGAGCGTCTCGCTCGTGCGGGCGCGCACCTGCTCGAGGTAGCCGCGCGCGTCGCCGGGGCCGAGCAGCTCGAGCTCGCCGCGCACGGCGCGCGGCGTCTCGAACGCGTCGTACAGCGCGGCGAGGTCCGGACGCAGCAGCTCGCGCCCGCCGAGGCGGCCGGCGAGCCACAGGTCCTCGTAGGCGGCGATGTGGCCGAGGTCCCAGACGAGCGGGCTCATGATCGGCGAGTGCACGCGCTGCAGCTGCTCGTCGTCGAGCCCCTCGACGAGCGCGAGCGTCGCGGCGCGAGCGTACGCGAGGCCGTCGAGGACCTCCGCGACGTCGCCGCTGGATGAGGCGCTCTGGCGCGTGTCGGTCGCCATCGCGCCCACTGTACGCGCTCGGCGCCGCTTGCTCTGCGGGGCACCGCCACGCGCGCGCGGTGCACGAGCCGCGTCACCGCCGGCGCAGGGCGCTCAGCGGCGCAGCGGCGCGGGTCCGGCGGCGTCGTCGACGATCACGCTCAGGCGCCCCCTGCGCAACAGGCTCGCGGGCACGTGCTTGCTCGGCTCGGCGAGCATCGCGTTGACCGCGTCGGCCTTGCTCGCACCGGTCGCGAGCAGCACGCAGCGGCGCGCAGCGCGCAGCACCGAGAGGCTGAGCGTGATCCGCTCGGGCGGCGGCTTCGGCGAGTCGTGCACCCCGACGCACAGCACGTGCTCGTCGGCGTCGAGCGTCGGCGAACCGGGGAACAGCGAGGCGACGTGCCCGTCCGGACCGATCCCGAGGACGATCACGTCGAGCACGGCGAGGCCGTCCTCGATCGGCGCGCGCTCACGCAGCTCGGCCGCATAGCTCGCCGCGCCGCGTGTCGGACCGAGCTCGCCCGGCATCCTGTGGACTCGCTCGGCGTCGAGACCCGCGGCGGCGTCGAGCAGCGTCTGGCGCGCAAGCTTGTAGTTGCTTTCCTCGTCGTCGGGGCCGACGCAGCGCTCGTCGGCGAACCAGACGTCGATCGCCCGCCAGCTCTCGAGCTCGTCCCCGAGCAGCTCGTACGTCCGCGCCGGCGTGCTGCCGCCGCTGAGCGCGAGGTGCGCGCCGCCTCGCTCGCGCAGTGCCGCGTCCAGCCGGCGCGCGATCTCGCTCGCGGCGCGCTGCGACGCCGCCTCGGCGTCGGCGCACGTCGTCAGGCTCGTCACGATGCGCCCCCGCCTCCGGGCACGAGCGCCTGCGCGTCGGGCAACATCTCCTGTGCCGCCGCGAGCGCCGGTCCGTAGGTCTGGTCGCGCAGCAGCGCCTGGCGGATGCCCTCGCCGAGGATGCCGCTCTCGCCGCGTGAGGCGCCGAGCAGCGTCCACGCGCGCTCGTGCCCGCCGGGGTCACGGCGGCGTGCGTGCAGGCCGCCCGGGCCACGGTCCAGGCGCAGTGCGAAGCCCGACGTGCTGTGCAGCTCGAGCCCGGCGAGCCCGGGCACGCTGAGGGCCGCGTCGGCCCTCAGCTCGAGCTTGACCTCGTTCCCGCCGGCGTCTGCGCCGCCGCCGAGCACGCCCTCGTGCCGATCGCTGCTGACGATCTCGGCGTGCCCGAGCTTCCAGCTCAGGCGAGAGGCGAGCCAGCCCAGCAGCAGCATCGCGGCGACCGTCGAGTCGGGGTGGTGGCGGACGGTGACGGCGTCGAGCCGGTCGAGCTCGGCGCGCGTCGCGACCGGGTCGAACGCCGCCGCGACGCGCTCGCGCCACGGCGTCGAGCGCAGCCAGGCGAGGTCGACGACGTAGAGGCGCTCGGACAGCTCGCACGCGCGGTCGAGCGCGTCGCGCCAGACGGGCTCCTCGATCGAGTCGATCAGCGTCGCCTGCGCGAGCCCGATCAGCTCATCGACGGCCTCCGGATGACCGTGCGGCGACCACAGCAGCGTCGGCAGGTCGGTCACGACGAGCGGGTCGGCGATCGTCAGGAGGTCGTCGAGGTGGCGCTCGCCGAGCCGCACGATCACGCTCTCGCGCAGCAGCGCGAGCTGTCCCGGAGCGGGGCTCTCCTCGGAGGCGACGCTCGCGCTCGCGTCGAGGCGCTCGCGGCCGCGCTGATGGGAGAGGACGATCAGGCGCGACGGGGCGTAGCGGCCGACGCCGCGCAGCCGGTTGGCGATCTCGCCGCTCCACTCGTCCTCGACGAACACGATCATGTTGAGCACGCGCGCCGGCACGAAGCTGCCGCTTTCGGCGTGACGCTCGGCCAGCAGCGCGCGCAGCGCGCTTTCGATCCGGTCGGGCGTCGTGCCCTCCTCGCTCCAGACGGCGTCGCTCGTGCTCATCAGATCGCGCGCCAGCGGTGGCCGTCGAGCAGCAGCTCCTCGGCCTCCGCCGGGCCCTGCGAACCGGCTTCGTACTGCGCCAGCGGCCCCGGCGCGCTCGCCCACGCGCTGACGATCGGGTCGCAGATCCGCCACTGCGCCTCGACCTCGTCGTTGCGCGTGAACAGCGTCGCGTCGCCGCGCATCGCGTCGGTGATCAGGCGCTCGTAGGCCTCGGGAGACTGCGACAGGAACGACGTGCCGTAGAGGAACTCCATGTTGACCGGGCGGATGATCATCCGCGTGCCCGGGATCTTCGCTCCGAGCCGCAGCGAGACGCCCTCGTTCGGCTGCACCGTCAGCACGAGCTGGTTCGGCTGGACGCCGAGCGAGCCTTCCTGAGAGAAGGCGAGGTGCGGGACGGGCTTGAGCGTCACCGCGATCTCGGTGATCTTGCGCGCGAGGCGCTTGCCGGTGCGGATGTAGAAGGGCACGCCGGCCCAGCGCCAGTTGTCGACTTCCAGGCGCACCGCCGCGTAGGTCTCGGTCGTCGAGCTCGGTGCGACGCCGTTCTCCTCGAGGTAGCCGATGACGTCTTCGCCGCCGGCGTGCCCGGCGGCGTACTGCGCGCGCACCGCGATCTGTGGGATCTCCGCGCTTGTCGGCTGCGGGATCGATTCGAGCACCTTGACCTTCTCGTTGCGCACCTCTTCGGCGGTGAAGCTGACCGGGGGCTCCATCGCGACGTGGCAGAGCAGCTGCAGCATGTGGTTCTGGATCAGGTCGCGCAGCGCACCGGCGTGGTCGTAGTAGCCGGCGCGCGTGCCGATCCCGAGATCCTCGGCGGCGGTGATCTGCACGTTGTCGATGTAGTTGCGGTTCCAGAGCGGCTCGAACATGCCGTTGGCGAAGCGGAACGCCAGCATGTTCTGGACGGTCTCCTTGCCGAGGTAGTGGTCGATCCGGAAGACCTGGTGCTCCTCGAAGATCGCGAGCACGCGACGGTTCAGCTCGCGCGCCTCCTCGAGCGTCGTGCCGAACGGCTTCTCGATGATCACGCGGACCTGCGCGTGCTCGTGCTGCGCGAGCTTCGAGCTGCCGAGCCGCTCGACGATCACCGGAAAGAACTCGGGCGCCGTCGAGAGGTAGAAGGCCCGGTTGAGCGATTCGCCGGCCTGCTCGTCGAACTCGTCGAGCGTCTTGCCGAGCTCGCTGTAGACGGAGTCGTCGTCGAACACGCCGGGCACGTACCTGACGTCCTCGAGCAGCCCCTCGAGGACGTCCGGCTTCGGTGGGCGCCGGGAGAACTGGCGGATCGCTTCCTCGCACTCTTGGCGGTAGTCCTCGTGCGCTTTTTCCTGGCGCGAGACGCCGACGAGCCGAAAGCGCTCGGGCAACGCTCCGTCGTGCGCGAGGTTGTACAGCGCCGGCAGCAGTTTGCGCCTGGCGAGGTCGCCCGTCGCGCCGAAGATGACGAGCGTCGTCGGCGCGACCGGCAGGCGCTCGAGGCCGGCCGTCAGCGGGTTCTCGGGAGCCGGCTCGGCCGTCGGCTGACCGGGCTGCGCCGACACGCTCAGCGCGCCCCGCGACGTCCGCCGCCGCTCGCACGCTTGCCCGAGGGCGCCGCGGCAGCGGGTGCGGGAGCGCTCTTGACCGCGTGACCGCCGAACTGGTTGCGCAGCGCCGCGAGCACGCGGTCTGCGAAGTCGCCGTTGCCGCGCGAGCGCAGCCGCGCGTAGAGCGACGCGGTGATCACCGGCGTCGGTACGTCGTGCGCGGTCGCGTCGGCGATCGTCCAGCGGCCCTCGCCGGAGTCCTCGGTGTAGCCCTCGATCGCCTCGAGGCCGTTGCCGTCGGCTTCGAACGCGCGCGCGGCGAGTTCGCACAGCCACGAGCGCACGACCGACCCCTGGCCCCAGAGATGCGCGATCTTCGCGTTGTCGAGCTCGTACTCGCACTTGTCGAACACGTCGAAGCCCTCGGCGTAGGCCTGCATCAGCCCGTACTCGACGCCGTTGTGGACCATCTTCACGTAGTGCCCGGCGCCGGCCGGGCCGAAGTGCAGCCAGCCGCGCGGACCGATCGCGGCGACGCTCTGCTCGTTGGTCGCCGGCGCGAGCACGTCGAGGAACGGCGCGAGCCGCTTGACGGCTTTCGGCGGCCCGCCGACCATCATGCAGTAGCCGACTTCCAGCCCCCAGACGCCGCCCGAGACACCGACGTCGACATACTCGATGCCGCTCGCTTTCAGCGCCTTCGACCGGCGCTTGTCGTCGGTCCACTTCGAGTTGCCGCCATCGACGATCATGTCGCCGCGGTCGAGCAGGCGGGAGAGCTTCTCGACGTTTTCCTCGGTCGCGGCGCCTGCCGGCACCATCAGCCAGACGATTCGCGGCGGCTGCAGCTGGCGCACGAGGTCCTTCAGCGACGAGGCGCCCGAGGCGCCGTTCTTGACCGCTTCCTTGACCGAGCGCTCGTTGCGGCCGAACGCCACGACCTCGTGCTCGGAGTCGCGGCGGATCCGGTGCACCATGTTGCCGCCCATCTTGCCCAAGCCGACGAATCCGATCTGCGTCATGAGGCCTCCTCGATCTTCGTAGTCGGCGCGCGCGCGGCTCGCGCCGTAGGGACAGTGTGCGCCCACGCCGCCGTGGCCGGCTCGCGTTTCGTCGGGGCCGCGGTGCTCGGCGATTCCGTAATCCGGGTCCGGGCGTTCGGAGCGGTCTCGCGCAAGCCACGATCGTACAGCGGCGCCGCGTGCGTCACGGCGCCGGGCGTCGGCTACGATCGGCGCCTGATGGTCAAGCGAGAGAGCAGAAAGGCAGCGCGCTGAGCGCTCGCAACGCTGTGTCGGAGAGCGCAGCCGGCGGCGCGCAGCGGCTTCGCTCGGTCAAGCGGATGCTCGACCGCCTGTGGATCGTCAGCCCCGAACGGCTGTGGCTGCTGTCGATCGCGCTGCAGCGGCGCGGCCACTGGCTGCTCGCGTTCGCGGTGAAGCAGCTCAACACGACGCTCTACCACAACTCGCTCGCGCCCGAGGCGATCGTCGGCGCGGACGTCAAGCTTGGCCATTACAGCCACGGCATCGTCGTCAACGGGAGCGTCGAGATCGGCGATCACGTGAAAATCTGGCACAACGTGACGCTGACGGCGGGACGGCGCCCGCGTCGCAACGGCGGGGGAGAAGGCGGCGCTCCGGCACGGATCGTGATCGAGCAGGGTGTGAAAATCGGCGCGAACGCGGTGGTGATCGCGCCACGTGGCCAATGCCTTCGAATCGGGCGCGGCGCGCGGATCGGCGCCGGTGCGATCGTGACGTGCGACATACCGGCTCGCGCGACCGTCGTGAGCCCTCCGTCGCGAATCCTGCTCTCAGATTCTGAGGGTGACGACGTCGAGGGCGATCAAGCAGGCTCTGAGGTACCGTGCGCCGACTCGAGCGACGCCGCGCTCGATCCCGAGAGCGGCTCTGCCATCGACGGCGGGAACGCGTCGCGGCCTGGTCGAGAATCCCCTCAGCGACGATGACGGCCGACGCAATCGATCAACGCCCCGACAGGAACCTCGCGCTCGAGCTCGTGCGCGTGACGGAGGCGGCCGCGCTGGCCGCGGCTCCGCTCGTCGGCCGCGGCGACAAGGAGGCGGCCGACCAGGCCGCGGTCGACGGTATGCGCTACATGCTGCACTCGGTCCAGATGGACGGCGTCGTCGTGATCGGCGAGGGCGAGAAGGACGAGGCACCGATGCTCTACAACGGCGAGCAGATCGGCGACGGCTCGCCGCCCGCCGTCGACATCGCCGTCGACCCGCTCGAGGGCACGACGCTCGCCGCGCACGGGATGCCGAGCGCGCTCGCCGTGATCGCGCTGTCCAGCCGCGGCGCGATGTTCGACCCGGGGCCGTGCGTCTACATGGAGAAGATCGCCGGCTCGCCCGAGGTCGCCGACCTGCTCGACCTCGACCGCCCGCTCGGCGAGACGGTCGAGCTAGTTGCGCAGCGCAAGGGCACCGCCGTCGGCGATGTGATGGTCGTCGTGCTCGATCGCCCCCGACACGAGGAGGGCATTCGCCAGATCCGGGAGGCCGGCGCGCGCGTGCGGCTGATCGCGCACGGCGACGTCTCGGCGTCGCTGCTGGCGGTGACCGAGCGCTCGCCGGTCGACCTCCTGTGGGGGATCGGCGGGACGCCGGAGGGTGTGATCTCGGCGGCCGCCGTCAAGTGCCTCGGCGGCCAGCTGCTCGGGCGGCTGTGGCCGCGTGACGAGCAGGAACGCCGAGCCGCGACCGACGCCGGCTACGACCTCGAGCGCGTGCTGACACGCGACGACCTCGTCGCCGGCGAGGACGTGTTCTTCTCGGCGACGGGCATCACCGATGGCGACGTCCTGCAGGGCGTGCGCTACCCGAGCGCCGGCGGCGCGACGACCGAGTCGCTTGTGACGCGCACGCGCTCCGGGACGATTCGCCGGATCCGCGCGACGCACGACCGCGCCAAGCTCAGGGCGGTCGGCGGCGAGCGCTTCTGAGCCACCTCGCCGAGTGCTTCGCCGGCTGCAACAATGCGCTTCATGACAGTCGCCGCCAGACGCCGGTGAAAAGGCGGTGGATCGGGCCGGAGCGGCTATGGCTGCTCTCGATCGCCCTGCAGCGGCGCGGGCTGCGGCCGTTGGCGGTGTTCGTGAAGAACGTCAACTCGGCGATCTACCACAACTCGCTGCCACCGGGATCGGTCGTCAGTCCTGACATCCGCTTCGGTCATCACGGCTTCGGCACGGTGATCCACACGAACGTGGTGATCGGCAGGCGCGTGACGATCGGCCACAACGTCACGATCGCGATGCGCGCGGGCTCCAAGTCGCCGTACCGGATCGTGATCGAGGACGACGTCCAGATCGGCGCGAACGCGGTCGTCATCTCGCCGCACCGCGGCAGCCTGCAGATCGGGCAGGGGGCGCGGATCGGGGCGGGCGCCGTCGTCAGCGCCGACGTGCCCGCCGGATGCGCCGTCGTGAGCGCGCCCGCCGAGGTGATCGCGCCCGACGGCACCCGCAGACCGCTGACGCGCCGCTCGGCCGATTGAGCTCGCTGCCACGGCAGACGGCCGCGCGCGAGGGGCGGGGCCGCTCGCGCTTGCGGCTCGCCGGAGCTGGCGCCTGGCCGCTAGCCGCGGTAGCGGCCGATCCGCGACTCGGCGAAGTCGAGTCGCGCGAGCGAGCGCAGAAAGCTCGTCGTCACGATCACGTGGATCTGCGACTGCGTGACGTCGTACAGCCGTCGCCCGAGCCCGGCGGCGATCGCCGGATAGAAGTTCGCGACCTCGACCCTCACGTGCAGGCTCGCCTGCGCGCCCTCCTCGACTGGATTGCGGCGGACTTCGATCTGCAGGTAGCCACCACCGCCGCGCCCGCGGCGCGCGACGAGCAGCCCGCGCGCGATCCGCCAGCGAACGAGCCCGTGCGAGGCGTCCATCTCGTACTCGGGCGCCTGGAACGTCAGCAGCTTCAACGGCCGCGCGATCAGTACGATCGCGCGCTCGTGCTCGCTGTAGCTGACGTGGATCAGCCCCAGCGTCACGCGCGAGAGAAAGCGCCAGTACGTGCGCGCGAGGCGCTCGAGGTATTCGGCCGACCAGATTCGCTCGAGCTCGTCGGCCGGCAGCAGGACCTCGGCGCTCTGGACCGAGCGCACGGCGCCGGTCGCGTCGTCGAGCGACGTCAGGCTGTGCGGCGGCGCCATCGTCACGACGGTGCCGGCGCGCCGGTCGCGCCGCACGGCGCGCCGGCGCGCCGCGAGCAGCGCGAGCAGGACGGCGGCGGCGACCGCCGCCACGGCGAGCACGGGGCGGCTCATGCGCCGGCAGGCTATTGCGCTTGGTCTCGTCCTCGCTTGCTGATATCCCCAGGAAGATGAACCTCGTGCGAGGAATCGAGCGACCAACGCACGCGCGCGCCGTCGCCGACGCGCCCGTCGAGGAGCTGCTCGCGCGCGGGGACGAGCTCGCGCGCCGCTGGGCGGTCGCGCTGATCCTCGAGCGTCCGCTCGCCGAGCTCGGCGAGATCCCGCTCGACGAGCTCGCGCGCGTGGCGCCCGCCTTGTGCGGCGAGCTCGCTCGCGCGCTCGCCTCCGACGAGCAGCTCGAGCGCCTCGCGCGCGGCGAGGCGATACCAGCGACGCTGCTGTTCGAGCGCGGTCCCGGCGCGGTCGTCGCCGACTTCGAGGCGCTGCGGGCGATCCTCTGGGAGGCGACGCTCGCCGAGCTGCGCGATCCGGCGCCGCGCCTCGTCGCCGATCTCGCCGACCGTCTGGCGCAGGTCTGCGCGACGGCGCTCGCGGCGACGCTCGACGCACGCAGCGACGGCGCGAGCCCCCCCCGCGCGGCGCGCCCCCCCGCGCAGGCGCCCGACCGAGGTCGCGTCCTGTACGGGACACAGCGGCGCGAAGCCGGCCACTCCGGCGCCGTCCTGGTCGACGAGGCCGAGCAGGAGCCGCGCCCGCTCGCGTTCGAAGACGCCGAAGACGCGCCCGACGCGGGCGCGCCGCGCGTCGCGGCGCCCGACGCGGACGGCGCGCCGGCCTCGAGCCTCGCCTCACGGGCGACACCGCGCGCGCGACCGTGGGACACGCCGCTCAGCGACGAGCCGGCGCTGCGCGTCAGCCGCGGAGGAGCGGCGCGCGTCGACGAGCGCCGCTAGCCGGCCGACGCGCCGCCGGCGGCGGCCGCAGCCGGCGGCGTCGGCGGCTGCGGCGGCGAGCCGAGCGTCGGCGTGTTCGGCACGCTGCCGACGATCCGCGCGCGGATCCGCGCCGTGTCGACCATCCCGATCTGGCGCGCGGCTTCGCTCGTCAGGTCCCACTGCGCGCCGTTCTGCGCGTACGGGCCGCGGTCGATGACCGGGACGACCAGGCCATGGCCGCGATAGCTGAACTTGACGAGCGTGCCGCACGGCAGCGTGCGGCTCGCGACACCGACGGATGAAGGTGTCAGCGTCTGCCCGCAGGCCGTCGTCTGGCCGTAGAAGCCCGGGCCGAACCACGTAGCGAGGGCCACGCCGTGAACCGTCGTCGCGGGCGCGCTCGAGACGCCGCCCGTCTCGGCGCCGGCCGCGCCGGCCGGCGCCGAGACGGCGCCGGCGCTCGCAGCGAGCACGGCAACGACAATCGATATCTTCAAAAACGGAATTCGCATCGCGATCGACGCCTACGGGGTGAGCTGACGGGCTCGCGCCACACTTCGCGGCGCTACGACCTGAGACGGTCGATTCGCCCCCGCGACCCGCGCTTCCGGGCCACAATGGGTCCCCCGTCTCCCGCGACCGGAGTCGCTGGAGCTCGGCGTGGCCGCAAGTATACAGAGAGCGTTGGCGAGCTTTGCAGAGAGCGTTGGCGAGCTTTGCGAAGCTTCGCCGTGCTACAGCGGCAGGCGCGAGACGGCGTCCTTGAGCAGGCGCTCGCCCGTCGAGACGCCGGCCTTCGCGAGCTCGCCGACGATCTCCGCCGCGGAGGCGACGAGCTCGACGGCGCCGGGCGGTTGCAGCGAGCCGCCGGGCGACTCGCCTTCGGACTCGAACCCCTGACGCGGAGCCGGCTCTTCGGTCGCGGCGCCCCGCGCGCGTTTGCCGGACGCGCGCCGTGGCGCGGCTCCTCGAGCCGGCCGCCGCCCGGCCGCGCGCTCGCTGCGAGCCGCCTTCGCCGTCGACGACGCGGCCGACTCGCCGACCGCTTTGACTGCGCGCTTCTCGAGCGGCTTCTCGACGGGCTCGGCCGCCGTCTTCGTGCCGGCCGGCGGGCGGAGCTTGGCCGCGGCCTCGGCCGTCCCGTTGCGCGCGCTCGCGCCGTTGCGCGAGGCTGCCCGACGCGCGCTCGCGCGCTGCGGGCGCGCGCGCGGGAGGTTGGCCAGGACGCCGGAGTCCTCGCGCGATCCGTTGACGCCGTGGCTCTGCTCGTCGTCGCTCACGTGCACATCATTGCTTAAGGGTTGACGCGAAGCTCGCCGCGCAAACAGCGAGCTCGCCTGCACGTTGGCTGGCGGACCGTTGTGATCGACCGCAACGACGCGTTAGCATGGGATCGGTCAAGCGAAGCGCCACTTGTAACGATGGGCCGGTCCACGCCGTATGTGCCTCGGAAGGACCGTCTCGAGCCAGTGTCCGGCCGGGCCGTGGCGACGGTCGCCGGTAGTCGACCCACGCGAGAAACGGGAGCAGATGTCAGTAGTCGAGCTGCAGGAGCTGGATGAGGTCAAGGGCCTGCTCGCCAAGGGCCAGCAGGTGGGGGTGCTCTCCTACACGGAGATCAGCAAGGCGATGTCCGAGCTCGACCTCGACGAGTCCGACGTCGAGGAGCTGCACGGCTTCCTCGAGAAAGCCGAGATCGAGCTCGTCGAGGACATCGACCCGGCGACCGCCGCCGCCTCGCAGGTCGAGCGTGCGCCCGACAAGCGCGGCCGTCGCAAAGCGAAAACGGCGCTCGATCTGAAGCCGGACATGACGACCGACTCGCTGCAGCTGTTTCTCAAGGACATCGGCAAGGTCCGCCTGCTGACCGCCCAGGAGGAGGTCGACCTCGCGAAGCGGATCGAGCGCGGCGACCTCGACGCGAAGCAGAAGATGGTCGAGTCGAACCTGCGACTCGTCGTCTCGATCGCGAAGAACTACCGCAACCAGGGCCTGCCGTTCCTCGACCTGATCCAAGAGGGCACGCTCGGGCTCGTGCGCGCCGCCGAGAAGTTCGACTACCGCAAGGGCTTCAAGTTCTCGACGTACGCAACGTGGTGGATCCGCCAGGCGATCGCGCGCGCGCTCGCCGACAAGGCGCGCACGATCCGAATCCCCGTACATGTCGTCGAGAAGCTCAACAAGATCGGCCGCGCCGAGCGCAAGCTCGTGACCGAGCTCGGCCGCGAGCCGACGGCTGATGAGATCGCCGAGGTGACCGGCATCGACCC
>FSVZ01000118.1_pt1 | contig 62878 bp, 47 predicted proteins | sample 1637881 | NCBI WGS metagenome assembly FSVZ01 (sample SAMEA3914789, study PRJEB12502) | metagenome | biome: forest; material: soil | place: Canada | collected 2011-07-03 | depth 0.3 m
ACCGTAGACCTCGCCGCACCGGGCGAAAGCATTTACTCGACGCTTCGCGGTACGAGTTTCGGTTATCTCAGCGGCGGCTCGATGGCCGCCGCCCAGGTCTCGGGTGCGGCGGCGCTGATCCTGTCGGCGAGACCAACGCTCGAAGCGGCCGAACTGAAGAGCGAAATCTTGAAGGCCGTGGATCCGCTCCCTTCGGCGGAAGAACGGCTGGATCTGGTGACCGGCGGCACATTGGACGTGGCGAAGGCGCTTCCGGCCGTCGTCGAAGAAATAACGCCGAGCCAGGGTCCGTCGGTGGGCGGGACTTCAGTGACGATCAAGGGCGCCAACCTCAGTAGAACCACTGAAGTCAAGTTCGGATCAACCAAGGCCTCGAGCGTCACCATCAACTCTTCGACGTCGATCAGTGCTACCTCGCCCGCCGGAAGTGGGACCGTGGACGTGACGGTCACGGTGCCCGGGGGGACGAGCTCAACGGGGTCCGCGGACCGCTTTACCTATGTGGGCGCGCCTACTGTGGAAAGCATCAGCCCCAGCACCGGTCCGGGGGGCGGCGGTACGTCGGTGACGATCAAAGGAAGCAACCTCGGGGAAACCCCTGCGGTCAACTTTGGCGCGAACAGCGCCGTGATCACGAGTCACTCGTCCACCTTGATCACGGCAGTCTCGCCGGCGGGTATCGGGAGAGTCGATGTGACCGTCACGACGCCGGGCGGCACGAGCTCGATGGGAATCCCTGATCAGTTCAACTACATCGCGCCCCCGACTGTCAGCGCAGTGAGTCCCAATAGCGGCTCGGTCGCAGGCGGGACCACCGTGACGATCACCGGCACCAACCTCGCCGAAGCGAGCATGGTCAGGTTCGGATTGAACGCGGCCACCGTCACGGAGAGGTCTTCTACGTCAATCACCGCCGCATCGCCTATCGGAAGCGGGACCGTAGATGTGACCGTCACGACGCCGGGCGGGACGAGCGCGACGGGGCCGGCTGACCCGTTCAGCTACGTGGCCGAAATTGCGTCGCCACCGACGCAGTCGCCGGGCACGACCACGTCACCGGCAGCCGGCACGGGCCTGTCCTCCGTGCTCGCGACGACGGCGACCTCAAGCACGGTAGTCCTCGCGACCTCGACACTGACAGTCCAGCGCGGCCGCGCGGCGGCCAAACTCCGCTGCGTCGGCTCGGCGGCGTGTCGCGGCACGCTGACGATCACCGTCAGGCTCGAACTGCATCAGCACGGCAAGCCCACCAAGACGAGAGTCCTGACGATCGGTCGAGCCGCGTTCTCGCTGAGCGCCGGACAGACGGCGTCGGTCGCGGCCACCCTCATGGCCACTGGGCGCAGGCTCTTGAGCGCCGCGCACGGACACCTCAACGCGCTGTTGACGATCCTCAAGTCCGCGACGGGCCCGAGCAGCACCCAATCGAAGCACGTACACCTGAAGAAGTCCACGCCCGGCTGAGACCTCGCGAGCCGCTCAGCGCACGTAGCCGAGGCCCTGACGCGAGCTCGTCGCGACCGGCACCCCGCCGCGCCAGTCGATCTCGAGCATCTTGCGCGTGTTGCGCAGCGGGTCGAGGTAGGCGACCCGCCGGAACGTACGCGCTTCGAACACGTCGCCGGAGTCGCCCACGTACACGAAGCGGCCGTCGAGGCTGTGCTGGATCCAGCCGTCGCGGGCGCAGTCGTAGCTGCACGGGCTCTCTTCGCCGCTGAGCGGGTGCGATAGGCGGACGTTGCGCAGCAGGCGCGGGCCGCGGCCGGGGAGGCCCGAGACGTCGAACACATGGACGTATCCGTTCGGCGCATCCATCACCCATACCTGGCGCTCGTCGGGCGAGAGCGAGATGCCGTGGCTCGGGGCGCTCGGGGCGAAGCTAGCCGCGCTCCAGCTGAAGCCGGGGAAGCTCTGCGTGTAGAGCACGCGTCCGGACGTCACGCTGCTGATCTGAAAACCGAGGAAGCCCGTCGCCGTCGTGAACGCGAGCGTCTGGCGGCCGTTGATCGTGAACGGGCGCACGCCGCTGCGCAGCGGCCCGATGCTCTTGACGACGCGGTTGGTCGTCGTGTCGGCCACCTCCAGATAGTTGTGTTCGCGCCCGCCGAGATAGACGCGGCGCCCGTCGAGGCTCATCACCGTGTTGTGCGCCCCGCTGCCGCCCTGGATGCTCGCGATCGGATGGCCGTCGCGCGCGTCGAGGACCTCCCAGACGCCGCTCGAGTCGAGCTCGCCGGTCGGCATGTAGATGCGGGCCCCATCGGGGCTTATCGCCATGCTGTCGATTCCCGTTCGATAGGAGCGCTGCCACAGCACGCGTTCTCCGAGGAGGTCGTACGCGAGCAGCGACCCCGAGCCGTTCGAGCCGCCGTCGCCCCCGTAGCTGATGTACAGCGTGTGCGTCGACGGGCTCGCGACGACGCCGCGGATGCCACGCGCCATCGGCAGCGAAACGTGCTGCACGAGCCGCTGTCCGGCGTCGATGTCGTACACGTAGATCGACCCGTCGGGGAAGACGTACTCGTAGCGATGCAGTGAGCGCCCGCTGGCAAGCCGCGGCGCGGAGCTCGCGGCGGCGGCGCTCACGACGACGCTCGCGCCAGAGCCCGTCTGAGCGCTCTGGGCTTTGACACCGGACGAGCACCCGAGCGCGATCAGCAGCCCCAGCGCGGCGATCGGCGCCGCTGCGAGCGCCGGCAGGCGGATCCTGCTCGGGCTCATCGCAGCGGACGCGCCACGTAGTGCAGCTCCGGACAGTGCGACGCCGACGCGCCCGCCGGCACCTCCCGGCCATCGAGGTCGAGGCATTCGATCGCTTCGAAGCCCTCCTCCGATAGCTGTCGATACTGCGCGTCGCGCGAGATGTAGTAGTGGAGGATCGAGAACTCGTGCGCCTCGTCGTTGACGAGCGCGTAGCCGGGCTCCTCGCGCTCGCGCAGGCGAAGCCTGCGTCGGTTGCGCAAGCGCCGGGGAAGTCCCCTGACGCTCCTCCACGGTCGTCGCGTGCCGCCCATCAGCAGGCGCATCGTAATGCTGGCGCGCGGCACATAGCAGCGGTTGTGGGAGGAGCCGATGAACAGGCCATCGGGCGTCAGGATCCTGCCGACCTCGCCGAGCACCCGGCGCCGTTCGCCGTCGCCGAGCACGTCGAGCACGTTGAACGGCGCGAGGACGACCTCGAACGAGGCTGCCGCGAAGCGCGAGAGATCGCGCATGTCGCCCTCGCTGAAGCTCGCGCGCGGATACGTCGCGCGACAGTAAGCGACCATCGCCGGCGAGATGTCCAAGCCGTGGACATCCCCTCCGAGCTCTGCTAGGTGGCCCGTCAGACGCCCGGCGCCGCAGCCCAGCTCGAGCACCCTGCCGGCAAGCGCGGCGCGGCGGCGATCGAGGAGGACCTGCTCGACTCCTCGCAGCTGGCGATTCGCGTAGCTCCCGACGAACTCCCCCCGCGTCCAGACATCCTCGTTGAGGCTCGCTTGTTCGTCGTTGAGCATTGGAGCGTCCGAAACCTAGAAGCTCCCCCCTCCGCGTGCCTGCGAGGGCCCCATCCGATTCGGGACTCCCGCCGCGTAGCTCGATCAAGCCTAGCGCGGCAGGGCGCCCGGGCGATCCGCTTGCGCGTCTGAGAGAATCCTCATGATGTCGTCGCCTGGCGCGCTCGAGCGGGACGACCCCGGCGGCGGTACTCGCCGAGAGAAGCGGGTATCACCAAGCTGGCGTCGAGCCTCCGTCACGCGCGCGCGACCAGCGCGGCGGCAGTGATCGCGATTGCGCTTAAGGAACCTGTCGGACCCACCGATGAGTGACCATGAACGACGAGATTCGCCAAATCATCAAGGATCACGCCCGGCTTCCGGGTGACGTCGCGGAGCTCGCCGACGACGCCGACCTGTATCGCGCCGGAATGACCTCTCACGCGAGCGTCAACGTGATGCTCGCGCTCGAGGATCGCTTCGACGTGGAGTTCCCCGACCGGATGCTCAAGCGCAGCGTTTTCGAGAGCATCGCCTCGATCGCGGCCGCGCTGCAGGAGCTGCAGGTGGAAGCGGCCGTATGAGCGTCGCCGTCGATCGAGACGCGGCCTTCCTCGCCGCCGTCAGCCAGATCGCCGACGACGTCGCGGCCACGAACGCGCTCGACGTCGACCGCGAGGCGCGCTTTCCGAGCGAGACGATCCAAGCGCTGCGCGAGGAGCGCGCGCTGTCCGCCTTCATCCCGAGCGAGCTAGGCGGAGCGGGCGTCTCCTTCGAGGCGATCGCCGCCGCCTGCCTGGCACTCGGGCGCCGCTGTGGCGCGAGCGCGATGGTCTTCGCGATGCACCAGATCCAGGTCGTCACGATCGCGCGCCACCTCGAGCAGGCGAGCTGGTTCGAGGCATACCTGCGCGACGTCGCCGACGAACAGAGGCTGATCGCCTCGGTCACCTCCGAGATCGGCACCGGCGGCGACATGGGGCGCTCGGTCGCGGCCGTCACACCGACCGAGGACGGCTCGACGCTCTCGTTCGAGAAGCGCGCGCCGACCGTGAGCTATGGCGCCTACGCGGACGACCTGTTGACCACGCTGCGTCGGACGCCCGAGGCCGAGCCGAGCGATCAGGTTCTCGTGCTGAGCCGGCGTGAGCAGATCACGCTCGAGCCGGCGGGTACGTGGGACCCGCTGGGCATGCGCGGCACGTGCTCCCCCGGCTACGTCGTACGCGCCGAGTTCCTGCCCGAGCAGGTGCTCGCGGCGCCGTTCTCGCAGGTCTCGGTCGAGTCGATGGTACCCGTGTCGCACATCCTCTGGTCGCACCTGTGGCTGGGGATCGCGACGGACGCGTTCGACCGTGCGCGCGCGTTCGTGCGCGCCGCGGCCAAGCAGAAGCCGGGCGAGCCGCCACCCACGGCGACCCGCCTTTCGCATCTGATGAGCGAGCTGTCGCTGCTGCGCGCCGAGGTCGACTCGGGCCTGCGCGGGTTCGTCGAGGCCTCTGCTGAGCCGGGCCGCGAGAGCCTCTCGACGATGGCCTCCCAGCTGCGCTTCAACAACCTGAAGATCGCCGCTTCCGAGCAGGCGCCGCGGGTCTGCCAGGGCGCGATGGGCGTCTGCGGGATCATGGGCTTCAAGAACGACACGCCGTTCAGCGTCGGACGTCACCTGCGCGACTCGATGTCCGCTTGTCTGATGGTCGCAAACGAACGGATCCATCAGACGAACGCGAGCCTGCTGCTGATCGCCAAGGACGTCTGATGGCCGAGCTTCGCCTCGCGACCGCCGACCAGGCCGCGTTCTGCGGTGAGCTCGTGCACCGCGGCCTGCTGCTGGAGACCGGCGTGCCGGGGATCTACGGACGCGGAGGCGACTTCGAGGACGTGCGCGAAGGGGTCGCCGAGCTCGTTACGCGCAACGGCAGCGCCGAGCGGCCGGAGCGACTTCGCTTCCCGCCGGTCCTGCCGCGCCGCGACCTGGAGACCGTCGGCTACCTGAAGTCCTTTCCGCACCTCGCCGGCAGCATCTTCGCCTTCGCCGGCAGCGAAGCGGATGCCGCCGAGCAGTACGCACGCGCGAGCGCCCATGAGGACTGGAGCGAGTTTCAGTCGATGACCGACCTCGTGCTGACACCGGCCGCGTGCTATCCGGTCTACCCCGCGATCGCCGCTCGGGGCCCGCTGGCGCCCGGCGGCGTGACCGTCGATGCGGGCAGCGCCTACGTCTTTCGCCACGAGCCCTCGGGCGACCCGGCGCGCATGCAGATGTTCCACCAGCGCGAGATCGTCCGGATCGGCGAGCCCGAGGGCGTCGCCGACTGGCGCGAGCGCTGGCGCGACCGGGCTGTCGAGATGCTCCGCGGGATCGGGCTCGACGCGCGGCTCGACGTCGCGACCGACCCGTTCTTCGGGCGCAGCGGCCGGATGCTCGCGGCGAGCCAGCGCGAGCAGGAGCTGAAGTTCGAGGTCTCCGTGCAGATCGCCGGACCGGAGCCGACCGCCGTCGCCTCGTTCAACTACCACCAGGACCACTTCGCGGCGGCCTACGGGATCGAGCTGGCGGGCGGCGGCGAGGCGCACACGGCCTGTCTCGGGTTCGGCCTGGAGCGGATCACGCTCGCCCTGTTTCGCGCGCACGGCCTCGAGCTGGCTGCCTGGCCCGAGCAGATCCGGGGTGAGCTGTGGGGAGCGTGAGCGCCGCCCCGACCGGCATCGTGAGCCTGCTGGGACTCGACCCAACGACGTACCGCTCGCACGCGCTGCACTCGCCGGAGCGAACCTATATGGAGATCAACTGCTACACCGACATCCTCGTCGAGCTGCTGCACGCGCGCGGTCAGGAGCCGCTCGCGGCGATGGGCGCGACCGTGCAGATGGACTTCGAGGGAGATCAGTGGACCTTCTTCAAGCCCGCGCCCGAGGACCTCGAGCGGCTCTTCGGGCTCGACATCCATGAGATGCAGCCGTACCGGCCGCTGCCCGAGCAGATCGCCGAGCAGATCGCCGACGGACGCACGATCACCGTGGAGCTCGACTCGTGGTACCTGCCCGACACCGCCGCCACCAGCTATCGCGCCGAACACGTCAAGAGCTCGATCGTCCCGGAGGCGATCGAGCTCGAGCGCCAGACGCTTCGCTACTTCCACGCGACCGGTCTGCACGAGCTCGGCGGCGAGGACTACCGTGGCGTCTTTCGGCTCGACGCACCGAATCCGGAGGATCTGCTGCCGCCGTACACCGAGCTCGTCCGCTTCGACGCGGGCCCCCCGCTCGAGCAGGCGGCGCTGCGCGAGGCCGCAAACGAGCTGTTGCGTGCCCGCCTGCAGCGCCGCCCGGCGACGAACCCGTTCGTGCGCTTCGGTGCGCGCCTGGAGCGCGACCTGCCACGCCTGCTCGAAGGCGACGCCGCCGACTATCACGCGTACTCGTTTGCGACCGTGCGGATGGCGGGCTCGGCATTCGAGGCGGCGGGCTCTCATGTGCAATGGCTGTTCGGCGAGAGCGGCGGACCGGCGCACGACGCGCTCGGGCGGATCGTCGAGGGCTGCAAGACGCTGTCCTTCCGCCTCGCGCGCCGCCGGGCGTTCGAGCCCGAGGAAGCCCTCGCCGTGCTCGCTGCGGCGTGGGACGAGGCAATGGCTCGGCTCGATGAGCTCGCTGGCTGAGCGACGGCAGCTCGCCCCGGCGCCGGCGCAGGTCCTCGTCGAGGGGCACGAGCTGCACACGCTGTCGGAGGGTTGGGAGGCCGCTGCAACCCCCGCCGAGCAGAGCGCCGAGTCGCCCGACGGGGCGAGCTGGTGGCCGGCTCGCGTGCCGGGCACGGCGGCCGCGGTGCTGCGCGACGCCGGCGCCTGGCAGCCCGGTCAGCCGCACGACTTCGACGCCGAGGACTGGTGGTTTCGCACGAGCTTCGTCGCCGAGCCGCCGGCCGAGGACGAGCAGGTCGTGCTCTGCCTCGACGGGATCGCGACCGTCGCCGAGGTCTACCTCAACGGCGAGCGCCTGCTCGACAGTGACTCGATGTTCGCGGCGCACGCGCTCGACGTCGGCTCGCTCCTGGGGGCCGTGAACGAGCTCGAGATCTGCTGCCGTGGGCTGGGGCCGCTGTTGCGCGTACGCCGGCGTCCGCGCGCCCGTTGGCGCACGCGTCTGGTCGCCGACGGCAATCTGCGGTTCTTTCGCACGATGCTGCTCGGACGGGCGCCCGGCTTTGCTCCGGGTCCGCCCGCGGTCGGGCCGTGGCGCGGCGTGCGCCTGGAGCGCCGGCGCCGGATCGTCGTCGAGCATCTCGCGCTGCGCGCGAGCGTCGCGGGCAACGGCGGAAGCCTCACGGTCGACGCGCGCCTGCGGCGCCTCGACGGCGCCTCGCAGACCGCCGTCGCGGTCGAGCTCTCGCGTGGATCGCAGACGTGGCGCGCGCCGCTCGGCGTCTGCGAAGACGGTGGGCAGCTCCGCTGCGACGGCGAGCTGACGGTCCCCGACGTCGACCTCTGGTGGCCACACACGCACGGCGAGCCGGCGACCTACCAGGCGCGGCTGCTCGTCTCCGGCGAGGACATCGACGTGGCCGTTGCGGCTGGCCGCGTCGGGTTTCGCACCCTCCTCGCCGGGCCCGATCGAGATCACGACGTGATCGAGCAGGGGATCGATCTGCACGTCAACGGCACGCGCGTCTTCGCGCGCGGCTGCGTCTGGACGCCGGTCGACCCGGTCGGCCTCGCCCCCTCGCCCGAGCAACTGCGCGCGGCGCTCGAGCAGGTCCGCGACGCCGGTATGAACCTGCTGCGGATCCCAGGGACGAGCGCCTACGAGAGCGTGGCCTTCCACGACCTCTGCGACGAGCTCGGCCTGCTCGTCTGGCAGGACTTCATGTTCGCCAACCTCGATTACCCGGTCGCCGACCCGTCCTTCCACGAGACCGTGACGCGTGAGGCCCGGGCCGTGCTCGGCGCCCTCGCTCCCCGGCCCAGCCTGGCGATCCTCTGCGGCAACAGCGAGGTCGAGCAGCAGGTCGCGATGCTCGGGCTCGAGCCGTCGCTCGGTCGCGGCGAGCTGTTCGGCGAGCTCCTGCCGCGCCTCGTGCGCGAGAGCGGCGCCGACGCGTCGTATCTTCCATCAGCGCCGTGCGGCGGCGAGCTGCCGTTTCGGACCGATCGCGGCGTCAGCAACTATTACGGTGTCGGCGGCTACATGCGTCCGCTGGGCGATGCGCGCCACGCGCAGGTTCGCTTCGCCTCCGAGTGCCTCGCCTTCTCCAACGTGCCCGACGAGGCGGCGATCGAGGAGATGATCCCCGAGTCGCCGGGAGCGCTCGTCGTCCACGATCCGCGCTGGAAGCAGGGCGTTCCACGCGATTCCGGCAGCGGCTGGGACTTCGAGGACGTCCGCGACCACTACCTGCGGCTGCTGTTCGGCCTCGACCCGCTCGAGCTGCGCAGGATCGACCATGAGCGCTACCTCGAGCTCTCGCGCGCGGTCACCGGAGAGGTGATGGCCGAGGTCTTCGGCGAGTGGCGGCGCGCCGCCTCGCCCTGCGGCGGCGGCCTCGTGTTGTGGCTGCGCGACCTCGCGGCCGGCGCCGGCTGGGGCGTCATCGATCACCGCGGCGAGCCGAAGGTGGCCTACCACCACTTGCGCCGCGCGCTCGCGCCGGTCGCCGTCTGGAGCACCGACGAGGGGCTCAACGGCGTGCTCGCGCACGTCGTGAACGATCGGCCACAGGCGCTGAGCGCGCGGCTGCGCGTGAGCCTCTATCGCGACCTCGAGGTTCGCGTGCACGAGGCGAGCGCGACGGTCGAGCTCCCCGGCCACGGCCACGTCGCGCTCGACGTCGAGGCGCTGCTCGGCCGCTTCGTGGACGCCTCCTGGGCCTATCGCTTCGGTCCCCCTCCGCACGACCTGCTCGTCGCGAGCCTCGAGCGCGAGGGCGAGGGCGAGGGAGGCTGCGAGCTGATCTCCCAGAGCGTGCGCTTCCCGGCCGGGCGTCCGAGCGGCGTCGAGCACGCCGATCGGCTGGGGCTCGCGGCGAGCGCCTGCGAGCTCGCCGAGGGAACCGTGCGCCTGCGTCTGCGAACCCGGCGACTCGCCTACGGCGTGCGCATCCACGCGCCGGGCTTCGAGCCCGACGACGACGCCCTCTCGATCGAGCCGGGCGGCGAGCGCGTCGTGCTGTTGCGCCCGCGCGAGCCCGGGCGCGGCTACGCCGGGGGGGCGCTGAGCGCGATCAACCTCGACGGGCGCGTACGGATCGAGACGGAGGGCGAGCCGGCATGAGCCCGAGCTCCACGCCAGCCGCTCTCGCGCTCTACCTGCACGACGGCCCCGAGCCCGTCTTCGGCGTCTTCCACGCGACGGCGAACCCCTCGCCGGACGCGACGGCCGTGCTGATCTGCCCGCCGTTCGGATGGGACGACACGTGCTCCTACCGCAGCCGGCGCGAGTGGGCGCGGCGGCTCGCCGAGGATGGCTTCCCGTGCCTGCGAATCGACCTGCCGGGAACCGGCGACAGCGGTGGCTCCCCGCACGACCCCGAGCGCCTGAAGGCCTGGAGCGACGCGGTCGGCGCGGCCACGGCGGAGCTACGTTCGCGGACCGGCTGCGCGCGCATAGCCGCGATCGGGATCGGCCTCGGTGGCCTGCTGGTCTGCCATGCGATCTCGGGCGGGGTCCCGATCGAGGAGGTCGTCCTATGGGCGGCGCCCGCACGCGGGCGCTCGATGCTGCGCGAGCTGCGCACCTTCGCGAGCCTCGAGGACTCCGAACTGGTCGCGGCTCCCGAGAAAGCGACCGCACCGACGGTGTCCGCGGCGGGCGAGGTCTGGGTCGGCGGCTTCGTGCTCACCGCCGAGACGGCCGCCACGCTGGAAGCGCTCGACGTCGGCAACCTGGCGTTGCCACCGGGCCGCCCGCGCCGCGCGCTGCTGCTTGGCCGGGATGGGATCGCCGTCGACAGGCGGCTGCGCGAGCGCCTCGAACAGGCCGGCGCCGACGTGACGCTGTCCGCCGGTGAGGGCTATGGCGAGATGATGGCGCGCCCACACGACGCGCGCTCGCCGATCGCGGTCTTCGCCGAGGTCTCGGAGTGGCTCGCCGCCGGCGCACCGGTCGCGCGAGACGAGGGAGCCGCGCCGCTCGGATCTCCGCCGGTGCGCTCGCAGCCCACCTCGAGCTCGGTCGAGCTCGACGTCGGTGGCGATTGCATCCGCGAGACCCCGATCACGATCGATCAGCCCTTCGGCGAGCTGTTCGGCATTCTCGCGGAGCCGACGGGCGGATCGCGCGGCGACGTCTGCGCGGTGCTGCTCAACGCCGGCGCGATCAGACGGACCGGGCCGAACCGGATGTGGGTCGAGACCGCGCGCCGCTGGGCCGCGCTCGGCGTCCCGACGCTGCGGCTCGACGTCGAGGGGATCGGCGACGCCGACGGCGACACGAGCCGCTTCGGCGAGTTGGCTGCGCTGTATGTTCCCGCTCTTGTCGGCGAGGTGCGCGGCGCGCTCGACGACCTCGCCGAGCGCGGCTTCGGTCCGCGCTTCGTGCTCGCCGGCCTCTGCTCGGGTGCCTACTGGGCCTTTCACGCGGCGCTGTCGGACGAGCGCGTGCTCGCCGCCTACATGATCAACCCGCGCGCGCTGTTCTGGACCCCGTCACTCGAGGTCTCGCGCGAGGTCAGGCAAGCGCTCGTGCAGATCTCAGCGTGGCGGCGGGTGCTGCGCGGCGAAATCCCGATGCGGCGAATGGTCGGCCTTGCCTATCACGCCCCCGGCGTGCTCGCCCGGCGTGGCCTGGCTCGGCTCGCCAGGCGCGCCGCGCGGCGCCGGGGCGGCGACCAGCTCGACCGCGCGTTCGACCGGCTGCGCGACGCCGAGAAGCACGTCAAGCTGATCTTCTCGGCGAACGAGCCCCTGTACGGGGAGCTCGAGAGCGAAGGCCGCCTCGATCGCCTCGAGCGCTGGCCGAACCTCGACGTCGAGCTGATCGCCGGACAGGACCACACGCTGCGCTCGGCTGACTCGCAGTCAAGCGCGAACGCGACGCTCGACCGGGCGATCGACGGCGAACTGCGGCGCGTCCAACAGAAGATGCCCTCGAAGGTCTCCTAGGTCGTACGAATGATCATCACCGAGCACGGTGCGTGATGGGAGACCTTGTTCGGCACCGAGCCGAGCAGGAACCGCTTGGCGCCGGTCATTCCCTTGTTGCCGACGATGATCAGATCGGCCTCCTGCTCCTCGGCGACGTCGAGGATTGCATCGGCCGGGTCTCCCTGGCGCGGATAGACGTCCACCGCGACCCCCGCCTCGCGCGCGACCGCAGCCGCGGCCTCGAGTGTCGCGTCGACGTCCTCGCGCGGATTGATCGCCCATTGCAGATCCTCCGGCGCTTGACGGCGTTCCTCGCTGAGGCGCTGCTCGGAGACCGGCGAATACGCGCTGACGAGGTCGAGCTTGGCCCCCACGGCGCCGGCCAGGTCGACCGCTTGGCGCACGGCTTGCGCGGCGGTGTCAGAGCCATCGGTGCCCACCACGATCGACCGGAACATGATCCTCCTCGCGTTGCGCGACGCCAGTACGAGGCGCGGATCATACCTGCGTGGCGAGGGCGCGCGAGCGTCGGCGTAAGGTCTGAGTCGGCGTGATCGATCTTCACTTCCATCTGCTCGCGGGCATCGACGACGGCCCCGCAACGATCGCCGAGTCGCTCGCGCTAGCGCGCTGCGCGCAGGAGCGCGGCGTCGAGACGATCGTCGCCACGCCGCACGTCAGCTGGCGCTACGACAACGACGCCGCGACGATCGCGCGGCTCGTCGATCAGGCCAACGCCGCGCTCGCCGAGGCCGGCTCGGGCGTGAGCGTCGTCGGGGGAGCGGAGATCGCGATGACGCGCGCCGTCGACCTCTCCGCCGAGGAGCTCGCGCCGCTGACGCTTGGCGCCGGCCCATGGCTGTTGCTCGAGTGCCCGTTCAGCGCCTCCGTCGTCGGCTTGGACACGCTGGCGTTCGAGCTGCAGGAGCAGGGGCACCGCATCCTTCTCGCACATCCGGAGCGCTGCCCGGCGTTCGCGAGCGACCCCGAGCTGCTCGAGGGGCTCGTGCGCGCCGGGGCTCTCACGTCGATCACGGCGGGGTCGCTGGTCGGGCGCTTCGGCGCGACCGCGCGCCGCCTCGCGCACGAGCTGCTCGAGGCCGAGCTGGTCCACAACGTCGCCTCCGACGCCCACGACCTCGAGCGCCGCCCGCCCGGAACGTTCGCCGAGCTCGAGCGGGCCGGCTTCGGCGCGCTCGCCGACTGGCTGACCGAGGCAGTGCCGGCCGCGATCCTCTCCGGCGCGGAGTCGATCCCACGCCGTCCGCGCGTCACGATCCGCAGCGCCCGGCGCCCACCGCGGCGCAGGTGGTCGTTGCGCGGACTGCTCAGGCAAGCTTCGTGATCGCGACGATCATGCCGATCACCACGAACACGACGATCGCGACCTGCATCCAGATCCACGTAGGCGACATTGCAGGCGGAGCCTAGCTGGCGCGGTGCGCCCGGCCCCCAGGGCATCAACTAAGGTCTCGCGCTTGCTCGGACGCTTCCGCAAGCTGACCCTCGCCTCGGCGCTCTGCCTCGGCCTGCTCGCCGCGACGGCGTCTCTCGCCGGCGCGAGCCCGCTGGCCGGCGTGAACATCGGCGGCCCCGACTACGGTATGCGCCTCTCGCGCGCCGACCAGGAGATCGCGCAGGCCAACGCCCTGCACGCCAAGGTCGTGCGGATCGAGATTCCGTGGTCGGTGCTCGAGCCGCTTGCCTCGGGGCAGGTCGATCCGCAGCCGCTGGCCTTTTCCGATCGTCTCATCGCCGACGCGGCGGCCGACGGGATCCGGGTGATCATGCTCGTCGACGGGACGCCCTGCTGGGCGTCCTCCGCGCCGCCCTCGCTGCGCGCGCGCTGCGTCCCCGGGCAACCGAGCCAGGCCAACTCGTGGCCACCGGCCCACCCTGCCGACTACGCGGCGTTCGTCGCCTATCTCGCGCAGCGCTACGGCGGCCAGCTCGCCGCGCTCGAGGTATGGAACGAGCCCGACCAGGCCAACGAAGACTATTTCGCCGGGCCGCACAAGGCGGAGCGCTACGCGGAGCTGTTGCGGGCCGCCTATCCGGCGATCAAGCAGGCAGACCCGCACTTGACGGTGCTCGGAGGCTCGCTCGTCGGCTCCAACGGAATCTTCCTGCGTGCCCTCTACGCCGCTGGGATCAAGGGCTACTACGACGGACTCGCCGTCCATTTCTACACGCTCACGCTCGCGGCGCTGCGGGCGATCCGCGAAGTGCAGCTCGCGAACGGCGACGCCACCCCGCTATGGCTCGACGAGTTCGGTTGGAGCAGCTGCTGGCCGGCGCACCAGACCGAGCAGGAACAGGCGTGCGTGACCGCCAAGACGCAGGCGACGAACTTCCGCGACCTGTTCCGCTCGCTGGCGAGCACCTCCTACGTCGCGGCCGCCGTCTTCTTCAAGCTGCAGGACTCCCGCGGCGAGGAGTTCGGCGCGCTCAACGCTCGCGGCGCTCGCAAGCCCTCATTCGCGACGCTCTCCCAGGCCTTCGTCTCGCCGCTCGGCAGCCTCAGCCCGGTGAGGCTGAGCCTCGCCACCCGCGGCGGCCAGGTCGTGGCGAGCGGCTCCGGCCCGGTCGGCGACTTCATGCAGATGGAAGTCCTCCAGCGCGGCGTCCCGCGCTTCCGCGCGCTGTTCACCCTCGACCGCTTCAACCGCTACTCGCTGGCGCTTCCGCGCGTGCTCGGCTCGAGCGGCCTGCGGGTGCGAGTCTGGCAGCGCTGGGGCGGGATCGCCCGGGGCGTGACGAAGAGCATTTGAGCGACGGGCGGCGCCGCGCGGCGAGTGCGGCTACTCGGCGTTGCGAAGGAGCGCGACGAACGTCAGCGCGAGGATCTTCAGATCGAGCCCGATCGACCAGTTGGCGATGTAGTAGTTGTCCCACTCGACGCGTTCGGCCAGCGAGGTCTGCCCGCGCAGCCCGTGCACCTGGGCCCAGCCGGTGATGCCGGACTTGACGCGGTGGCGGTCGCCATAGCGGACGATGTCCTGCCGGAACAGCTCGACGAACTCGGGACGCTCGGGGCGCGGGCCGATCAGGCTCATCTCGCCCCGCAGCACGTTCAGCAGCTGGGGCAGCTCGTCGATCGAGCAGCGACGAAGGAAACGCCCCACCCGCGTGCGGCGGTCGGCACCCTCGACGCCGCCCGGTGCCGTGTCGCCGCCGAGCAGGAACTCGAGCGCGCCGGCCTGATCCTCCTCGTCGGACTCGCTGTCCGCGAGCTCGATCCGCATCGAGCGGAACTTGTAGAGGTCAAACGCCTTGCCGTCGCGCCCGACGCGACGCTGGCTAAAAAGCACCGCGCCCCGCGAGCTGAGGCGCACAGCCAGCGCCGAGCCGAGCAGGATCGGCGAGAGCAAGAGCAGCAGTGCAAGAGCCAGCACGCGGTCGAGCGCATGCTTGACCGTGAACTGCAGGCCCCGCGGATCGACCGTCGTGAACGACATCAGCGGCAGGCCGCCGACCGTGTCGTAGCCGACGCGATTGTTGATCGTGTCGAACATCCGCGGCACGACCGAGACCTCGATGCCGAGTTCCTGACAGCGCTGGATCAGCCGGCTGACACGCTCGTCGGCGACCGAGGAGAAGGCCACGATCAGGTGTCGCACACCCGTCGCGGCGACGGTGGCGTCGAGATCCTCGACCGTTCCGAGCACCGGCAGGTCACGGCCGCCGACCTCGGCGATCGAGCGCGGGTCCTCGTCGAGGAACCCGATCGGGGCGAGTCCGTACTCCGGATGGCTCTCCAGCCGCCGTGCGACCTGGGCGCCGACCACGCCGGCGCCCATGATCAGCACCGGCTTACCCACGAGACGGCGCGCGCGCGCCCAGCGCTGCGCGAACGACAGGCTGATCCGCCCCACTCCGACGGCGGCCAACGCGAACAACCACGCGCGCACCGTCTCGCCCTGCGGCGGGGCCCGCCCGTTGAGGAACAGCCCGAGCACGTCGACCGTCATCGCCCCGATCGAGACGGCGCTGATCACCGGGACGACCCCGTCGAGCACGAGCGCGCGCAACCGTGTGCGGTAGAGCCCACGCAGGTAGAACAGCAGCATCACGATCGGCGGCAGCGCCGAAACCGGAGCGCGAAGCGCGTCGGCGTGAAGCGTCGCCTGCACGCCGCCTTGCGCGAGCGTGACGGCCACGCACAGGAGCACGAAGTCGATCGCGGGGCGCAGTGCGCGCCAGCCGCTCTCCTCCAGCGCCCATTGCAGCTTCCCGCCGAACGTCCCGGCCTCCAGCGAACGCGGCTGGGGCGCGGCGCGTCCCAGCTCGCCGCGAAGCGGGAGCGTCGTTGTCGTTTGTTGGGTCACGGGAGTACGGGCCATCGCGGACGTCCTGCTACTACCCGGTTACTCGGAAGATCCGTCGCATCGCTTTAGCCGCCGCTGCCTTCGCCACGGCGGCCCGCCGTCGCCGGCACCCGCGCCAGGCGTCGGATGAGTGCCGCCATCAGGGCGAGCGCGCCCAGCACGAGGACGATCAGCAGGAGGTCGGACCCCGACAGCCCCAGCGTGCCGCTCGACTGCGCCGGCGCCCCTCGTTCCGCAGCGTTGTAGACCTCGGCGATGCTTTTCGCGGCGGTCGGCCGTCGCGACGAGGAGGCGGCCGAGCCGCCGCCCGCGCCGGTGCGCGTCTGCACGCGACCCGGCTGACGGCCTGCGCCGGTCCGGCCGAGAGAGCCGCTCGCCGGCACGGCTTCAGCGGGCACTGCACTGCTCGATGACGCGCTCACACCGCTGGCGCCCCCGCCACCGCCGGGGCCGTTCAGCAGCGCCGAGCCGAGAAGCGCCTGGTTTCCCTGCCCGGGGCCGCCGTAGCCGCTGAGCAGCGAGCTCGCCACAGCGACGCCGGACGGGGCTCCCGCGAACGCCACGAGCGAGCCGACTATGAAGATGATCGTGCGACGCGTTTTCATGCTTCCTTGCCTTCGGTCCCGCCTGGGTCGGACGTCCCGTGCCACGTTCCTTGCAGTCTCGTTGCCCCCATCCCGCGTGCAGCACCAAAGCGCCGTCATAGGACGTTCCCCGCAGACCAGCGAAGACCATTCGTACGCTACCGGAGGCGCGGCGATGTGTCGAGTGAAAAAACCAGCAAATTCGGCACCCCGATGCGTAACTATGCGAATTTCCCAGCCTTGAGCAGGATTGAACGGTTCAGTGTCTCGATATCAACTCGGCCGCCGTGGCGCGCGATCGCGAGCGCTTCGCGCGCCAATTCGTCGCGTGGGTCGAGCGCGACGGCCCGGGCAAGCAGGTTGATCGCCATCCCGCGCTCCCCGCGCGTCGAGGCGATCGCCCCACGCTCGAGTGTCGCATAGGCGTCGGCGGGCGTTCGCGCCAGCGCCAGCGAGAAGTCACGGTCGGCGCGCGCGAGGTCCCCGAAGCGAAGTGCGATCGTGCCTGCGACGAGGTACGGTTCGTCGCCCAGCGGGTTGAGCGTCGCCGCGTCTTCCAGGTTCGTGTACGCCTTGCGTGGCGCCGTCCTCCAGATCCGCGCCGCGCGCTCGACCTGCAGCTGGCTGAGCCACGGGGCGGCGAGCGACACGCAGGCGGCCGCGACGAACACGGCGGCAGCCGCGATCAGCACCCGCCGCGGGGCCGCTCGGCGCCCGCCGCGCGGATGCGTCGCCGGCGAAGGCGCGGCGGCATCGCCATCGGCGTCGGTGTCGGCGTCGGTGTCGGTGTCGGTGTCGGCGGCGAGGGTCCGGCGGGGATGCCGCGGTGGCGCGAGCGCACAGGACAGGCCGAGCAGCGCAAACGCCGGGGCGCCGAGCCCAGCGAACTCCCAGAACCAGTCGACCGACCCGTGCACGAGCCAATACGCAAATCCGGACAGCGCCGCGATCGCAACCGGTCCGCCGAGCGGGTCCGCCCGTCGGACGCCGGCTCGCAGCCAACCACGCGCGCTCGCCGCGAGGGCCGCCGCGAGCCCGATCACGGCGATAACGATCCCAAGCACACCGGTCTCGGTCAGCGTTCGCAGCTCGACGCTGTGCGGGTAGTGCGGGGTCTCGCCGCTGCGGCCATGCAGGAGGTACTGCTGCTGGAAGTTGTCGACCCCGATCCCGGCGAGCGGGTGGGCGACGAATTCGTCGAGCGCCACCCGGTAGAAGTCGTAGCGATTGCTGCCGAGGCCGCTGAACAGGCGGCTGCCGCCGTGGCTGTTCGCCGCGTAGCCGCCCTTGAACGTCTGCCAGCCGTGTTCGACGCGGGCGATCGGATCGCCGGCAGCCGCCAGACCGCCCGCGAGCACTCCAAGGAGGGTCGCGATCGCAACCGCCCCGATGACCCTTCGCAGCCGCACGGCGGCGGGCGGCGAGAGGGTTGCACGGGGCTCGTAGAAGCCGGCCAGCGCGACCACCAGCGCGACGAGCACGGCCGCCGCGAAGACGGCGCCGGTCGCGGCGTGCAGGGCGCCCTTGACGTCTCCGCCGTGCGAGAGCCGGTCTCCGACGCGCAGGATCAGCGGCGTCGTGGCGCCGAGGCCGATCGCGATCGGTAAGAGCACGACGAACGCGCGCAGCCGGCCCGGTAGCAGCGCGAACACGAGGACCAGCATCGCGACGCTCGCGAAGAGCGAGCCCCGGCTGAGGCTGAGCAGGGCGAGGTCGGCGAGCAGGACGGCGCCGCCGGCCAGCAGCCCTCGCAGCGCCCACGGAACCTGCGAGCTGGCGGCGAGCAGCCACGCCGGCCAGACGACCATCGCCCACGTCGCCGCGCTCGCGTTTTCATATCCCGCCGGGTACTTCAGGCGCCCTTCGCTGAACAGGACGGCAGGGTTGGCCGCCCCGTCGACGTGGAGCAGGACGAACGCGGCGAGCGCGATCATCGCGAGCGTCCATCCGCCGAGCAGCAGCGCCGCGCTCGCGCCGCGGCGAGGCCACAGCGCGAACAGGGCGAACACGAGCAGATAAAGCAGCGTGCGGTTCGCGCCTTCCCAGGCGTCGCCCGGCACGGCGGCCCAGAGGATCGAGAGGTAGCTGAGCGCCGTGTACAGCGCGAGGCACGCCAGCGCGATCCGCAACGCCACGGGGAGCTCCGCCAGGCGCAGCGGGACGCAGAACAGCGCGATCGCGAGCAGCGCCAGCAGGATCAGCGCCCCCGGCGCCCAGTGGGTCAGCGGATAGCCCGCCTGGTCGGCCGCCCACGCGACGAACAGCGCGATCGCCGCCAGCGCCGGCACCGTCGTCGGGCTCTCGCGCAGGACGTCTCGCAGCTTCACGATCGAGTCGGCCCGCGCAGGCATTCCGGCTGAGACTATCCGCGGCGTCACCCGCCAAACCGCCGTGGACCGGCGACAGCGGACCCGCCCGGCGAGCCCCTAGGCTTCAACCGGCCAACATGCGCACGCTCATGTACCACGACGTCGCGCCGGGCGACCGGCGCGACACGGTCGGTTTCCCCGGGCCGCTGGCGGCGCGCTACAAGCTCGAGCCGCAGGCCTTCGAGGCGCACCTCGACGCGATCGCCGCGACCGGTGTCGCCGTCGGGACGCTCGACGGCGAGGAGCCCGTCCCGGCCGTCGCGCTGACATTCGACGACGGCGGCGCCTCCGCGCCGCTCGCCGCCGCGGCGCTCGAGCGGCGCGGCTGGCGCGGTCAGTTCTTCGTCACCTCCTCGCGGATCGGGACGGCGGGCTTCATGTCGGGCGAGCAGCTGCGCGATCTGAGCGCGCGCGGGCACGTGATCGGCAGCCACTCCCACACGCACCCGACGTACATGGGCCGGCTCACGCGCGCGCAACTCGACGAGGAGTGGGTGCAAAGCCGCGCGCGTCTCGCCGAGGAGCTCGGCGGCCCGCCGCGGACGGCGTCGGTGCCCGGCGGCTTCCTCTCCGATCCGGTCGTCGAAGCCGCCGCCGCGGCCGGCTACGAGATCCTGTTCAGCTCCGAGCCCAGCGCCGGAGTCCAGCGGCGCGGGCTCGAGCTGCGGGGGCGCTACACGATCTGGGCGTCGACGCCGCCGCGCGTCGCGGCCGCGTACGCCGAGGGCGATCGGCTCGCCTGCGGTCGCCTGTGGCTCGAGTGGAACGCGAAGAAGCTCGCCAAGAGCGCCAGCCCCTCCGTCTACCAGGCGCTGCGCCGCGTCCGCGCGCGAGGCGCCTGAGCTCGCTGCCGCGGCGCGCCGACGCGCCCGCGCCGCGCGCACCCGGCGACGCGCTCGGGCCGCCGTCAGGGAGCGCTCGCCAGGAACGCCGCCAGCCGCTGTGTCGCCGCCTCCAGCGTCCCCCCGCGGGCACGCTGCAGGCCCGCCTCGATCAGCTCCTCGCGCAACCGGCGATCGCTCGCGACCCGTTCGAGCGCCGTGGCCGCCGCGCCGGCGTCGTTCGGCTCGACCAGGAGCGCCGCGCCGCTCGCCGCAGCCGGCACGCCGCCGACGGCGGTCGCCACCGTCGGCAGGCCGCTCGCAAAGGCCTCGACGAGCACCTGCGGGAAGCCCTCCGTCCAGGAGACGTGCAGGAACGCGTGACTCGAGCGATAGAGCTCGAGCAGGCCGCCGTCGATCGGCACGTAGCCGAGCAGCTCGACGCGCCGCTGCAGCCCGAGCTCGGCGATCCGCCGCTCCAGCTGCTCGCGCATCGGACCATCGCCGACGACGAGCAGACGCCAGCGCCGAGGGCCGGCGTCGAGCAGGGCGGCGATCTCGACGAGCAGCAGCGGGTTCTTCTCGGCGTCGAGTCGCCCGACGGTCAGCAGCGTCAGCTCGTCGGCGTAGTCGCGCCCGGAGACGGCCGCCGCAGCCTCGGCGAGGTCGCGCTCGGAGACGAGCGAGACGGTCGTCGCGAGCACGCTGCGCGCCCGACCCTCGCGGTACTTGCGCTCGAGCTCGGGGCCGACGACGACGACGGCGTAGCGGCGCGCCAAGAGCCGCCAGACCGCCTCGAGCACGTCGGCGCTCCAATGCATCCAGCGCGTGTCGGGCCGGCGGCTGCGGACATAGACGGGCATGTCCTGGCGCACCCCCAGCACGAGTCGTCGGCGGCGCAGCGCCGTGAGCAGCGCGAGCAGCACGGAATGGGGGTAGGGGCCGAGCACCCAGACGGTGTCGACCTCGTCGAGCAGGCGCCAGAACCGCGCCACTGAGACGATCAGCGAGCGCGCGACCGAGAGCGGTTGAGCGAGGCTCTCGTAGTGGGGCAGGCCGACGAGCTCGGTGTCCTCGTGCAGCGGATAGTGCGAGCGACCGGGCTTCGGATCGAGGCGACCGACGAGCACGAGACGATCGACGCGCTCGCGCAGCGCCTCGAGGAAGACGACGAACGCGCGCTGCCCGTAGCGGCGCACGCCGTCGGAGCAGTACTCGTAGTCGGTGTAGACCGCGAGCCGCACCCCTCAGGTGTCCTCGCCGCGCAACGACGGGGCGTAGACCGCGCCAGCAGGTTCCTCCTCGAGCGGCCGCCCGGGCCGGCCGAGCAGGCTCGCGAAGGCGGCGAGCGGCGGCCCGAAGCGCACCATTCCGGCGAGCGTGCCGAGCCCCCACCCGAGATGCATCGCCGGCAGCACGAGCAGCAGCAGCGCGCCGTCGGCACGTCGGCCGGGACCGCGCGCAGCGTTGCAGGCGGTCGCGAGCAGCGCGACCGTGTAGGCGAGCAGACCGGCGCGCGCGAGGCGGCGCGTCGGCCTGGGCGCGAGCGTCGCGAGGAGGGGCGTCAGCGCGAGCCCCGGCGCGATCAGGTGGGAGCGGCGCATGCTCTCCGGATGGCGCCGGAACGTTCGCGCCCGGTAGAACCCGTAGCGGAAGTACTGGCGCGCGAGCGCCTTCAGCGAGTCGCGAGGCACGTAGTAACCGGCCATCTCGGGCAGGCAGACGAGCCGCGCGCCACGCCGCAGGAAGCGCGAGGCCATCTCCGAGTCCTGGTTGATCGGCCAGCGCTCGTCCCAGCCACCGGCCGCGAGCACCCGCTCGCGCCGCCAGACGCCGCCGAACACGCCCGTGTCGAGCTCGCGCTCCTGCGCGCCCGCAAGCTCCTCGTCCCACTTGCGCGAGCCACCGCGGCCGAGCCACGACGCGAGCGCCAGGCCGACCGCCCGGGAGATCGCGCCGACCGGTCGCGGGACCGCCGGGCCGCTGACCCACTCGGTGTCGCCGCGGCGCAGGCGCTCGACCCCCGCGGCGAGGTAGCGCTCGCCGTAGAAGGTGTGCGCGTCCATTCGCGCGACGAACTCGCCGCGCGCCGCGCGCAGGCAGACGTTCAGCCCGCTGGCCGTGCGCCGCCGGGGGTTGTCGAGCACGCGGATCCGCGGATCGGCCGCCGCCAGCTCGAGCAGGATCTCGCGCGTGCGGTCCTCCGAGCCGCCGTCGGCGAACAGCAGCTCGACGGTCCCGTCGAAGCTCTGCGCCCGCATCGCCGCGACGGTCTCGCGGATGTGGCGCTCCTCGTTCAGCACCGGCACGAGCACGCTGATGTCCACGCGGTCGTCGAGCTCCCACGAGCCGGGCGAGGTGGATGCGGGAAGGGCGCTCACGCGCTGCCATTATGCTGTCCGGCGCCGCGGGATCGAGCAGCTGCAACGTGACCGACGTAATCGTCCTCTGCTACCACGCTTTGAGCCCGACGTGGGAGGCCGCCCTGTCGACCACGCCGCAACGCTTCGAGCGCCAGCTCGGGCTGCTCGTGCACCGTGGCTACCGCGGCACGACGTTCAGCGAGGCCGTCGCGGCGCCGCCCGGCGAGCGCGTGCTCGCGGTGACCTTCGACGACGCCTACCGCTCGGTCGAAACGCTCGCGCGGCCGATCCTCGACCGCCTCGGCCTGCCGGCGACCGTGTTCGCGCCGACCGATCTGATCGGTCTCGAGGGGCCGCTGCGCTGGCCCGGGATCGATCACTGGATCGGCGGCCCCGATGAGCACGAGCTGACGCCGATGTCGTGGGCGCAGCTGCGGGCGCTCGCCGGCCACGGCTGGGAGATCGGCTCGCACACCGGCTCGCACCCCCATCTGACGCAGCTCGACGACGCCTCGCTCGGATCCGAGCTGACACGCTCGAAGGCCGCCTGCGAAAGCGAGCTGGATGCCCCGTGCGTCTCGCTGGCCTACCCGTACGGCGACGTCGATCAGCGCGTCGTGGCCGCGGCCGCCCGCAGCGGCTACACCACCGCCGCGGCGCTGCCGGCACGCCTGCACGGCGAGGAGCCTCTGCGCTGGCCACGGATCGGCGTGTACTTCGCCGACGACGAGCGCCGCTTCCGGCTGAAGGTCTCGCGGCCCCTGCGCCAGCTGCGCCGGACGGCCCTGTGGGACTCGCTGCAGGCGCTGCGCGACCTCCGGGCGCGCTCGTCCGCCAACTGAGGCGAGCGCGTCAGTGACCGTGGTGGCCGACCGCGCCGTGGCGCTTCGCCTTCGGCCTAACGCGCTTGTGGCTGCGCGCGTGCCGCCCGCGGTGCGCGTGGGCCGCGCGTGAGCGCGAGCCGCGTCCAGCGGGCCGCGCGGCGGCGCTCAGCGCGGCCGGCGTCGCGGCGGGGCCTGCGACCGGCGCTGCTTGCGAGGAGGCGGCGGCTGAGCTCGCGGCGGCCGGCTGGCGGGCCGGCGTGGCGCCGGCGCCTGCTTCTTTTCCCGCAGGCGTCGGGGCACCAGCCGAAGGGACCCCTTCGACCCCGCTCACGCTGCCGCCGAGGACCGCGGCACAGGCCGAGCCCGAGGCGGCGGCGTCGCCGCCTCCGCTCGTCGCGAGCAGTTCGCCCGAGGACGCCGTCACGTTGCCCTGCGCGCTGAAGCCGCCGGAGCTCGTGTCGATCCCGCGCGTGGAGACGCAGTTGGCGCGCACGAGGTTGCCGACGCCTTGGGGCGTGCCGCTCGGGTACCACGATTCGACGTCGCGGCGGATCTGCGAGTTGACGATCAGGTTGTGTTCGAGGAGGTTGCCGCTCGAGCTGGTCGCGCCTTCGCCGGAGAAGATCACGCCCTCGCCATTGTTCGCGATCACGTTGCTGGTGATCACGGCGCCGGTCGAGTTCGGGTAGAGCTGGATGCCGCGATCGGCGTTGTCGACGATCACGTTGGCCGTGATCTGCGTGTTGGTCGCGTCCTGCACGTAGATGCCGTGCTGCTGGTTGGTCGACGGGGCGCCGCAGTCGTGGATCCGGTCGTGCGCGATCACCGTCGAGTCGGCGAAGCCCCAGGTCGCGCTGCCGACGTCGAAGCAGATGCCGGTGTGGTCGTTGGTGACGTCGTCGGATTCGAACGTCACGTGGTTGGCGTTGATCGTCGGGCTGGGCAGCCGTTCGCCGGACTGGAAGTTCCCGTCGAGCGAGACGTTTTCGATCGTGACGTAGTCGGAGCCGGCCGGGACGTAGACGCGTCCGGTGATCTGTGCGCGCTCGCCCGGGTAGCTGCGCACGACGATCGGCGCTCCGGGGCTGCCGCCGTGGCTCACGCGCAGGCCGCCCGCGTAGGTGCCGGCGTGCAGGCAGCCGACCTGTCCCGGCGCGAGCGCCGCGACGAGTGCGCCCGCCGTGCGCAGTGGCGCAGCCGGCGAGCCGCTGGCGCTGTCAGAGCCGGCCGGGGATGCGACCTTGTCGCAGGCCGTCGGTAGGGATTCCGCGCCGGCGGGTAGCACCGCTATGGATGAGAGCAAGCCGCTCAGCACAACTGCCGCGGCGAGCGAGCGCGCGCGGCGGGCCGGGCGCGGCGAGCGGTCCTTACGCGCCGGCGCGTCGGCGAAGTTGGGTGAAACGTGGCTTGCGTGATTAAGCATCTGAGGCGCGACCTCCGGTAAGTGCCGTGGACATGGCCCTCATCGACGTCACACCGGATCTGCTGACCGGACCGCACAAGCGCTCCGACGAACGTCCAGGTCACCCGGCCCAGGCGCGTCGCCGCTCGCACGGAGCCGCTACCGTTGTTGAACTCCGCGGCTCCGCGCTGCCCGCTCTCTCCCATGCCACGCTCTAGCGAACCTCCACGCTCCTCCGACTGGCTCGCGCCACAGGGGCCGCGCGAGGGCCTCGGCCACTACGTCGAGGTGATCCGCGACCGCCGCCGCCTGATCATCACCTGCGTGGTGGTCGTGACGCTCATCGCCGGCGTCTACGCAAAGCTCGCGCCGACCTCCTACAAGGCCGAATCGCACCTCCTGATCACCCCGGTGAACGGGGAAAGCAACCTGATCGGCCTCAACCTGATCACGGCCTCGGGCAACCCGATCGGCGACGTCTCGACGGCCGCCAGCCTCGTGACGACCTCTGAAGTCGCCGCGCTCGCGGCCGCCAAAGTCGGCAACACGACCGGCCGTGCGATCATCGGCCAGGTCAGCGCCGTGCCGGTCGCCCAGAGCAACGTCGTCGCGATCACGGCGACCGCCTCGACCGCAGCGCGCTCCCAGGCGATCGCCAACGCCTTCGCGGAAGCGACCGTGAACAACCGCACGCGGACGTTGCACCGTCAGCTCGAAGCGAAGATCCCGACGATCAAAGCGCAGGTCGAAGCGATGCCCGTGGCACAGCGAACCGGCCAGGGCTCCCTCGGCGAAAAGCTCTCCTCCCTGGAGACACTGCTCGCCGGGCCCGATCCGACCGTCTCGGTCGAGTCGCTGGCCCAACGTCCCTCCTCGCCGAGCTCACCGCGCACGAAGCTGAGCGTGATCGCCGGCTTCCTGATCGGCCTCGTGATCGGGGTGGGCGGCGCCTTCGCGCTCGAGAACCTCGATCCGCGAGTGCGCCGCGAGGAGACGCTGCGACGGATCTTCCGGCTTCCCGTGCTCGCGCGGATCCCGCGCGAACGGCGGCCGGCCTCGCGCAAGCTGCCGATGCGTCCCGGCGAACTCTCGCCGGCGGCCCAGGAGAGCTACCGGATGCTCCGCGTCGCGCTCGGAGCGCGAAGCCACACGAGCGGGATGCGCTCGATCATGGTCACCGGCTCGACGCGCTCGGAGGGCAAGTCGACGGTGGCGCTGAACCTCGCCGCGACGCTCGCCTTCGCCGGGCACAAGGTGATCCTCGTCGAGGCGGACCTGCGGCGTCCCTCGCTCGGCGGCGCGCTCGACCTGCGGATCACGCGCGGCAAACGCGGCACGGCGGGCGTCCTGATGGGCGAGATCTCGCTGAAGGACGCGCTCGTCCCGGTCACGGCTTTGAGCGACAACCTCAGCGTCCTGCTCGTTGAGCATTCGGCCCCCTACCTGGCCGACGGGCTGCTCGCCTCCAGCGACGAGATCGTGCTCGAGGGCGAGTCGCTCGCCGACTTCATCGTCTTCGACGCGCCGCCCGTGACCGAGGTGAGCGACGCGCTCCCGCTCAGCCAGCACGTCGACGAGGTGCTCGTCGTCGCGCGGCTCGGCCACAGCCGCGCCGACCAGCTCGTCAACCTCGGCGAACTGCTCTCGCGCCAGGGCGTGCGCCCGTCGGGCCTGGTCGTCGTCAGCGATGACTTCGCGCAGGGCAGCGGCTACTACGCACCGACGCCGACGTCGAGCCGACGCGGCGGCAGGCTCCGCGAGCAGATCCCCGCGATCGGGGCGTAGCGCCGCGATGAACGCCCGGGCGCGCGCGTTCGAGCTGCTGCCGTCGAGCATCCTCGCGACGGCCGCGATCCTCGGCGTTGTCGCCGCGCTGCAGCCGGTGATCGCTGTCGGCGTCGTCGGCGGCCTCGTGCTCGCCTACGTCACGTTCTCCGACCTGGCGCTCGGCTTCGCCGTGCTTGCCTTCCTCAGCTTCGTCGACACGCTGCCGACGTCGGGCTCGCTGAGTCCGGCGAAGGCCGCCGGGCTGCTCGTCGCCGTCGCCTGGCTGGCGCGCTTCAGCATCGGCGAGCGCGGTCGCTCCGAGCGGGACTTCTTCGCCGAGCACTCATACCTCACGTGGACGCTGGTCGCGTTCTTCGGCTGGGCGACGCTCTCGCTGCTGTGGGCGCCGAGCACGAGCGCGAGCTTCGGCGCGCTGCAGCGCTACGCGCCGAACCTCCTGCTGATCCCGATCGGCTACACCGCTGTACGCACGCGGCGCGACCTTGCGATCGTCGTCGGCGCGATCGTGCTCGGCGCGATGGTCGCCGCGGCGTTCGCGGTCCTACAGCCGCCCAACCCCAACATCGTCGAAGAAAGCCAGCGCGCGACCGGGACGATCGGCGACCCCAACGAACTCGCGGCCGTGCTGCTCGTCGGGCTCGCGCTCGGTGCCGGCTACGCACTCGGGCGCACCCGTCTGCCGCTGCTGCGACTGATCGCCGCGATCGCGGTCCCGCTGTGCGCCGCGGGGATCTTCCTCAGCCTCTCGCGCGGTGGCCTCGTCGCGCTCGCGGCGCTGATGCTCGCCGGCACGGTCTTTGCCGGGCGCTGGCGGATGGCGATCACGCTGATGCTCACGGTCATCGCCGCGGGCGGATTCATCTACTACACGCAGCTCGCCCCGCTGCCGGCGCGCGAACGCGTCAGCAGCGCCAAAGGTGGCACGGGTCGCACCGACCTGTGGACCGTCGGCTGGCGCGAGGTGCAGGCCCACCCGATCACCGGAGTCGGCGTCGGCAACTTCCCCAACACCTCGGCCGAATACACGCTGCGCCCGGGCCTGATCCAGCGAACCGATCTGATCTTCAACGAACGGCCGTACGTCACGCACAACACCTACCTGCAGATCATGGCCGAGACGGGCGTGCCCGGGCTGCTGCTGTTCCTCGGAGTGATCGGCGCTTGCCTGCGGTGGACGCTCCTCGCCGCGCGGATCTGGGCGCGGCGCGGGCAGGTCGCGATGGAGGCGCTCGCCCGCTCGATGTTCCTCGGGCTGTGCGGCATGCTCGTCGCGGACTTCTTCATCTCGGTGATGTACAGCAAGCTGCTGTGGGTGCTGCTCGCGCTCGGGCCGGCGATGTATGCGATCGCCAGCCGCGAGGACACCGCCGAGACGGCGATCGACGAGCCGGACCCCGACGAAAGCTTCATCGAGCGCTCGCGGTCGCTCGCGGCACCCGCCTACTAATACCCGCCCGGCTCGCGCCCGCGCTCGGCCAGCAACTCCAGGTAGAGCGCTTCCAGCCGGCGCACGAGCGTGTCGATGTCGAACTCGCTGCGGCGGCGCTCGCGGGCGCGCGCGCCCATCGTGCGTGATCGCTCGGGGTCTGCGAGCGCCTCGAAGATGGCGGCCGCGAGCGCCGCCGCGTCGCCGCGCGGAACGAGCAGGCCGTGCACCCCGGACTCGATCAGGTCCGGGACGCCGCCGACGGCCGTCGCGACGATCGGCAGCGCCGCGTCCATGTACTCCATCACCGCGAGAGGGCTGCCCTCGAAGTCCGAGCAGGAGACGGCGACGTCGAGCGCGCGCAGCACGTCGGGCACGTCGCCGCGGTGGCCGAGGAACGTGACGGCGTCGGCGACCGCGAGCTCCGCCGCAAGCGCCTCCAGGCGAGCGCGCTCGGGGCCGTCGCCGACGATCAGGAGCCGAGCGTCCGGCCGGCGCTCGCGCAACTGCGCGAGCGCGCTCAGGAGCACGTGCAGCGCCTTCTGCGCGCGCAGCACGCCGACGGCGCCGATCACGGGTGCGCCTGGCGCGATCTGAAGCTCCGCACGCACGTCGCGCCCGCTCGGCGGCGGCGAGGACAGCACGCCGTTGGGGATGAACAGCGTCCGGCTCTCCTCGATCCCCTCGACCTCGCTCATCCGCCGCCGGTCCTCGCGTGAGACGGCGATGAACCGGGTCGCTCCGCGCGCGATCAGCTCACGGTCGAGAAAGCGGCGCAGCGGCTGACCCTCGTAGGACCACGTGTGCTCGTGCGCGAGCACGACCGGCACGCGCGCGAGCCTGCCGACGATCGTCCCCCAGACATTCGAGCCGAACTTGTGCGAGTGCAGCACGTCGACGCGTTCGCGGCGCAGGAACCGCTCGAGCCGCGCGAGCGCCAGGATGTCGACTTTGCGCCGGCGCGCGAGCGGCAGGAAGCGCGCCGGCGAGGCTTCGAGGATCTCCAGCGCCTGCTGCGCGGACGGGTCGTCGCGCCAGGGTCCCGTCAGCGGCCAGCGGCTGACCGACAGGATCGACTCGAAGCGGTCGGGGTCGAGCCTCGTCGCGATCAGCAGTGCAAGGTGCTCGGCCCCCCCGAAGCAGCTCAGGAAGTCGACGAACGTGACGACGCGGATCCGACCCGCCCGGCGATCGTGGGAAGCGGCGGGGACCATCCGGGCGCCCATGCTACGAGCATCCGGGGACGCCCGGCGACGAGCACGTTCGTGAGGCGAGGCGCTCGGCGCGACTATCCGCCGCGCGCGTTGCCGCCGCGGGCCAGCGCCCAGACCGAAGCCACGCCGTTCGGGGTCTGGCGCGTCGACACGCGTTCATAGTCCCGTCTGAGCAGGAGTGTGCCGTCCACGACGAACTGGTTCCATTCTGCGGGCGCGACGGTTTCGTGGGTGAATTTCTGCGTCACGAGCACGAGCTCCGGCTGCTTGCTGCGCACGCACCGCAGCACGCCCTCGACGTGCGGCGTGAAGACGTACTGGGCGATCGCCGGGCAGGCGAGCGCGAACCTGCCATCGAGAAACGCCGCCACGGCTTCTTCGTCGTTCTGGCCAAGGTGCGCGTAGGTGATCGTGCGGGCTCGCGGGAACCGGCGCGCGGCGCCTTCGAGCAGATCGGCGGTCTCGCTCTGGCCCGACTGGAACCAGTAGCCGACCCCGCCCGCCCTCGCGTACGGCGCCGAGGCCGTGCCGCCGAGCACGACGACGCCGAGCACTGCCGCCGCGCAGACGGCGGCGATCCTGCGCGGCTCGGCGACCGCCGGAGCGGCCCTGGCGACGACGAATGCGATCAGCAACAGCCCCGGAAACGCCAGCATCTGGTCGTGCGGTGACCACGCCGCGGTCAACGCGAGCGTGAGCGCCGTCGTCGCGGTCGTGCAGAGGAACGCCGCGGCGAGGAAGCGCGTCGGCGGGTCGGCCGCCGTAGCCGCGCCCTCCCGGCGCCGCATCGTACGCACCGCGAGCAGCCCCGCCAAGAGGAAGGCCACGACGACGATGGCGAGGTGCACCGGTTTGCCGACGGGCAGCCCCAAGACGTGCCCCGGCTTGCTCGCCGCCCACGCCGCGACCTTGACGTGACCCGGTATTCCGGTCACGTTCCCGGTCGCGCGCAGCACGTTGCTCGAGTAGCTGATGTTCTCTTTGAAGTTTTCGATGTACCCGTGCAGTTCGCCGCGGAGCGCCAGCACGACCGCCGCCGCGGCGGCGACGGCCGCGAAGCCGCCCGCGGCCTTCGTCAGCTGAGGGCGCAGCTCGCGTGGCCCGATGACGAGCGCTGTCAGCGGCACGCTCGCCAGCACCAGGCCGAGGTTCAGCTTGAACAGCACGCCCACGGCGAGCAGCGCACCCGCCGCGACGAAGCCGCCGCGCAGCCAGAGCAGTCCGATCAGCGGAGCGAACGACAGCGCGGCGAGCAGCGAGTAGCCCGAGAGATACCAGGCGCCGGTGAGCAGCAGCGGGTATGCGAGGAAGCCGATCACGGCCGTCAGCCGGGACGCGCCGATCGCGCGCAACAGCAGCAGCGTGGAGGCGGCGGCGATCGCCAGCCAGACGATGTCGAGCAGGAACGGCCCCGTCCAGCCGAACGCGGCGAGCGCCCCGGCGTGGGCGTAGTAGAACAGCGGGTCCTTGTTGTCGAGCACGCCGACGTACAGCCGATCGCCGTGCAGCATGCTGCCGGCGACGCTGAGAAATACGCCGGCGTCCGATTTCAGGCTCGGCCGCCCGCGCAGCAGGACGAGCAGCGCGCCGTAGACGGCGCTCGCGGAGAACAGGTAGAGACGGTCCCGCGTCGACACGAGCACGCTCGCCCGTCCCCTTGACGCCCGGGCGCCCTCCTCCCAGGTGATCATCTATGCCTCATTGCCAGAATCGACGTCACGAGTCGCCAGGCCTCCTGCCGGCGGGGCGAGCCACGATAGCGATCGCGCCCCCCACGCCGCAAGGTGCGCCGTGACTTGCAACGGCTCTTGCCGTATGCTGCCCGCGGCATGACCGCTGAGCTCCCAGCGGCCCGAACGGATGGAATCAGGGGGACGGCAGGGATTGCGCCGGAGCCGGACAAAACAGGATCGCAGGCGATCGAGACGCCTGAGCACGCGCGGGCCCCTCGGGCTCGCGACGCTCGCTGCGGTGATCGCGTTGCTCGCGCTCGCCTGCGCCGGGCAGGCGCTCGCCGAAGGAGTGACCAACTCCGGCGATGACCTGCGCGACGGCTGGTATCCCGAAGAATCGTCGCTGACGCCGCAGCTCGTCAGCGGCGGCACGTTCGGCCAGCTGTGGTCGACTCCGGTCGAAGGGCAGGTATATGCGCAGCCGCTGCTCGCCAACGGGACGCTGCTCGTCGCGACGGAGAACAACAAGGTCTACGGCCTGAACCCAGCGAGCGGCGCGCTGCGCTGGTCGGCGCCGCTCGACCTCGGCGCGCCCTGGAAAGCCGCCGACATCGGCTGCGGCGACCTCACCCCGAACATCGGCGTGACCGCCACGCCGGTGATCGACGCGGCGACCAACACGGCCTACCTCACACACAAGAACTACGTCTCCGGGACATCGGGGCCGGCCCGCTGGATGATGGACGCGATCGACCTGTCGACCGGCACGGAGAAGCCCGGCTTCCCCGTCGCGCTCAGTGGCGCCGCCCAGAACCAGCCCGGTGAGACGTTCCAGCCGACGAACGAGCTCCAGCGTCCGGGCCTGCTGATGATGAACGGCGTCGTCTATGCGGCGTTCGGCTCCGACTGCGACTACTCGCCGTGGCAGGGCTGGGTGTTCGGCGTCTCGACGGCCGGCCAGGTCAAGGCCCGCTGGGTCGACCGCAGCTCGGGCAACGGCGCCGGGATCTGGCAGTCGGGCGCGGGCCTGACCTCCGATGGCGCGGGCAGCCTGCTGATCAGCACGGGCAACGGCGGCGCGCCCTCGACGCCCGCCCCGGGCACCTCGCCGCCCGCGGATCTGGGCGAGTCGATCGTGCGCTTGGCGGTGCAGGGCGACGGCTCGCTCAAGGCGGTCGACTTCTTCGCGCCGTTCGACGCCGTCCAGCTCGACACGTGGGACGCCGACTTCGCCTCCGGCGGCATCACCGGGCTCAACGACCAGTACTTCGGAACGCCCGGCACCCCCCACCTCGCGGTCGCCGTCGGCAAGGACGGCTACGTCTATCTGCTCAATCGCAGCGAACTCGGCGGCTTCCAGCAGGGCCCCGGCGGCGCCGACCACGTCGTCCAGCGGATCGGCCCGTACGGCGGCGTCTGGTCGCGGCCCGGCGTCTGGCCGGGCGACGGGGGCTGGGTCTACATTCCGACGGCCTCGGGTGGCAACAGCGCAGGCGGCTCATCGGGCTTCCTGCGCATGTACCAGTACGGGCTCTCGGGCACCGGCCAGCCCACCCTCTCGCTGCAGGCGAGCTCGACCGACGCGTTCGGCTTCGGCTCGAGCGCACCGGTGATCACCTCCGAAGGCACGAGCTCCGGCTCGGCGCTGGTGTGGATCGTGTGGGCGCCGAACGGCACCGGCGTCGGCGCGCAGCTGCGCGCCTACGACCCGTTGCCGGTCGAAGGCAAGCCTGTGCTGCGCTTCAGCGCGCCGATCGGGACCTCATCGAAGTTCGCGACGCCGGGCGTCGGCGCGGGTCGGATCTACGTCGGCACGCGCGATGGGAAGGTGCTCGCGTTCGGCTCGCCCGTGACGCCGCTGCTGACCGGCTCGGCGACGAGCTTCCCGACGACGACGATCGGCGCCGGCAGCCAGAAGACGGTGACGCTGACGGCGACGAACGCGCTGACGCTGACGGCGTTGAGCTCGAGCTCGTCGCAGTTCCACCTCGGCACGCCCACCCCAGCGCTGCCGGCGGCGCTCTCCGCCGGCCAGAAGATTCAGGTCCCGGTGACGTTCATGCCGACGCAGACCGGCTTGATCGGCGGCACGCTTGCTGCCGAAACGAGCGGCGGGACGGTCAGCTTCGCGATGTCGGGCACCGGACAGGCTGAAGCGGCGCAGCTCGAAGCGACGCCGGCCGTGCTCTCGTTCGGCGGCACGACCATCGGCGGCCACCTCTCGGGCGCGGCGACGTTCCGCAACGTAGGCGGCGCGCCGTTGACGATCAACGCGGTCAAGCTGCCTGCCGCGCCGTTCGGCGCGACGGGCGCGCCGGCGCCCGGCAGCACGATCTCGCCGGGTGGCTCGCTGTCGGTCAACGTCACGTTCGAACCGACGGCGGCCGGCAACTTCAGCGGTGAAATCGCCCTTGAAACGACGGCCGGCAACCGCGGCGTCGGTCTGTCGGGGAGCGCCGGGACGCCCGGCGCTCTGCAGATCACGAGCGAACAGAACAGCTTCGGCACGGTCGAAGTCGGCAAGAGCGCGACGCGGTCGTTCACCGTCACGAACAGCGGCGGCACGGCGGTGACGATCACGAAGTCCAAGCCGCCCAGCGGCGGCGCCTTCGCGGCGACGACGACGCTGCCCGAGGGCACGACTGTCGCGGCCGGTGAATCGCTCACCGAGACGGTCGTCTTCACGCCGACGGCGGCGGGACCCGCGAGCGGCACGTGGGCGATCAACGGCGACGACACGACCGGCCTGCACGAAGTCGCCTTCAGCGGCACGGGCTCACAGCCACCGCCGGCGGCGACCTTCGGCAAGACCACCGTCGGTGCCTCCTCGGACAGCTTCCTCGCCGATCGCAAGCGCGTCAGTCGCTACGCCCTGCCGGCGGCCGGCTCGCTGACCAAGCTGAGCATCTACCTCACGCCGACGAGCACAGCGGGCCAGCAGCTGCTCAAGGGCGTCGTCTACGCCGATGCGAGCGCTAAGCCGGGAGCCCTGCTCGGCGTATCCGAAGCGCTCACCTTCAAGAGCACCAACGCGGCCGGCTGGTATGACCTCATCTTCCCAGCGGCGCTCAAACTCGCGCCAGGCAACTACTGGATCGGCGCGATCACCGGCGCGAGCAGCAAAGTCGCGGGCTTTCGCTATGACAGCGTCGCCTCCTCGCGCGACTACAACGCCAACACCTACACCTCGGGCCCGACCAACCCGTTCGGGACGGTAAGCACCGACGCCGAGCAGGCCTCGCTCTATGCGACCTACACGACCCAGGCGCCAGCGCCCCCGCCGGTCAGCACCGCGCCGCCGACGATCACCGGCACAGCCCAGCAGGGACAGACGCTGAGCGAGGTCCACGGGACCTGGACGAACTCGCCGACTGGCTACAGCTATGAATGGCTGCGCTGTGAAAGCTCGGGCAGCGGCTGTCTCGCGATCTCCACAGCCAAAGCCCAGACCTACGTCCCGATCAGCGCCGACGTCGCTCACACGCTGAAGGTCCAGGAGACCGCCAGCAACGAAGGCGGCCCGGGGAGCCCTGCGACCTCGGCGCAGAGCGCGGTCGTGCAGGCGCTCACCGTGGCGCCGCCGGTCAGCACCGCGCCGCCGACGATCACCGGCACAGCCCAGCAGGGCCAGACGCTGAGCGAGGTCCACGGGACCTGGACGAACTCGCCGACTGGCTATAGCTATGAATGGCTGCAGTGCAACTCGCTGGGCGTCGGCTGCATGCCGATCAAAGGCGCGACGGGCCAGAAGTACACCCCGGTCCCGGGCGACGTCGGGCAGAGGCTCGAGGTGCAGGAGATCGCGAGCAACGGCGGGGGGCCGGGCGCCGCGGCGACCTCGGCGCCGAGTGCCGTCGTGACGGCGGCGCCGCCGGCAACCTTCGGCAAGACGACGGTCGGCGGATCCTCTGACAGCTTCCTGGCCGAACGCAAGCGCGTCAACCGCTACGCGCTGAGCGTCGCCGGCTCGCTGAGCAAGCTGAGCGTCTACCTGGCACCGACGGGGACCACCGGGCAACAGGTGCTCAAGGGCGTCGTCTACGGCGACAGCGCGGGCGCGCCGGGAGCCCTGCTGGGGAGCACCGAACAGCTCACCTTCAAGAGCACGAACGCAGCCGGCTGGTATGACCTGACTTTCGCCTCGGCGCTCAAACTGAGTGCGGGCAACTACTGGATCGGCGTGATGACGGGCGCGAGCGCCAGCGTCACGGGCTTCCGCTACGACAGCGTCAGCGCTGCGCGCAGGTACAACGCGAACACCTACGCCTCGGGACCGAGCAACCCGTTCGGATCGACGAGCACCGACAACGAGCAGGCGTCGCTGTATGCGACGTACACGCCCGGTTAGCCTCGGCGGCGCCGGCTCGAGCCGGCTCTGAACGCGCGTCCTCGCGCGGCGAGCGAACGCCCGGCCCAAGGCGAACGAACGCCGAGCCTGCCGTTGGCGCGCGACAGACGGATTAGGCTGCCGCAATGATCGAGCGACCCGCTGCGGGCGACCCGGCGGCGCCAGAGACGATCCCGGTCGAGCAGACGCCGGACGGCGAAGCCGGCGAGACGATCAGCCGCAACGCGGCGCTCGCGTTCGCGGCGCAGCTCGTCGGAGCGGCGTTCACGACCGGGTTGACGCTGTTCCTCGCGCGGCGCCTCGGCTCGCACGGCTTCGGCGTCTACTCGCTTGCGCTGGGGATCGGTGGCCTAGTGCTGATGCCGTCAGACTTCGGCATCTCGACTTCGGCGGCACGCTTCGTCGCCGAGCATCGCGGCGATCGCGCGCGCGTGCTGTCGGTGCTCGCCGACAGCCTGCGGCTGAAGCTGCTCGTCAGCGTCGTGATCGCCGCACTGCTGATCGCGCTCGCCGGGCCGATCGCGGCCGCCTACGGGATCCCCGCGCTCGTCTGGCCGATTCGCGGCGTCGCGATCGCGCTGTTCGGGCAGAGCATCATGATGATGGCGTCGGCGTTCGTCGCGGTGGGCCGCGTGCGCTTTCAGCTGTGGACCGCGACGGTCGAGAGCACCGTGGAAACGACGGCGAGCATCGGCCTCGTGCTGGCCGGCGCCGGCGTCACCGGCGCGGCGTTCGGGCGGGCGACCGGGTACGCGGCCGGCGGCGCCATGACGCTGGCGGCGATCGTGCGCCTGTTCGGCCCGCGGGCTCTGCCGCGCACACTGCGCTTCGGCCCCGACACGCGGCGGATCGCAACGTACGGGGGCGTGCTGCTGATCATCGATGGCGCCTTCACGCTGTTCAACAACATCGACGTGCTGATCATCGGCGGCTACCTCGGTGCGAGCGCGGTCGGCGTATTCAGCGCGCCGCTGCGGCTCGTCTCGTTCCTCTCCTATCCGGGCGGCGCGATCGCCGCCGGCGTGGCGCCGCGGCTCGCGCGAAACGCGCTGCGCGAGCCGAGCGTCGACGCGTTCGTCACGTCACTGCGGCTGCTGCTGATCCTCGAGTCGGCGCTCACGGCGTTCGTGCTCGGCTGGTCCTCGCTGCTCGTCAAGATCGGGCTCGGCGGCAGCTACCGCGAATCGGCGACGGTCCTGCGCGTGCTCGCGCCGACGATCTTCCTGATGGGCTTCGGCCCGCTCGTCTCGGTCAGCGCCAACTACCTCGGCGAGGCGCGCCGACGCGTGCCGATCGCCGTGATGACGGTCGCGATCAACTTCCTGCTCGACATCGTGCTCGTACCGCGGATCGGCGTGATCGGCGGGGCGATCGGAACGGACGTCGCGTACGGGCTGTACGCGCCGGCGCATCTCGTCCTCTGTCAGCGCATCCTCCATCTCGACCTGCGTCCGACCGCGCGCACGCTGCTGCGCTCGCTGCTCGCGGGCGGCGCGATGACGGGGCTGCTGCTGGCGATCGGCGGCTCGCAGAGCGACCTCTGGAGGATCCCGCTCGGCGCGATCGTGGGCATCGCGGGATTCGCGGGCGTGCTGTGGCTGACGGGCGAGACGAACCCGCGCGAGGCGATGACGCTGCTTCGGCAGACGCCGCTGCGGCGGCTGCTGCGAGGCAGGCCACCCAGCGACGGCTAGGCTCGCGGCGAATGGCCCAGCGCGGCGAGACGCCGGATCACCTGAGCAGCGAGGCGGCGGCCCTCGTGCGCTTCTACGACGACGCGTACACGCAGGACGCGGCCGACGCGGATCGGTACTCGCGTTGGCGCGCGCTTGGCGCGCGCGGCAAGGCCGACCACGTGATCGCGCTGTGCGAGCGCGCCGGCCTGGCTCCGCGCAGCACGCTCGAGGTCGGCTGCGGCGACGGCGCGCTGCTCTGTGAGCTGCACGCGCGCGGATTCGGCGGCCGGCTGGCGGGCGTCGAGATCACCGAGGCCGCTGTCGTGATCGCGGCCCGGCGCGGCGCGATCGAGCGCGTCGCGCTGTACGACGGCAGCCGGCTCGACGAGCCCGACGGCGCGTTCGAGCTCGGCGTCGTATCGCACGTGCTCGAGCACGTGCCCGACCCGCCGGCGCTGCTCGCCGAGGTCGCGCGCGTTTGCGGCGCGGTGCTCGTCGAGGTGCCGCTCGAGGCGAACGCGTCGGCACGGCGGGCGAGCAAGCGGGTGCACGCGGCGGAGGTCGGCCACCTGCAGCGCCTGGACCGCCCCGCCGTGCGCGCGATCGCCGCCCGAGCGGATCTCGATCTGATCGCCGAGCTCGAGGACCCGCTCCCGCTCGCCGCGCACCGCTTCTTCGCGAGCGGAGCGCGAGCGAGCGCCGTGGCAACGGCGAAGTGGGCGCTGCGGGTGGCGCTGCACCGCCTCGCGCCGACGCTCGCGCGGCGGCTGTTCACGGTGCACTACGCGTGCCTGTGCGTGCCGCGGGCGCGTACCCGTTAGCGCCGCCTCGGCGCGTCTCTGCGTATACGACTGCTGCTGGTGAGCGCAATCGCGAAACACTCGCCGGACACCCCTACCGGGAGCGGCCCTATCCGCCGGCGGGTCGCGTCGCGGCTTCGAACAGCAGCGCGAGCACGGTTCCCATCAGCTCGTCGGGGACGGCGCTCGGGTCGGCGAGGCGCTGGCGGGCGATCCCGTCGGCCAGCGCGTCGACGGCGACGGCGAGCTGCTCGGCGGGCAGCGCGAGCTCGAGGTCGAACTCGCGCACGCCGTCCTCGATCAGCTGCGTCAGCAACCGCCGCATCTGTGCGAAGCGCGCGGCGACCTTCGGACGCACGTCGGCGTCGCGGACGCCGTACGCCCAGAACTCCATGAACAGCAGAAGCAGCTCGGGCTCGCGCTCGATCATCGTCATCCAGCGGCGGGCGCCGCCGGTCGCACGCTCGGAGACCGACTCGCGCGCGCGGACGGCCTCGGCGATCTCGCGCGCATGGTCGTCGATCTCGCGCTCCATCAGCACGAGGAAGAGGTCCTCCTTGCCGTCGAAGTTCGAGTAGAGCGCACCGGTCGAGAAGCCCGCGCGCGAGGCGATCTCCTCGACAGAGGCGCCGTGGAAGCCGTTGCTCGCGAACGTGCTGCGCGCCGCGGCGAGCAGGCGCTCGCGCGTGTTCGCCTTGCTCTGCTCGCGCGTCAGCCGGGCGCTGCCAGCCAGCGTGCTCGCCGGCGCGTCGATGGGCGCCTGTGCCGCTCTCATCGTCACATCGTACTTGCAAAACGATCGCTATTGCGATAGCGTCCATTATCGATTATTGATCGGCTGATGACGCGGTGCGCGGCACGTCCATGCGGGCCGCTCGAAACGGCGCGACACGGTCCGATCCCGGCGATCCACGACCGACAGGAGCAGCCCGATGGCGAGCGCCACGACCACCGCGACCGGCGACGACGGCGCTCTCGCGAGCCTGCCGACGGACTCGATCACGTATAGCGACCTCTACGCGCGCTGGGAGCGCGGCAACTGGAAGGCGACCGAGCTCGACTTCACCGAGGACGCGCGCCAGTGGCGCGAGGACTTCACCGAGTTCGAGCGCCAGGCGGCGCTGTGGAACTACTGCCTGTTCTTCTGGGGCGAGGATGCCGTCGCGGACAACCTGTCGCCCTACATCGACGCGGCGCCGCTCGAGGAGCAGAAGTACTTCCTGGCGACGCAGCAGGTCGACGAGGCGCGCCACGCGGTCTTCTTCAAGCGCTTCATGCAGGAGGTCTGCAACGTCGGCGACGGCTCGATGGCGAGCGGCCTGAGCGCGATCAAGCCGCAGCTGACGTCCGGCTTTCGCAAGATCTTCGACCGCCTCGACCTGATGGCCGACGAACTCCGCGCCGATCGCTCGCCGGCGAAACTCGCGGCCGCGGTGACGCTTTACCACGTCGTGATCGAGGCCGCGCTCGCGCAGCCCGGCCAGCACTTCATCTGCAGCTACCTCGAGGAACGCGATCAGCTGCCGGCGTTCCGCGATGGCATGGAGAACATCGCAGCGGACGAGCAGCGCCACATCGGCTTCGGTGTGAAGCTGCTGTCGGACCTCAACCGCGAAGACCCGGTGCGCGTGCCGAAGGCCGTCGCCGGGATCCTGCGCGACGTGACGCGCTACACCGCGCAGGTGCTGATGCCGCCCGGCTGGGACGAACGCTACGTGACCGTCTTCAACTCGACGCTCGACCAGGTCGGCGTCGAGGGGTTGACCTCGATGACGACGAAGCTGCGCTCTGCCGGGCTGCCGATCGAGCGCCTGCCCGGTCCGCCGCTGCTGCCGCCGGGCCTGACGCCGCTGGAGCTCTCGCAGCGCGGCCGCGCGCTCGCGCAGGCCGGCGTGATCGGCGTGCGCGAAGGCCCGTCCACGCGCGACCCCGAGACGCTCGCGCTGCTGTTCGACATGATCCGTCGCCAGGTCAACCCGCAGCACGGTCTGGCGCGAGCGACGACGTTCCAGTGGGAGTTCACCGACGCCGACGTGCCGACGTGGCACCTGACGGTCGACAACGGCTCGAGCTCCGTCGCCGAAGGCCCCGCGCCGAGCCCGGACGTGCGCCTGCAGCTCTCCTACCAGGACTGGGTCGATCTCGTCGGCGAACGCGTCGACCCGCTGCGCCTGATCGGCCGCGGCCGCTTGCGCCCGAAGGGCAACCCGCTCGCGCTGCGCAAGCTTGCGAAAGTCTTCCCGCGCGCCTGATCGCGCGGCGGCTCGCTGCTAACCCGGAGCGAACTCGCGCTGCGCCGCCGGCACGGTCGCGCCGGCATGACCGGCGCCGGCGCCCGCGCTCGAACCACCACCCACCGACGGGCTCGAGCTCGGGCCGGCGGTTGACGCGAGCGACGCGGCGTGCGCCGTCGTGGGCGCACCCGGCCCGCTCGCAGCGGCGCCCGCGCCGACGGCGGCGGGCTGCTCGGGTCCGAACTCGCGGACGGCCTGCTGCGTCGGCGCGACGCCGGAGGCGTGCGCGGCTTGCGCCCGCACCGTCGTGGTGCCGTTCGTAGCGGGAAGGAGCGCGGCGACGGCCTCCGCGCCGCTCGGTTGGACATCGCGCGGGCGTCGCGCGGCGGCCGTCGCCCGGTCGTGGCGAGCGTGCGCCGGTCGGCCGGACTGGCCGGGGGCGCCGCCGAGTGCGACGCAGCCGGCGCCGACGCCGAGCGCGAGCACGCAGCCGGCGGCGAGCTTCGCGCCGAGCGGACCGGCGAGCCACCAGCCGCCGCCGGCCGCGCCGGAGGCGGACACCGCACCGGCGCTCGCAGCGGGCGATGCGCCGGCGCCCGCCGCGGTGACCGCGCCACCCGGGAGGCCGGGCCCGTTCGCCGCGCCGGAGCCGGTCGCGACGCCGGAGGCCGCGCCCGGCCCGGCCGCGGCGCCGGCGCCTGCGAGCGCGCCGGAGCCGAGCAGCAGGTGCAACAGCGACGGCGACGGCGGCAGCACGACGGCGAGTCCGCGCAGTGAGCGCACGTACGCGCGGCACGCCGGGCAACGGCTGCTGTGGGCCTCGGCGAGCCGATGACGCTCGCCGGCGGGGTCGAGGATTCCGTAGGCGAAGCCGCGCATCAGCGAGCCCTGCTCCTCGCACCAGCGGCCGTCGCCGATCGTCTCGACGAATGCGCCGACCTTCTGCGCGACCCCCGGAGCGCCGTCACCGCGGCCGTCCATCAGCTTGTGCATGCGCCGCTCGCTGACGCCCATCCGCTCGGCGGCCTCGGCGCGCGAGAGCCCCTGCAGGTAGCAGAGCGTCGCGGCCTGGCGCTCACGCTCGCTCAGACGCGAGCGCAGCGCCTCGAAGACGTGGCGCAGGCGAGCACGCTCGTCGAGCCGATCGGCGAGATCGCGCTGCTCGGCCGGCGCGACGCCGGCAGGCGCGCCGCGGTGCCCGGCGCCGGCGCGCTCGACGCTGGGCACGAGCCGCTTCAGCCGCCCGCGCGCGCGGTGCTCGTCGATCGCGCGCCGGTAGGTGACGCGAACGAGCCACGCTTCGGCGCTGAGGATCTCGCGCCCGTCGAGCACGTTGGCGTACAGCCCTTGCCACGCCTGCGCGTAGCACTCGTCGAGATCGGTTGCGTCGAGCCGCACGCCCGCGGTTCGCAGCCGCGCCGAGACGACCGCGAGCACGCTTGCTCGCAGGCGCTCGAACTCGGTCCGCAGGAGGCGATCGGCGCGGTAGCGACGCAGGGTACGCGGGCTCATGCGCGAAGACTAGGGATCTTGCGAGCCAGACGAATCCCGTTATCTGGTCAGGAGGCGAAGCGCTCGATCTCGCGCAGGCTGAACGAGCGCATGTCCTCACCGTCGCGCCGGGCGTCGTGCCACGCGACGATGCTTTGAAGCGCGCGCTCGAGGTCCCACGCCCCGCGCCAGCCGAGCTCGCGCTCGGCGGCGCCCGAGTCGAGCGCCAGGTAGCCCGCCTCGGGCGGGTTGCGCTCGTCGTCGAGCTCCCACGCGAGTGCCCCGTCCCACAGCTCGGCGAGCCGCCGCACGACGTCGCCGACGCTGCGCACGTCATCAGCGCGCGGGCCGAAGTTCCACGCCCGCGCGGCGTTGTCGTCGCGCCACAGCGCCTCGGCGACGCGCAGGTAGCCGGCCAGCGGGTTGAGCACGTGCTGCCACGGACGCACCGCGTCCGGGTTGCGCACGCGCAGCGGCGTGCCACGCTCGACGGCGCGCACGGCGTCGGCGAGCAACCTGTCCTCACCCCAGTCGCCGCCGCCGATCACGTTCCCGGCGCGCGCCGTGGCGACCCGCGGAGCGCCTTCACCGGCGAAGAACGAGCTGCGGTACGCGCTCGCGACGAGCTCGGCGCACGCCTTCGAGCTCGAGTACGGATCGGCGCCGCCGAGCGGGTCGCCCTCGACGAACGCGCGCGTCTCGCCGGGCCGGTTCTCGTAGCACTTGTCGGAGGTCACGACGACGACCGCGCCGACATCCTCGCCGACGGTGCGAACGGCATCGAGCACGTTGACCGTGCCGAGCACGTTCGTCGCGTACGTCGCGACCGGGTCGCGCAACGAGCGCCGGACCATCGGCTGCGCGGCGAGGTGCAGCACGACCTCGGGGCGCGCCGCGCGCAGCGCCGCGCGGACGGCGTCGCCGTCGCGGACGTCGACGGCGTGCTCGGGCATGCTCGCGCGCAGGCCGCTCAGCTCGTACAGCGAGGGGCTGCCGGGCGCCGGCGCCGACAGCCCGACCGGTTCGGCGCCGAGCGCCTGCAGCCACAGCGAGAGCCACGCGCCCTTGAAGCCGGTGTGACCGGTGATCAGCACGCGTCGCCGCGCCCAGAAGTGACGATCTATCTCCACGGCCGCCGGTATCTTCACGCAATCTCGACTTCCGCCCCAGCCCCGCCGACCACGCCGCGACCGCCACCGACGGCGCAGATCCTCGGGATCCCGCTGGCGATCTCCGACTACGAGGAGGTGATGGACTGGATGGACGCGATGATCGCGGCCGGCGCGCGCGGCTACCTGACGGCGGCGGCGGTAAACCTCGTGATGTCGGCGCAGGAGCAGCCCGAGACGCGCGCGGCGGTTCTCGCGGCGACGCTCGCCGTGCCCGACGGGATGCCGCTCGTCTGGGCGCTGCACGCGCTCGGGCACGCGCGCGCGACGCGCGTCTACGGACCCGATCTGATGGCCTCCTACTGCGCGCGCGCGGCGCGACAGGGCACGTCGATCTACCTCTACGGCGGCCGCCACGACGAGGCGGCGCGCGAGCTGCTCATCAGGCGTCTGCGCGAGCGCTTCCCGGGGCTCGCGATCGTTGGCTCCTCGGCGCCACCGTTCCGCGCCCTGACGCCGGCCGAGGACGAGCGCGAGATCGAGCTGATCAACGCCTCGGGCGCGGCCGTCGTCTGGGTCGGCACTGGACAGCCGAGGCAGGAGCGCTGGATGCACGAGATGCGCCCGCGGCTGACGCCGCCGCTGCTCGTCGGCGTCGGCGCCGCGTTCGACTTCCACGCCGGCCTCGTCAAGCAGGCGCCGCCGTGGATGCAGCGCAACGGGCTGGAGTGGGCGTACCGCCTCTCGCGCGAGCCGCGCCGGCTGTGGCGGCGCTACGCGCGCTACAACCCGCGCTTCGTCGCCGGCTTCGCGCGCCAGTACGCGCGTCACCGCCGCGCGCGGACGGACGGTCGCGACGCATGAGCCGCGTGCTGATCACCGGCGGCGCCGGCGCGATCGGCGCGGCTGTTGCGCGGCGGCTGCTCGCCGACCCCCGGTACGACGTCCGGATCTGCGACCGCCGTCCGGCGCCGCTGTGGATGCGCGAGGGCTGCGAGATCCGCGACGGCGACCTGCGCGCGCAGGCACAGGCGCTCGCAGCGACGAAGGGATGCACGCACGTCGTGCACCTCGCGACCTACGCCCCCGGGGCGCCCGCGCCGCTCGCGGACGACGTGGAGGCGAACGAGGCGCCGAGCGCCCGTCCGCAAACGCTGCTCGAGCACGAGAACGCGGTCCACGCCGCGGTCGTGCGCGCAGCGGTCGAGCGCGGCGTCGAGCGTTTCGTGTACGTCTCGAGCGCGGACGTGCTCGAGCGCGCCGAGCGACTGCCGACGCCCGAGGCGGAGCTGCCCGATTGTCCATCACCGCGCTCGGCGCGGGCGTTCGCGCGGCTCTCGGGCGAGCGCTACTGCCTCGCCGCGCACGAGCAGCACGGGCTGCCGTTCGTGATCTGCCGGCCCTCGGCCGTGTACGGCGCGCCGGCGCTGGACGCCGGTGAACCAGGCGTCGAGCCGCTGATCGGGGCGCTGCTCGCGGCGGCGCTCCGCGGCGAGCGCGCGCTCGAGCTCGATCGCGTGCTCGAGACGACGCGCACACCGACGCACGTCGACGACGTCGCCGCCGGGATCGTGCTCGCGCTCGGCTCGCCGGCGGCTCTGAATCAGGACTTCAACCTCGCCGGCGCGGATCAGCTGACGCTCGCCGAGCTGGCTCGGGTCGCCGCCGAGGTCGCCACCGGCGATCCCGGCGCGCTCGCGCTGAAGCCCGGCCGAGGCGCCCGTGGGAAGGCGGAGCGCAGCTGGCCGTCGACGCAGAAGGCGCAGGAGCTGCTCGGCTGGCGGGCGCGGATCGCGCTCGAGGACGGGCTCGCGAGCACCGTCGAGGCGCTCCGCGTCGCCGGCGGCGGACATATCGGCGCGGCTATATAGGCTTCTGCCGCTCATGGCAGACCGCCGCTCAGCGCTAGTCACCGGGATCACCGGCCAGGACGGCTCCTACCTTGCCGAGCTGCTGCTCGACAAGGGCTACGAGGTCCACGGGATGGTCCGCCGCGCCTCGACGGAGAAGTTCGACCGGATCGAGCAGATCCGCGATCGGATCACGCTGCACCAGGGCGACCTGCTCGACCAGCGCTCGCTCGTCGACGCGCTGCGCGCGTCGAAGCCCGCCGAGATCTACAACCTCGCGGCGATGTCGTTCGTCGCCGTCTCGTGGATCCAGCCGACGCTGACGGCCGAGTTCACCGGCGTCGGAGTCACGCGGATGCTCGAGGCGATGCGCGAAGTGTGCCCTGACGCGCGCTTCTACCAGGCTTCCTCGAGCGAGATGTTCGGCAAGGTGCTCGAGGTACCGCAGACCGAGACGACGCCGTTCTACCCGCGCTCGCCGTACGGCGTCGCGAAGGCGTACGGGCACTTCATCACGGTCAACTACCGCGAGTCCTACGACCTCCACGCGACGTCGGGGATCTTGTTCAACCACGAGAGCGCCCGCCGCGGGCTGGAGTTCGTCACCCGCAAGATCACGTGGCACGCGGCCGCGATCAAGCACGGGCGAGTGAAGGAGGTCCGCCTCGGCAACCTCGACGCCGAACGCGACTGGGGCTACGCGAAGGACTACGTCGAGGCGATGTGGCTGATGCTGCAGCAGGACACACCGCAGGACTACGTGATCGCTACCGGCGAGGCGCATTCGGTGCGCGAGTGCTGCGAGGTCGCCTTCGAGGAGGCCGGGCTCGGCGACTTCGAGCAGTACGTGACGATCGACCCGTCGTTCGTGCGCCCGGCCGAGGTCGACCACCTGATCGGCTCGCCGGCGAAGGCCGAGCGCGACCTCGGCTGGAAGCCGCAGACGTCGTTCGAGGAGCTGATCCGGCTGATGACGCGCGCAGACATCGAGCTGCTCGCCCCGCGCTGAGCGCCGATGACGGTCGGTCTGTTCGACACCGCCGCGACGCTCGCGCCGCTGCATGACGAGCTGCGCGCGGCGATCGAGCGCGTGCTCGACTCCGAACGATTCATCCTCGGACCCGAGGTCGAGGCGTTCGAGCGCGAGCTCGCGACCTACACCGGCGTCGCGCACGGCGTCGGTGTCGCGAACGGGACCGACGCGATCACGATCGCGTTGCGCGCGATCGGCGTCGGCCCCGGCGACGAGGTCGTCGTGCCGTCGTTCACGTTCTACGCCTCGGCCGAGGCGATCCCGCCGACCGGCGCGACGCCCGTCTTCTGCGACGTCGACCCGCAGACGTTCTGCGTCACGCCCGAGACCGTGCGCGCGGCGCTGACGCCGCGCACGAAGGCTGTGATCGTCGTCCACCTGTTCGGCAACGTCGCGCCGGTCGCCGAGATCGAGGCGCTCGGCGTGCCCGTGCTCGAGGACGCGGCGCAGGCGCTCGGGTCGAGCTCTGACGCCGGGCGGCCGGGCGCGCTCGGGAGGGCCGCGACGGTCTCGTTCTATCCGTCGAAGAATCTCGCCTGCTTCGGCGACGGCGGGATGATCCTGACCTCGAGCGAGCGCGTCGCCGAGCAGGCGCGAATCCTGCGCTTCCACGGCTCGCGCGACAAGGTCGACTACGAGCAGCTCGGCTACAACTCACGCTTGGACGAGCTGCAGGCGGCGATCCTGCGCGTGCAGCTCCCCCACCTCGACGGATGGTCCGACGGGCGCCGGCTGGCGGGGCGCCACTACGAGCAGGCGGGGCTCGGCGAGCTCGTCGAGCTGCCGCGACCGGTCGCCGGCGCCTCCCCCGCGTGGCACCTGTACGTGGTCAGCGACCCGCGCCCGCAACGCCTCGAAGCGGCGCTCGCCGACGCCGGCATCGGCTTCAAGCCCTACTACCGCACGCCCGTCCACCGCCAGCCGCCGATGCGGGCCTGGGCGCCGGCGCACGAGCTGCCCGGCACCGAGCAGGCTGCGGCGCGGCACCTCGCGATCCCGATCAGCCCGGTGCTGAGCCGCGAGCAGGCCGACGAGGTCGTCGCGGCGGTGCGGGGCGCGGCCGCCTAGCCTCCGAGCAGGTCCCCGGGCGGCACATCGCGCACGACGCGTGCGGGGATGCCCATCACGACGACGCGCGGCGGGACGTCGCTCGTGACGAGCGCCGCGGCCGCGACGAACGCCTCCTCGCCGACCTCGACGCCGGGCGTCAGCACGGCGCCGCCGCCGATCCGGCACGCGCGGCGCAGCGTCGCTCCGCGCAGCGGCTCGCCGGACGGGCGGCGACCGATCGTGTCGTCGTTCGTCGTGACGGCGCCGGGTCCGAGGAAGACGTCGTCCTCGACTACGGTGAACGCCGTCAGGTAGACGTTCGTCTGCACGCGCACGCGCGCGCCGAGCGTGACGTCGTTGTCGACTACGCTGCCACGCCCGATTATCGAGTCGGCTCCGATCGTCGAGCGCTCACGCACGAACGACTGGTCGCCGAGCAGCGCGCCGTCGCCGACACTCGCCCCGGCGAGCACGACGCTCCCGGCGCAAACGGTCACGCCCGCGCCGAGCCGCAGGCGTCCGACGTCGCCGTGCGCGGCCGAGCGACTGGCCAACCGCGGCGGCTTGCCGAGCACGACGTGGTCCTCGATCGTGCAGCCGTCGCCGAGCACCGTACCGGCGTGGACGACGACGTGCGCTCCGAACGTGACGCCCTCGCCGATCTCCACATCCTCGCCGAGCAGCAGGCCCGGCGCACGGGCGTCGGCGCTCAGCACGTCAGAGCCGGACGACGTCGGCGGCGCCGGATGAGCGGGTGACGCCGCGCAGGTCGAGCACGAGCCGTGCACGCTGAGCGACCTGGTCGTAGTCGATCCCCGGGTGAGCCGTCACGATCAGCGTCAGGTCCGCGCCGTCAAGGGCCTCGTCGAGCGGCGTGCTCTCGATCCCGAAGTCGCTCAGACGCGCGACGTGCTGGTCGTGGTAGCGGAGATCGGCGCCGAGCCCTTTGAGCAGCTCGATGATCTTCAGCGCGGGCGACTCGCGGATGTCGCCGACGCCCGGCTTGTAGCTGACGCCGAGCACGGCGATGCGGGCGCCTTTGACCGACATGCCGGCGCCATTCAGCGCGCGCTGCGCCTTCTCGACACAGTGGTAGGGCATCTGCTGGTTGACCTTCCCCGCGAGCTCGATGAACTCGGTCGACATGTCGAACTCGCGCGCGCGCCAGCTCAGGTAGAACGGGTCGACCGGCAGGCAGTGGCCACCCATCCCGGGGCCCGGCTCGAAGCGCATGAACCCGTATGGCTTCGTCGCCGCGGCATCGACAACCTCCCAGATGTCGATCCCCATCCGATCGGTCAGCATCGCGAGCTCGTTGACGAGCGCGATGTTGACCGAGCGAAAGATGTTCTCGAGCAGCTTCGTCAGCTCGGCGGCCTCGGGACTCGAGACGCGCACGAGCCTTTCGCAGACGAGCCCGTAGACCTCTTCGGCGCGCTCCACGCATACGTCGGTCAGGCCGCCGAGCACCTTCGGCGTGTTGCGCAGCGTGTAGTCGGTGCGGCCCGGGTCGACCCGCTCAGGTGAGAACGCGAGGTTGAAGTCGCGACCCGCCGCGAGCCCCGACTCCTCGAGCAGCGGCGCGACACGTTCGCGTGTGGTGCCGGGATACGTCGTCGACTCGAGCACGACGAGCTGTCCCGGCTGGAGCACCTCGGCGAGCGAGCTCGCCGTGTCGATCAGCGGGCCGAGGTCCGGCTCGCGATTGCGCGTCAGCGGCGTCGGCACGCAGATCAGCACCGCGTCGGCTTTCGCCAGGCGCGCGTAGCGCGTCGTCGCCTGGATCTGCGACTTGTGCTCGCGCAGCAGCTCGGACGGGACGTCCTCGATATAGGAGTCACCGGCCTCGATCGCGTCGATCTTGCGCGAGTCGACGTCGACGGCGATCACGTCGCAGCCCTCCTGGGCGAACGCGACGACTAGCGGCAGCCCGACGTAGCCGAGTCCGATGATGCCGACGGTCTTCACTCGGGGGGAGTGTAGGGGTCGCGTGTCACTGAACTGAGATCGACGCGGCACGCCGAGGGCTTTAGCCTTCGAGCGCGCGCAGGTCGGCGCGGACCATCCGCTCGACGAGCTGCTCGAAGCTCAACCGCGGCGTCCAGGCGAGCCGCTCGCGCGCCTTCGTCGGGTCGCCGACGCTCGCCGTTCGCTCCGGCGCGCGCTCGAGCGACTGATCGACACGGAGATAGCGCTCGGCGTCGAGATCGACGCACGCGAACGCCGTCTGCGCGAGCTCCGCGACCGTGTGACCGACACCGCTCGCGAGCACGTAGTCGCCGGCGCGCTCCTGCTGCAGCATCAGCCACGCCGCGTGCATGATGTCCCCGGCGAACGACCAATCGCGGACGGCGTCGAGCGAGCCGAGCGTCAGCTCGCTCTGGCGCCCCAGCGCGATCGCCGCCGCGCCGCGGCTGATCCGGCGGGTGACGAACTGCTGGGGGCGGCGCTCTGACTCGTGGTTGAACGTGATGCCCGAGCTGACGTGCAGGCCGTCGTGCTCGCGCAGCGCGCCGACGAGCTCGTGCGCGGCGAGCTTCGCGACGGCGTAGGGGTTCGTCGGGCGGCACGGCGTGTCCTCGCGCTGCGGGCTCTCCGGCGTGTCGCCGAAGATCGCTCCCGAGGAGGCGACGAACACACGCGCGCCGGCGTCGAGGTCCCGCACGGCCTCGAGGATCGCCGCCGTCGCGCCGGCGATCGCCGCGATCGTCTCGGCCGGCAGCTGCCACGACGCCGGCACGAACGACGGCGCCGCCAGGTGGTAGATCTCGCCCGCGCCGAAGCTCGCGACCGCCGCGCGCAACGTGTACTGGTCGAGCAGGTCGCCGTACGCCAGGGCGACACGGCCGCGGAGGTGCTCTGAGGCGCCGAGCGATTCGCCCGGCTCGCCCCGCACCAGGCCGGTCACGCGATAACCCTGCTCGAGCAGCAGCTCGGCGAGGAAGGAGCCGTCCTGGCCGGTCAGTCCGGTGATCAGCGCGGTTCGCTCGGGCGCCACCGCGCCAGCTTACGTCCTCCCGTCGTACAGCTTCGCGAGCTTCTCGGCGACGACGTCCGGCGCGCACACCGCGCGAACCCGCTCGCGCCCGCGCGCGCCGGCGGCGCGATCGCCCGCGAGTCGTGCGATCGTCGCCGCCAGCGCGGCGGCGTCTCCCGCCGGCACGAGCCCGTCGGGCTCGACCAGCTCAGCCAGCGCGCCGACGCGGCTCGCCGCGACGGGGACGCCAGCGGCCATCGCCTCGGCCGCGGCGAGGCCGAATGTCTCGGCCGAGCGCGACGGCGCGAGCGCGATCGCGGCGCCGGCGCGCAGCCGTGCCAGCTCGCCGTCGTCGACGCGGCCGACGAAGCGCGCGGCGAAGCGACCGCCGCCTCGATCGCCGGCGCTCGCTTCGAGCGCCGCCCGCTCGGGGCCGTCGCCGGCGATGACCAGCGCGATCCCGGCGGCGCGGCACGCCTCGATCGCGACGTCGACTCCCTTCTCGGGCGCGAGGCGCGCCACGAGCAGTGCGTACGCGTCGCCAGGTGGCGCCTCGGCCGCCGGAGGGCCCGCGGAGCCCGCCACCGCGCCGGCAGGCGGCGATCCGTCGGCGTCGAGCGCGCGCAGCGGCGGCGCGATCACGTGCACGCGCTCCCACGGCAGCGGCGCGCCAAGCGCGCGCAGCCGCTCGCGAGCGAACGCGCTCGGGACGACGATCGCGTCGGCCTGGCGCACGAGCCGACGCTGCCAGAGCGCGAGCGAGGCGCCGTACGCGGCCGCCTCGGGACGGCTGCCGCGACAGTTCAGGCGTACTCCGGGAAGCGTGTTGCGCCCGTGGCAGCGCGTGCACTCGGCGCCCTGCGTGTAGCAGACGCCGATCGCGCAGACGAGGCGGTACTGGTGCAGGTGCAGCACTACGCGCGCCCCGGACGCGCGCGCGGCGGCGAGCGCGCGCCAGCCGAACGACGGGAGCAGGTTGTGCGCATGGACCACGCGCGCTCCGCTCGCGCTCACCGCGCGGGCCACCTCGTCGGGGTCGTCTCCGCCGCGCAGCAGCCCGAGCGCCGCCGCGCCGCGCCGCAGCTCGCCGGAGGAGCGTGCGAGCAGTTCGACCGGCTCCCCGACCCGCTCGCGTACGACCCACGCGAGCTCCTCCACCGCGCGCTCCTCGCCGCCGAGCGTGCGGTAGCGGTTGTGCAGGAACAGGACCACGTGCGCGAGAGCCTAACTCCCCACCAGCGTCGGAAACCCCTGCAAACCTAGACTGTCGCAACGTGACCTCCGTCTCGATCGTGATCCCGACGCGCGCGCGGCTGCCGTATCTCGAGGCGGCGCTCGCGTCGATCGCGCCGCAGGCGGCCGCGGCGGACGCCGAGCTGATCGTCGTCGATGACGCCGGAGCGTCCGAGCAGGCGCGCTCGCTCGCCGAGCGCTTCGGCGCGCGCTACGAGCCGCACAGCGGGCCGCGCGGCCTGAACGTTGCGCGCAACACCGGCGTCGCCCGCTCGCGCGGCGAGCTCGTCGTGTTCGTCGACGACGACGTCCGCGCCGAGCCGGGATGGCTCGCGGCGCTGCTCGACGCCGCTCGCGACCATCCCGACGTCGACGTCTTCGCCGGGCCGATCCGGCCGGTGCTCGACGGCGGTGGGCCGCGCTCGTGCGGGCGCGAGCCCGCTCCGATCACGGCGCTCGACCTCGGCGAGAGCGATGTCGACGCGCGCTACGCGTGGGGCGCGAACATGGCGATCCGCCGCGGCGCGCTCGACCGCGTCGGGCCGTTCGACGAGTCGCTCGCGGATGGCGGCGACGAGCAGGAGTGGCAGGACCGACTGCGCGCCGCGCACGGCGGCGAGCACCGGCGCGTGCTGTACGTCGCGCGCGCCACCGTCGAGCACCGGCGGATCGGCGCCGATGCGCGCCTGCGCGCGCTCGCCCGTGCGCAGCACCGCCGCGGGCGCGCGGCCCGCCGCTTCGACGCGCGCGACGGGCGCGCACCGACGCTGGCGCGCGAGACGCTGACGCTCGCCGCCTGCGCCGCGCACGTCGCGCGCCGGCGCTGCCCGGCCGGCTTGACGATGGTCGCGCACAGCGCCGGGCGCCTGCGCGAAGGACTGCGCGAACGGGCCGGCCGCGCCACAGCCCCGGCGCGCGCGCCTGGGTCCGCGGGCGCCGGCGGCGCCACCGCAGCGAACAGGGACGAGGACTTCCTGTCCGGCACGAGCGGGACCGTCGGCGGACTCGATGCCGCAGTCCGCGAGGCGCGCGACCTCGCGACCGACGCGTGGGAGATCGTCGGCGGGCGCCGGCGGCGGCTCGCGCTCGCGGCGCGCCGCGAGCCGCCGCGACGGAGCGTGCTCGTGCTGCAGATCGAGCGGCCGCACCATCACGAGCTCGCCGCCCGCGCCCGGCGCGAGCTCGCGCGCTCACGCCACGAGGTCGAGCTGCGCGTCGGCACGCCGGACGGCGCCGGCAAGTTCGAGAACCTCAACCGGCTGCTCGACGCGAGCACACCGGAGGTGCGCTGGGCGAGCACACCGGATGTGCGCTGGGCGAGCGCACCGGAGGTGCACGGGGCGCCGGGTCCGCCCGACGCGCCCGCCACTCACGACGCGCTCGAGAACCTGGACGGCTTCGACTGGCTGCTCGTGCTCGACGACGACGTCGAGCTGCCGCGCGCCTTCCTCGACCGCTTCGTGTTCCTCTGCGAGCGCTTCTCGCTGGCGCTCGCGCAGCCGGCGCACCGCCTGAACTCGCACGCGGCCTGGCCACAGACGCGGCGACGGCGCGGCAGCGTCGTGCGCGAGACGCGCTTCGTCGAGATCGGCCCGGTCACGGCGTTCGCGCATGAGACCTTCGCAACGCTGCTGCCGTTCCCGCCGCTGCAGATGGGCTGGGGGCTCGACGCGCACTGGGGCGCGCTCGCGCGCGAGCGCGGCTGGCGCTGCGGCGTGACGGACGCCGTCGCGATCCGCCATCGCACCGCGCCGGCGGCCACCGCGTACTCACGCGAGGCGGCGATCGCCGAGGCCCGCGCGTTCCTCGCCGAGCGCCCGTACGTGCGCGCCGAGGAGGCGAAGCGCACGGTCACGACGCATCGCCGCCTGGCGGCGCGCCGGTGAGGGCGCTGATCGTCGCCGAGTTCTACCCGAGCCGGCGCGACCCGGTGCTGGGGATCTGGGCACACCGCCAGGCGCTCGCGGCGCGCGACGCCGGCGCCGAGGTCCGGGTGCTCGTGCTGCACAGACTCGTGCCGCCGCGCGCGGCGCTCGCCGCCGGAGCGCGGAGCGCGGCGCGCAGCCTCGCCGAGCTCGCGCGCGAGCCGCGCGCGCAGACACGCGACGGCCTCGAGGTCTCCTACGTCCCGTACGTCTCGCCCGACCGGCGGCGCTCCTACGCGGCGTGGGGCGCGTGGGCGGCGCCCGCGCTCGCCGTGGCGATGGCGCGCGTGCGCCGCTCGTTCGCGTACGACGTCGTCCACGCGCACAACGCCGTGCCGGGTGGCGACGCCGTGCGCCGCGCCTGTGCCGTGACACCGCTGCGCGCGCCGCTCGTCGTGTCGGTCCACGGCGGCGATGTCCTCTACACGTCCTCGCGGATGCGCGACGGCGAGCAGGCCGTGCGGCGGGCGCTCGGCGCGGCGCGGCTCGTGCTCGCCAACAGCGAGGGGATCGCCGAGCTGGCACAGGCGAACGGCGCGCGCGAGACGCGCGTGGTGCACCTCGGCACCGACGTGCCCGCCGCCGCGCGCGCCGCGCGCCGGCCCGGCCCAGCGGCACTCGTGACGGTCGCGCACCTCGTCGCGCGCAAGCGCCATGCCGATGTGCTGCGCGCGCTCGCCGTGCTGACGCCACGCCATCCGAGCCTGCGCTACGAGGTCATCGGCGACGGCCCCGAGCGCGAGGCGCTGGAGACGCTCGCCGAGCGCCTCGGCGTGCGCGAGCGGGTCGACTTTCGCGGTCAGCTCCCGCCCGAGCAGGCCGTCGCGCAGGCGCGCCAGTGCACGCTGTTCGTGATGCCTTCGACCGAGGAGGCGTTCGGGGTCGCGTACGTCGAGGCGATGGCCGGCGGCGTGCCGGCGATCGGCTGCCGCGGCGAGCCGGGGCCGGAGGAGATCGCGGCGGCCGGCGACGGGCTCGTGCTCGTGCCGCCGGGCGACATCGAGCGCCTGACGCAGCGAATCGACGAGCTGCTGTCGGACCCGCACCGCCTGCGCGAGGTGCGCCAGCGGGCGCGAGCGACGGTCGCCGCGAGCTTCACATGGGAGCGCTGCGGCGAGCAGACGCTCGACGCGTACGAGCGCGCGTTGCGGTGACGCTCCTCGACGCGGTCGATAAGCCGGTCCTGTTCGTCACCGGGCACGCGCCGGCGTATCGCGTCGGGGCGTTCGCGCGGCTGCACGAGCGCGAGACGATCGAACTGGCGCTGTTCGGCGGGCGCTCCAAGCACGGCGGCGAGGTGTTCGAGGGGGAGATGCCGTTTCCACATCGACACGTGCGTCCACGCGAGCTCGCGCGGCTGGCGGCGAGCGGCGCCTACCGCGCGGTCGTCTGCCCGACCGGCGGGCGCGTCGCGCCGCTGGCGAGTTGGGCCGGCGCGCGCCGTGCTCGCGTCCCGCTGATCCTGTGGGCGTCGCTGTGGGCGCATCCGCGCAGCGCGGTGCACGCGCTCGGCTATGTCCCGCTGCGGCGTCTGTACGGGTCGGCCGACGCGGTCGTCACGTACGGTCCGCACGTGAGCGCCTACGTGCGCGCCCGTGGCGCGCACAACGTCCACGTTGCGCCGCAGTCGGTCGACAACGCGTTCTGGAGCGCCCCCGTCCTCGCCGCGCCGAGCGTGCGGGGCTGGCCGGAGGGGGCGCGCACGCGTTTCCTCTTCGTCGGCCGCGACGCGCCCGAGAAGGGCCTCGACGTCCTCGTCCGGGCCTGGCGGGAGGCGGAGCTGGCACGGCCGGACGCCGCGCTCGTGCTGGCCGGCATCGAGCCCGGGCTCCCGCGCATCGCCCGCACGGATCGGCAGATCCCGGGCGGCGGTGGGATCGTGGGACTCGGGCAGCTCGCGGCGCGCGCGCTGCGCGACGCGTATGCGGCGTCCGCGGCGCTCGTGCTGCCGTCGATCCGCACGCGAACGTTTCGCGAGCCGTGGGGGCTGGTCGTGAACGAGGCGATGAATCGCTCGCTGCCGGTGATCGCCAGTGACGCCGTCGGCGCCGTCGCCGGAGGTCTCGTACGCGACGGCGTCAACGGCCTCGTCGTGCCGGCCGGTGACAGCGCCGCGCTCGCACGGGCGCTGCGGGGGCTCGCCGGCGACGGCGCCCTCCGCGCGCGGCTCGGCGCGCAGGGTGCACAGGACGTTCGCGGATACAGCCACGAAGCCTGGGCAGACGGCTTCTCCGACGCGCTTGCGAGCCTGGGGCTCTCCCGCGGGCGTTGGTAGCGTTGCCTGGCTCATTCATGAGGACCGCCCTCCCTGACAGCCGACCGGACGGTGATCGGAAGACGGGCGCTTGGCCGCGCCCGAGACCGAACGGCGGACGTGTCGGAGCGGCCTGCCTGCTCGCGCTGCTTGCGCTCGCCTGCTTCGCGAGCCCGGCGAGCGCCGACGTCGGCGAACAGATCATCGAACGCTGCACGCACGGCCAGAGCATCGGCGGCTACAGCCAGCAGGCCTACCGCCGGGCACTGCAGGAGCTGCCCACCGAAGTCGAAGAGTACTCGCCCTGCGCGAACCTGATCCGCCAGGCTCAGCTCGCGGCGGCGCGGGGGCAGGGCGGCGGAGGGGGCGGCGGCGGCGCGCCGGTCGCGATCCCGCTCTCGCCGGCCGAGCGCAGCGCGCTGCAGCGCGTCTCGAAGAGCTCCTCCGCCCCCCTGCGCCTCGGCCGCGACCTCGTCCGTCCCGGCGTCATCCACGCCGACATCGCCTCGGCGCTCAGCTCGCTGCCGACCCCACTGCTCGCCGTGCTGGCCTTCCTGCTCGCCTGCGCGCTCGCGCTCGGCGGCCGGGCGATCGGAAGGAGCATCGTTGCCCGTCGCTCCGACTGAGCGCGCACCGGCGCCGCCGAGCGCCGGCGACGCGACCGCGTCGGCGGACGCCGAACAGAGCGTGTCGGGCCTCGGCGAGCAGCTGCTCGAGGGCGCCGTCGCCGATCTCGCGGCGCGCCGCGGCGAGGGCCCATCGGGCTGGGCGGCGCGCGCGCTGGCCTGGTGGCCGACGCTGCTCGTCGCGGGCGTGATCTGCTTCGTGACGTTCGTCGCCGGCGGCGGTCTGAACCTGCGTGCGATGACGACCGTCGAGATCGTCCTGACGATCGGCTCCGGGCTGCTCATCGCCGCGGCTGCGCTGTTCGGGCGACCCCGCGGGCGAGCGTGGGGCGCGTGGCCGGCCGCCCTGCTGCTCGCGCTCGCCGCGCTGACGGCGCTGTCGGTCGTCTGGTCGGTGCAGCCCGACGACAGCTTCAAGGACGCCGGGCGAATGCTCTCCTACTGCGCGTTCTTCGGCGCGGCTGTGTCGCTCGGACGAACGATCCCCGAGCGCTGGCCGGCGGTGCTCGGTGGAATCGTCCTCGCGGCGGCCGTCGTTTGCGTCTACGCGCTGCTGACGAAGGTCTTCCCGGCGCACCTCGACACGAGCGACATCTACGCGCGGCTGCGCGCCCCATACAGCTACTGGAACGCGATCGGGCTGACGGCGGCGATGGGCGCAATCGGCTGCATCTGGCTCGGCGCGCGCCGCTCCGGACATGCGCTGTTGAGCGCGCTCGCCTACCCGGCGATGGGCCTGGTGCTCGTGACGCTGCTGCTCGCCTACTCCCGCGGCGCGCTCGTCGCGCTCGCGCTCGGTCTCGTGCTGTGGTTCTGCCTCGTGCCGCTGCGCCTTCGCAGCGCGGCGGTCCTGCTGAGCGGCGCAATCGCGGCCGCGATCGTCGTCGTCTGGGACTTCTCGACGCCGGCGCTCGACAACGACAACGTCGCGATCGCCGCCCGCAGCCACGCCGGCCACCAGCTCGGCGTGCTGCTGCTCGCGATGACCCTGCTGCTGACGCTCGTCGGCGTCGCGTTCGGCTTCTACACGAGCCGGCAGGCGCCGTCGCCGGTCAGCCGCCGCCGCGTCGGGACGCTGCTGCTGAGCCTGCTCGCCGTCGTGATCCTCGCGTTCGCCGGCGCGCTCGCGGCGAGCCAACGTGGCTTCACCGGAACGATCTCGCACGCGCTCCATGCACTGACCGACCCGCACGCCCCCGTCCCATCGAACGGCCCCGGCCGCCTGACGGCGGTCGGCAGCGTCCGGGCGCGCTACTGGAACGAGGCGCTGAAGGTATTCCAGGCACACCCGGTCCTCGGCGCGGGCGCGGAAGGCTACGCGACTGCGCGCCTGCGCTACCGGACCGAGACGCTCGACGTGCGTCACGCGCACGGCTACGTCGTGCAGACGCTCGCCGACCTCGGCATCGTCGGGCTCGCGCTGACGCTCGCCCTGCTGCTCGCGTGGATCGCGGCAGCCGGGCGCAGTACGCACCCGCTCAACCGGCGCTGGAGCGACTGGGCGAGCGTGCGCCGGTGGATCCGCCGGCCGGGCGCCTCGCGCCCCCCCGCGTGGCGGCGGTTGAGGGTCGAAGGCGGGCCCGTGCCGTACACCGCCGAGCGGATCGGGATGCTGGGGATGCTGTGCATCGTCGTCGTCTTCGGCATCCACTCGCTCGCCGACTGGACGTGGTACGTGCCGGGCGACGCGTGCGTCGCGCTGCTGTGCGCCGGCTGGCTCGCCGGGCGCGGCCCGTTGCTCGCGGACGGCAGCGACCGCTCGGCGGGCACGATCTCCTTCGCGGCGGTCGGCGCCGCCGCATCGGCGCCGGCCGGCTCGCGCGATCCCCTCGGCGGCGAGCGCGCGCGCTCGGGCCTGTGGCTGCCGGACGCAAGCGAGCTGCGTGCGCGTCTTCACCCGCGCGCGCTGGGACCGACGCGGACCTGCGTCGCGCTCGCGGCGATCGTCGGAGTGCTGCTCGCCGCCTGGGCGCAGTGGCAGCCGCTGCGCTCGGCGGACACCTCCGAACAGGCGCTCGCGCAGCTCGCGCGCGACCCGCGCGCAGCGCGCGCCTCGGCTCAGAGCGCCGTCGCGCGCGACCCGCTCTCGGTCCAGGCGCTGTTCACGCTGTCGGCCGTGCAGCAGGCGGGTGGCGAGCGCTCGCTCGCGCGCGCCACGCTGCAACGCGCCGTGCGCCTGCAGCCGTCGAACCCGCAGACGTGGCTGATGCTCGGTCAGCACGACCTCGCGAGCGACCCTGCCGCGGCCGTGCACGAGCTCGGCGCGGCGATCTATCTGAACCCCGAGTCGGCCTCCCCGGAAGCGATCGCGCAGGGCAACCCGGAAGCGATCACGATCGAGAACGACTATGTCCAGGCGCTGCGCGCCGCGAGCGCACAGAGCAGCGCGACAGCTGCGCTGCACCGCGTGACGCAGGCCAACCGCACGCGCAAACGCCGTGCCGGCGCGCTCAGTCGCGCTCGCGAATCGCGCGCTCGACCGCGAGCGGGCGCGCTCAGGCCGCTCGGCGCGGCGGCGCATCCCTAGCGCCGGCGAACGCGCGTCGAGGCTGCGCGCTAGAAGCGCGAGCGCACAGCGGCGGCGAGCAGCACGCGCCGCGCGCCCGGGGGGCCGCCGGCGCCGCGGACCTCCACCCGCTCGAAGCCGAACTCGTCGAGCAGGCGTGCGAGCGTTCGCCGCGTGTAGAAGCGCAGATGGTCCGAGCGCGGGTCGAAGTGCCGGTCGAGGCGCCGCGGCGAGAGCGCCAGGCCGAGCATCCGCAGGCGTCCGTGCGCGGGCGTGCTGAGCAGCAGGCTGCCGCCGGAGCGCAGCACGCGGCGCACCTCCGAGAGCCAGCCTGCCGTGTCGAGCACGTGCTCGAGCGTCTCGCCGGCCCACACGGCGTCGAAGCTCGCGTCGTCGAGCGGCCACGGCACGTCGGGCTCGAGCAGGCGCACATCGAGGCCAGGGTGCGACGCGCGCGCGCGTCGCAGCGGCTCCGCGGCGACGTCGACGCCGACGGCGGAGTAGCCGGCGAGCGCGAGCTCGGCCGTCAGCTGGCCTTCGCCGCAACCGACGTCGAGCACGCGCAACGACGAGCGTGCGCGCTCGGCCGCCTCTGCGCCGCCCACGGCGAGCCGGTCAGCGCGGCTTGGCTCGAGCTCGCGCAGGCGCCCGAGCAGGAACCCACGGCGCAGCGGCAGGTCGTCGGGCAGCGCGCCCTCGGGGACCGCCTGCCATAGGCGCTCGTGATAGCTGCGCGAGGACATATCCGCCTGCAGGCTAGAGCGAGCCGGAGCGCAAGCTCGCCTTCATCACTGCACAAAACTGCACAAGCGAATATGTTGGCGGCGTGCTTGGGGAGCGTCAGACGTGAGTCCGATCGGTTGGTCGTGAACGTAGCGTTCGACAGCCGCCCGACGCGCGAGGTGCAGGGGATCGGACGCTATGCGCGCTGCCTGCTCGACGCGCTGCGCGAAACCGCCGAGCCGGACGCACGGATCGAGGAGACGCACCGGCCGCGCCGCGCCGATGTCTTCCATGCGCCATGGATGAACGGCGCGTTGCTGCACAGCCCGTGCCCGATGGTCGTCACGCTGCACGACCTGGGGGCGCTCAAGCGCCGCAGCGAGCTGCTGCGCACGGGCGTGCGCCCCGCGCTCCGCCAGCTCGCCGTGCAGCGTGCTGTGCGCGTGATCGTCCCGACGGAGGCGCTCGCGCGCGACGCGCTCGCGCGCCTCGGGCTCGAGCGCGAGCAGATCGACGTGATCCACGAGGCGCCCGCGCCGAGCATGTACCGGCGCAGCGAGCGCCAGATCGCCGGCGTGCGTGCGCGCTTCGCGCTGCCCGAGCGCTACCTGCTCTGGGTCGGCGGGCTGCGCCACCCCGACCCGGGCAAGCACGTCGCCGAGCTCGCGGCGACGCCGCGTGAGCTGCCGCTCGTGCTCGTCGGCCCGACGAGCCCGTGGGCGCACGAGCTGCCCGATGTGATCCTGACGGGCCACGTCTCCGACGAGGATCTCGCCGCGCTCTACTCCGGCGCGCGCGCGCTCGTCGTCGCATCCGAGGACGAGGGCTTCGGGCTACCGGCGGTCGAGGCGCTCGCGTGCGGGACGCCGGTCGTCGCCTGCGAGGTGCCGGCGTTGCGCGAGGTGCTCGACGGGCGCGTCACGTTCGTGCCCTCCGGCGACCTTCGCGCGCTGCTCGGGGCGGCCGAAGCGGTCGGCCGCCCGGCGCCGCCGACGCCCCCGTGGACGTGGCAGGACGCCGCCCACGCGACTTGGCGCACGTACGAAAGCGCGCTCGCGCAGGGCGCGCGGGCGCGGACCGCCGGGCGCCTGCGCCGCCGCCGGCCGGCGGGCGGCGCCGAGCGGGCGCTCGCCGGGCCTCAGTGAGCGGCCGCCGTCAGTAAGCGCCGCGGCGCGAGATCACGGCGGGGATCGTCTTCAGCAGGATCGTCAGATCGAGCGCGAGCGACCAGTGCTCGAGATAGATGAAGTCGAGGTGGACGAGGTCGTCGAAATCGAGCTCGGAGCGCCCGGAGACCTGCCACAGGCCGGTGATTCCGGGCAGTACGAGGTAGCGCTTGCGGTGCCAGTCCTCGAGCATCTCGTAATCGCGCTGCGGCAGCGGGCGCGGGCCGACGAGCGACATCTCGCCGCGCACGACGTTGAGCAACTGCGGCAGCTCGTCGAGTGAGAAGCGCCGGAGGAAGCCGCCGACGCGCGTCAGCCGCGGGTCCTCGCGGATCTTGAACAGCGCGCCGGTGGCCTCGTTGAACTCTTCGAGGTCCGCTTGGCGCTCCTCGGCGTCGGTGTGCATCGTGCGGAACTTCAGGCACGGGAACGGCCGCTGGCCGATGCCACGCCGCGTCGAGCGGAACAGGATCGGACCGCGCGAGGAGACGCGCACGGCGAGCGCGATCGCGAGCAGCAGCGGGCTCAGGATCACCAGCATCAGCGATCCGCCGATCAGGTCGAACGTCCGCTTCAGCGCGAAGTCGACGCCCTCGAACGCGGGCGGCCCGAGCTCGAACAGCGGCACCGACTGGCCGGGCACGAACTCGGCGCGGTGGATCAGGATCTCCATCGTCGACGGCGCGAGGCGCACGCGCACTCCGCGCTGGTGGCACTGGTCGACGAGCTCGACGGCATCGACCTGGGGGAAGTCGGGGTCGGCGATGATCACCTCGTCGATCCGCTCGGAACCGAGCACGCGCTCGAGCTCGTCGAGCGGGCCGAGCGCGCGTAGGCCGTTGCCGGGCAGAGCGTTCGGCGAGAGGAAGCCGACGACCTCGATCGGTGAATGCGGCGCATCGGCGAGCGCGTGCGCGACGTCGGCGATGTGCTTGCCGGTCCCGACGAGCACGGCGCGGCGGCGGTAGCCGGCGGCGCGCAGGATCACGCCGGTCAGCCACTCGTAGGCCGCCCGCAGCGAGGAGACGTACAGCAGCGCGAACGCGAGCGAGCCGTAGAAGAGGTAGTAGCTGGAGAAGTGTTCGCCCGAGACGACGGCGAACAGCAGCGCGACGAACGCGACCTGGAACAGCGAGCCGACGATCCGTGAGAGCCCGGGGCGCAGCGCGCGCGCCGCGTACAGGCCCGAGCGCGCAAACAGCAGCGCGGTCAACAGGTAGGCGAACGGCAGGATCCGTTCGGTTTCGTGCAGCGCCGGCGTGAACTGGACGCGGTCGAAAGCGACCGCCTTGAGGATCAGCGCCGTGAAGATCGCGAGGGCGACGGCGACGAAGTCGAGTGCGAGCAGCGAGACGACGCGCGCGAGCCGGCGCGCCGTCGACATCCGCAGCAGGAACGACAGCGCGGGCGGACGCTTGCGGCGGACGTCGCGGTCGCTCGTCTCCTTGCGCGCGGTCCCCTCCGAGAGCACGGCGCCGCCGGGCGCGGGGCCGCCTGTTGCAGCGGCGCGGCCGCGCAGCGGCGGGCGCGCGGGAGCCGGCGCAGACGGCTTGCGCTGAGTGGGCGGAGCGGACGTTCTGGCGGAACGTGGTCCCATCTCACTGCTCACAACGCTTGAGCCTCGCAGATGTAGCGGTCGTGCGAGAGCTCGGCGGCGTCACGCGGACGGCGGCGGACCCGCGCGCTCAGCTCGAGCCGCCCACGAGCAGCTCGACGCCGGACTGCTCGATCGTCCGCTGGAGGCCGTCGCGCAGCGACACCTCGGGTGTCCAGCCGAGCAGCTCGCGGGCGAGCGAGATGTCGGGCTTGCGCTGTTTCGGGTCGTCCTCCGGCAGAGCCTCGTAGACGATCTCCGAGCTCGAGCCGGTCAGCTCCCTGACGGTCTCGGCGAGCTCCAGCAGCGTGAACTCGTCGGGGTTGCCGATGTTCACCGGGTCGTGGTAGCCGGACTCGGCGAGCGCGATGATCCCTCGGATCAGGTCGCTGACGTAGGTGAACGAGCGGGTCTGGCTGCCGTCGCCGAAGACGGTCAACGGGCGGCTCGCGAGCGCCTGGCGCAGGAACGTCGGGATCGCGCGCCCGTCGTGCGGGCGCATCCGGCTGCCGTACGTGTTGAAGATCCGCACGATCGCCGTGTCGACGCCCTGCTGGCGGTGATAGGCCATCGTCAGCGCCTCGGCGTAGCGCTTGGCCTCGTCGTAGACACCGCGCGGGCCGATCGGGTTGACGTGGCCCCAGTAGCTCTCCGCCTGCGGGTGCTCCTTGGGGTCGCCGTAGACCTCGCTCGTGGAGGCGATCAGGAAGCGTGCGCGCTTGGCCTTGGCGAGCCCGAGCGTGTGGTGCGTCCCGTAGGAGCCGACCTTCAGCGTGTGCAGCGGCAGGCGCAGGTAGTCGATCGGCGATGCGGGAGAGGCGAGGTGGTAGACGACGTCGACCGGCTCCTGCACGAAGTACGGCTCGATGATGTCGGTGTTGACGTGCACGAACTCGGGCACGCGGATGTGCTCGATGTTCGCGAGCGAGCCCGTCTCGAGGTTGTCGACGCAGATCACGCGGTGCCCGCGCGCGAGCAGCTCGTCGCAGAGGTGCGACCCGAGGAAGCCGGCGCCACCGGTGACCAGGCACGTGGACATGCGTCGGGAGAATACTCGTGCGACGCCGTACGGCGAAGGCGTCCGCCCTCGAACGCGACGGGCGTCGGCTCACGCAGTCGCCGCCCGAGCGCAGGCGTCGGTCCTTATCATCATGTTCATGGCCTCGACGGAGGAGCACACCGACGAGCACCTGACCGTCGCGCCGATCGTCGGTCCGGACGACCCGCGCCGGTTCACCGACTCGGGCATCGAGATCGCCGAGCTGTACACCGAGGCGGACCTGCCGGCCGAGCTCGACCTCGGCGAGCCCGGCGAGTTCCCGTACACGCGCGGCGTGCATCGCGAGATGTACCGCAAGCAGACGTGGACGATGCGCCAGTACGCCGGCTACGCGTCGGCGAAGGAGTCGAACGAGCGCTATCGCTACCTGCTCTCGAAGGGCTCGACGGGGCTGTCGATGGCGTTCGACCTGCCGACGCAGCTCGGCCTGGACTCCGACAACCCGCGCTGCCTGGGCGAGGTGGGCCGCACGGGCGTCGCGATCGACACGATCGACGACATGCGCACGGCGTTCGACGGCATCCCGCTCGACGAGGTATCCACGTCGATGACGATAAACGCGCCCGCCGCCTGCCTGCTGCTGCTCTACGAGCTCGTCGGCGAGGAGCAGGGCGTGCCCTCGGAGAAGCTGCGCGGAACGACGCAGAACGACGTGCTCAAGGAGTACATCGCGCGCGGCAACTACATCTATCCGCCCGTGCCGACGATGCGGCTGACGACCGATCTGTTCCAGTATTGCCACGAGAAGATCCCGCGCTGGAACACGATCTCGATCTCCGGCTACCACTTCCGTGAGAAGGGCTGCTCGGCCGTGCAGGAGGTCGCGTTCACGCTGTCCTCCGGCATCGCCTACGTGCAGGCCGCACTCGACAAG
>FSVZ01000115.1_pt1 | contig 60447 bp, 54 predicted proteins | sample 1637881 | NCBI WGS metagenome assembly FSVZ01 (sample SAMEA3914789, study PRJEB12502) | metagenome | biome: forest; material: soil | place: Canada | collected 2011-07-03 | depth 0.3 m
ACGCGCCGGCGCCGGCGCGTGGCTGGCTGCGCGATCGCTTCGGGCACCTGCTCGACGCCTGCGCCGCCAACGTCCTCGGCCCCGGCGCGCGTGTCGAGGTGCTCGACGAAGCCGCTCACGGCGGGCGCGAGTCGGGGGGTGCGCCTGCTCACACGACCGCGCCTCGCGCGAGCGCCTCGCGGCCGTCACGTCCAGGCCCCAGAGCGAATGCCGCGGCCGCGAAGCGCGCGAAGCTCGTCGTGCCCGCGGTGCAGCGTGCGCCCCTCGAGAACCCGAAGCTCACGTTCGACCAGTTCGTGATCGGCGACTGCAACCGCCTCGCGCACGCGGCGGCGCTGACCGTCGCCGAGCTGCCCGCGCACGCATACAACCCGCTGTTCATCTGCGGGCCGCCGGGTGTCGGCAAGACGCACCTACTCAACTCGATCGCGGCACTGCTGCAGGCGCACAACCCGGGCCTGACCGTGCGCTGCGCGACCGGCGAGTCGTTCACGAACGAGTTCCTCGAGTCGCTCGCCGGCGGTTCCACCGACGGCTTCAAGGCGCGCTTCCGCGACGTCGACGTGCTGTTGATCGACGACGTCCAGTTCCTCGAGCGCAAGACGAAGACAGAGGAAGAGTTCTTTCACACGTTCAACGCGCTGCACGACTGCGGGCGGCAGATCGTGCTCACCTCCGACCGCCCGCCGCGCGATCTGCAGGCGCTCGAGGACCGACTGCGCGAGCGCTTCGCGGCGGGGCTCGTCGCCGACATCCAACCCCCCGACCTCGCGACGCGTCTGGCGATCCTGCACAAGCGCGCTCAGCACGACGGTGTCCGGATCGCCGACGACGGCGCGATCGCAGCGATCGCCGAGCGCATCCACGACAACGTCCGCTCACTCGAGGGCGCGCTGATCCGCGTGGTCGCGTTCAGCTCGCTGACCGGGCGTCCGCTCGATGCCTCGCTGGCACGCGAGGTGCTCGACACGCTCTACCCGCGCGAGGCCTCGCGGCGCCGGCCGGCGTGCTCGGCAGGTGAGATCCAGGCCGCCGTCTCCGACCATTTCGGCCTCGCGCCGCGTGAGCTGCTCTCGAGCGCGCGAGCGCCGCGCGTCGCCTGGCCGCGCCAGCTCGCGATGTACCTCGTACGGGAGCTGACCGGCGAATCGCTGCCCGCGATCGGTCGCAGCTTCGGAGGCCGCGATCACACGACCGTGCTGCATGCCTGCCGCCGGACCGCTGCGCGCCTCGGTGACGACAGCGACGCACGCGAGGCTGTGGAGAAGCTGTGCCGTGCGCTCGGCGTCAGCCACCCGTGACGCTCCCGGCGCACGCCCGACCGCTTCGCCTGAGAGACTGCTCTGCGCCGTCCACAGGCTCGCGCACAGGCTACGTGTCCTTTCCGGCGAGCGTCTACCGGCTGATCCACAAACGCACAGCCACTACTGACTACTCGATCTAGATTCCGTCCCCATGAAGCTTTCCCTCACGACAGCAGAGCTCCTCTCACAGCTGCAGACCGTCACTCGCGTCGCTTCGACGCGTAGTGCCGTGCCGGCTCTCTCGGGCGTCCTGGTAACCGCCACCGACGACACTCCCGAGCTTCGCGCGACCGACACCGAGATCGGTCTTCGGGTGCCATTGGAGGCCGTCGTCGAGCGTCCCGGAAGTGCCGTCTTGCCCGCGCGGCTGCTGCTCGACGTCGCCCGCTCACTCCCCGCCGAGCAGGTCACACTCGAGCTGCGCAGCGCCGAGCAGGACGTCGAGCTGATCTCCGGCGCGGCGACGTTCCATTTGCGTACGCTGCGCGCCGAGGACTTCCCGACGCTGCCCGAGCCCTCGCCCGAGACGCGGATCGAGCTGCCGGTCGGTGCGTTCGTCGAGACCGTCTCTCGCGTCGCCCGCTCGGCCTCGCGCGATGAGACCCGCCCGGTGCTCACCGGGATCCTGATGTCGGCCTCCGGGCAGGAGCTGCGGATGGTCGCGACCGACTCCTACCGTCTCAGCGTCAAGCAGACCGCGCTCGAGACCGCGCTCGTCGGCAGCCTCGAGGCGAACGTGCCCGCCCGTGCGCTGCAGGAGCTCGCGCGGATCGCCCAACAGGCGCCGGCCGACTCGCTCGCGGTCAGCGTCGGGCAGAACCAGGTCGTCTTCGAGCTCGATCGCACGATCCTCTCCTCGCGGCTGATCGACGGCCAGTTTCCGAACTACCGCCAGCTGCTGCCCGAGTCGGTCGAGCACGAGCTGCGCCTCGCCAGCGGCGAGCTGACCGAGGTGGTGCGCCGGATCAGCCTGCTCGCGCAGAAGAACGCCCCACTCCGCCTGAGCTTCAGCGAGGGGGCGCTGACAGTCTCCGCGCAGACGCCTGACGTCGGCGAGGCGAGCGAGGCGATTCCGGTTCCGTTCCACGGCGAGCCGTTCGAGATCGGCTTCAACCCCGAGTTCCTGCGCGACGGTCTCGAGAGCGTCGAGTCCGACGAGCTCGTGCTGAAGCTGATCAGCCCTCTGCGCCCCGGGCTGATCGAATCCCCAGATACGAGTGATTTCGTATACCTGATCATGCCCATAAGACTGAATGTCTGAGGCATCCCGATGGCCGAGGAATGCGACGTGCGGGTGCTCGGCGTCGAGCTGCGCGACTTCCGCACGTACGCTCGTGCCGAGGCCGCGCTGGCTCCCGGTCTGACGGTCGTCCACGGGCCGAACGGCGCCGGCAAGTCGAACCTGCTGGAGGCGCTCTACTTCGGCTGCACCGGCCGCTCGCCGCGGACGCGCAACGAGCGCGAGCTGGTGCGCTTCGACGCCGACGTCGCGCGCGTCGTCGTGCGCTGCAGCGACGGCGCGCAAGAGCACGAGCTGAGCGTCGCCTACGGCGCCGGGCCGGCCGGCGAGGGCGGCGTCAAGCGCCTGACGGCCGACGGCGCGCCCGTCGAGCGCTTGCTCGACGTCGACTTCCGCCCGCTGCTCAGCTTCTTCGAGCCGGACCGGCTCGAGCTGGTCAAGGGCGCGCCGAGCGTCCGTCGCGCGCACCTCGACCAGGTCGTCGCAGCGCTCTGGCCGCTGCGCGCGAACGACCGCCGCGAGTACTCGCGCGTGCTCGCGCAGCGCAACGCGCTGCTCGCGCGGATCCGCTCCGGCCGTGCCACCGACGCGACGCTCGGCGCCTGGGATCGCGAGCTCGCCGCCGTCGCGCTCGCCGTGCGCGACCACCGCGCGAGCGCCGTCGCGCTGCTCGCCGAGCCGTTCGTCACCCGCGCGTCGCAGCTCGGGCTCGCCGGTGATGCTGAGCTCTCCTACCGCCCGCGCTCGCGCGCGGTCGACGCCGACGAGTTCCTCGCCGAGCTGAACGCGCGCCTGCAGAGCGATCTCGATCGCGGCTTCTCCGGGCACGGACCCCACCGCGACGAGCTCGCGCTGCTGCGCGACGGCCGCGAGCTGCGCCTCTACGGCTCGCAGGGCGAGCAACGCCTGGCGCTGCTCGCGCTGCTGCTGGCCGAGCGCGACGTGCTCGCCCGCGAGCGCCGGCGAATGCCGCTGATGCTGCTCGACGACGTGATGAGCGAGCTCGACCCCGAGCGCCGCGAGCTGCTCGCCGGCGAGCTCGCCGCCGCCGGGCAGGCCGTGATCGCCACGACCGACCTCGCGCACGTCCCCGGCGCCGGCGACGGACGCGTCACGCGTTTGCGGATCTCGCCCGGCGCGATCCTGCAGGAGGCGCTGGCCGCGTGAGACGAGCCTCGCCACGCCCGCTCGCGCCGGCGCTCGAGCAGCTCGCCGGCTCGCTCGCGCCGGCGAGCACGCTCGCGCGCGTGCAGGAGGTCTGGGAGCGCGCGGCCGGTGATGCGATCGCCGCCGCTGCGCACCCCGTCGCCGAGCGCGAAGGCGTCCTGACCGTCCTCTGCGAAGCGTCCGTCTGGGCGTACGAGCTCGAGCTTATGGCCGGCGAGATCGTGCCGCGCCTGAACGCCGCGCTCGGCACCGACACGGTACGCGAGCTGCGCTGCCGCACCGGCTGAGGCGCCGCCGTTGCGAGCCGCTTGCGTCGAGCTCGGTCGCGCGCCCCGCAAAGCCCCGTTTTCCCTGCAATTTGCAGGGCTTAACGGCGCCGCGGCGCCCCGCTGCGACTTCACTGCGTGCTATTCTTATGTACACACGAAACCCGCCCCGGTCCGCACTTCTGAGCGACGCGGAATCCGGGGCGTTCTGACGTAATCGGAGGGCGATTGCCAACGAGCTCGACAAACGGCGACGGTCCTGAGAAGGTCGCCATGAAAGGCGCCGCGAAGGGCGGCAGGAACGATCCGTCGATGACGGGCGGCTCGGCCAGCTACGACGCTCAGGACATCACCGTCCTGGAAGGTCTCGAGGCCGTCCGCAAGCGGCCCGGCATGTACATCGGGTCGACCGGGCCGATGGGCCTGCACCATCTCGTCTACGAGCTCGTCGACAACTCCGTCGACGAGGCGCTCGCCGGCTACTGCACGAAGGTCTCCGTCACCGTTCACCCGGACAACTCCGTCACGGAGACCGACGACGGCCGCGGCATCCCGGTCGCCGTCATGGAGAAAGAGGGCCTGCCGGCCGTCCAGGTCGTGCTCACCGTCCTGCACTCCGGAGGCAAGTTCGGCGAGGGCGGCGGCTACAAGGTCTCCGGCGGCCTGCACGGCGTCGGCGTGTCGGTCGTCAACGCCCTGTCCGAGCACCTGCACGTCGAGGTCCGCCGCGACGGCCACGTCTACACGCAGGACTACTCACGCGGCACGCCGCTCGGCGACCTCGTCGAGGGCGAGGAGCTGCCCGCGGGCGCGCCGACCGGCACGACGGTCACGTTCCTGGCAGACGCCGAGGTCTTCGAGACGCTCGAGTTCGACTTCCTGACGCTCGAGGAGCGTCTGCGCGAGACGGCCTTCCTCACGCGCGGCCTGGAGATCACGATCGTCGACGAGCGGGCCGAGGGGCACGCGGCGACGTTCCGTTACGAGGGCGGGATCGAGGACTTCGTCGCCTACCTCAATGAGAACAAGGAAACCGTCCACCGCAAGGTGATCTTCTTCTCGGGGGAGTCGGACGAGGGCGCCGCGGAGGTGGCGATGCAGTGGAACTCCTCCTACCAGGAGTCGATCCACTCGTTCGCCAACAACATCAACACGCGCGAGGGCGGCTCGCACATGTCGGGCTTCCGCTCGGCGCTGACACGGACGCTGAACAAGTACGCGCGCGACCACGGCCTGCTCAAGGAGAAAGAGGGCAACCTCTCCGGCGAGGACGTGCGCGAGGGCCTGACGGCGGTGATCTCGGTCAAGCTGCGCGATCCACAGTTCGAGGGCCAGACGAAGACCAAGCTGGGCAACCCCGGAATGGCCGGCTTCGTCGAGTCGATCGTCAACACCGGCCTCGGCGAGTTCCTCGAGGAGAACCCGAGCGAGGCACGCGCCGTGATCATGAAGTCCGTGCAGGCGCAGAGGGCGCGCGAGGCCGCGCGCAAGGCGCGTGACCTGACGCGCCGCAAGTCGGCGCTCGAGAACTCGACGCTCCCGGGCAAGCTCGCCGACTGCTCCGTCAAGGACCCGGCACTCGCCGAGCTGTTCGTCGTCGAGGGCGACTCCGCCGGTGGCTCGGCCAAGCAGGGCCGCGACCGCAACACGCAGGCCGTCCTGCCGCTGCGCGGCAAGATCCTCAACGTCGAGAAGTCGCGGATCGACAAGGTCCTGCAGAACACCGAGGTCCAGGCGCTGATCACGGCGATCGGGACGGGCGTGCGCGACGAGTTCAACATCGAGAACGCGCGCTACCACAAGGTTGTGCTGATGACCGACGCCGACGTCGACGGCGCGCACATCCGCACGCTCGTCCTGACGCTGCTGTTCCGCGAGATGAAAGAGCTGATCGAGGAAGGCTATGTCTACATAGCCAAGCCGCCGCTGTACAAGCTCAAGCAGGGCGCACGCGAGCGTTACATCGAGAAGGAGTCCGAGCTGGAGGAGCTGCTGCTCGCCGACAAATGGGAGAAGATCGACGTCTTCGACCGCTACGGCAAGCAGTTCAAGCTGACCGAGGCGCGCTGGCAGCGCTTCTCCCGCCTGCTCAAGCAGTACGAAGGCTGGTCGCTCGCCTTGCGCGGGCAGCACGGCCACGACGTCGTCCAGTTCCTCGAGGAGTCCTCGCTGTTGGGCGAGCAGGTGACGACTCCCGAGGCTGCCGTCGAGCTGCTCAGTCGTGCGGGCCTGGACGGCGAGACGCACGCCACGGAGATGGTCAGCGAGGACGTCGATGAGATCCGCGTCAAGGCCGTCGAGGCGAAGACCGGGTTCGCGCTCACGCATCGGATCAAGCGCACGCTGTTCGACTCGCAGGAGTACCGCCAGCTCGCGCGCGTCCATGGCGAACTGGTCGAGCTGGTGGGGACGCCCGCGTTCGAGGTCTCCCTCGGCGACGCGCACGAGGCCGCGCCGACGTTTGAGGCACTGCACGCGGCGGTCATGACCGTCGCGCAGCGGGGCGTCAAACTGCAGCGCTTCAAGGGGCTCGGTGAGATGAACGCCGAACAGCTCGGCGAAACGACGATGGCGCCGTCCACGCGCACGCTCGCGCAGGTCACGCTGGACGACGCCTTCGCCGCCGACCGAATCTTCTCCAAGCTGATGGGCGATCAGGTCGAGCCGCGCAGAGAATTCATCGAAGAGAACGCACGGGCGGTGGCAAATCTCGATGTCTGACCCACTTTGCAGCACCCTCCATCTCATATACGGGGAGGTGAGCAATGGCGGCCACTGACGTCATAGGCGGCGGGAACATCGAACCGCGCGCGCTCGAGGAGGAGATGCGCACGGCGTATCTCGACTACGCCATGTCCGTGATCGTCGGGCGCGCCCTGCCCGACGTCCGCGACGGCCTGAAGCCGGTGCACCGCCGCGTGCTGTACGCGATGAACGAGCTCGGCCTCGGGCCGACCCGCTCCTACGCCAAGTGCGCCAAGATCGTCGGTGAGGTGATGGGCAACTATCACCCGCACGGCGACTCGGCGATCTACGACGCGCTCGTGCGTATGGCGCAGGACTTCTCGATGCGCAACGAGCTCGTCGACGGCCAGGGGAACTTCGGCTCCGTCGATGACGACCCGGCGGCCGCGATGCGCTACACGGAGGCGCGCCTGGCGCGGATCGCGACGGAGATGCTGCGCGATCTCGACATGGACACGGTCGACTTCGCGCCGAACTACGACGGCTCCCGGCGCGAACCGCTGGTGCTCCCGGCGCGCTTCCCCAACCTGCTCGTCAACGGCTCCTCGGGCATCGCCGTGGGCATGGCGACGAACATCCCTCCCCACAACCTCCGCGAGGTGATCGCCGCGACGATCGCCTACATCGACGACCCGGAAGTCGACGCGGCCGGGCTGATGGCGCACGTCAAGGGACCCGACTTCCCCACCGGCGGGATCATCCTCGGCCATCAGGGAATCCGCGACGCCTACGCGACCGGCCGCGGCCGCGTGCGGATCCAGGCGCGCGCGCACGTCGAGCCGCTCAAGCAGGGCAAGGAGGCGATCGTCGTCACCGAGCTGCCGTTCATGGTCAAGAAGGGCGGTGACGGCGGGCTGATCTCGAAGATCGCCGACCTCGTGCACGAGAAACGGATCTCCGAGATCTCCGACCTGCGCGACGAGTCCGACAAGCGCGGGATGCGGCTCGTGATCGAGCTCAAGCGCGATGCGATCCCCAAGGTCGTGCTCAACAAGCTCTACAAGCACACCTCGATGCAGAGCACGTTCGGCGTCAACATGGTCGCGCTCGTCGACAACGTCCCGCGCACGCTCAGCCTGCGCGAGGTGATTCGCGAGTACGTCGCGCACCAGCGCGAGGTGATCGTCCGCCGCACCAAGCACGAGCTCTCCGAAAAGGAGGCGCGCGCGCACATCCTGCAGGGCCTGCTGATCGCGCTCGAGAACCTCGACGCGATCATCGAGTTGATCCGCGCCTCGCGCGACCGCGACGCCGCACGCGAGCAGCTGGTCGAGCGCTTCGAGCTGAGCCGGATCCAGGCGAGCGCGATCCTCGACCTGCGCCTATCGCAGCTGACGGCGCTCGAGGCGGACTCGATCAAACAGGAGCACGCCGACGTGACCGAGCGGATCGCCGAGCTGCGCGCGATCCTCGGCGACGAGTCGCGCGTGCTCGCGGTGATCAAGGAGGAGCTCTCCGAGATCGCCGAGCGCTTCGGCGACGCGCGACGCACCGAGATCAGCTACTCCGAGGACGAAATCGACATCGAGGACCTGATCGCCGACCAGCAGATGGTGATCACGATCACGCAGAGCGGCTACGTGAAGTCGCTGCCGCTGGCGACCTACCGCCAGCAGCAGCGCGGCGGGCGCGGCGTGACGGGCATGGACATGAAGGACGGCGACTTCATCGAGCACCTGTTCGTCTGCTCGTCACACGACTACCTGCTGTTCTTCTCCAACCGCGGCAAGGTCTACCGCTCGAAGGTCTACGAGCTGCCGGAGGCATCGCGCACGGCGAAGGGCCGCGCGCTCGTCAATATCCTGCCGTTGCGCGAAGGCGAGCGGATCCAAGCGGTCGTCTCGACGCGCGACTTCACCGAGACGAAGTACCTCGTGTTCGCGACGAAGTCGGGCACGGTCAAGAAGACCGAGTTCCTCGCCTACAACACGCCGATCAAAGCCGACGGGATCATCGCGATCAAGATCCGCGACGACGACGAGCTGCTCGCCGTGCGTGCCGTCGACCCGAACGACGAGATCATCATGGCCTCGAAGGCCGGCCTGACCGTCCGTTTCGCCGAGTCCGACGCGCGCTCGATGGGACGCGATACGACCGGCGTCCGCGGGATGGACGTCGGCAAGAACGGCGAGGTGATCGCGATGGACGTCGCGCGCGACGACATGGATCTGCTCGTCGTGACCGAGAACGGCTACGGCAAGCGCACGCAGATCGCCCAGTACCGCAAGACCAAGCGCGGCGCCAAAGGGGTCAAGACGGTCGGTCTGACCGAGCGCAAGGGCGGGCTCGCCGGCGCGCTCGTCGTGCGCGAGCACCAAGAGCTCGTCTTCATCAGCGTCGGCGGGATGGTCCAGCGCACCTCCGCCGGCGGGATCTCCCAGCAGGGGCGCTCGGCGACCGGCGTGCGCGTGATGAACTTGAAGGACGACGACCTCGTCAGCGCCGTCGCGCTCGTCGTCGACGCCGGTGACGACGCCGCCGCCGATTCGGAAGTGCCGCCGAGCGCCGGCGCGGACCCGCCCGAGAACGGCGCCGGCCCGCCCGACGACGCCTGATTCGCGAGCTTAAAACCCGTCCAGATTCGGCTCTGAAGCCTCACACGAAGCGGGCCGCGCGTCGAGGACGACTGCGTGACCCGCCCGGCAAGACCGCTCGCGCGCGCCGCTCAACTCGCCGCGTGCGCCGCAATCTGCGTCCCCGCGGCGGCCCGTGCGGCGGGTGTCGCAGCGGGGTCCTACGCGCCACGCGCGACGAGCGCCGCGCACGCGACGCGCACCGGTGGCACACGCGTCCGCACGCATCCGGTGCGCCCGCGCACGACGACATCGCACCGCAGTACCGCGACGCACCGTCCGCCCGTGCGCAAGACGAGCGCGCGAAAGACGAGCACGCGGCGTTTGACCGCGGTCAGCCACACCCGGACGCCGCCCGCCGCCGAAGCTGCCGTCAGCGATCCTGGGACGATCGCGAAGGTGCTCGCGACGCCGTGTCAGAACACCGGAGTCACGCCCGAACCGGCCAACATCGCGCTCGTTCGCGCCGCGGTCCTGTGTCTGATCAACACCGAGCGCGCGCAGAACGGCAGGGAACCGCTGCAGGCGGATGCGCACCTCGAAGCGGCGGCCGAAAGCCACGGGAGAGAAATGATCGCCGCCAACTACTTCGCCCACGTCTCGCCGTCGGGGTTGACGCCGGTAGAGCGTGTGCGCCAGACCGGCTATATCCCGAGCTCCGAAGTCGGCTACGTGATCGGCGAGAACCTCGCGTGGGGAACGCTCACGCTGTCGACCCCATCGGCGATCGTCGCCGCGTGGATCGCCTCGCCCGAGCACCTCGCGAACATCCTCGAAGCGAAGTACCGCGACACGGGGATCGACGTCGAGCCGGAAGTCCCGGCAGCGCTCGCCGAAGACGTCCAGGGCGCGCTCTACACGCAGGAGTTCGGCGTGATCGTCCACTAGCGACGCGATCAGCTGGCGCGCTGCTTCCCGCGTCACGTCCGTTCGCTAATCTGAGCGGACCAGAGAAAGGAGGTGGTCCGTACGTTGTCAGACAGTTCTTGCGGGACCCTGGAGGTGACCGGCCGCTAGGTCGGAAAGGCTGGTCCGCTCAGCGGAATCCAACCCGGGACACCCCGAGACGGCTGCCGGTTCTGGTCCCTCCGGCTGAAGCACCGCTCGTCTCGGTTTCCAGTCAGAGCATCGAGGCAGAGGGCGCCTGAGTCGAGGCGCCCTCTGTCTTTTCGGGCGACCCTCAGGCCGCCTGCGGCAGGTACTGCAGCCACGCAGCCGGGATCGTCGGGCTGGCGACGTGGATGAAGATCTCGGCACGCGGAGTGCGCGGCGCGCGCCGCGGATGCATACCGGCCTGGCGCGGCAGCCGGTCGCCCTTGCGGCGGTTGCACGGCGCGCACGAGGCGACGATGTTCTCCCAGCTCGACGAGCCGCCCTTCGAACGCGGGATCACGTGATCGACGGTCAGATTGGAGCGCGAGCCGCAGTACTGGCAGGTCCAGCTGTCGCGCGCGAACACCGCGCGCCGAGTGATCTTCCGGCGGTGGGCGTCGCGCGGCACGTTGACGTAGCTGACGAGCCGGATCACGACCGGACGCGCGAGCGTCGAGCTCTCCGAATGAAGCTCCCACAGGCCGCGCTCGACGAGCTCGGCCTTGTCCTTCAGGAGCAGCACGACCGCGCGGCGGACGGTGCAGACGTTGATCGGCTCGTACGTCGCGTTCAGAACGAGCACCCGGCCGCCCATCGCCGCGCGCGGCGATGTCGCAGGTCCGTGCCACGGGTGCTCGATTGGCGACACGGACCCCACCGGCTCTGGTGGGACGCTGCTCTCCATGGTCAAGGCGGCAGTCTAGCGAGGCCAAGCGCACGGCGGCGGCGGATTCAGGCGCCGCGCGCGGCAGGCTCATGCGCCGTCCGCGAGCGCCGCCGGGTAGGTGCCGAGGACGCGCACGTGCTCGCAGATCAGGCGCACACCGGCGATCGCGTCGGCGACGCGCTCCTCCTCGGCGCAGCCGTGGAGGTCGGCGAAGAACATGTAGCGCCCGAGCCGCTCGCGGCGGGGGCGCGACTCGATCTTCGTCAGGTTGATCCCTCGGTCGGCGAACTCGCGCAGGCAGCGAACGAGCCACCCGGGACTCTCGGCGCCGGCGCCCCAGAAGACGATCGACGTCTTCCACTGCTCGCCGCCTCGGACGAGCGGCGGCGGCTGCTCGCCGTCCGGCGCGAGCCAGACGAAGCGCGTTTCGTTGTCGTCGCGGTCCTCGATCCCGTCGCGCAGCACCGTGCCGCCGTAGATCTCGGCGGCGAGCCGCGTGCCGATCGCGGCGAGCGTGCGGTCGTTGCGCTCGACGACGCTGCGCACGGCCTCGGCGGTTGAGGCGCTCGGCAGCACACGCGCCGCGGCGAGCTCGCCGCGCAGGAAGCGCAGGCACTGGCCGGGGACCTGCGGGTGGGTCAGCACGGTCTCGATCACGCCGAGCTCGACGGTCGCGGGGGCGATCAGCGAGTGACGGACGCGCAGCTGCGCCTCGCCGACGATTCGCTCGGGCGCGTCCTCCTCGGCAAGCAGGTCGAGGGTCACGCTGACCGAGCCGTCCAGCGAGTTCTCGATCGGCACGATCGCCCACTCGACCTCGCCGCGGCGCAGCGACAGGACGGCGTCGTAGATCGTCGCCTGCGCGACCGGCTCGACGGTGTCGCGCTCGGCGCTCGCGAGCAGCGCCTCCTCGGTGAACGTCCCGGCCGGCCCTAGGTAGCCGACGCGCGCGAGAGCCCGTGCGGGCATCTCACGCCGACTGCTCGGCGTGATCGGCGACCGGCGCGGAGGCGCCCTGCGTCGAGAGCGCGACGCGCACGGCCTCGGCCTCCTCCGGGGACAGCTCGAGCTCGCCGCGGCCGTCGATCACCTGCTTGGCGTAGACGCGCGCCTGGTCGCGGTGGTGGATGCACGAGAGGACGATCCCCGAGCGCTCGCCGTCGAGCAGCGCGATCGACACCGACTGCTGACCCGACAGCTCGTTGTAGGCGTCGTAGCGCACGAGCGCGCGGTGCGCGATCGTCCCGCGCAGCGCGGCTTCGACCCCCGCCAGGCGCCCGTCGAGCCGCAGCGCGACGTCGTCGACGTACGCGCGCAGCGCTTCGAACGCGTCGTGCAGCCGTGCAGCGTGCGCGACGAGATCCTCCGAGCCGTGCCCGCCGAGCACGAGCGTCTGAGCGCGACGCAGACGGCGCAGGCTAAGCATCAGCGCAGCGCAGCAGAAGAGCGCGACGAGCGCGACGGCACCCGCGGCGATCGCGATGATCCCCTGCGTGTTGGTGATCGTGGCGGCCATCGGCACAAGTTAGCCGCTCCGGCCGCGGCAGTTGCCGCGCCGGCCCTATTTTCCGAAGATCGCCAGGTAGGTGTTCTTCGTGCCTTCGTGGTTCGTTTCGCCCGGCACCGGGAGGATCTGGACTTCGATCTTCGACGCGACGGCGAGCGGGATGCCGCTGACTGGGATGTCGACGCTGGCCGTCTTGGCGGGTTCGGTCTTTTCGATCGCGTGCGTGGCCTTGAACTGTTTGCCGGCGGCCGTCACCGTGACGTCGACGGTGACGTTCGTCTCCGGGAATTCGCCGGCGTCTTCGACTTGGACGGTGAACGTCGGGCTGCCGCCGCCGGCGATGTGGTTCAACGCGGGTTCGGGTTCGAGCGTCATCGCGCCGACGCTCACCCCCTTGAGCGCGCTTCCGTGGTGGCCCGAGACGCCCTGCGCGCTCTGCGCGGTGCTCGATGCCTGGCCGGTGATCCGCGCGCTCGCGGTCGTCGGTTCGAGCCAGCCGATGTTCGGCAGCGAGCGCGACGGGGCGGTCGTCAGGCCACCGAGGCCGTTGGCGCGCAGTTCCTGCTGGATCAGTGGCGCGACGCGCTGCGAGTAGATCACGTCCGAGGCGAGGAACAGCTCGAGCGCGCCGGAGATCTGCGCAACCGCCTGTTTGCCCTGGCCGCCCAGCGCGGTCGGGGCGAGCCCGGCGATCTTCGCGACGGCTTCCGAGCGCAGGTCGAACGCGAGCAGCAGGTTGCGTTGCGCGGCCGCCATTTCGCCGGGGGTCTTGAGGCCCTTGACGCGCGTCGCGAGCTGCTGTGCCTGGACGCGCAGCTGACCGACCTGGACCTCGACGTTCAGCGCTGACTTGCCCGCGGCGTCGGTGAGCCCTTCGAACAGCGGGTGCGAGACGTGTTCGTCGAATTCCTGTGCGACCGTCGAGACTTCGTGGTTGTAGTCCTTCAGCGCCTGTGTCTTTTCGCCTTTGAGGCAGCCATTGATCAGCAGGATGATCAAAATCAACAGCACGACGGCGATGCCGGCGGCGACGCGCCGGCGGACCATCAGCGTGTGCTGATCGAGCGGCAGCGCTCCGGCGGCGCGCTGCGGCCGCCGCGGAGTCGGCCGCCGTGGCGCACGGCTCGTAGGCCGCTGGACCGTCTCCTCCTCGCCGTCGTCGAAGAACGACAAAAGCTCGCTCCTTGCAGGGTTTGCGAAACGGCAAGTATGACCGCCGGCCGTCGATCCGGCCATCCTGCAACTTCTCCTCCAACGTACCTTCTCCTGCGGTCGCGAGCAGGGAGGCGAGCCGCTCGCGGCGAACGCAGGAGCCGGTGGAGTCGCCGACCCTCGCGCACCAGAGCCCCGGCCAGCCTCGTCGCCCGCGCGCACGCGCGAAGTGGGGGGATGGGCCGGCGGTGGACGCGCTCGTGCTCGGCCGCTACCGCCTGCGCGAGCGCCTGGGCGCGGGTGGCTTCGGAGTCGTCTGGAGCGCGCACGACGAGCTGCTCGACCGCGAGGTGGCCGTCAAGCGGATCGAGCTCGCGCCCGAGGAGGACGGCGAGCGCGCGAGCCGTGAGGCGCTCGCGAGCGCCCGCCTGGCGCACCCGGCGATCGTCGCGCTGTACGAGGCCTGCCCGGCCGAGGACGCGTTCTACCTGATCTCCGAGCTCGTCGACGGCGCGACGCTCGCGCGTCTGATCGCCGCGGACGAGCTCGAGGACGAGGAGACGCTGCGGATCGGCGTGGCGCTGTGCGGCGCGCTCGAGCACGCGCACGCGCGCGGCGTGATCCACCGCGATGTCAAGCCGCAGAACGTGCTCGTCCCGCGCCGCGATGGCGCCGCGGGATCGCTGTCGGAGGCGTTCGGCGACGTCGCCAAGCTGACCGACTTCGGCGGCGCGCAGCTGAGCGGCCAGGACGCGCTGACGCGCACTGGCGACGTGCTCGGGACGCTCGCTTACATGGCGCCGGAGCAGAGCGAGGGCCGTGGTGCCGGCGAGCCGGCGGACCTGTACTCGCTGGCGCTCGTTCTCTACGAGGCGCTGAGCGGCGTGAACCCGGTCCGCGGCGCGACGCCGGCCGAGACGGTCCGGCGGATCGGGCGGCCGCTGCCATCGCTCGCGCGAGCTCGTCGCGACCTGCCGCGCGAGCTCGTGCGCGCGATCGACCGCGCGCTCGTGCGTGCGCCGGCGGCACGCGGGACGCTGGCGCAGTTGCGCGCCGTGCTCGAGGATCAGCTCGACGAGACGCCGACGCGCGTCGAGCGCGATCAGCCGCATCGCGACGGTCGCGAGGATGTCCTCGAGCGCCCGGGTCGCCGCGCGAGGCGAGCGGCGATCGGCGCGCCGCCGGGCTGGACGGCGGCGGCGCCGTTGCGGGCCGCGCCTTGGCCGCTCGCGCGGCGGGCCTCCTCGCGCGAGCACGCGCGCGAGCCGGAGCCGACGCTCGCGGCGCACGCGCCGGCGCTCGAGCCGGTGCCGGCGCCGAGCCCCGCGCGCCGCGCGCCGCGCCGCGGGATGCCGCGCGTTTTGTGGCTGGGACTGGCACTCGCGTTGAGCGCGTGGCAGGCGGCGGCCGGTCGCGCCGGCGTCGCGCTGCTGGTGCTGTGCGCGTTGCTGCCGATCGTCGCGCTGCCGGTCGGGCGCAGGGATCGCTCGGGGACGGGTGGATGGCTGACGGGCGCGCTCGCCCCGGCGCTCGGCTTCGTCGGCCTCGCAGGCGCGTTTCCGGCGATCGCCGGGCAGGCCTCGCGGTGGCGGATGCGCGCGGCTCTCGGCGCGCTCGGCTACTGGTGGACGACGCTGGCGGAGCCGCTGGCCGAACGTCACCTTTGGCTCGGGCCGGTGGCAGGCACGCCGGCGCGCACGGTCTGGGAGGGCTCGCTCGACGGCACGGCGCTGCACGTGATCGGTCCGCTGATCAGCGTCGCGACGCTGCTCGGTGCGGCGCTGTGGGCGCTCGGCGCGGCGCTCTTGCCGCTGCTCGTGCGCGGCCGCGGCGCGGCGCTCGACGTCGTCGCGACGGCGCTCTGGACGGGCGCGATCGCGACGGCGGCGCCACTGCTCGACGGCGGCTTCGCGGTCGACGCGGCGCACGTCGCCCCGCGCGGGCTGGTCGTCGGCGCGGTGCTGGGCGGCGCGGTCGCCGTTGCGGCCCGCGCTCTACGCGGCCCGGTCTGACGTAGCATGGCCAGACGGCTCGCCCAGGCCCTCCGGGTTTCGCGCCCCAGAGCGCCGAACGCCGGGTCCGGCCGGCGCAGCGAGGCCGCCCGCCCATGAACGTGCTGAAGAGCGTCGAGACAACGATCGCGAACCTCGTCGAGGGCACCTTCGGGCGCCTGTTTCGCTCGGAGGTGCGCCCGATGGAACTCGCGCGCAAGCTCGCGCGCGAGATGGACGAGCACCGCACGATGTCGGTCTCGCGCGTGTACGCGCCGAACGAGTACGCGGTGTGGCTCTCGCCGGAGGACCGCGAGCGCTACGAGGGCGTCGAGGACGAGGTGATCGACGAGCTGTGCGCGTACCTGCTCGAGCACGCGCGTCGCGAGGAGCTGATCCTGCCGTCGAGCCCGGTCGTGACGTTCCACACCGACGAGCGGCTCACGCTCGGCGAATTCGGGATCCAGGCGCAGTTGGTCCGCGCGGGCGGTCACAGTGAGCGCAGCGACGCGTTCGACGAGGAGCCCGAGGCGGAGGACCGGCACGGTGAGACGATGATCTACAGCAGCTCGGCGCGCGTGCGCGGGGAGGTCGAGGAGGCGCAGGGTCGCCGCCGGACGCGCGCGCTCGTGACGGTCGCGGGGCGCCGCCTGCCGGTGCCGCCGCGCGGCGCGACGCTCGGGCGTAGCCGCGACTGCGACATCGTGCTCGATGACACGAGCATCTCGCGCCGGCACGCCGAGATCAGGCCGACCGGCGACGGTTGGACGGTCGCCGACCTGGGCTCGACGAACGGCGTGCGGCTGAACGGGCGTGCCGTCGCAGGCGCGCAGCCACTGCAAGGCGGCGACGTGGTCGAGCTCGGCTCGACGAAGATCGTCTTCGAGCTTGGATGACGACGCTCGCGCCTGTATCGGTCGCGTTGAAGTTCGGCTTCCTCGCCGTGCTGTACCTGTTCGTGCTGTGGGTCGCGCGCAGCGCCAGGCGTGACCTGCGACGCGGTGACGCGACGCTGATCGACGAGCACGGCGGCGTCCATGCGGCGCCGATCGCGGCAGACGCGACGGGCATGTACTCCGCGAGCTCACCGGGCGCGGACGTCGCGCACCAGTCGCCGCAGCTCGTCGTCGAGCGCGCGCCGGGGCACGAGGCTGGAATGATCTACGATGTCGACGGCGATCTCGTGCTCGGACGGGGCGAGCACGCCGCGATCCGCCTCGAGGATCCGTTCGCGTCCTCGCGCCACGCGCGGATCTTCGAACAGGGCGCGGCCGTCGTGATCGAGGACCTCGGCTCGACGAACGGCACCTACCTCAACGAGGAGGTGCTGCAGGGGCCGCGCCCGCTGCACCCGGGCGACCGCGTGCGGATCGGCGACAGCGAATTCACGTTCGAGGTCGGCTGAAGTGCTGCGCGTAGCGGAGCAGTACGCCGGGACCGACACGGGCCGCCAGCGCCGGGCGAACGAGGACTCGCTGCTGGCGCGCGCGCCGCTGTTCGTCGTCGCCGACGGGATGGGCGGTGCGCAGGCGGGCGAGGTCGCGTCGCGGATCGCGGTCGAATCGTTCGAGCCGGGAGTGGGCGACTCGCGGGAGCCGGAGACGGCGCTGGCGACGCTCGCGCAGCAGGCGAACGCGCGGATCTACGAGCTCTCGCACAGCCACGCCGAGCAGGCGGGGATGGGCACGACATTGACGGCCGTGTATGTCGGCGAGCGCGAGATCTCGATCGCTCACGTCGGCGACAGCCGTGCGTATCGGCTGCGCGACGGTGAGCTCGAGCGGCTGACCGAGGACCACTCGCTCGTCGACGAGCTGCTGCGACAGGGCCGCCTGACGCCGGAGGAAGCGGTAGAGCACCCGCAGCGCTCGGTGATCACGCGCGCGCTCGGGCCGGAGGGAGTCGTCGAGGTCGACACGCGCTCCTACGCTGCGCGCGACGGCGACGTGTATCTGCTCTGCAGCGACGGGCTGACGACGATGCTTCCCGAGGAGCGCCTCTCCGAGGTGCTGCGAGCCCGCGCGACCCTGCGCGAAGCGGGCGAGGCGCTGATCGCGGCGGCCAACGACGCGGGCGGCCGCGACAACATCACGGTCGTGCTGCTGCGCGTCGAGGAGCTCGACACGGGCGCGGCGCCGATGACCGAGGAGGCCCCGGCTGTGCCGGCGGCGGTTCCTCAGACCCGGCGCGAGGCCGATGCCGATTTCCTCGATCGGTCGACGACAGCCGCGACCGCGACCGCGACGGAGCACTCGACGTCGGCGCACGAGCCACGCGGGGTCGCGCCACCGATCGTCAGGCGCAGCCCCAGGCGCCCGGCGCCGACAGAACGACCGCCGCGGCGGCGCCTGCGCCTGCGTCGCGTGGGGGCGCTGCTCGTCGTGCTCGCGATCCTCGGCGTGATCGGCGCCGGCGCCTACCTCGCGCTGGGGGAGGTCCACTTCATCGGGACGAACGAACGCGGCCTGGTGACGATGTTTCGCGGCGTCCCGTATGAGCTGCCGGGTGGTCTGAAGCTGTACAGCAGCGACTACGTCTCGGGGGTGAGCGCGTCGAAGCTGACGGCGCAGCAGCGTCGAACGCTGCTCGACCACTCGCTGCGCTCGGAAAGCAACGCGGGCTCGCTCGTGCACAGCCTCGAACTGGGACAGCTCGAATGAACCAGCCGATCGTGCGCCTGTTCGGACTCGTGATCTTGATGTTCGCGCTGCTGCTCGCGTTCACGTCGCGCTGGACCGTCTTCGAAGCGTCGTCGCTGCGCAACAACCCGCTGAACGCGCGCGCGCTGCTGGAGCAGCAGCGGATCGCGCGCGGGCGGATACTCGCGGCGAACGGCGCGGTGCTCGCGCAAAGCGTGCGCAGCGCGCAGTCGCGCGGCACCGAAGCTGTCTACGAACGCCGCTACCCGACGGCCGCAGAGTTCGCGCACGCGGTCGGCTACTACTACATCGACCTCGGCCGAACGGGGCTGGAGCGCTTTCGCAACTCGACGCTGAACGGGCAGACGGGGACGAACCTGCAGAGCGTCCTCAACCAGCTGCAGGGCAAGAAGCGTCAGGGCAACGACGTCTACACGACGCTCGACCCGGGCGCGCAGCAGGTCGCGAACGCGGCGCTCGCCGGTCACGAAGGGGCCGTCGTGGCGCTCGAACCGCGCACGGGCGCGGTCCAGGTGATGGCCTCCTCGCCGGGGTACGATCCGAACGCGCTGCGCTCGACGAGCAGCTACGAACGGCTGACGAAGTCGGTGACGGGCCAGCCGCTCGTCGACCGAGCGACGCAGTTCGGCTACGCGCCGGGGTCGACGTTCAAGGTCGTGACGGCGACCGCGGCGATCGACTCGGGCGCGTACACGCGCGAATCGACGGTCGAAGGCCGCAATCGCGTGCCGATCTCGGGCGTGCCGCTGCAGAATGACGAAAACGAGAGCTTCGGGGCGCTGACGCTGACGCAGGCGCTGGCGAAATCGGTCAACACGGTTTGGGCGCAGGTCGCCGAGCACGTCGGCAAGACGACGCTCGCGCGCTACATGCGCCGCTTCGGCTTCGACAAAAAGCCGCAGCTCGACTACCCGGCCGAAGAGATGTCCTCGAGCGGCGAGTACGCCGGAGCGCGCCTGATCGCGCCGACGAGCTCGCAGGTCGACGTCGGGCGGATGGGGATCGGGCAGGACAAACTCGCGGTGACGCCGCTGCAGATGGCGGAGGTGGCGGCGACGGTCGCGAACGGCGGCCGGCTGATGGCGCCGCACATGACGGCGCGGATCGTCGATCCGGAAGGACGCACCGTCGAGCGCGTCGCGCCGCGCCTGCAGTCGGTCGTGATGAAGCCGTCGACGGCGGCCGCCGTGCGGGCGATGATGGAAGCGGTCGTCAACGAAGGGACCGCCACCACGGCGCAGATCCCGGGCGTGCAGGTGGCGGGCAAGACCGGCACCGCGGAGACGCAGATCGGGGCGAGGATCAACAACGTCTGGTTCATCGCGTTTGCGCCGGCGGCGGCGCCGAAGGTCGCGATCGCGGTGACGCTGAAGGGTGTGCCGGGGCAGGGTGCGGCGTTCGCCGCGCCGGTCGCGCGTGCGGTCATCGAAAGGCTGCTGCATGGTTGAGAGCATCTGCGGGGGGGCGGGCGATGGTTGAGCCGGACACGGTGATCGACGGGCGCTACAAGGTGGTCTCGCGCGTCGGCTCGGGTGGGATGGCGGACGTCTACCTCGCCGAGGACCAGTTGCTCGGGCGTCAGGTCGCGGTCAAGCTGCTGCACCCGCACTTCGCCGAGGACCAGGAGTTCGTCGAGCGCTTCAAGCGCGAGGCGTCGAGCGCGGCGGGGCTCTCGCATCAGAACATCGTCGGGATCTTCGATCGCGGCGAGTGGGAGGGCACGTACTACATCGCGATGGAGTACGTCGCCGGGCGCTCGCTGAAGATGCTCGTGCGCGAACACGGTGCGCTGGAGCCGGCGCAGGCGATCGACATCGTGATCCAGATCCTGCGGGCGGCGCGCTTCGCGCACCGCAGGGGCGTCGTCCACCGCGACCTGAAGCCGCACAACGTGATCATCGACGAGGAGGGCCGCGCGCGCGTGACCGACTTCGGGATCGCGCGCGCCGGCGCGTCGGACATGACGCTGACGGGGTCGATCATGGGCACGGCGCAGTACCTCTCGCCGGAGCAGGCGCAGGGCCACGTCGTCAGCGGCTCCTCGGACCTCTACTCGATCGGCGTGATCCTGTACGAGCTCTTGACGGGCGTCGTGCCGTTCGACGGTGAGACGGCGGTCGCGATCGCGTTCAAGCAGGTCTCGGCGCAGCCGCGCGCGCCGAGTGAGGTCAATCCGTCGCTGCCGCCGGCGCTCGACGCGGTCGTGCTGCGCGCGCTGGCGAAGGACCCGGCGCAGCGCTACGCCGATGCGGATGAGTTCATCGCAGCGCTGGTGCGCGAGCGCGAGGCGCTGCCGGCGACGGCCACGACGGCGGGCACGGCCGTGCTCAGTGCCGGCGCGGGCGGTGCGAGTTGGGCGGCCGCCGACGCCGCGGCCGCCGCGGGGCGGCAGCCGAACGGCCCCCCGACGGGCGCGCTGCTGCTGCCGGCCGCGGAGGTCTACGAGGAGCAGCGCGAGGAGCGGGATGAAGGCCCGGGGACCGGACGCGTCGTGCTCTGGGGGCTGATCGCGGCGCTCGTCGTCGGCGGGATCGTCGCCGCGGCCCTGCTGCTGTCGTCCTCGACGGCGAAAGTGACCGTGCCGGGCGTCACCGGCGAAGCCGAAGCGTCGGCGTCGGCGAAGCTGCGCGCAGCCGGTCTCGAACCGGCGCCGACGATGGCGTCGAGTGCAAGCGTCGCGAGCGGTCACGTGATCGATCAGTCACCCTCGGGCGGCTCGCGCGCTTCGAAGGGCGCGCGAGTCAGCATCGTCGTCTCGAGCGGTCCGGGAAGCACGGCGCTCGGGAGCTACACGGGACTGACGGCGGCCCAGGCGATCAACAAGCTGCGCGCGGCCGGCTTCAAGCCGACGCGCAAGGAACAGCCGAGCTCGAGCGTCCCGCAGGGGAAGGTGATCGGCACCGAACCGCCGGCAGGGACCGAGCTGCAGGTCGGCAGCCCGGTCGTCGTGCTGATCTCGAGCGGGCCGGCGCAGGTGCGCGTGCCGAACGTCTCGGGCGATTCGCAGAGCGGCGCTGAAGCGGCGCTCACGGCGGTTGGTCTCGCGGCCGGGACGGTCACGCAGCAGATCTCGAGCACGCAGGCCGCGGGCAGCGTGATCTCGCAGTCGCCGCCGGCGGGGTCGTCTGTGCGGACGGGCACCCAGGTCGAACTCGTCGTCGCGAAGGCGTCGACCGAAGTGGCGGTGCCGAAGGTCGTCGGCCAGAGCGAGACGCAGGCCGCGGCGGCGCTCGGAGGAGCCGGCTTCATGCCGAGCGTCGTGACGGCGACGACGAGCGAAGAAGGCAAGGTCGGGGTCGTGCTCAGACAGAGCCCGACCGCGGGCCAGAAAGCGCACAAGGGCTCGACGGTGACGCTGACGGTCGGCGTCAAGGGGACCGAACCGACGCCGACGACGACCACGACGACGCCTACGACGACCACCACGACGAGCACGCCGGCGCCGCCGGCGCCGGGAACTCCGGCGGGCTGATGGCCGCGCCACGGACCGACGCGGGCGCAGCCGACGCGCTCGCCGCGCGTCGCCTGACGGTCGCGCTGCTCGCCGGAGGGCGCTCGTCCGAGCACGATGTGTCGCTGGCATCGGGGGCGGCGGTGCGCGACGGACTGCTCGCGGCCGGTCACGACGTCACGTGGGTGCAGATCGAACGCGACGGCGCGTGGCGGCGAGACGGCACGGGCGAGCCGCTGGTGCTGACGCCTGGGCGCGGCCTGCTCGACGTGGACGTCGCCTTTCCGGTGTTGCACGGGCGCTTCGGAGAGGACGGGACCGTGCAGGGACTGCTCGAGGTGCTTGACGTCGCGTACGCCGGCGCCGGCGTGGCGGCGTCGGCGCTGTGCCTCGACAAGGTCCTCTTCAAGGAGCTGATGGCGGCGGCTGGGGCGCCGCAGGTCGGGTATCTGGACGTGCGCGAGGAGCCGCTCCCGGGCGCTGGACGCGAGGACGTGCTCGAGCAGGTGATGCGCCTCGGGCTGCCGGTGTTCGTCAAGCCGGCGCATCTCGGCTCCTCGCTCGGCATCGTCAAGGTGACCGCCGAGGACGAGCTGGCGCGCGCGATCGAAACGGCGTTTTCGTACGACACGCGCGTGATCGTCGAGGCGGCTGCAGCCGGTGTCGAGGTCGAGTGCGCGGTGCTCGGCACGACGGCGGCGGAACGCGGGCAAGGAGCCGCCGCGATCGCGTCGACTCCCGGCGAGATCAGCTTCGACAGCGACTTCTACGACTTCGAGGCGAAGTACACGGACGGCGGGATGGAGCTGCTCGTGCCGGCGAGGATCTCCGACGGTGCGAGCGCCCGCGTTCGCGAGCTCGCGCTCGAGGCGTTCGCGCGCACCGGCTGCGAGGGGCTCGCCCGCGTCGACTTCTTCGTCGATGGCGAGGAGGTCCTGCTGAACGAGCTGAACACGATGCCGGGGTTCACGCCGACGAGCGTGTACGCGAAGTTGATGGACGCCTCGGGGGTGCCATACGCGGAGCTCGTCGACCGGCTGTGCCGGTTGGGGCTTGAGCGGCACGCTGCCGTCGGGGCGCGCACGTTCTGAGCTTGCGTGGCCGAGCAGCGCGCACGTTCTGAGCATCGGAGAACGGCATCCTGCCTTCTTGCCGAGCCGGCCTCTGCTCCTTGTTTCAATTTGTGAACGCTCCGGCCGCCACGGCAGTTAGAAGGGCGGCCGTCCGGGCCGCCTACCGGATTGGCCCCGGGCCGCTACTTGAACAGGGTCAGTTCGGAGATCGAGGCGAACTGTTCGCCGGGGGGGAGGGTGGTGAGCCAGATCAGGTAGTAGCGGTAGGGCGGCGAGCTGCTCGGGATCGTGATCCGCTGGCGGTTGCGGACGGCGTCGCCGGAGGCGAGCGGGCCATGCCAGCCGCGCTGCGTGAGCGGAGTCGAGTTGCCGTAGGGGTAGGAGAGGTTGATCTGTTCGGCACCGTAGATCTGGACGTTGAAGCCGGGCGTCGGCGTCTGGATCTCGACGGCTCGTGCGGCGACCCGCGGCGCGGCGTCGAGGTAGATCCCGACGCCGACGCCACCGGCCTTCTTCAACGTGCGTTCGTAGTAGTGCGCGGTGCTCCACGCCGTGTTCGGGTCGCTGTCGATCACGTTCTGCACGCGGTTGCGGTTTTCGGGTTCGGTGCCGAACGGGTTGTAGTCGTGCGCGGCGGTCTGGCCGAGCGGCACCGCCTGCAGTCCGGGGCTCGAGCTCACATCGGGCGGGACGCCGGTGCCTTTGTGCGCCTGCTGCAGCGCGGCGACGATCGCGATCGCGACGATCGCGGCGAGCAGCGCGAGCGAGGCGGCCCAGCGGGCTGGGTGGCGCATCCGCAGCGGCAGACGCCGCTGCGTCGTTCCGGGGAGCGTGCGGATGACGCTCGTCGCCTCGCCGGTCGCCTGCCCTGCGCGCGCCGCCTCGATCGCGAGCACCTCCTCGAGGTCGGCGACCATCGCGTCGGCGTCGGCGTAGCGGTAGTCGAGGTCCTTGGCGACGGCGCGGTCGACGACCGAGGCCGTCGCGGCGGATACCTCGGGCCGTAGTACCTGCACGTCGGGCACCTGCTCGCGCACGTGGCGCATCGCAACGGCGACGGGCGTCTCGCCGGAGAACGGCACCCGCCCGGTGAGCATCTCGTAGAGGACGATGCCGAGCGAGTAGAGGTCGGACTGGCCGGTGACCGGCTGCCCGAGCGCCTGCTCGGGCGAGACGTAGTCGGTCGTGCCGAGCACGCGCCCGGCGATGGTCAGCCCCTCCTCGGTCAGCGTGCGCGCGATCCCGAAGTCGGTGATCTTGGCGCCGCCTTCGTGGCTGATCAGGACGTTCTGCGGCTTGACGTCGCGGTGGACGATCATCTGCTCGTGGGCGGCCCCGAGCGCTCGCGCGATCTCGATCGAGTAAGCGATCGCCTGCGGGATGTCGAGCGGGCCCTCGCGCCGAATCAGGTCCTTGAGCGTCTCGCCCTCGATGTATTCGAAGACGATGTACGGCGTGCCGCCGCCGTCCTCGGCCGGCTCCTCGCCGGCGTCGATCACGGTGACGATGTGCGGATGGCTCAGGCGCGCGACGGAGCGTGCCTCGCGGCGAAAGCGCTCGAGCTGATCGGAGTCGGCCGCGATCTCGCGGTGCATCAGCTTCACCGCGACGGGACGCTCGAGCACGGTGTCGAAGGCGCGGTAGACGGTGGACATGCCGCCGCGCCCGATCTGTGCATCGAGCCGGTAGCGCCCGCCGAGGAGTGTCCCGAGGACAGTCATCGACCTTATTGTGCGCGCTAGGGCCGCCGCGGCCGCGCGAGCAGCAGCGCGGCGAGCAGCACTCGGTAGAGCGCGAAGGGCAGCAGCGAGCGCAGCGCGCGCCCCGGCCGACGCAGCAGGCGAGCGCTGAGCGAGGTCGAGACGAACGCGCCGGCGGCGCCGAGCGCAAGCGGGGCGCCGGCGCCGGGACGTGTCCCGCGGCGGATCAGCCGCGCGCCCTCGAGCACGCTCGCGCCGAGCATCACGGGCAGCGCGGCATGCCACGAGAGCTCCTGCGCGTCCGCACGCGCGAAGCCGCGCGCGCGCGCGGCCGTCAGCGTCGCGCCGTAGCGCGAGACGCCCGGCACGAGCGCGAAGGCCTGCGCGATGCCGAGCGCGAGGCCGTCGGCGGCGCGCGCGTCGCCCTGCGGGCGTCGGTCGCGCGAAGCGCACGCGTCCGCCACGCCCATCGCGACGCCACCGCCGGCGAGCCCGACGGCGATCGAGCGCGTTCCACCGAGGCGCCGTTCGATCAGCGGCCGCAGTGCCGGGCCGGCGAGCGCGGCCGGAGCGAGCGACAGCGCGATCACGCCGGCGCGACGCCCGTCGAGCCGGCGTGCCGAGTCGATCAGCTCCCGGCGCATGTCGATCGCGAGCGCCGCGCCGGCGCCGGCGTGCAACGCGAGCTCGAACGACTTGCGCAGCTCGGCGCCGAGCTCGCCGTAGGGCCAGCCGAGCAGCAGCGGGATCAGCGTCGTGTGCGCCGAGGACGAGACCGGCAGGAGCTCGGTCGGTCCCTGCGCGAGGCCAAGGACGAGCGCGTGAGGCAGTGCGAGCGCGGAGCTATCCCGCGGCATCGGCGGCGGCGTCGCCCGTGTTTCCTGGGCCCCGCCTGCGCCGGTAGATCGCGTAGATGACGGCGACGACGACGAGCGCGACGACCGCGTAGTCGACGTAATCGAAGCCTTTGCGCACGCTCGTCCATTCGTGCCCGACCGCTTCGCCGGCGAGCGCGAGGCCGAGGACCCACGGGATGCAGCCGGCAAGCGTGAGCAGGGTGAAACGGACGAACGGCATCCGTGCGACGCCCGCCGGTAGCGAGATGAACGTGCGGATGATCGGCAGCATCCGGCTGAAGAAGATCGCGGGCGCGCCGTAGCGCGCGAACCACCGGTCGGCCCAGGCGATGTGACTTGGCTTCAGATGCAGCCAGTGGCCATGGCGTTCGACCAGCTCGATGCGGCCTGCGCGTCCTACCCCGTAGGAGATCCACGAGCCGACGAGGTTGCCGAGGACGCCGGCGACGACGATCCCGACCAGCGTCAGATGGTGGTGTGCCGTGCTCTGCCCAGGATTGGCGACGGCGAAGCCGGCGAACAGCATCGTCGCCTCCGACGGAATCGGGATGCACGCGCTCTCGGCGACCATCAGCACGAAGACGGCCGGTAGGCCGGCGTCGCGGACGAAGTGCCAGGCGATGTTGACGAGCGATTCGGAGATCGACGCGAGGATCATCGCAGCGGCACGATACCGGGGGCTTAGGCGGGCGGCGCCGTCGATGTGAACGTTCTCACCGGGGCTTGTGGCACCGTTGGCCACGCGATGCGCATCTGGATCGATCTGACGAACAGCCCGCACGTGCTGGTGATGCGGCCGGTGATCGAGCTGCTGCGGGCGGACGGGCACGAGGTGCGCGTGACGGCGCGCGACTTCGCGCAGACGCTCGCGCTGTGCGAGCGGCTCGGGATCGAGCACACGGCGATCGGGCATCACCGCGGCGAGCGGCTCGGGGCGAAGGCGCTCGGGCTCGCGTCGCGCTCGGCGGCGCTCGTGCGCTGGGCGCGCGGCGAACGGCGCGCGTCCGGCGGGCGCGGCTTCGATATCGCGCTCGGGCACGGCTCGAACGACGTCTCGGTTGCGGCCGCGCTGCTGCGCGTCCCGAGCTCGACGATGTTCGACTACGAGTGGGCGACGATTCAGCACAACGTCAACTGCAGGCTCGCGCGCGCGGTCGTCGTACCGGACGCGATCCCGCCCGAGCGTCTGTACCGCTACGGCGCGAGGGGCAAGATCCGGCCCTACGAGGGGCTCAAGGAGGAGTACTACCTAGCCGACTTCGAGCCGGACGAGGCGGTGCTCGACGAGCTGGCGCTCGACCGTTCGCGAGCGATCGTCGTGGTGCGCACGCCGCCCGAGGTCTCGCTCTACCACCGTTTCGAGAACGACGTGTTCGCGGATCTGCTCGATCGGCTGCGCGAGGCCGCGTCCGAGCGCGGCGTGCAGCCGGTCGTGCTCCCACGCGTCGCCGCCCAGCGAGCCGAGCTCGCCGGCGTGCCGGGCTTCGTCGTCCCGGAGCGCGCGATCGACGCGCAGTCGCTGATCTCCTACGCCGACCTCGTGATCTCGGCCGGCGGCACGATGAACCGCGAGGCGGTCGCCCTCGGAGTGCCGGTCTACACGACGTTCGAGGGGCGCCAGGGCGCCGTCGACGAGCGCTTGATCGGCGAAGGGCGCATGAGCCGGCTCGAGGATCCGAGCCGGCTCGAGCTGGCGAAGCGCACCGGTGAGGCGGCACGCGCGCGGGTCCGACGAGATCCACGCGAGCTTGTGCGGCTGCTGCTCTCGCCGGTCACAGGCTGAGCGGTCGCGCGCACCGGCGTAGGCGCCGCTTACAATTCATCAATGCGCCGACGGATCCCTTCGGCGGCCTTTCCCCTGCACCGTCACTCGCTGCCCCAACTCGCGGTGGATGGGGCGCTGGTCGCGCTCGCGTACTACCTCGCGTTTCAGCTGCGTTTCGAGCACGGCCCGACGGGCTACTACGAGGTTCTGCGTGAACGGACGATCTGGTGGGTGCTGCTCGGCAGCCTCCCGGTGCTCGTCCTGGCGCGCGTCTACCAGCGCCGCTGGCGCTACTCGGGCCAGCGCGACTACGAGGCGGTCGCGCGTGCGGTCGTTGCGATCGTCCTGCTCGCCGTCGTCGGCATCGAGGTCTTCCGCCCCGTGCACCACTACCGCAGCACCGCCGCGGTCGCGCTGCCGAACGGCGTGATCGTGCTGTTCGTGCTGCTCGCGCTGGTGCTGCTGGTCGGCGTGCGCGCGGTCGTTCGCTCCGTCTACGAGCGCCGCCCGCTGGCGGCGTTCCGCGGCGGGCGCAAGGGCGAACGCACGGTCCTGATCGCCGGCGCCGGCGACGGCGGGCACCTCGTGCTGCGTGAGATCATGCGCAACCGCGGTCTCGGGCTCGCGCCGGTCGGTTTCGTCGACGACGACCCGGCCAAGCGCGGGCTGCGGATCGACGGTGTCCGCGTGCGCGGCAACACCGAAGGCGACCTGCCGCGGATCCTCGACGACGCTGAGCCCGACGAAGTGATCATCGCGATCCCCTCGGCGCCGGGCTCGACGCGCGCGCGGATCGTTCGCGAGTGCCGCGCGCGCGGCATCCCGGTGCGCACGCTGCCGACCGTGTTCGAGCTGCTGCAGACGCGCGGCGCGCTCGCGCGGCAGATGCGCGAGGTGCGCGTCGAGGACGTGCTCGGCCGCGAGCCGGTGCAGATGGAGCTCGACCGCGTCGGCTCATACCTCGCCGGCGAGACCGTGCTCGTGACCGGCGCCGGCGGCTCGATCGGCGCGGAGCTGTGCCGTCAGATCGCGCGCGTCGAGCCGCACCGGATCGTCCTGCTCGACCACGCCGAGGACAACCTCTTCGCGATCGAGCGTGAGCTGCAGGACGAGCGCCACGTCTCGCCCTCGATGCTCTCGGCGGTGCTCGCCGACTGCAAGGAGGAGGAGCGGATGCGCGAAATCTTCACCGAGCACCGCCCGACGGTCGTCTTCCACGCGGCCGCGTACAAGCACGTCGGGCTGATGGAGGCGAACCCGGTCGAGGCGGTGCGCAACAACGCGATCGCGACGCGCGTCGTCGCGCACGTCGCCGGCGAGCTCGGCGCGGAGCGGTTCGTGCTCGTCTCGACCGACAAGGCCGTCGCGCCGGCGACGGTGATGGGCGCGTCGAAGGCGCTCGCCGAGTTCGCGCTCGAGGCCGCGACGGCGCGCTTCCCGGGCACCTGCTACGCCGCCGTGCGGTTCGGCAACGTGCTCGGCTCCTCGGGCAGCGTGGTGCCGATCTTTCGTCGGCAGATCGAGCGCGGCGGTCCGATCACGGTGACCGACGAGCGGATGACGCGCTACTTCATGACGATCCCCGAGGCGGTGCAGCTGATCATCCGCAGCGGCGCTCTCGCATGTGAACAGCGCGAATCGGGCGCGGCGCGCGGCGCGGCGCCGGCCGCAGCCGAGGTGTTCGTGCTCGACATGGGCGAGCCCGTGCGGATCGTCGAGCTCGCGCGAGCGATGATCGAGCTGTCCGGGCTCGACCCCGATCACGACATCGAGATCGAGATCGTCGGGCGTCGTCCGGGCGAGAAGCTGAACGAGGAGCTGTTCAACGGCTACGAGCGCGCACGCACGACGAGCGCGGAGAAGATCCTGCTCGCCGAGCGCGACCCGCTCGGCGCGGAGGCGGTCGAATCGATCTTCGCCGAGATCGGGCTGCTCGTGCTCGAGGGAGACGCGGCGGGGCTCGCCGCGCGCGTCGCCGAGCTCTCGGCGCTGCACGTCGAGGGCCGAGTCGCCTCCTCGCCGCGGCGGCGCCCGGCGGGCGCCGAGGAGCCGCGCGGCGACGCGAACGATGCGCCTGCTGCCCTCATACACTCTCCGGATTCATGACCTCGACGCCGCTCGCGCTCTCGCTCTCGAGCTCGCTCACCCAGGTCGGCGCGATCGCTGCTTTCGCCGCGCTGCTCGGGATCGCAATCCTCTCGCTGCTCGTCTTCTCGCAGTCGCGCGAGCTGCGCCGCCTGCGCGAGTGGGCCGGTCGTGCGCCCGAGCGCGCGGCTGAAGCCGAGCAGCGCGTCAGCGCCGAGGCGCTCGCGCGCGCGCAGCAGCCGAGCGGCGCGGCGCAGACGGCGCGCCCGGTCCCGCGCGCGGTGCCGATCAACGCGCGCCCGCTGGGCGCCGGCGCTCAGCCGGCGGCGACGTCGGCGATGCCGGCAGCGTCCGCGGCGGCGACGCCGGGTGCGCAACCGGCGGTCGCGCCCGGTGTCGCGCCGCGCGTGGCTCCGGCGACGCCCTCGCCCGTGAGCACTCCGGCGACCGTCGCCGCGAACGCCGCGAACGCCGCGGCGCCCAGCGCGGGCGGCGAGACGCCGGCGGTGGCGGCCTCAGCGCCGGGCTCGTCTGCCGTGGCGCCGCCGAGCGCTGCGCCATCTCCCGCCGGGATGCCCGCGGCGCCGTCGTCGGCTGCGCAGTCGCCGGCGACGCCCGCGAGCGCGACCCCCGCCTCGGCGTCCGCGCCTGCGTCGGCGCCTCCGGCTGCGCCCGCATCGCAGATGCCTATCGCCACGCCGGCGGGCTCTTCGGAGCAGCCGCGCACGCCGGCGCCTGCGACCGCCGCGGCAGCGGCTACCGCGGCGAGGTCTGCAGCGCCGCGCGCGCCAAGCCCACCGGTGCGTCCGCCCGCGCCGCCGGCGCCCGCGAGCGCGCCACGACCGGCACAGGCGGCGGCGCAGGGCGCCGTCGCGAGCAGGAGCGTCGCCGAGCCGGCGCGCGCCGCGGCGGCGCGCAGCGCGGCGGCGGTCGGCGAGCGCCCCGCGGCGCGGACGGCGCCGGGCGCGCTGCATCGCGGGGCCGATCCGGCGCCGGTGCGCCGCTACCGCGCAGAGCGCACGTCACCGGCGCGCGCGACGCTCTTGATCGTCGGCGCGCTGATCGTCGGCGTCGGGGTGATCGTCGCGATCTTGCTCGCGTTCGGCGGCGGCTCGAAGGGGGGCGGCTCGCCCTCGGGGGCGAGCACCGGTGGGGAATCGGCGGCGGCGGCGAAGACGGGCGCGACGCACAGCTCGAGCGGGCAGTCGTCGGCGACGGGCAGCGCGGCGAGCACGAACGTGGTCGTGCTGAACGGCACCGGCACGACGGGTCTCGCGCATCGGGTCTCGAGCGAACTGCGCCAGCAGGGCTACACGAAGGCGACGGCGCTCGGCGGCACGCCGCCGGGCGCGAATCAGGTGACGGTCGTCGAGTACGCGAGCGGGCACCAGTCCGAAGCGCAGAGCGTCGCGCGCGTGCTCGGCGCAGCGCAGGCTCAGCCGATCGAAGGCACGGTCGCCGCGATGGCCGGCTCGGCGCCGGTCGTCGTGATCGTCGGCCTCGACAAGGCTTCGTCCTCGCCATAGGCGCGTTCCTCGACATCCCCGAGCGCTCGGCCAAGCCGCGCGAGCGGGGGTTGACGCACGTGATCGATCGCGGCCTGTCGATCGCCGAGGTCGACGGCCTGCTCGAGGTCGCCGGCGCGAGCGTCGACATCGTCAAGCTCGGCTGGGGCACGGCGCTCGTCAGCGCGAACCTCGAGCGCAAGCTTGCGCGCTACGCCGAGCACGAGATCCCGGTCGTGCTCGGCGGGACGCTGACGGAGCTCGCAATCAGGCAGGGCCGCGTCGACGGGCTCGTCGGATGGCTGCGCGAGCTCGGCCTGCGCCACGTCGAGGTCTCCGACGGGACGATCCCGCTCGCGCCGGAGCGCAAGCGCGCGCTGATCGAACGGCTTTCGGCCGAGTTCGTCGTGTTCGCAGAGGTCGGCAGCAAGGACGCGGACTTCATCATGGCGCCGTACGTCTGGGTCGAGCAGATCGAACGCGACCTCGACGCCGGCGCGTGGAAGGTGATCACGGAGGCGCGCGAGTCGGGCAACGCCGGCATCTACCGCGCCGACGGCGAGCCGCGCACGGGGCTGATCGACGAGATCGCGCACGCGATCGACCCCGATCGGCTGATCTTCGAGGCGCCGCTGCGCCCGCAGCAGGTGTGGCTGCTGACGCGCTTCGGCGGCGAATGCAACCTCGGCAACATCGCTCCGGACGACGTCCTCTCGCTGGAGACACTGCGGCTCGGCCTGCGCTCGGACACGGTCGAGCGCTTCGCGCTCGACGACGTCGCGACGGCCGAGGGCGATTGACCAGCGCGGCCGGCGTCGCCGATCGCCACGCCGCCGACGGCGCCGGGGAGCGGCTCGCGCGTGCGATCTTCGCGCTGCTCGTGCTCGCGTGCTTCGTCGCGTTCTTCCTGACGCAGCACCTCAAGCACACGCCGACGGTCGTCCAGACATTCAGGCTGACGCCGGACTTCTCGCCGACGCCGGCAGGCAACGTCAAAGAAGAGAAGATCTCGTTCAAGCTCGCGCGCGCCGACGAGGTGACGGTGCAGATCGTCGAACCCTCCGGCGCGCTGGTCGCGACGCTGCTGCGCGACTACCCGGTCGCGCGCTACAAAGCGCTCTCGCTGCGCTGGACCGGGCGCCGCGGGACGGCGCGCTCGTACGCGCTCGTGCCGGGACCGAACGGGCGCCCGGCGCTCTCGCCACGCCTCCACGGCGCGCCGGCCGCGCCCGGCGTCTATCGCGTCAGCGTGAGCCTGCGCGCGCAGCGCCGGACGGTGTTCTCGCCGCGCGACTTCAGGCTGGTGCGCGAATGAGCGCTCGACGCCGCGGCGGCGGAGCGCGGCGGTGAGCGAGCCGCTCCTCGCGACGTCGCTGAGCCCGGCCGTGGTCGTCGCCGCGGCGCTCGGCGCGGCGCTCGTGATCGCGGCGCTCGTCGTGCTGATGCGCCGGCACGGGCAGGCGTTCCCGCTGCTGGCGATCCTCGCGCTGCCGTTTCGCCTGCCGATCTCGGCGTCGGGGCGGACGGTCAACCTGCTGATCCCGCTGTACCTCGTCGTCGGCGCTGGCGTGCTCGCGCACCTGCTGCCGCGGCTGCGCGCGCGCGAGCAGCGCGGTCTCGGGACGCTCGAGTGGTTGCTGCTCGCGTCGATCGTGCTGTATGCGGTGCAGGGCGCATACTCGAGCGATAAGGCGAAGGCGGCCGAGAACCTGGCGTTCTTCTACGTGCCGTTCGCGCTGCTGTTCGTGCTGCTGCGCGACGTGCGCTGGACGCGCGAGCTCGCGCTGCGTTGCCTCGCCGTCGCCGTCGCGCTGGCGGTCGTGTTCGCGGGGATCGGCTTCGTCGAGTACGCGCGCAAGGAACTGTTCCTCAACCCGAAGGTCGTCGCGGCGAACGAGTACGACAACTACTTCCGCGTCAACTCGCTGTTCTTCGACCCGAACATCTACGGTCGCTTTCTCGCGCTCGTGATGATCGCCGTCACCGCGATCGTGCTGTGGCGCCGGCGCGAGCGCGACGTGCTGATCGCCGGGGCCGTGCTGCTGTGGCTGCTCGCCGGGCTCGTGACGAGCTTCTCGCAGTCGAGCATCGCGGCGCTGCTGCTCGGGCTGGCCGTGCTCGCGGCCTACCGCTGGTCGGCGCGCGCGGCGTTGTCCGTCGCCGCCGTGCTGGCCGGGCTCGCGCTCGCCGTCGTGCTGCTCGCGCCGGCGAGCCTGCACTTCGGGCTGAAGGGCAGCGGCGGCTCGGCGAACAACGCGACGACCGGTCGCGCGAAGCTGGTCGAAGGCGGCCTCGAACTGTTCGCCGACCGGCCGCTGCAGGGCTACGGGTCGGGCTCCTTCCAGAAGGAGTACGAAATCCATGCGAGGGCGAGCGTGCAGAACGCGACGTCGGCGTCGCACACGATCCCGATCACGGTCGGCGCCGAGCAGGGGATCGTCGGTCTTGCGCTGTACGTCGCGCTGCTCGTCGTCGCGTTCATCACGCTGTTCCGCGGCGCCGGGCGCTCGCCACCGCAGGTCGTGATCGCGGCGTGCTTCGCGGCGCTCGTGCTGCACACGTTCGCCTACGCCGACTTCCTCGAGGACCCGATCACGTGGACGCTGCTCGGGATCGGCGTCGCGCTCGCGCGCGGCGGCCTGGCAGGCGAGCGCGGGACGCGCTCGCTCGCTGCGCGCGGGCCCGCGGTCGCGGCGGCCGCGCCGGAGTAGGCGCGCGCGGCGAGTAGGTTCTCAGCCGTGCGCGGCTACCTGAAGCGCCTCGTCACGACCGGCGCGGCGTACCAGTTCGGCGACATCGTCGCGAAGGGCATCGCGCTCGTCACGATCCCGCTGTACACGCGCCACGTCTCGCCGGCCGGCTACGGCGCGGCGAACTCGCTGCTGACGGCGGTGATCCTCGCGAGCATCTTCCTGCGCGTCGGTGTCGGCGAGGCGTTCATCCGTTTTTATTTCGATGACGATGATTCCTCGCGCCGTGAGCGGATCGCGCGCACGGCGACGGCGACGGTCGCCTGGACGACGACGCTCGCCGCGCTCTTGGCGTTCGTCTTCGCCGGGCCGCTGTCGCGACTGATCCTCGGCTTCCGCGATCCGTTGCTGCTCGACTGCGCGATCGTCGGGCTGTGGGCGTTCACGAACCTCGAGATGGCCTACGCGCAGCTGCGCGTCGACGAACGCGCGCGCGCGTACATCTTCGCGTCGGGCGCGAACGTCGGCCTGACGGTGATCTTCACGGTCGCGCTCGTCGTCGTCGCCGGCGAGGGCGCGCGCGGCCTGCTGCTCGGCAACTTCGGCGCCTCGGCGCTCGTCGTGCTCGGGCTGTGGTGGGCGCTGCGCCGGCGCTTCAGCCTGCGCGTGCGCTTCGACGACCTGCGCGCGATGCTGCGGTTCGGGCTGCCGACCGTGCCGGCCGACGCGAGCGTCTATGCGCTGCAGGTCGCCGATCGCTTCTACCTCTACCGCGGCTACTCGCACGCGGCCGCCGGCGACTACTCGGTCGCGCTCCAGTTCGCGACGGTCGTGTTCGTGATCGTGCGCGGCTTCCAGTACGCGTGGCCGCCGCTTGCGTACTCGATCGCGAGCGACGTCGAGGCCTCGCGGCTGTACGCGCTCGTGACGACGTACTTCGTCGTCGCGACGGGCATCGTCGTCGCGGCGGTCGCGCTGCTCGGGCGCTGGATCGTGCGGCTGCTCGCCGCACCGCAGTACTTCGGCGCGCATTCGGCGCTGCCGTGGCTCGCGCTCGCGTGGACGCTGTACGGGCTCTACCAGGTGATGATCGTGATCACCGGCCGCGCACGGGCGACGGCTCGCAATCTGCCGGCCGCGGCCGCCGGCCTGCTCGTCAACGTCGTGCTGCTGCTCGTGCTCGTGCCGCGCGGCGGCGCCGGCCTCGGGATCGCCGGAGCCGGGATCGCGCTCTGCGGTGCGTACGTCGCGATGCTGCTCGTCATGCACCTGCTGACGCGCCGCCTGTTCGCCGTCGCGTTCCAGTGGCGGCGCCTCGCGCAGGCGAGCGCGATCCTCGCGGGCGTCGCCGTCTCGGGCGAGCTGCTGCTCCCGAGCAGCGGCTTCAGCGGCCTCGCGCTGCGCGCTCTGTGGCTGATGCTCGCGCCGGCGCTGCTGCTGGCGACACGCTTCTTCGACGCCGACGAGCGCAGCCAGGCGCGCGTGCTGATCGCCGACGGGCGCCGCCGTGTCGCGGCGTTCCGCGCCGGACACGGCGATCTCGAGGCATACGCCGAGGACCCCCTCCGCGACCTCTGACCGGCGGACCGGGGACCGCGGGTCCAGTTGACGCGTGCTCGGGTCAAGTGTTCGCGCGATTCGGCCGATTACTCACAGCGAGATGCCCGAGACGGTCGTCACGCAACGTCGGTCCGCGGTCGCGCCCGCGCCGAGCGCCGGCGCGCGCGAGCGCCGGCGCCGCGCCGAGGCGCTGCGCGACCACCGCCTCGACGAGCGCGCGCGCCAGATGGCGGCGGCCGGCGAGGTCGCCTACCTGCGCGCGCAGCTAAAGCTCGCCGCGCGCCTGACGGCGCGCCTCGCGAGCACGAACGACGTCCAGGAGATCGTGCAGCTCGTCGTCGATGAGCTGCACGAGACGTTCGCCTTCTACCTCGTCGCGATTCAGCGCCTCGATCCTGACGAGACGCTCCGGTTGATCGCCGGCAGCGGCGCGCTCGCCGAGGTGATGACCGAGTTCCTGCTCGTCGAGCAGTCGCTGCACGACGGCGTCAACGGCCGCGTCGCGCGCTCGGGGCACAGCGAGCTGATCGACGACACGCGCGAGGACGACGACTACATCCATCGCGACCCGAAGACCGACCCGCGCGCCGAGCTGAGCGTGCCGGTGTTCGTCGACGGGATCGTCTGGGGCGTGCTCAACATCGAGGCGCCCGAGCCCGGCGCCCTGAGCGAGGCCGACGCGCTGCTCGTCGAGGCCGTCGCGGCCAACCTCGGCTCGTCGATCCATCGCGCGATGCTCGTCGCCGACCTCGAGCAGACGTTCACGACGACGCTGACGGCGTTGATGAGCACGGTCGAGGCGAAGGACGACTACACGGCCTCGCACGAGCAGGAGGTCGCCGAGCTGAGCCGCCACGTCGCGATCCGTCTCGGGATGGACTCCTCGCGTGCGCGCGACGTGCGCCACGCGGCGCTGCTGCACGACGTCGGCAAGGTCGCGATCCCGAGCGAGATCCTGCTCAAGCCGGCGCCACTGACCGACGAGGAGTGGGTCACGATGCGCAGCCACGCCGAGATTGGCGGCGAGCTCGTCGCGCGGATCCCGTCGTTCACGCACCTCGCGGCGGCGGTCCGCGCGAGCCACGAGCGCTGGGACGGCGGCGGCTACCCCGACGGCCTCGCCGGCGCGCGGATTCCGCTCGCGGCGCGAATCATCGCCGCCTGCGACACGTACGAGGCGATCGTCACCGACCGTCCCTATCGCCGCGCGCGCGGGCCCGAGGACGCGGCGCGCGAGCTGCTGCGCGTCGCCGGCTCGCAGCTCGACGCGCGCGTCGTCGACGCGCTGCTCGACGAGCTCGAGATTCAGCCTTCGCGGTTGTAGCGCGCCGCCGCCTCGCGCAGCCCCTCGCCGCGCTGCGGACGGAGCGTCGCCGTGGCGTGGCGCCAGTAGCGCTGCGGAGAATGCCCCGGCAGCGCCGTGGCCGCGATCGCGCGCAGCGCGTACGCCCAGGCAGTCAACCAGCGCACCGTGCGGGCCGCCGCCGGCGAGTGGTGCTTGCGCATGTACACGTCGCGGTTGCGCGCCAGTTCGACGATCCGCCGTCCCGACGCGGCGACGTCGCTCGAGAGCTGCTCGTGGTGGATGGCGACGGCGCCCGGCACGTACAGGCTCAGCCAGCCCGCGTCGCGCAGTCGCCGCGCGAAATCGACCTCATCGGAGTAGACGAAGAACGCCGGGTCGAGGTAATCGACCTCGGCCGCCGCCGCGCGCCGCACGAGCAGCGCCGCCGACTGGCACCAGTCGACGACGCGCGTGTGCGCGCCGGCGCTCTGGACGGTCAGCGCGCGATGCAGCAGCAGCGCTCCGGCGAGCGCCGTCAACGGCGTCGGAAAGCGCCACGCAGAAGGCTGCTCGCGTCCGTCCGGGCGCAGCAGCCGCGCGCCGGCGCACGCGGCGTCCGCTCGCTCCTGCAGCGCGCGCCAAAGCGCGAGCGTCGCGCCCGCGCGCAGCTCCGAGTCCTCGTTCAGCAGCAGCGCGAAGCGCCCGCGCGCCTCGCGCAGCAGCTGCGAGTCGTTCAATCCCTTGCCGCGGCGCTCGTCCAGCACGATCGTGCGGTCGACCGTCGCGTGCCCGCGTGCCGCCTGCGCCGAGCCGTCGCGCGAGCCGTTGTCGAGCACGAGCACCTCGCTCGCGAACGGCAGCGCCAGGCGCTCGCGCGCGACCGCGTCGAGCCCGCGCAGCAAGAGCTCGCGCTGCGAGGTGTTGACGACGCAGTAGGAAAGCTCGACGTCCGCCACGCGGCGGACTCTAGTCAGTGCCGCTCGACCCGTCGGCGATCCGCCTATCGTCTGCGCCGATGCGCGTCCACGTCGTCGACCCGTCGGCCTACACGCCACCGTACGACCACGCGCTGTGCGCCGCGCTCGGCGCGAGGGGCGCCGACGTCGAGCTCGTCACGAGCCGCTTCGCCTACGGCGACGTCCCGGCAGCCTCGGGCTACCGGCGCGCCGAGCTGTTCTACCGCGCCGCCGGTCGCGTGCGCGGTGAGGGCGCCGCGGCCCAGCGCGCGCGCCGCGCGCTGAAGCTCGCCGAGCACGTTCCCAACATGCTGCGCTACCGCCGGATCGCCGAGGCCGCCGACGTCGTGCACTTCCAGTGGCTCTCCGTCCAGCAGCTCGACGCACGGCTGCTGCCGCGCGGACGGCCGCTCGTGCTGACCGCGCACGACGTCCTCCCACGCGAGGCCGGCGCCCTCCGACGGCGTGCGCAGCGCGCGCTGTACGACCGCTTCGACGCGATCGTCGCGCACTCGCAGCACAGCTCGAGCAGGCTCACCGACGAGCTCGGTATCGCAGCCGACCGCGTGCACGTGATCCCGCACGGCGCGTTCGCCCACCTCGCCGAGCAACCGGTCAGCGCGCCGGCGTTCCAGACCGACAAGCGCGTCGTGCTGTTCTTCGGCCTGCTGCGCCCCTACAAGGGGCTCGACGTCCTGCTCGACGCGTGGCGCGGCATCGAGGGCGCCGAGCTGTGGATCGTCGGGATGCCACGGATCGACGTCGCCGCGCTGCGAGCGCGCGCTCCGGCCAACGTCCGCTTCGTCGCGCGCTTCGTCGGCGACGACGAGCTGCCGGCTTACTTCCGCCGCGCCGACCTCGTCGTGCTCCCCTATCGCGAGATCGAGCAGTCCGGCGTCCTCTTCACCGCGCTCGCCTTCGGCAAGCCGCTGCTCGTATCCGACGTCGGCGGCTTCTCCGAGATCGCCGAGCGCGGCGCGGCGCACGCCGTCGCTCCCGGCGACCCGGCCGCGCTTCACGACGCGCTCGCCGGGCTGCTCGCCAATCCAGCCGCGCTCGCCGCTCTCGGCGAGCGCGCGCTCGCCGCCGCACACGGCGAGTATGGCTGGGACGCGATCGCCGCGCGCACGCTCGCGCTCTACGAACGGCTGCTCGGCGTCTGAGCGGCGCTCAGTCCTTCCAGAACTCGTTGTCCAGTTCGCCGTCTTTGTCGTGATGCGGCCCGAACGCGACCCACTCGAGCCCATCGGAGCCGGCCTCGAATGCGCGCTTGACGCTCGGCTCGACGCGGATCGCGTCGAGTCGCGCGATCTCGACGATCTCATCGTCCAGGCGCACGCGCCCGCTGCCCGACAGCACGACGTAGACCTCCTCGGCCTTCTCGTGCGTGTGCCCGAACGGCTGGCGCTTACCGGGCTTGAGCACCTGGTAGGAGATCCCGGTCGCCTCGGCGTCCAGCTCCTCGCGCGCAAAGTGCGCCTCGCCCATCTCGCTCAGGCCGAAGCTGGGCGCGCTGTCGGCCGTCTCTGTCAGGTTCTTGATCGTATAGCTCATCGCGCGAGCCTACCGCGCAGCGCCTCGCCCTGGCGGTCCGCGAGAATCCCCGCGTGCTCGTCGTGCAGATCGTCTTCTGGCTGTGCGCCGCGCTGATCGTCTGGACGCAGCTCGGCTACGCGCTGGCGCTCGCCGCGCTCGCGCGGCTGCGCGCGCCCGCGCTGCTCGCGCCACGCGAACGCAACGGGCGGAGCCCGGACACGGGCGGAGCCGATCAAAGCCGACAGCCGCCTGCGGACTCGCTCCCGCGCGTCTCGCTGATCGTCGCCGCACACGACGAGCAGGACGTGATCGCCGCGAAGGTCGCCAACGCGCTCGCGCTCGACTACCCGCGCGAGCGCCTGCAGCTGATCGTCGCCTGCGACGGCTGCACCGACGCGACCGCCGAGCGCGCGCGCGCCGCCGGCGCGGACCTCGTGCTCGAGCGCCCGCGCGCCGGCAAGATCCGCGCGCAGGACGGCGCCGTCGAGCGCGCCGACGGCGAGATCGTCGCCTTCTCCGACGCCAACTCGAGCTGGCAGCCTGACGCGCTTCGCGAGCTGCTCGGCGCCTTCGCCGACCCGCGCGTCGGCTACGCCTGCGGCCAGGTCCGCTTCGTCCAGGGCGCCGTCGGCGCGCAGGCGTCCAATCAGGAGGGCGTCTACTGGCGCTACGAGCTCGCCGTCCGCGCGCTCGAGTCGCGGCTCTCCTCGATCACCGCCGGCAACGGCGCGATCTACGCGACCCGCCGCGACGCCTACATCGTCGTCGACCCGATCATGGGCCACGACCTCTCGCTGCCCTTCAACATGGTCAAGCGCGGACTGCGCGCCGTCTACGTGCCGAGCGCGCGTGCCAGCGAGAAGATGGTCCCCTCGCTGCTCGGCGAGTTCGCGCGCAAGCGGCGGATGATGAGCCACACCTGGCCGATCGTCCTGCGCGGCGGCATGCTCTCGCCGCGCGGCTACCCGCCGCTGTACGCGCTGATGATCTTCTCCCACCGCCTGATCCGCTACGCGACGCCCGGCCTGCACGTGCTCGCGCTCGCGGCGAACGTCGCGCTCGTCGCAGCCGGCGCGAGCCCGCTCTACCTCGTCACGCTCGCGCTGCAGCTCGCGCTGCTGCTCGCCGCGCTGCTCGCCGGCGCCCTGCGCGCACGGCCGTTCCTGATCGCGCGCTACTACGTCCTCACGACCGCCTCACCCGCCGCCGGGCTCTACGACTGGCTGCGCCATGGAACGAGCGCGTCGTGGGACGCCGCCGAGGGCACACGATGACGGCTCGCGCCCGTGACGCGCGATGATCCGGCGCGTGATCGACATCGTCGTCTCCGCGATTGCGCTCGCGCTCAGCTCGCCGCTGCTGCTCGCCGCCGTGATCGCGATCAAGCTCGACTCGCGCGGCCCCGCCTTCTACCGCCAACGTCGCTCCGGCCTGCACGGCGAGCAGTTCGACATGCTCAAGCTGCGCACGATGGTCGACGGCGCCGAGCACGTCGGCGCCGGGCTCGCCGTCAACGCCGGCGACACGCGGATCACGCGCGTCGGCGCCTTCCTCCGTCGCGTCTCGCTCGACGAGCTGCCCAACCTCGTCAACGTGCTGCGCGGCGAGATGTCGCTGATCGGCCCGCGCCCGACGCTGCCGGCGCAGGTCGCGCAGTACACCGCGCGCCAGCACGGCCGCCTCGCGGTCAAGCCCGGCATCACCGGCTGGGCGCAGGTCAACGGCCGCGCAGCGCTGCCGTGGTCGCAGCGGATCGAGCTCGACCTCTACTACGTCGAGCACCGCTCGCTGCTGCTCGACCTCAGAATCCTCGCGCGCACGCCTGCGCTCGTGCTCGGCGGCGGCGGCATCTACAAGGGCGCGGCGGGCGGCTGGGAGGGGGAGCCGTGAGCCCGCCCGCAGTCCTCTTGACCGGCGTCGGCAAGCGCTACGACATCGTCTCCTGCTTCGCCTGCCTGACCCGCACCGTCGCCGTCGACCCCTCGCCGCTCGCGCCCGCGCAGTACGCCGCGCACGTCCGCACATCCGTCCCGCTCGTCGATGACCCGCGTTACCTGAGGGCGCTGCGCGAGCTCTGCGAACAGCACGAAGTCGGCGCCGTGCTGCCGTTGACCGACCTCGACATCGAGCTGCTCGCGCGCGCCCGCGAGGAACGCCGCCTGCCCGCGTTCGTCCCCTCGGGCGACATCGCGCGCGCGACCTACGACAAGTACGAGACCCACCTGCTGCTGGCGCGCCTCGGGCTGCCCTCGCCGCCGACCGTGCTTCCAGACGCCGACCTCGACGCGCTCGACTACCCCGTCATGGTCAAGCCGCGGCGCGGCTCCGGCGCCCGCTCGATCCACCTCGCGCACGACGCCGCGCAGGCGCGCTTCTTCATCTCCTATGTCCGCGACGCGCCGCCGGTGCAGCGACCACGCGCGGCGCCTGCCGGCGAGCCCGTCATGGTCCAACGCGCGATGGGCGGCGACGAGTTCTCGATCGACTGCCTCGGCGACCTCGACGGGCGCTGCCTCAACGCGATCCCGCGCACGATGCTCGAGTCGCGCGGCGGCGAGTCGATCAAGGGCACCGCCGTCCACGACGACGAGCTGATCGAGCTCGGCGCGCGCACGATCAACGCGCTGCGCGTCACCGGCCCGGCGACGATCCAGGTGTTCCGCGACCCCGACATCGGCCTCGGCATCACCGACGTCAACACGCGCTTCGGCGGGGCCTTCCCGGCGCCCGCCTACGCCGCCCTGCCCGGTCGCACCTACCCCGAGCTGATCGTGCGCCTCGCCTCCGGCGACACCGTCGAGCCGCACGTCGGCGAGTTTCGCGACGGCAGCACGTTCACGCGCTACTACTGGCAGCTCGAGCTCGACGAGCAGATGTGCCCGACCGGGCGTGAGATCGTCCCCTGGGCCCCAGCTGCGCCGGGCGCCGGATCGGCCCACTAGAATCGGGCACTGTGTCCAGCGCGCTCGCAGACCCGCCGGTCGCGCCCGCCGAGCAGCAGCCGCCTGCCGGCCCCGGCGCCGGTGCGCCGCCGCCCGGCGCCGCCGAGGCGCCCGCGCGTGCCTGCGCCAACTGCCACGCCGCGCTCGCCGACGGGCAGGACTGGTGCCTGCAGTGCGGCGCCGGCGCTCCCGACAGCCTCAGCTCGCGCACGCCGACGTGGCGCTCAGGCGCCGTCGTGCTGAGCACGCTCGCCCTGCTCGTCGCCGGCGCCGCCGGCGCCGCGTACGCCGCGCTCAGCAAACACGCCGCCAAGGCGCCGCCGGCGACGACGACCGTCGCGCGGGTGCTCACGCCCGCGACGCCCGCTCCCGCGACGCCGGCAACGCCCGCGCCGGCGACCCCGAAACTCGGCGCGCCGACGACGATCAAACCGGCGCTGCCGCTGCCGAAAGCGGCGAAAATACCGCTGACGCCGAGCGTCACGCCGACCCCGAAAGCGGCGACGCCGCCGACGCCGTCCGGCGCCGGATCGGGCGGTACGACGACGCCGAGCACGAGCCCGCCGAAAAGCTCGAACGAAGGCTCGGCGGTCGCGGGCGAAGCTCACCCCGAAGCGCTCATGCTCGACACGAACGCCGCCGCGACGTACAACCCCTACAACTACTCAGCCGCCAACTTCGGCGACCCGAGCCTCGCGATCGACGGCGACCCGAGCACCGGCTGGACCGCGCTCGTCGAACCGTCCGTCGCGCCGAAGCTCGCCGAGGGGCTCGTGATCGACCTCAACACCGCCCGCAAGCTCTCCGCCGTCGCGCTGACGACGAGCACGCCGGGCATGACCGTGCAGGTCTACGGCGCGAGCGCCGCGACGCTGCCGAGCTCGATCACCGACCCCGCCTGGGTCGCGCTGACGCCGTCGTTCGTCGAGCACAAGCGCCACGTCCGGATCAAGCTCGGCGCGGCCGGCGGTGCGTACGCGCTCGCCGCGACGCGCGCCCATCGCTTCATCACGCTCTGGATCAGCAGCGCGCCGGCGGCCGCCGTCGGCACCCCGCAGGCGCCCGGGCACGTCGTCGTCGACGAGCTCGAACTGTTCCCGCGCAAGTAGCCAGACGGCTGCAGGGCGGCTAGCGCGATGCGGCGCGGGCGCGTTTTGCCGGTTGTCTGCCGGTGGCTTTCGCAGGCCGTTTCGCCGGCGCTTTGGCCGGGCGGCGTTTCGCCGCGCGCGCTCGCGCGGGCGGCGCCCAGACCTCGTCGAGGAAGCTCGCGATCTCGTCCGTCAGCCGCTCGGGATGCAGCCGCAGCTCGACGAACGAATCGGCCTCGAGGAGCCGGCCGTTCGGCAGCTCTTCGGCGAGCATGCCGGCGTCGGAGAACGGGTGCACAGGATCGCGCCGGTGGCCGAGGATCAGCGCCGGCGTCTCGAACTGGCGGCGGTCGTTGCGGTGCGGCGCGATCCGGCCGAAGAACAGGCCCTGCAGGACCGCCGCGCTCGGCCCCGGTTCCTGGCGGAGGAGGTCAAGCATCACGTTCCCGTAGTGCGGCAGCAGCCGTCGCGGCACCGCTCGCGCTCCGCGCCCGACGAGCTTCATCGCCTGCTCACCGAACGTCAGCGCCGCCAGCAGCGGCGTGAACGCGAGCGCGCTCCACAGCAGCGCGTTGTCGAGCACCGGCATCTCGATCACCAGCCCGCGCAGGCGCTGAGGCGCGGTCAGCGCGACGTTCAGCGCCGTGTTCGCGCCGAGCGACGTGCCCATCACGACGGCTTCGTCGATCTCGAGATGGTCCATCAGCGCGACCACCTGGTCGCCGAAGAAGCGCATCGAGTAGCGCCACATGTCGCGCGGGCGATCCGATTCGCCGTGGCCGAGCAGGTCGACCGTGATCACGCGGTTGCCGCGCGCCGCGAGCGATTCCGCCAGCGGGCGGTGCATCAGCTGCGAGAGCAGCAGCCCGTGCACGAGGATCAGTGGCCGCTCGCTCGCTCGCGCGCTGCGCGCCGCGCGCCCGCGCGTCCCGCGCGCGGTCACCGCCGCCGGGCCGCCGCCGAATTCGGTGTAGGCGATCCGCTGGCCCTCGAACTCGAAAGTGCCCACGCGCGAACCCTAGCCAGCCGCGGCGTCCATCGCAAACTGGCCGTCCGACCAGCGTCGCCTGCGCCGGCGCGCTAGCGTTCGAGTCGAGCTCCGCCCGGGCGCCGCGCCCGGCGGCCACATACCAGACGACGCCGCGCCGAGCGCACGGCGAGAGCAGGAGGAGACCATGGCCAAGCAGCCGCGCATCCTCGCCGGCCAGACCGTCGCGATCACCGGCGGCGCCCGCGGCATCGGGCGCGCCACGGCGAAGGCCCTGCTGGCGCAGGGAATGCGCGTGGCGGTCGGCGACCTCGATCTGGAGCTCGCGCGGCAGAGCGCCGCCGAGCTCGGGCCGAGCGCGGTCGCGTTGGCGCTCGACGTCACCGATCGCGACTCCTTCGCGGCGTTCCTCGACGACGCCGAACGCGAGCTCGGACCGATCGACGTGCTCGTCAACAACGCCGGCATCATGCCGATCGGCCCCTTCCTCGACGAGGACGACGCGACCGCGCGGCGGATCATCGACATCAACGTTCACGGCGTGATTCTCGGGATGAAGCTCGTGCTGCGCCGGATGCTCGCGCGGGACACCGGGCACGTCGTGAACATCGCCTCGCAGGCGGGCAAGTACGGCTTCCCCGGTGGCGCGACGTACTGCGCGAGCAAGGCCGCCGTGATCAACCTCAGCCGCGCCGTGCGCAAGGAACTGCGGGGGTCCGGCGTCGAGCTGTCGGTGATCAGCCCCGTCGCCGTCAACACCGAGCTCGGGCTCGGCCTCGTCGAACCGCGCCAGCGCCAGTTCCGCAAGGTCGAGCCGCAGGACGTCGCCGACGCGATCGTGCAGACGTTGCACGTTCCGCGCTTCGACGTCAACGTCCCGAGCGCGCTTGCGATCAGCGAGCGCGTCTCGGCGCTGCTCCCGCTCAGCGTCCAGGAGGGCCTCTCACGCCTGACGAAGGCCGACGCCGTGCTCGGCCAGGCCGACTCGACCGCGCGCGTCTCCTACGAGCTGCGAGCCGCCCGCTCCGAGCCCGGCCTCGAGGGCGCCCGCGAGCAGCCGCAGATCCCGGGCTCAGCCGGAGCCAGGTCGCCGCAGCCGCCGAGCGGCGGCACGAGCGGCGAGGCTGTGCGCTAAGCGAGCAGCCATTCGGCGATCAGCTCGCCGATCAGCGCGCCCTGGTCCTCCTGCAGGAAGTGGCTCGCGTTCTCGATCGGCCGCGGCGGCGGGCCGGCGATCGCCTGCGCGAAGCGCTCGCCGACGCTGAACGGCAGCACCGGGTCCGAGTCGGCCCAGAGGATCAGCGTCGGGCGGCGATCCGCGGCGAGCGCGTCCTGCACCCGCTGTCCGGCCGCCGCGCCGGGAGCGTCGGGCGAGCGCGGGATCAACAGCGGGAACGCGCGTGCGCCGGCCTTCGACGGCGCGTCCGGGTACGGCGCGTCGTATGCCGCGATCACCTGCTCGCCGGGGTCGTTCTTGCAGGCGCCGCGCACGAGGAAGCCGACCGGCAGATCCTCGGTGCGCGCGACGAAGTCGCGAAACGCGGTCCACGCGTCGGTCATCCGCTGATGGCCCGTGAACAGGCCGGTGTCGAGGATCACCAGACGGTCGATCCGCTCGGCGTGCTCGACCGCCAGTCGCAGCCCGATCGGCCCGCCCCAGTCGTGCACGACGGTCGTCGTGCCGCGCAGGTCGAGGTCCTCGAGCAGCGTCGCCGTGAGCTCGGTGTGACGGTCGTAGGAGTACCAGCCGATGTCCGTCGGCTTGTCCGAGCGTCCGAAGCCGGCGAGGTCGGGTGCGATGCAGCGGTAGCCGGCGTCGCGAACCGGTCCGATCACCTTGCGCCACAGAAACGACCACGTCGGCTCGCCGTGGACGAACACGACCGGCGCGCCGTCGCCCTCGTCGACGTGCGCGAGGCGCAGGCCGTCGACCTCGCGGTAACGCGCCGCGAAGGGAAAGTCAGGCAGCCCCTCGAGCGCGTCCTCGGCCGTGCGAACCGCCTCGCTCATCCCGCCGCGCAGCATATCCGGCGGTCCATCGGCTAGGCTCGCGCCGGTGCACACGCTCGCCGTCCAGCTCGCCCCCGTGCTTGCCGCCGAGAAGAGCAAAACGGCGTTCTACATCGCCGGCGGGCTGCTCGTCCTGTGGGCGCTGACGCTGTCGCTCGGGCTCGGTCTGCGCAAACCTGACTTCCCCGGAAACCTCGCCGGTCAGCGTGCCGTCGGTGCGATCAGCGCCGTGCTCGTGCTGGCCGCCGTGTCGACCGCCGTGATCACCTCCGGCGGCGGTACTCAGAGCGCGGGCGCCCAGGCCGTGTCGGCGCAGCCGACGTCGAGCACCGCCGCGACGCCCGCGCCCGAAGCGACGACGACGGCTCCCGCGACGCCCGCGACATCGACCGCCGTGAAAGCGCCGAAGGCGACGACCGGCACGCCCGCTCCGCCGTCCTCACCGGCCGCGACCGCGACGAGCGCACTGAAGCTCGAAGCCGACCCGGCCGGCCGGCTCAGCTTCGACGTCAAGCAGCTCAGCGCGAAGGCGGGCACCGTGACGATCCAGATGACGAACGGCTCGCCGATCGAACACAACGTGACGGTCGCCGAAGGGGCGAAAGTGCTCGGCTCGACGCCGACGTTCAGCGGCGGGACGAAGGCGCTCACGCTGAAGCTCAAGCCCGGCACGTACACGTTCTTCTGCTCCGTCCCGGGCCACCGTCAGGCCGGCATGGAAGGGACGTTGACCGTCTCGTGAAGCTGTACGTCTGCTGGGGCACGTTTCCGGCGCCGCGCCCCGGCGGACACCCCTGCGCGAACGCCTATCACGCGCTGAAGGCCGCCGGCCACGACCCCGAGGTGATCAAGTCCTACGGCTTCGCGCCGCTGCCCTCGGTCTTCAACGACACCGCCGGACGCAAGCGCGCACAGGCGCTGACCGGCAAACGCTGGGTGCCCGTGCTCGAGCTCGACGACGGAGCCGCCGTGTTCGACTCGCACGAGATCGTCGCGTGGGCCGCCGCCAATCCGGCGTAGGCGCCGACTCCAAGCGCGGCTCAGATCAGTCGGGCGCCGCCGACAGGCGCCGCGCGAACAGCACCGCCGCGACCGACGTCGCCAGGTTGAGGCTCGAGACGCCGGCGCGCATCGGGATCCTGACGCGTGCGTCGGCGCGCCGCAGCAGCTCGTCGCTGAGTCCCTGACGCTCGCTGCCGAACGCGAGCACGGCGCGCGCCGGCAGCGCGTGCGGGACGAGCGGCTCGCCGTCGGGATCGAGCGCGAGCAGCGCCCGCCCGTGCGTCGTCGCGGGACCGAGCGCACCGAGCTCGGGCAGGCGCGCGACGGCCACGGCGAAGTGCAGGCCGGCGGCGCCGCGCAGCGCGTCCGGCGCCCACGGGTCGTGGCTGCCGGTGCTCAGCACGCCGGCCGCGTCGGCCGCCGCCGCGACGCGCACGCACGCACCCAGGTTGCCGAGGTCGCGCGGATCCTCGAGCAGCACGATCGGCTGCTCGCGCGCGTCGGCGAGCACGGCCTCCAGCGCGACGGCGGGCCGCCTCGCGAGCGCGACCACGCCCGTGCTCGGCGGCAGCGGCGCGAGCGCCTCGAACACCTCGCCCTCGACCGCGCGCGCGAGCTCGTGGATGCGCTGGGCGACGTCGGGCGCGAGCCGCGCCGCGAGCTGCTCGAGCGCCTCGACGTCGCGGCAGACGACCTCGAGCAGGTCCGCGCCGAAGCGCAGTGCGTGCTTGAGCGGGTGAAAGCCTTCGAGCACGGCGAGCTCCGGGTCGCGCCGCGCGCGGGCGAAGCGCGCGATCAGCGAGCCTTCTTGCACGCGAGCGATAATGTCATCTCAGGGTGAAGCTCGAGGGGATCCACCACGTCACGGCGATCACCGCCGACGCCGTCGGCAACGTCGAGTTCTACACCGGTCTGCTCGGCCTGCGGATGGTCAAGAAGAGCGTCAACCAGGACGACCCGACCGTCTACCACCTGTTCTACGGCGACGACGAGGGCTCGCCGGGGATGGACCTGACGTTCTTCGAGTACCCCGGCGCCGCGCGCGGGCGCCCCGGCGCCGGGATGGTCCACCGGATCGTCTGGCGCGTCGGATCCGCCGCGTCGCTGGAGTTCTGGGCCGGCCGCCTGGAAGAGCACGGCGTCGCGATCGGGCGCGGCGAGGACGACGGGCTGCGCTTCGAGGACCCCGAGGGGCTCGCGCACGAGCTCGTGCTCGCCGGCGTCGCCGACGAGCCGTTGCGCTCGAGCGCGCCGGGGATTCCCGCCGAGCACGCGCTGCAGGGCTTCGACGGCGTCCGCGCTTACACGAGCGACGCCGCGCTCAGCGCCGACCTGCTGCTCGACACGCTCGGCTTCACGACCGCCGACGGCCAGAGCTGGGAGGTGCGCGGCGAGCGGCGCGGCAGCTTCTACGCCTATGACCCGGCTCCGCCCGAGGCGCTCGCAAGCCAAGGCGCCGGCACGGTGCATCACGTCGCGTTCGCGTCGCTGCCCGAGGATGAGGAGGCCTGGCGCGCGCGCGTCGCCGGCGCCGGCGCCCATCCGACGCACGTGATCGACCGCTTCTACTTCCGCTCGGTCTACTTCCGCGAGCCCAGCGGCGTGCTCTTCGAGATCGCGACGATCGGCCCCGGCTTCGCCGTCGACGAGGACCCGCGGACGCTCGGCGAGCGGCTTTCGCTGCCGCCGCGCTTCGAGCCGCTGCGCGAGCGCCTCGAGGGGATCCTCACGCCGCTGCCGTACCCGCGTCCGCCGGTCCCCTAGCTCCGAGCGGGCGGCTCGCGCGGGCTCGTTCGTCCCCGGCGACGCTAGCCGGGCAGCGCGCGAGAAGCTGAGGAATCCCCGTCCGGCCGCTGCTGTGCGGGTCCGGGAGCGACGATCAGCCGCGCGCTGCGGCCGTGCGCGAGGAAGCTGAACGCCCAGCGCGTGAGCACGACGAGGCGGTTCTGGAAGCCGATCAGGTAGAACAGGTGGACGGCCAGCCACGTGACCCACGCGAGCACCCCGCTGAGGTGCACGCCCCTGAGGTCGGCGACCGCGTGCGCGCGACCGATCGTCGCGAGGTTGCCCTTGTCGCGGTAGCGGAACGCGCCGGGCTCGGAGCCGGCGATCCGCGCGAGCACCGCGCGAGCGGCGTGGCGCCCCTGCTGCATCGCGACCGGTGCGAGCCCGGGCAGCGTCTCGACGCCCTCGGGGCGGCGGACGGCGACCATGTCGCCGAGCGCGAACACCTCTGGATGGCCGGGCACCGAGAGATCCGGCTCGACGATCAGCCGCCCGGCCCGGTCGAGCTCGGCGCCCGACGCCTGCGACAGCTCGCGCGCGAGCGGCGACGGCGCGACGCCGGCCGCCCAGACGACGGTCCGCGCCGGATAGTGCGCGTGGCTGGCGTCGGGGCTCGTCGTCGTCACGCCCTGCTCGTCGATCGCCGTGACCATGTGCTCGAGCAGCGGCGTCACGCCGATCCGCTGCAGCGAACGCGCGGCGCTGGCCGAGAGCGACGGCGGGAAGCCGGTCAGCACGCGCTCGGCGCCCTCGATCAGCAGCACGCGCCCGGAGCGCGTTTCGATCTGCGGGAATTCCTTGTCGCTGTCGCGCGCGATCTCGGCGATCTGGCCGGCCATCTCGACGCCCGTCGGCCCGGCGCCGACGACGGCGAACGTCAGCCACGCCCGGCGGCGATCGGGGTCGGGCTCGAGCTCGGCCGCCTCGAATGCCGTCAGGATCCGGCTGCGGATGTCGAGCGCGCCCTCGAGCGACTTCAGCTCGGGCGCGAAGCGCTGCCACTCGTCGTGACCGAAGTACGAGTAGCGCGAGCCGCCGGCGACGAGCAGGCTGTCATACGCGAGCGACGCCGGCGCCGGCACGTGCGCGGCCGCTGGACGCAGCGAGACCTGGCGCTCCGCGAGGTCGAAGCTCGTCGCCTCGGCGAGCAGCACCTCGACGTTCGCGCGCCCGCGGAAGATCGTCCGCAGCGGGTAGCAGATCTCACTCGGCGAGAGCCCGCCCGTCGCGACCTGGTAGGCGAGCGGCTGGAACAGGTGGAAGTTGCGCCGGTCGACGAGCGTCAGGTCGAGCTCGACGCGCGAGCGCGCCAGCTTCAGCGCAGCCTGCAGGCCGGCGAAGCCGCCGCCGACGACGACGACGCGGTGACGCGCGGACGCTGGCACTCGACGCAGGCTACGGCACCCCCGCGCTAGGGCGCGAGGCGCTCGAGCAGCCAGCCGCCGTCGGTCTCGCGCCGGTAGCGCAGCCGGTCGTGCAGGCGGTCGGCGCGCTGCTGCCAGAACTCGAACGTCTCCGGAACGAGGCGGAAGCCGCCCCACTGCTCCGGCAGCGGAAGCTCGTCCGCGTCGGCGTAGCGGCGCTCGAGCTCGGCGACGCGGCGCTCGAGCTCGACCCGGCCGGCGACCACCCGGCTCTGTGGCGAGGCGAGCGCGCTGAGCTGGCTGCGGCGCGCGCGGCTGCGCACGTACGCGGCGGTCTGCTCGGGGCCGACGCGCTCGACGGGCCCGGCGATCCTCACCTGGCGCCCGAGCGGATCCCAGTGGAACAGCAGCGCCGCGCGCGGGTTGACGGCGAGCTCGCGGCCCTTCTGGCTGTCGTAGTTCGTGAACAGGAGGAACCCGCGCTCGTCGAAGCCCTTGACGAGCACCATCCGGACCGACGGCGCGCCGTCGGCCGACGCCGTCGCCAGCGCCGCGGCCTCTACTTCGCGCACGTCTGCCTCGCGTGCCTGCTCGGACCAGCGCGCAAACTGGCGCAGCGGGTCGGCGCTGACGTCCTCCTCGCGCAGCGGCTGTCCGTGGTCGCTCATCGCCGCCGCGCGCTCAGTCGCTCTCGCCCAGCAGCTCGTCGAGCGTGCGCCCGCTCAGCACCGACTCGGGGCGTTCGACGACGACGTCCGACCCCGGCCGGGCCTGCTCGTCGCGACGCTTGATCAGCAGCCACTGAGCCTTCGCGCCGGGCCGTGTGCGCTGCAGCGCGAAACCGCCGCGCAGCTTCTCGCCGTGGAGGGCGAAGACGGCGTGCCCGCGCTCGAGCGCCTCCGGCCACGCGACCCTGCCGCCCTGCTCGTAGCGGCCACGGTCCCAGACGATCACGCCGCCGCTGCCGGTGGTGCCCTCGAACCCGTTGTGGGCGACGGCGTGATCCTCGACCTGCACGGCGAGGCGCTTGACCTGAGGGTCGAGCGACGGGCCCTTCGGCACGGCCCACGAGCGCATCGCGCCGTCGACCTCGAGGCGCAGGTCGAAGTGGCGTGCCGTCGCGGCGTGCTGCTGGACGACGAAGACGCCGGCGCAGACGCCGCGGATCGCGAACTGCTCGTGACCTTCGACGCGCGCGGGCTCGACGGCGACGCTCGCGACCGACGCCGCGGACGGCCCGTTGTCGAGGAATCGGAGCAGGCGGTCGACCTCGGCGCTCGGCCCCTCGGCGTGCACCGCGAGGGCGCCGTCCTCGCGGTTGCGCACCCAGCCGAGCACGCCGAGCCGCGCCGCCTCGCGACGCGTGCTCTCACGGAATCCGACGCCTTGGACGACGCCGCTGACGACCGCCCGGACCGCTCGGCTGTCGACTCGCCGCGCCATCGCCCGCGCGCACTACGCCCCCGCCGCGCGCCGGTAGCGCGCGACCGCCAGCGGCCCGAACACGGCGACGATCGCGAGCGACCAGACGGCGGCGCCCCAGACGCTGTTGTGAGCCGGTGCGCCGAGCCACAGGTGGCGCATCGCGTCGACGATGATCGTGAATGGGTTGACTTCGGCGAACTGGCGCAGGCCGTCGGGCATCGATCCGACCGGCACGAACGCAGAGGAGATGAACGTCAGCGGGAAGACCGCGATGAAGCCGACCGAGTTGACCGATTCGGGCGAGGAGACGAGCAGCCCGAGGAACGCGAGGAACCACGAGAACGCGTAGCCGAACAGCAGCAGCAGCCCGATCCCGGCGGCTGCGTGCAGGAAGCTCGTCTGGAAGCTGAAGCCGATGATCACGCCGGTGACGAGCAGGATCGTGATCGACAGCGCGTTCGTCGCGACGTCGGACAGCGTCCGGCCGCCGAGCACCGCGGCGCGCGACATCGGCAGCGAGCGGAAGCGGTCGATCAGCCCCTTGCGCACGTCCTCGTTGAGGCCCAGCGCCGTCGCGAAGCCGCCGAAGGCGGTGTTCTGGACGATGATCCCGGGGATCAGGTAGTCGACGTAGGTGTAGCCCGGCGTCCTGATCGCGCCGCCGAACACGTAGCGAAACAGCAGCACGAACATGATCGGCTGGATCGTGAAGCCGATCAGCAGTTCGGGCGCGCGTGGCAGGCGGATCAGGTTGCGCTCGGCGATGATCAGCGTGTCGGAGACCAGGCGCCTCATGCGGCGCGCTCCTGCGGCTGCGCATCCCCCGCCACCTCGACGTCGGCTTCGGCGGCGTGGCCGGTCAGCGCGAGGAAGACGTCGTCGAGCGTCGGGCGGCGCAGCGCGAGGTCCTCGACGCCGACGCCTGCATCGCTGAGGCGGCGGACCGCCTCGACGATCGCGCCGGCGCGCTCGCGGACGCTGAGCCGGACGAGGTCGCCGTCGGCGCTCGGCGGCTCATCGGACATCGGCGCGAGCGCCGCGAGCGCTGCGTCCGGATCGGCGTCGGCCTCCAGGCGCACCTCCAGGCGCTCGCCGCCGAGTCGGTCCTTGAGCTCATCGGAGGTCCCCTCGGCGATCAGTCGGCCGTGGTCGATCACGGCGATCGTGTCGGCGAGACGGTCGGCCTCGTCGAGGTACTGCGTCGTCAACAGTACGGTCGTGCCTTCGGCGACGAGGCCCTCGATCACCGCCCACATGTTCAGCCGGCTGCGGGGGTCAAGGCCGGTCGTCGGCTCGTCGAGGAACAGCACCGGCGGTCGTGCGACGAGCGCCGCGGCGAGGTCGAGGCGTCGGCGCATCCCGCCCGAGTAGGTCTTGGTCGGCCGGCCTGCGGCCTCGACGAGGTCGAAGCGCTCGAGCAGCTCGCGGCCGCGCGCCTTCGCCGAGGAGCGGCGCGCGCCGTACAGCCTTCCGACCATCGTCAGGTTCTCGAGGCCGGTGAGGTTTTCGTCGACCGCCGCGTACTGGCCGGCCAGCCCGATCCGCTCGCGCACGGCGGCCGGATCGCGCTGGACGTCGATTCCGAGCACGCGCGCGGTCCCCGAGTCAGGCTTCAGCAGCGTCGCCAGCACGCGCACGAGCGTGGTCTTGCCGGCGCCGTTCGGGCCGAGCAGCCCGAGGACCTGACCCTCGCGCGCGACGAGGTCAACGCCCTCGAGCGCGTGCACGTTGCCGAAGCTCTTGAACAGCCCGTCCGTCTCGATCGCGTGTGGCTCGTCCACCGCCGCGAAACTATTACGTTCGCGGCGTGAGCGCACTCCTGCGTCTCGTTACGGCTATCCGCCGATCTGGAAGGCCGACGTCGCGAACGTCCCGCTCTTGACGGGTTTGACCAAGCCCTTCGGCGAGGGCGCGCCGCATTTCGTCGCTCCCGTGAAGCTCTCGTAGAGCGAGGTCGCGGAGACGCTCTGCGCCGTCGGGAAGGGGCCGCCTTCGAGCGTCCCCTGGAGGGCGCCGCCGGCTTCGGTCAGCGGCAGGACGAGCGCGCCGTGCGATTTGCCGACGCCCAGCGGGAGCCATTTGACGACGAACGAGACGGACGTCGTCGTCGGTTCGGAGGAGAGGCTGCTCAGCGTCGAGCACGTCACTTCTTCGGTCGTCCGCAGGTGCGCGACGTAGGTCCCTTCGCTCGGTTCGGCCGGTCCGTCGCAGCCCTTCAACGTGCCTTTGACGGTGATTTCCTGGACGTGCGGCAGTTCGGTGAGCCCCGGCGTAAGTTTGATCGTCCCGCTGTTCTGTTCGCACGCCTCGCCGCCAGGCGTTCCGCCGCCACCCGTTCCCCCTTCGCCGTCCTGGTTCGGGGTCGTGACTTCGATCGGCGTGCTCGCTTCGCTCGTCCCTTCGGCGTCCGTGCTCGTGACCGTGATCGTGTAGGCCGTGTTCGGTGGCACCGGCTGGAACGTCGCGCTCGTGCCGCTGACAGTGCTCGTCAGGACCGGCGGGCCCGGGGTGACCGGCGTCGCCGTGACCGTCGAGGAGCTGATCACGCTCGCCGTTTCGGGATCGTCCGTCCACGACACAGCCATCCGCAGGCTTTCCGCTTCGCCGACTTCGTAGAGCGAGACCGAGGCGCTCACTCCGGTCGGCGCCGCCGGCGGGCGCGCGGGCGGCGCGACGGCTTCGAGGTAGGCCGCCGTCGCGGTGTTGTAGACGCGGTCGCCATGCGCGTCTTCGGCGGAGAACGTCGGGCTGACGGAGGCCGGGCCTTCGAGCTTGCCGAACGAGCGCGTGCCGCCGTACCAGTCCCAGGTCACGGTCGCCCACGCCGTGTACGTCGTGGATTTGTAGCCGCCGCCGCGACCGCTGCCGCCGCAGCTCGTCTGCAGGTAGGCCGCGCCCGTCGGGTAGCCGCCGGCGCCGAAGCCCGTCGCGTAGGCGTGCTCCTGGATCCCGCCACACGAATGCCCGAGGACCGCGAAGGCGTCGCCTTGCCCGAGCAGGAGCTGGGTGGGCGTCGCCGCGCCGGCGCTTGCGACGAGGCCGAGGCAGATCAGCACAGCAACAGTCGCGCCCAACGTGATCCGTCGAGTCATTGTCCCCGGCCCCCTTTTTGCGTCTTCGCAGTGGCCTGCGCTTGACAGCAAAATACCAGGCGGTCGTTTGCCGCGGCCGCTGCCTGGACGGTCAGGCGCCCCGGCGGCGCCGGACGGCGGCGGCGAGCTCGTCGAGCACGTCGACGGTGCTCGCCCACGACATGCATGCGTCGGTGATCGACTGGCCGTAGGTGCGCCGGGCCTCGCCGAGGTCCTGGCGTCCGGCGACGAGGAACGACTCGAGCATCACGCCGACGATCGCCTCGCTTCCGCCGGCGACCTGCGCGGCGATGTCTCCCACGACGGCCGGCTGGCGCTCGTGGTCCTTGCCGCTGTTGTCGTGGGACGCGTCGACGACGACGCGCTCGGGCAGCCCGACGGCGCGCAGTCGCGAGACCGCGTCGGCAACGGAGGCGGCCGCGTAGTTCGGCGAATTGCGTCCGCCACGGAGAATCAGATGGCAGTCCGGGTTGCCGCGCGTGTGCAGGATCGCGGGCGTCCCGATCACGTCGATCCCGGCGAACGTGTGTGGCACGGCGGCGGCGCGCACCGCGTCGACGGCGACTTCGACGTTGCCGTCCGTGCGGTTCTTGAAGCCGACCGGCATCGACAGGCCGGAGGCGAGCTGGCGATGGATCTGGCTCTCCGTCGTGCGAGCGCCGATCGCCCCCCAGCTGACCGTGTCGGCGATGTACTGCGGAGTGATCGGATCGAGGAACTCGCAGCCGACGGGCAGGCCGAGCTGCAACACCTCCAGCAGCAGCGCGCGCGCGACGCGCAGGCCCTCGTTGACGTCCCCGGATCCGTCGAGGTGCGGGTCGTTGATCAAGCCCTTCCAGCCGGTCGTCGTCCGCGGCTTCTCGAAGTAGACGCGCATCACGACGAGCAGGTCGTCCTGCAGCTCGAGCGCTCTCGCGCTGAGCCGCTGCGCGTAGCTCAGGGCGGCGTCGGCGTCGTGGACGCTGCACGGCCCGACGACGACGAGCAGGCGGTCGTCGGCGCGGTTGAGGATGTCGACGACGACCGATCGGCCGCGCAGGACGACCTCCGCCGAGGCCTCGACGAGAGCCTGCTCGCGCAGCAGCAGCTCGGGAGGAGCGAGCGACGTGACCCGCTCGATCCGCTGGTCGCGCACGAAATCGAGCTGCCTCGAGGGAGTCGGCGACATCGTTTCGATCGTAGCAATGGGCTTCGGGCGCGATCCTGAGGCGGCGTCCGCGAAACTCGAGGCGTGCGCGCAACGACGAAGGGGGCGAAAACCGCTTCGCGCGGCGCGCGGTCGGCGACCGACCGCGGATGGCCGGTGATCGTCGCCTACAGCCTCGTCTGTGCGTCCTCGCAGGTGCTGTGGCTCACCTATGCCGCGATCACGACCGAGTCGGCGCGCCACTACGGCGTCTCGGTCGGGGCGATCGGATGGCTCGCGGAGATCTTCCCGCTGCTGTATGTGCTCCTCGCAATCCCCGCGGGCATACTGCTCGATCGCTGGTTTCGCCCGGCGCTGGCGGGAGGCGGATTGCTGATCGCGCTCGGCGGGATCGCTCGCCTCGGTGGTCAGACGTTCGCGTGGGCGATGGCCGGTCAGGTGCTGGTCGCGATCGGGCAGCCGGTGGTGCTCAGCGCCGTGAGCAAGCTGGCGGGCGAGTATCTGCCGGTGGGCCAGCGAGCGAGCGGCATCGCGGTCGGCTCCGCGGGCGGCTTTGTCGGAATGCTCGTCGCGCTGATCCTCGGCCCGACGATCGGCGCGCACGGTCACGTCGAGCTTCTGCTGGTCGTGGAGGGCGTGATTGCGCTCCCGCCGTCACTGGCGCTCGTCGCGTTGCTTGGGCGCACCGGACACGCGAGCGACGAGCACGCGGCGATCGAAGGCAGCGTCGCGGGCGCCCTCTGGCGGCTGCCGGCGATGCGCACGCTCTGCGGCCTCGCGTTCATCGGATTCGGGATCTTCGTCGCGCTCGCGACTTGGCTCCAGCAGCTCCTGCAGCCCTCCGGTGTCTCAGAAGCGCAGGCCGGCGCGCTGCTCGTAGGCATGGTGCTCGCCGGGATAGTCGGGTGTGCGGTGCTCCCGCCGATCGTCACGCGCCGTGGAGCGGACCGCGCGTTCATCCGCGGCGCCGTGCAGGTCGGCTGCGGTGGCTGCGTCGTGCTCGCCGTCGCTCCATCGCTGGGCGTCCGGTTGCTCGCGCTGGTGGCGATGGGTCTCGTAGTCCTGCCTGCGCTGCCCGTCATCCTCACCCGCGCCGAGCAACTGGCCGGCGCGGGTGCCGGAACGGCGGGAGCGATCGTGTGGATGGCCGGCAACCTCGGTGGGCTGGTCGTGGCGCTGATAGTGCAGGTGCTCGTGCACCACCCGCTTCCGGCCCTCCTGACGGTCGCCGGCGTAGCGCTCTTGGGCCTGCCGCTGGCCGGACGCCTCGATTCGCGAACCGGCGAGGCGTCCGATGGCCCTGACACTCGCTCCCGCTGCCGGCGGCGTCGGGTCAAGCGTGGCTAGCGGTCCAACTCCCTCCGTCCCGCCGGCGCGACGTGCTCGGTCTGGGCGGAGGTGCGTTGTTCAGCAAAGGCACGGCTGAGCTCGTCAAGCGATGCGATCAGTTTCGTACGGCGCGCCGGCGTCAGATTGCGAAGAAGCTCAGTGAGGGCTGGCTCCGCGCCTCGCGCGCGAGCCTCACCGGCGCCTCGCCGCACGCGCTCGGTGACCGTCACGACCGTTCGGCGGCGATCGGACTCGTCGGTAGACGTCACCACCCATCCACGATCACGCAGGGAGGCCACGGCGGTCGAGACGCGGCTATGGACGAAGCCCGTCCGTGACCACCGGTGACTACATCTTCAGCGCGATCTTCATCGCACTGATCCTCCGCCAAGTCCGGGGCAGGCGACTCACCGCCAAGGGAATGCTGATCCCGATCGCAATCGTCGCGGTCGCCGCCAGGCGCTATCTGCACGGGATCCCGACGGCCGGCAACGACCTCATCCTCGTCGCCGCCTGCGTCCTCATCGGCACGGCGCTCGGCTGTGCCAGTGCGCTCGCGACGGCCGTCCGCTCCGGTCCAGGCGGGACGCCGATCGCACAGGCGGGCGCCGTCGCCGTGATCCTCTGGATCGTCGGCACCGGCTCGAGGCTTGCGTTCGGACTCTACGCGACGAACGGCGGCGCGCACGCAATCGCCAGCTTCAGCAAAACCCTTGCCATCAGCGGAGCGGCATGGGCGCCAGCGCTGATTCTGATGGCATTCGCCGAGGTGATCGGCCGCTACGGTGTCCTCGCGCTGCGCGCCCTGATGCTCACCGGTGGCAGCTCCCAAACCGCCCGAGCAGCCGCACCGCGTGCTGGTGTCGAGACAGTCGAGCCGTCGCGCCCCAGCTCCTAAACACAGCGGTCGCTCCGGCGCTCCGGCGCGTGGCCCCAACTGCTCGCCCCGTGGCTCGGATCGCGCTCTGCGCTGGCGAAGCGCTCGCATCGACCGGTCTCGCGGACAACTGCCTATGGAGCTAGGGGGACTCGAACCCCCGACCTCCTGGGTGCGATCCAGGCGCTCTCCCAACTGAGCTATAGCCCCGTACGCGCGCCGACAGCGCGCGAGGTCAGGAAAGTGTAGCCGTCGTCCCGCGGCGCGATCCTCGCACGGGCGGGCTCGGTAAGGTTTCGATGCGTATGGGATTGCTCGACGAAGCCATCCGCGAACACCTCGACCTCAAGCGCCGCCGGGGCGCGGACCCGGGAGAGGTCGCTCGCGAGCAGCGCGAGGCGCTGGAGCCCGAAGAGCGTCGGGCGATCGCCGAGAGCGAGGAAGGCGCCGAGCTCGAGCAGCCACCGGCTGATGGTGCGGGCCAGGATCTGGACCTGCCGGAGGCAGGCGTGATGGCGGGCGGCGTTCCGGAGGACATGCCGGACGACTTCGCGGACGCTCCCGAGGAGGGCCCGCGGCCGGGAGCGCCCGGGATGGACGAGACGGCGGAGCTGGACATGCGCACGGTCCTCGACGAGGAGCCGGCGAGGACCGGCGAGCAGACGACGCCGGGCGTCGCGGGCGGCCTGCGGCCGGCGTCCGACGCGGGAGCGCCGTCATCCCGCGAGGACTCGCTCGAATGGGAGATGCCCGGGGACGAGGCCGGCGCCGAGCTCTAACGCGTGTGCCTCTTGACCGCGCTGCGCGCTTTGCCCACCGCGTTCTTCGCTTTGCCGGCAAGCTCCTCTCCACCTCCGCGGATCTCCGTCGCGGGACGGGCGTCGGCGCTGCCCGCCTCGCGCTTCATCCGGCCTTTGACCTCTTTGGCCTTCCCCTCGACGCGCTGCATTCGATCGCCCATCCTCTGTCTCCTTCGTTTGTGGATACCGCGTATCTACCCGACGGCGAGCGATCTCAACATCGCTGCTGAGGCGTGGCGGCGTACGCACGCCGCGTACGGGGTACTGGGGCAGCGTGAACCTGCTCTCGTACATGCTCGGCGCGATCATCATCGCCGCGACGATCAACCTGGTCGCGGGGCTGAGCAGATAGTGAGGCCGTCGCGCGAGGCGCGGCGTACGGGGACGAGCGGGTGTTAGGTTGGCCGCGTACGGCTCAATCCCCTCTCCAGGAGAAACTCATGGCTTCGACGCCCGCACTCAGCACGCCCTCGGCCGGAGCGTCGTTCGATAAGACGACGATCGAGCGCCGCGACCTACGCGGAGACGACGTCCAGATCGACATCCAGTACTGCGGCATCTGCCACAGCGACGTCCACCAGGCGCGCAACGAGTGGGGCAACTCGATCTTCCCGATGGTGCCCGGGCACGAGATCGCCGGCGTCGTCGCAGCGGTCGGAGCGGACGTCGAGAGGTTCTCGGTTGGTGATCGGGTTGGCGTCGGATGCATGGTCGACTCATGCGGCGAGTGCGAGTACTGCCTCGCCGGCGAGGAGCAGTTCTGCGTGAGGGGCAACGTCCAGACCTACAACGGCCGCGAGTACGACGGCACGCCGACCTACGGGGGCTACAGCCGGCAGGTCGTGGTCAAGGATCGCTTCGTCGTCGAGATCCCCGAGAGCCTCGAGCTACAGGACGCCGCGCCGCTGCTGTGCGCGGGGATCACGACGTACGTGCCGCTCAAGCACTGGCGCGTCGGCGAGGGGACCAGGGTCGCGGTCATCGGCATGGGCGGGCTCGGCCACGTCGGCGTGCAGATCGCCGCCGCGATGGGCGCGGAGGTGACCGTCCTCAGCCAGACGCTCTCAAAGATGGAGGACGGCCTGCGGTTCGGCGCCAAGGCGTACTACGCCACCTCGGACCGCGAGACGTTCAAGAAGCTCAGGAGCAGCTTCGATCTGATCCTCAATACGGTCTCCGCGAACCTCGATCTCGACGCGTATCTACGACTGCTCCGCGTCGACGGGACGATGGTCACGGTCGGCGCCCCTGCTGCTCCCGACAAGGTGCAGGCCTTCTCACTGATCGGCGGCCGGCGGAGCCTCGCCGGCTCTGCGATCGGCGGGCTCCCCGACACGCAGGAGATGCTCGACTTCTGCGCCGAGCACGACATCCGCCCAGCGATCGAGCTGATCGGAGCCGACGCCGTCGACGCGGCCTACGACCGCGTCGTGGCCAGCGACGTGCGCTACCGCTTCGTGATCGACACCGCGACCATCGGATAGCCGGGCGCAGACCCTGACGAGCGGCGCTGGCCCCGCGATCAGGTGACGTCGTGCTCGAGCAGCGGCCTGGACCGCATGAGCCGGGAAACTGCGCATGACGCGCGTTTCCCGGCTCGCTGGATCGACCCAGAATCCGAATCCAGGTCTAGACGCGCGGCTCCTCGTAGGGATCCGGCGCAACTGCGCGTTCGCGGACCAGGCCGCGCCGGGGCGCGGAAGCCATGTAGAGCAAGGACAGCAACACGCCGACCGCACCGGCGATCATCAGGATCAGCCCGATCGTCGGC
>FSVZ01000014.1_pt1 | contig 57940 bp, 59 predicted proteins | sample 1637881 | NCBI WGS metagenome assembly FSVZ01 (sample SAMEA3914789, study PRJEB12502) | metagenome | biome: forest; material: soil | place: Canada | collected 2011-07-03 | depth 0.3 m
CTCCGCAAGCTGCATTGTTGCCCCCAATCGTCGCTGTCGGTGACAACGGATTCGGCGCGCAACCGCATCAGCCTGCGAACTAACGACTCAGGTCACTAGCAGCTAGCGCGCGCTCAGGCCTTGACGAGCGGGAGGATCTGGTCGTCCTCCAGCGAGTACTTGCCCGCGGCACCGTCGCTGCCCGCGAGCGGGTACTCGCCGCTGAAGCACGCGTCGCAGTGCGTCGCGCGCTCGCCGCGAACCGCCTCGTAGACGCCCTCGAGCGAGAGGTAGTGAAGCGAGTCGCAGCCGAGCTCGGCCGCGACCTCGTCGGTCGTGCGCTCGTGCGCGATCATCTCCTCGCGCGTGGACATGTCGATCCCGTAGTGGCACGGGTGCTTGATCGGCGGCGCCGAGATCCGCATGTGCACCTCCGCGGCGCCCGCGTCCTTCAGCATCTGCACGATCTGGCGCGTCGTGTTGCCGCGCACGATCGAGTCGTCGACGACGACCAGGCGCTTGCCCGCGATCACCTCCGGCAGCGGGTTGAACTTCAGCCGCAGCCCGTGCTTGCGCAGCTCCTGGCCCGGCTGGATGAACGTGCGCGCGACGTAGCGGTTCTTGACGAAGCCGTCGTCCTGCGGCAGGCCGGCCGCGCGCGCGAGGCCGCGCGCCGCCGGGTTGCCCGAGTCGGGGACCGCGATCACCAGGTCCGCCTCGACCGGCGCCTCCTTCCAGAGGAGCTCGCCCATCCGCCCGCGCGCGACCTGCAGCACCTGGTCGTTCATCCGCGAGTCGGGCCGCGCGAAGTAGATGTACTCGAACACGCAGAACGCGCGCCTGCCGCCGGGCTCGACCGTCCGGCTCTGCAGGCCGTCCTCGCCGAGCGTGACGAGCTCGCCCGGCTCGACGTCGCGCACGAGCTTGGCGCCGATGATGTCGAACGCGCACGACTCGCTCGCGACGCACCAGCGCTGCTTGCCGTCGGGATCGCCCGGGCCCGGCTCGAGCACGCCGATCGACAGCGGGCGCAGCCCGTGCGGGTCGCGGAACGCGACGACGCGGTCCTTCGTCATCACGACCGTCGAGAACGCGCCGCGCAGGCGCGGCATCACGGCGGCGATCGCGTCCTCGACGCGCTCGGCCGGCTCCGTCGCGATCAGCGCCGCGATGATCTCCGAGTCCGAGGTCGAGCTGAACGTCACGCCGGCCTCGATCAGCTCGTTGTGCAGCTCGACGGCGTTGATCAGGTTGCCGTTGTGCGCCAGCGCGAGCTCGCGGCGGGAGCCGTTCGTGCCCTCCGAGCGCTGGACCGGCTGCGAGTTCTCCCACGCGTTGGAGCCGGTCGTCGAGTAGCGCACGTGCCCGATCGCGAGCTCGCCGGCGAGCGTGCGCAGGTCGTTCTCCGTGAAGACCTGGCTGACGAGGCCGAGCTCGCGGCGCGTGATGATGTGGCCCTTGCGGTCGGCCGCGGCGATCCCGGCCGACTCCTGACCGCGGTGCTGCAGCGCGTACAGCGCGAAGTAGGACAGCCGCGAGACCTCGTGACCGGGCGCATAGAGCCCGAACACGCCGCACTCCTCGCGCGGATGATCGTCGTCGGAGAAGTCTCCGTCGGGTCGCTGCGACGACGGTGGCCGCTGGCCCGGCGGCCTACGCGAAGGCATCACGTTCACAAGCTAGCAGGGGCCACGCGGCAGGCTTGCCCGCTGATCGCGGGCCGTCTGCGGCGGCGAGCAGGAGCGTCGGGTGAGTGTTCGCAGTCGCCGGCGCCGATAGCGATCGTATCTACAGCTGGCACGAAAACGCTCGTTTCGAGACGTGATCGGGTGCCGATGGCGCGGGAACGCTCGTCGTTGTACATACGATCGCTATCGGCCGCTCGATTTAGGAGAACAACCCCTCGAGGCTCGCGTGCGCCCGCGCGAGCTGCTCGAGCGAGAGCTCGATCGCCACGGCGCCGTCGTCGCCTCGAATCGTCAACGCATCGCCGCCGACCGCCCCCAGCTCGACGACCGGCGTGCGCTCGGCAACCGACGCGATCGCATCGCCGGACCCGCTGACGAGAAAGCCGCCGGCGCCCTCGCCGAACAGCCGCGCCGCGAGCTCGCCGCCCGCCGACCGTCCCGCGCCGGGCCCGTCTGCAGCCGCGCGCGTCGCGGCGAGCTCGACCTCGGCGCCGAGGCCGCCGGCGAGGCAGCACTCGGCGAGCGCGACCGCGAGGCCGCCCTCGGCGATGTCGTGCGCGCTCGAGCACGAGCCCGCGCGAACGGCCTCGCGCACGGCGATCTGCGCGGCGGCGACCGCGGCGACGTCGATCGACGCGAGGCCGTCGGGCAGCGCCTCGCCGCGCAGCTTCGCGAGCTCGCTCGCGGCGAGCTCCGGCGCGAACGGGCCGACCAGCGCGATCCGCTCGCCGGCGCGCGCGAAGCCGAGCCGTCCGGCCCGCCGCGCGTCGGGTAGGCGGCCGACCATGCCGATCACCGGCGTCGGGTAGATCGGCCCCGTCGCGCCCTCGTTGTAGAGCGAGACGTTGCCGCCGACGATCGGCGCGGCGAGCGCGCGGCAGGCGTCGCCGAGGCCGCGCACCGCCTCGGTCAGCTGCCACGCGATCTGCGGCTTCTCGGGGTTGCCGAAGTTGAGGTTGTTCGTCGTGCCGAGCGGCTCGGCGCCGGTGCAGGCGAGGTTCGACGCGCACTCGAGCACGCTCGCGACCGTGCCGGTGTACGGGTCGGCGGCGACGCGCCGGCCGTTGCAGTCGATGCTGACGGCCAGCGCGCTGCCGTCGGCGAGCGCGAGCACGGCGGCGTCGGCCTGCTCGGGGCGACGCACCGTGCGCGACTGGACGATCGCGTCGTACTGCTCGAAAAGCGGCCGGCGCGAGGCGATGTTCGGGCACGCGAGCAGCGCGAGCAGCGCCTGCGCCGCTGTCGCCTGCGCGTCGAGCGTCGCCGCCGGCGGCGCGTAGATCGGCTCGGCCGGCTTGCGCGGGTGCAGGTCGTACAGCGGGCAGTCGTCGACGAGCGCGCGCACGGGCATCTCGCCGAGCAGCTCCTCGCCGGCGCAGACGCGCACGCGCCCGGTCTCGGTGACGGTCCCGATCACGGCGCCGCCGACCTCCCACTTCTCGCACAGCGCGAGCACCGCCTCGACGTTCGCCGGCTCGACGACGCACAGCATCCGCTCCTGCGACTCCGAGACCATCACCTCGAACGGCTCCATGTCGGCCTCGCGCAGCGGCACGCGCGCGACGTCGATCTCGATCCCGACCTCGCCCTTCGAGGCCATCTCGACGGCGGAGGACGTCAGCCCGGCCGCGCCGAGATCCTGCAGCGAGACGAGCAGATCGCGCGCGAGTAGCTCGAGCGAGCACTCGAGCAGCTTCTTCTCCTCGAACGGGTCGCCGACCTGGACGGTCGGGCGCTTGTCGCCGCCGCCGCCCGCGCCCGTCGCGGTGTCCTCGCCGGTCAGCTCGGCCGACGCGAGCACCGACGCGCCGCCGATCCCGTCGCGTCCGGTCGAGGCGCCGAACAGCAGCAGCAGGTTTCCCTCGCCGGCCGCCGCGCTGCGCACGAGGCGCTCACGCTCGGCGAGCCCGAGCGCCATCGCGTTGACGAGGCAGTTGTGCTCGTACGGTCCCTCGAAGTAGACCTCACCGCCGACCGTCGGCACGCCGATCGAGTTGCCGTAGTGGCCGATCCCGGAGACCGCCCCGACGAGCAGGTAGCGGCTGCGCGCCGCGCCGGCGCCGACCGGCTCGCCGAAGCGCAGCGAGTCGAGCACGGCGATCGGGCGCGCGCCGATCGCGAAGATGTCGCGCAGGATCCCGCCGACGCCGGTCGCCGCGCCCTGGAACGGCTCGACCGCGCTCGGGTGGTTGTGCGACTCGACCTTGAACGCGCACGCGAGTCCGCCGCCGACGTCGACCGCGCCGGCGTTCTCGCCCGGGCCCATCACGACGTGCGGCCCCTCCGTCGGCAGCGTGCGCAGCAGCTTCTTCGAGTGCTTGTACGCGCAGTGCTCGCTCCACAGGAGCGAGTACATCGCGAGCTCGAGGACGTTCGGCGGACCGCCCTGCTTCTCGCAGACCAGCTCGTACTCGGCCTCCGTCAGCCCGAGCCGCAGCGCGTCCTGCAACGTCGGCAGCGTCGCCACCCCCATCAGGACTCGATCGTCATCTTCATCGAATTAAAGATCTTCAACCCATCGCTCGAGCCGCCGGTCTCCTCGTCGACGGCGTGCTCGGGATGTGGCATCAGGCCGAACACGTTGCCCGCCTCGTTGCAGACGCCCGCGATGTCGTGCAGCGAGCCGTTGAAGTTCTCGCCCGGCGCGTAGCGCAGGACGATCTGGCCGGAGTCGTCGATCGCCGCGAGCGTCTGCTCGTCGGCGTAGTAGCGCCCCCACGAGTGCTTTGCCGGGATGCTCAGCTTCTCGCCGAGCGCACATGCGCGCGTGAACGTGCCGCCGCTGCTCAGCACCTCGAGCTCCACCTGCCTGAACGTGAAGCGCAGGTTCTTGTTCGGCAGCAGCGCGCCCGGCAGCAGGCGCGCCTCGCAGAGGACCTGGAAGCCGTTGCAGATTCCCAGCACCGGACCGCCGTCGCGCGCGAACGCGATCACCGACTCCATCGCCGGCGCGAAGCGCGCGATCGCGCCCGCGCGCAGGTAGTCGCCGTAGGAGAAGCCGCCCGGGACGATGATCGCGTCGGCGCCCTTCAGGTCGCGCTCGCCGTGCCAGATCAGCTCCGCGTCGCCGACGCGCGCAGCCGCATCGAGCGCGTCGACCTCGTCGCATGAGCCCGGGAACTGGAGCACGCCGAACTTCACCGCGAGTCAGCCGCCGCCGTCGAGCAGCTGCACCTCGTACTCCTCGACGAGCGGGTTCGCGAGCAGCTTCTCGCAGATCGGCTCGAGCTGCCCCGCGTCCTCGACGTCGAGCTCGACGAGCCGGCCGACGTGCACGTGCGAGACGCCGTCGAAGCCGAGCGCCGGCAGCGCGCGCTCGACCGCGACGCCCTGCGGGTCGAGGATGCCCTGCTTCGGGCGGATCAGCACGCGCGCCCTCACGCGCCGTCCGCCGCCGCGCCGGTCCGCGCCAGCCACGCCGCGAACGGCTCGCCGGCGATCAGCTCGTACGCTTCGACGTAGCGCGCGCACGTGCCCGCGACGACGGCGTCGGGGATCGCCGGCGCCGGCGGCTTCTTGTCCCAACCGCTGCCCGCCGCCCAGTCGCGCACGTACTGCTTGTCGAAGCTCGGCTGGCCGTGGCCGACCTCGTAGCCGTCCGCCGGCCAGTAGCGCGAGGAGTCGGGCGTCAGCACCTCGTCGCCGAGGACGAGCTCGCCGTCCCCGTCGAGCCCGAACTCGAACTTCGTGTCGGCGAGGATCACGCCGCGCGAGCGCGCGTGCTCGGCGGCGAACGCGTACAGCGCCACCGACACCGTGCGCACCTGGTCCATCAGCTTGATGTCGCCGACCAGCTCCGCCGCGCGCTCGAAGTCGATCGCCTCGTCGTGGCCCTCCTCCGCCTTCGTGCTCGGCGTGAAGATCGGCTGCGGCAGCCGCTCGGACTCCTGCAGCCCGCTCGGCAGCGGGATCCCCGAGACCGTCCCGCTCGACTGGTAGTCCTTCCAGCCCGAGCCCGTGATGTAGCCGCGCACGACGCACTCGACCGGCAGCATCTGCAGGCGGCGGACGACGAGCGCCCGTCCGCGCGCCTCGTCCGGCACGCCGTCCGTCGCCGAGATCATGTGGTTCGCGACGATCTGCCGCGTCTTCTCGAACCAGAACACCGACAGCCCCGTCAGCACCTTGCCCTTGTCCGGGATCGGCGTCGGATGGACCGCGTCGTACGTCGAGATCCGGTCGCTCGCGACCATCAGCAGCGGCGCCGGCTCGTGCTCGGAGCGACCGTCGAGGTCGTACATCTCGCGGACCTTCCCGCGGGCGAGAAGCGGCAGGTCGGCGAGCGTCGTCACGTGAGGCGATGCTACCAACGCCGGCGGGTGCCGGCGGGCCGGCGAGAGCCGCTCAGGCGAGCTCGGCGCGCGGCGCGAGCGCCGCGTCGAGGCGGCCGACGATCTGCTCGGCGTAGCGCACGTAATCGGCGTAGTCGAAGATCGCCTCGAGGTCGAGGCGCAGCGGCGCGGCGCGCGCGTCGGCGGCGAGCAGCTCGCGCAGCGGCGTGCCCTCGTCCCACGCGCGCTGCGCGAGCTCCTGCGTCAGGCGGTACGCATCGTCGCGCGAGAGCCCGCGCGCGACGAGCGCGAGCAGCACACGCTGCGAGAACAGCGCGCCGTGCGTCAGCTCGAGGTTCTCGAGCATCCGCGCCGCGTCGACCGTCATCCCGGCGGCGAGCTCCGTCGTGCGGTGCTGCAGATAGTCGAGCACGATCGTCGAGTCCGGCAGGATCACGCGCTCGACCGAAGAGTGGCTGATGTCGCGCTCGTGCCACAGCGAGACGTCCTCGAGCGCCGCCTGCGCGTTGCCGCGCAGCACGCGCGCGAGGCCCGAGATCTGCTCGGCCTTGATCGGGTTGCGCTTGTGCGGCATCGCCGAGGAGCCCTTCTGGCCTGCGCGAAACGGCTCCTGCACCTCCCTGACCTCCGTGCGCTGCAGGTGCCTGATCTCGGTCGCGAAGCGCTCCATGCCGGCGCCCGCGAGCGCGATCGCGCCGAGCAGCTCGGCGTGGCGATCGCGCGCGACGACCTGCGTCGAGACGTCCTCGCGCACGAGCCCGAGCCGCCCGAGCACGCGCTGCTCGAACTCGGGGCTCGTCGCCGCGTACGTGCCGACGGCGCCCGAGATCGCACCGACCGCGACCTGCGCGAACGCCCGCTCGAGCCGCCGCGCGTTGCGAATCGCCTCGAACGCGAAGCCGGCGAGCTTGATCCCGAACGTCGTCGGCTCGGCGTGCACACCGTGCGTGCGCCCGACGCACAGCGTGTCGACGTGCTCGCGCGCGCGTGCGTGAAGCGCGGCGGCGAGCGCGTGCGCACCCGGGACGACGACCGCCGCGACCGCCTCGAGCTGCAGCGCGAGCGCCGTGTCGAGCACGTCCGAGGAGGTCAGCCCGTAGTGGATCCAGCGTCCCGCCTCGCCGGCCGACGCGCCGAGCACGTCGACGAACGCCGCGACGTCGTGCTCGGTCACGCGCTCTCGCTCGCTGACCGCCTCGACGGTGAACGTCGCGCGGCGGATCGCCTCGAGCTCGGCCTCGCTAGGGCCCTCGCCCTCGCCGAGCAGCGCCGGCAGCTCCTCGCACGCCGCGACCTCGACGCGCCGCCAGCTCTCCATCCGCGCCTCGTCCGTCCACAGCCGGCCGAGCTGCTCGCGCGTGTAGCGAGCGATCATCGCGTCGGCGCCTCGCGCCGCGTCACGCGCCGAGGATCTGCGCGGCGAGAACCGCCGCGTTGCGCGCGTTGTCGAGCCCGACGCACGCGACCGGCACGCCCGGCGGCATCTGCACGATCGAGAGGATCGCGTCGAGCCCGCCCGCGGCGGTCAGCCGGCCCGACAGCGGCACGCCGATCACCGGCAGGTCGGTGTGCGCCGCGACCGCACCCGGCAGCGCCGCCGAGATCCCGGCACCGGCGATGATCACCCGCAGGCCGCGCATGTGCGCGTTCTTCGCGTAATCGGCGACCGCATCCGGTTCGCGGTGCGCCGACATCACCCTGATCTCGTGCAGGATCCCGCGCTCTTCGAGCTCCTTCGCGGCCTTCTCCATCGCCTCCATGTCGCTCTTCGAGCCCATCAAGATCCCGACGCGCGGCGCGTCGACGTCGATCTCGTCGAGGTCCGCCTGCACCTCCGCCTCGACGTCGGCCGCAGGCTCCGGCACGAGCGAGATCCCCGGCGCCTCGCGCCGGCTCTCGCCCGACGGGTCGTACTCGTGCGCGGTCGTCTCGCGGTGCTCGTCGCTCATCACGCCCGCAGCATACGCCGCGCCGTACCCGAACCGCGGCCGCGTCGCCCGCTCCGTCAGAGCGCCGCGATGAACTCCTCGATGCCGATCGCCGCGAGCGTCTCGTAGCGGCCCGTCCCGCGCGAGCCGAGCTCGAGCGACACGCGCGCCATCGTCGTCTCGTCCGGCGCCTCGATGACCGAGATGAAGTCGACGTGTCCGAGCGTCGCCCACTGCGCCTTGACGCTCGCGCCGAGCTGCTCGACCTCCTTGTTCACCTCGCGAATCCGCTCGGGGTTGTTCTTCACGGTCTGCACGCCCTCGGGGGTGAGGGTCGAGAGCATGATGTACGTCGGCATTGGCATCTCCTCCGTCGAGGTCTGAAGCGGTGCGGCGCCCGATCAGGCGCGCAGGGTCGTTTGTAGCGGATCGCGACCGGTCTCGGTGATCGGTCGATGATTGTCACACGGTCACCTCGCGCGGACCAGCGGAGGCGCCGCGACCGGGCGCCTCGGCTGGTCCGTAACGCCACGACGCTCAGCCGTTCAGCGCCGTCTGCACGGCGACGAGCTGCGCAAAGCCGGCTTCGATGCCGACTTCGGCGTTCGGGCGTTTGCCGCTGCACCGCAGCGATACTTCCGTCGACGTTTTGATCGTGATCGCGGCCTCGACGGTGAGCGTCGTGCTGCCGAAGAAGCTCGTCGGACTCACTTCGGCCAGCGGCCCGACGAATTGAGCCGAGTCGAGCGCCGCCCCGTCGAACAGTTCGCAGCTCGCGCCGTACCGTGGCTCGCTTTTCGCGGCGAAGGCGGTGATGACGGTCTTCGCGGAAACGATGTAGCTGCCCGCGGGGAGCGTCTTGGCGACGATCTTGACTTCGGCGGCTTCGCCGATCGACTTGAGCACTTCGCTGCTGGCGGAGAAGCCCGCCGCGGCGCCGTCGACTCCGTTCGCTCCGTTCGTTCCGTTGGTTCCGTTCGTGCCGTTGCGCCCGTTCTTGCCGCTGGCGCCATTGAGTCCGCGCGGCCCCGGCGGACCGTCGACGCTCCAGAACACCCTTCTTTCAGCTCGCCTGCATCTCGGCTTGCTGACGAACAGGCGCGCGGCGCCGTTCTTCTTGACGCACGCATAGAGGGTCGAGGCGTGCGCCTGTGGAGCGAACGCCAGCAGCGGGAAGGTCGCTGCAAGCAGGACCCCGTTCCGCCGGTTGATCACTGTCGACATGCCACTCCCATCTGGTCGGATCGCCGCGATCGGCGGCGCCATCTGCTGTCCGCAGCCGTCAACGATTCGAGCTCGCAGCCGCTGCTGCGAGTGATGCTAGGCCACGCCGGTCGGTGGCTGGCGCAGTTGTGCGCTCGCTCAGGCCGGCGCGGCGGCGGGCACGCCCGAGCTCTCGAGGACGAGCTCGCCGTCGCCCGCATCGACCGTCACCTCGTCGCCTTCGTGCAGCGTTCCTTGCAGCAGCGCGAGCGCGAGGCGGTCGGTGAGCTGCTTCTGGATCACGCGGCGCAGCGGGCGCGCACCGTAGCTCGGGTCGTAGCCGAGGTCGCCGAGCAGCTGCTTGGCGGCGTCGGTCAGCGTGACCTGGACGCCGCGCTCGGCGACGCGCTCGATCACGCGGGTGACCTGCAGCTCGACGATCTCGGAGATCTGCTCGCGCGTAAGCGACCTGAAGCGGACGATGTCGTCGAGGCGGTTGATGAACTCGGGCTTGAAGTGGTCGAGCAGCTCGCTGCGCAGGCGCGCGTCGGCGCCGGCGGCGGCGTGCGGGTCGAGGTCGGCGCTCGCGTCGGCGACGTCGAGCGCGACGGGGATGTTCGAGGTCATGATCAGCACGGTGTTCTTGAAGTCGACCGTGCGGCCCTGGCCGTCGGTCAGGCGGCCGTCGTCCATCACCTGCAGCAGCGTGTTGAAGACGTCGGAGTGCGCCTTCTCGATCTCGTCGAGCAGCACGACGGAGTACGGGCGCCGGCGGACGGCCTCGGTCAGCTGGCCGCCCTCTTCGTAGCCGACGTAGCCGGGCGGCGCGCCGACGAGCCGCGAGACGGAGTGTTTCTCCATGTACTCGGACATGTCGATCCGGATCATCGCCTCCTGCGAGTCGAACATGAACTCGGCGAGCGCGCGCGCCAGCTCGGTCTTGCCGACGCCGGTCGGTCCGAGGAACAGGAACGAGCCGATCGGGCGGTCGGGGTCCTGCAGGCCGGCGCGCGACCGGCGCAGCGCCGTCGCGACGGCCTCGATCGCGGCGTCCTGGCCGACGACGCGCTCGTGGAGGCGCTCCTCCATCTGCACGAGCTTCTCCGTTTCGCCCTCGAGCAGGCGGCTGACGGGGATGCCGGTCCAGCGCGCGACGACCTCGGCGATGTCGTCGGCGTCGACCTCCTCTTTGAGGAAGACGGGCGCCTCGCCGCCGCGCTCGCGCTCCTGCGATTCGTATCCGGCGACCTTGCGTTCGAGCTCGGGGATCTCGCCGTAGCGCAGCTCGGCGGCGCGCTGCAGGTCGGCCTCGCGTTCGGCGCGCTCCATCTCGACGCGCGCGGCATCGAGGCGCTCCTTCGCTTCACGGGTGCCGGCGATCGCCTGCTTCTCGGCTTCCCACTGCTCGGTCATCGCGCGCTCGCGCGCTTCGAGCTCGGCGACCTCGGCCTCGATCGCGCTGCGGCGCTCCTTGGCGGCGTCGCCCTTCTCCTTGCGCAGCGACTCGAGCTCGATCTTCAGCTGCATCACGCGGCGTTTGACCTCGTCGATCTCGGTCGGCAGAGAGTCGATCTCGATCCGGATCTTCGAGGCGGCCTCGTCGACGAGGTCGATCGCCTTGTCGGGCAGGAAGCGGTCGGCGATGTAGCGGTTGGAGAGCGTCGCGGCGGCGATCAACGCCGCGTCCTGGATCGTCACGCCGTGGTGCACCTCGTAGCGCTCCTTCAGCCCGCGCAGGATCGCGATCGTGTCCTGCACGCTCGGCTCGCCGACCGTCACGGGCTGGAAGCGCCGCTCGAGCGCGGCGTCCTTCTCGATGTACTTCGTGTACTCGTCGAGCGTCGTCGCGCCGACGGCGCGCAGCTCGCCGCGCGCGAGCATCGGCTTGAGCAGGTTCGACGCGTCGACCGACCCCTGCGCCGCGCCGGCGCCGACGATCGTGTGCAGCTCGTCGAGAAACAGGATGATCGCTCCCTGGGCGTCCGAGACCTCCTTGAGCACGCCCTTCAGGCGTTCCTCGAACTCGCCGCGGTAGGCGGCGCCGGCGATCAGCGCGCCCATGTCGAGCGCGATCACGCGGCGGTCGCGCAGCGACTCGGGGATGTCCTTGGAGACGATCCGCTGGGCGAGGCCCTCGACGATCGCGGTCTTGCCGACGCCGGGCTCGCCGATCAGGACGGGGTTGTTCTTGGTCCGGCGCGAGAGCACCTGGATCACGCGGCGGATCTCCTCGTCGCGGCCGATCACGGGGTCGAGCTTGCCCTGCTCGGCGATCTCGGTCAGGTCGCGGCCGAAGCGCTGGAGGGGACTCTGCTCCTCCTCGGGAGCCGGGTTAGCTGGATTGGCTGCCATTGGGTCTCCTCTCGGCCGGGCGTGTGGTGGAACGCAGGAAAGGCGAGCGCGCGTCGGCGGCGCGCACGAGTTGGCCACCGCGGTAGGGGACGGAGAGCTCGGCGCGGAACGAGCGGCGCACCTGCTCGAGCTCCTCGGCGAGCTGGACCTGCGCGTGCAGCGCCTGCAGCTCGAGCTCCTCGATCCGCCCGTTGAGCTCCTCCAGCTGCGTCTCGAGCGCGAGCACGCGCTCGACGCCGGCGAGGTTGAGCCCGAGCTCGCTCGTCATCTCCTGGATGCGATGGAGCTTCTCGACGTCCTCCTGCGAGTACAGCCGCGTGCCCTTCGGCGAGCGCTTCGGCTCGATCAGGCCACGCGCCTCGTACAGGCGCAGCGTCTGCGGGTGCATCTGCGCGAGCTCGGCGGCGACCGAGATCATGAACACGCCGCGACCACTCTCGACTGAGACGCGCGTCAGGCGCGTGATCTGGCTCCGGTCGCTACGCCGCGCCATCGCCGGCCTCCTCGCGGCGCTCGCCGGCGCGCGTCTGGGAGCTGCCGGCGAACAGCCGCGCGCGCGGGTCGCCGTTGAAGACCTTCGACATCGCCTCGACGGCGCTCTGCTGCTCCTCGTTGAGGGCCTTCGGGACGTCGATCACGAAGCGGTAGTGCAGGTCGCCCCTGGCCGGCGGCGAGCCGCTGTTCAGCTTCGGCGGGCCCTCGCCGCGCAGCCGCTGGACGGTGCCGTGCGCGGTCCCGGGCGAGACGCGCAGCGTCTTTGTGCCCTTCAGCGTCGGCACCTGCACCTCGGCGCCGCGCAGCGCCTCGGGGATCGTCAGCGGGACCTCGACCTCGAAGTTCTCGCCCTTGCGCTTGAAGACGGGTGAGGGGGCGACATGCGTGACCAGGTAGAGGTCGCCGGGCGGTCCGCCGCGGCGGCCGGGCTCGCCCTTGCCGGCGAGGCGGATCCGGCTGCCGTCGCGCACGCCGGCGGGGATGTTGACGCGCAGGCGCTTGATCGAGCGCACGGCGCCGGAGCCGTGGCAGGTCGGGCAGGGGTCCTCGATGATCGTGCCCGATCCGCCGCAGCGCGAGCACGGCTGGGATATCGAGAAGGCGCCCTGGCCCTGCGTCTCGACGCCGCGGCCTTCGCAGCGCGGGCAGACGGTCGGCGTCGTGCCGGGCTTGGCGCCGGTGCCGTGACAGGTGTCGCAGGTCGTCTGCATCGGCACCTGCAGCGGTACCTGCGCGCCGGCGACGGCCTGATCGAATGTGATCGAGACCTGCGCCTCGAGGTCGGCGCCGCGTTCGGGACGCGCGCGCTGGCGAGCGCCGCGGCCGGCGCCGCCTGCTCCGGCGCCGCCGAACAGGTTCGAGAGGATGTCGCCCATCGAGGAGGCGTCGAAGTCGAAGTTGCCGAAGCCGCCGAAGCCACCGCCGGGTCCGGCGCCGGTCGCGAACGGCCCCGAGCCGCTGTCGTACTGCTTGCGCTTCTCGGGGTCGCCGAGCACATCGTGCGCCTGCGAGATCTCCTTGAAGCGTGCCTCGGCGTCCTTGTCGCCGGGGTTGCGGTCCGGGTGGTACTGGCGCGCGAGCTTGCGATAGACCTTCTTGATCTCCTCCGGCGTCGCCTTCTTCTCGACGCCGAGCGTCCTGTAGTAGTCGGGGCGCGTGGCCATCGGGCACGTCCCCCGTTCTAGGCCGCCACGACGACGCGCGCAGGGCGAATGATCGTCTCGCCGAGGCGGTAGCCGGCCTGGTAGACCTCGATGACGTCGCCGCTCGTCGCGCCGTCGCCGCCGGGGACGCTCGCGATCGCCTCGTGGACCGACGGGTCGAAGGTCTCGCCGAGCGGCGAGTAGGACTCGACGCCGACGCGCGCGAGCGCGGCGCTCAGCTCGGAGCGCACGAGGCGCACGCCGTCGAGCAGGAGAGAGTCCTCCGCGGTCCCTCCGGGCCCGCGATCTGACGGCGACGGCCGGCCTCCAGCCGGCCTTCGATCCGCCGCGGCGTCGAGCGCGCGGTCGAGGTTGTCGATCGCCGGCAGGAGCTCCTTGGCGAGCTTCGCGACGCCACGCTCGTGCGCGAGCGCCGATTCGCGCGCGACGCGCTTGCGGTAGTTCTCGAAGTCGGCCTGCGTGCGCTGCGCGAGCGCGAGGTACTCGTCGCGCTTGGCCGCGAGCGCGCCGAGCTCGTCGAGGTCGACCTGCAGCTCGGCGGCGTGATCACCGGCGGGCGCCTTCGCGCCGTCGGCCGGGACGCTCTCGGGCGCCGGCGCGGCGCCGCCGTCCCCCGGCGCGTGGCCGGGGGAGGACTGCGTCTGCTGCTCGTCGAGCTCTGACTGGTCGACCGTCTGCTTTGACTCTGACATCGGACGCTACGCCTTCGGCTCGTCGACAACCTCGGCGTCGACGACGTCCTCCTCGTCGGAGGAAACGCCGTCGGCCGCGGGGCCGGAGCCGTTGCCGGTTCCGGTGCCCGCGTCCTGCTGCGCGCGCTGGTACATCGCCTCGGAGATCGCGTGGAACGCGGTCTGCAGGGCCTCGGTCTTGGTGTTGATCGCCGCCGGGTCCTCCCCCTCGAGCGTCTCGCGAACCTCCTTGATCGCGTCCTCGATCCGCTGCTTGGAGTCGGCGTCGACCTGGTCGCCCAGCTCACCGAGCTGTTTCTCGGCCTGGTAGGCGGCGTTCTCGCCGTTGTTGCGCGCCTCGGCGAGCTCGCGCGCACGGCGGTCCTCCTCGGCGTGGGACTCGGCGTCGGAGACCATGTTCTTGATCTCGTCGTCGGAGAGCCCGGAGCCGGCCTTGATCTCGATCTTCTGCTCCTTGCTGGTGCCGAGGTCCTTCGCGGACACGTTGAGGATGCCGTTGGCGTCGATGTCGAAGGCGACCTCGATCTGCGGGATTCCTCGCGGCGCCGGCGGGATGCCTGTCAGCTGGAACTTGCCGAGCGACTTGTTGTACTGCGCCATCTCGCGCTCGCCCTGCAGCACGTGGATCTCGACCGACGGCTGGTTGTCCTCGGCGGTCGAGAAGACCTCGCCCTTGCGGGTTGGGATCGTCGTGTTGCGCTCGATCAGCTTCGTCATCACGCCGCCCTTGGTCTCGATGCCGAGCGTCAGCGGGGTGACGTCGAGCAGCAGCACGTCCTTGACGTCGCCGGCGAGCACGCCGGCCTGGATCGCTGCGCCGACGGCGACGACCTCGTCGGGGTTGACGCCGCGGTGCGGCTCCTTCTTGGTCAGCTCCTTGACCTTCTCCTGCACGGCCGGCATCCGCGTCATGCCGCCGACGAGGACGACGTGCTCGATCTCCTTGACGCCCTTGTCTTTGGCGTCGTCGATCGCCTGCCTGACGGGGGCGACGACGCGGTCGAGCAGGTCGGATGTCAGCTCGGCGAGCTTGGCGCGCGTGAGGCGCGTGTCGAGGTGCTTCGGCCCGGAGGCGTCGGCGGTGATGAACGGCAGGTTGATCTGCGTCTCCTGCGTCGTCGAGAGCTCGATCTTCGCCTTCTCAGACGCCTCGTAGAGGCGCTGCAGCGCCATCGGATCGGCGCTCAGGTCGATGCCCTGGGACTTCTTGAACTCGGAGACGAGCCAGTCGACGATCGCCTTGTCGAAGTTGTCGCCGCCGAGGTGGTTGTCGCCGGCGGTCGACTTGACCTCGAAGACGCCGTCGCCGATCTCGAGCACGGACACGTCGAACGTGCCGCCGCCGAGGTCGAAGACGAGGATCGTCTGGTCGGCCTCCTTGTCGAGCCCGTACGCGAGCGAGGCGGCGGTCGGCTCGTTGATGATCCGCTTGACGTCGAGGCCGGCGATCTTGCCGGCGTCCTTGGTCGCCTGGCGCTGGTCGTCGTTGAAGTACGCCGGCACCGTGATGACCGCCGAGTCGACGGCCTCGCCCAAATACGCTTCGGCGTCGGACTTCAGCTTCTGCAGGATCATCGCCGAGATCTCCGGCGGGGAGTGCTGCTCGCCGCCCGCCTCGACGCGGGCGTCGCCGTTCGGTCCGGAGACGACCTTGTAGGGGACGATCGACTCCTCCTCGTGCACTTCGGCCTCCTTGCGGCCCATGAAGCGCTTGATCGAGAAGATCGTGTTCTGCGGGTTGGTGACGGCCTGGCGCTTTGCGACCGTGCCGACGAGGCGCTCGCCGGAGGCCGTGAACGCGACGACGGAGGGGGTCGTGCGACCGCCCTCGGAGTTCTCGATCACGGTCGGCTCGCCGCCCTCGAGCACGGCCATGCACGAGTTCGTCGTGCCGAGGTCGATGCCTATGGTCTTGGCCATGTGGAATTGCTCCTTCATTACGCGGTGTAAATCTAAGTCGGATTGTGACAGATTTTCTGTTGAGATTCAAGGATGATCACCGCGTCGCACGGGGCAGCGGCGAGTGCCGCGCGACCGCCGATCCGCCAGCTGTGGCAGGCCCCGAGCGAGATCACGCGCGTGACACGAAGGCGGATACGCGCTACGGTCCGAGGATGCCCGCGATGACGACAGCGATCGCGGATCCGACGCCGGTCAAGCCGCGCCTGCGCGGTGTCTTCCACCAGTATGCGTTCTTCGTCTCGCTCGGCTGCGGCGTCGGGCTGATCCTCGCGGCGTCCGACGGCAAGGCGCGGCTCGCCGCGGGCATCTACGCGGGCGCCGTGTCGGCGCTGCTCGGAACGAGCGCGCTCTACCACCGCGTCACGTGGCGCCCGCGCGCGCGACGCTGGATGCGGCGTCTGGACCACTCGATGATCTTCGTGCTGATCGCCGGCACGTACACGCCGGTCGCGCTGCTCGCGCTCAGAGGCACGCTCGCGAGCACGATCCTGATCGTCCTCTGGGCGGGCGCGCTCGGCGGGATGATCTTCAAGCTCGCGTGGATCGACGCGCCGAAGTGGCTGTTCGCGCTCGTCTACGTCGTGCTCGGGCTCGTGACGTTCGCCGTATTCGGCGAGCTGCCGGCGGCGATCGGCTGGCTCGGCGCGGCCGGCCTGGCGACGGGCGGGCTCCTCTACGCGATCGGCGCCGTGATCTACACGAGCGGGCGTCCGAACCCGTGGCCGAGGGTGTTCGGCTACCACGAGGTCTTCCACACGCTCGTGCTGGCGGCCGCCGGCCTGCACTACGCGGTGATCGCGTTCGCCGTGCTGCCGCACGGCTGAATCGCGAGCCTCCACCTCCTCCGCACGCCCCGTCGACTTCGGGTCGTGAGGGTTGTCGGTCTGCCACCCGGTCAGGCATCCTGGCGATACAAGCGCCGCCAACGGTAGAGCGTCGTCCGATCAACCTTGAGCAACTCGGCGAGCTGGTCGATCGGGATTCCGGCAGGGTCGGCTACGTCCATAAGCTCCACCGCCTGCTCAATGAGATGCTCGCGCCGCTCGGTCAGCGCCTCCCACTCGCGACCGATCTCGAGCGCGCGATCCTCAAGAACGCGCCGTTCGGCGATCTTTGGGGGAAGGTCGGACACTGCGATATATAGCGTAGCAAGTTGCAACACTGAGCGTCGGACCGTGCTACAATCTCGGGGGATGGCAAGGACGTACAACCAGAAGTCGCTGCGCAAGCTGCTCCTCGAACACGGCTGGACTCAGACGGCTGGCGGCAAGCACGTCGTGAAGATGGAGAAGCCCGGTCACCGACCCATCACTCTGCCGATGCACAAGCGCCGCGACTACGGTCCTGGCCTGGCGGCGTCGATACTGAAACAGGCGGGGGTAAGAGAGTAAGATGGCTGTACGAACGAAAGGGATTGGTTGTGGCAACGCGCGTAGAGAAACTCCAGATATGCATCCATCAGGAAGACGGGATGTATTGGGTCGAGATCGCCGAGCATCCCGGGCTGTTCGCTTCTGGCGAGACGATGGAGGAGCTGCTCGACGCGCTTGCCGAGGCGTGGACGCTCTACGTCGACGCCGAGCCTGGTAGCACGCGAGTGCGCCTCGCCGAGCAGCCGATCGAGGCTGAGCTCGTGCCCGTTGAGGCCGAGCTCGTGCCTGCCTGAGCCGCGCCAGCTACCGCCGAGCCGACGGAGAAATCGCTGGCGCCAGCTGCGTCCGACGACCTCGTTACGGCCGAGCCTCCCCAGCGGGATGGAGCTGGACCGGGGGGCGCGCTACTCGAGGTGTACGCCCTCAGGCGAACAACGCGCGGCTGGGACACATGCGTGCGAGCGCGCAGGCCTCGCACGCCGGCGAGCGCGCGTGGCAGGTGCGGCGACCGTGGCGCAGCAGGTTGACATGCAGCTCGAGCTCCTGCCCGGGCGGCGTCAGCGCGAGCATCTGGTCGTGCAGGCGCTCGAACGGAGCTCGATCCTCGAGCAGGTGCAGGCGTGCGCCGACGCGCGAGACGTGCGTGTCGACGGGGACGTCGCGCAGGCCGTAGGCGAACAGCAGCACGCAGGCGGCCGTCTTGCGCCCGACGCCGGGCAGCGCGAGGAGGTGATCGCGCGCGGCGGCGAGCGGCGCTCGCGGCAGCCAGTCGAGCGAGAGCTCGTGCGCTGGGTCGCGGCTCAGGCCGCGCTCCGCGTCGCCCTCCGGCGCTTGCAGCGCGGAGATCGCGCGCAGGATCGCCTGGATTCGCGCGGACTTGACCTTCGAGATGCCGCCGGGGCGGATCGCCTGCTCGATCTCGGCGACCGGCGCGTCGCGGACGGCCTCCCACGAGGGAAAGCGCGTGCGCAGCCGCAGGAAGGCGACGTCGCGGTTGCGGTCGTTCGTCGACTGCGAGAGGACGGTCAGCACCAGCTCGGCGATCGGGCGACCGTGTGGGCGCATCAGCGGGACGCCGTAAACGTCGCGCAGGCGGTCGCGGACGCGTCGGACGCGCGCGCGATCCGGGGGCTGCCAGGCGGGCGGGCGCGGCCGGGCGCGTGGGGGACTCGAGACGGGCGGTGTGATCGCCGCACGGTATCCCGAGTTATCCTCGCGCGGTGCCCGACGTGAGCGACCGCAGCGGCGAGATCGGTGGCCTGCCGATCTTCTGGCGCGACGCGGCGTGCGAGGGCGCCGACGCCGAGGCGCGCGACGTCGGCAAGGTGGGCGGGCGAGGTGCGCCGCTGTACCTGCACGGCGTACCGACGAACTCCGATGACTGGATCGAGTTCCTCAGGCGCGGCGGCGGCATCGCGCCGGACCTGCCGGGCTTCGGGCGCTCGGGCAAGCCGGGCTCGCTGCGCTTCACGATCGATGAGTACGCGGACTTCATCGAGGCGTTCCTCGACCGCGGCGGGATCGAGCGCGTCAGCCTCGTCGTGCACGACTGGGGCGCCGTCGGGCTCGCGTTCGCGCAGCGCCACCCGGAGCGGATCGATCGGCTCGTCGTGATCAACGCGGTCCCGCTGCTGCCGGGTTACCGCTGGCACCGCACGGCGCGGATCTGGCGCACGCCGGGGCTCGGCGAGCTGCTGATGGGCACGACGACGCGGCGCGCGCTTCGGCTCCTCTCGCGCGAGGGCAACGCGACGCCGGGACCGATGCCGGAGCAGTGGCTCGACTCGGTCCTCGACCACTTCGACCAGGGCACGCAGCGCGCGATCCTGCGCCTCTACCGCAGCTCGCCGCCGGAGGTGCTGGCGGCGGCCGGGGCGCGGCTCGGCGAGATCGGCGCGCCGGCGCTCGTCGTGTGGGGGACGCGCGACCCATACATCCCGGCGCGCTTCGCGCAGGCCTACGCCGACGCACTCGGCGGCGCCGAGCTGTTGACGCTCGACGACGCGGGGCACTGGCCGTGGCTCGACCGCCCGGACGTGATCGACCGCGTGGTCGAGTTCCTCGCCGCGCCGCGGTGAGCACGATCTCGCTGCTCGACGCGCGCACCGCGCGTCGCCGCGTGCCGGCGCTCGCGTCACCGGCGTGGCTGCTGACCGCGGCGTTCGGCGTCGCGTACGTGATCGTCGCGCCGATCAGCAGCGACCTCGCGGCGGCGAGCTACCGCAGCGAACTGATCTCACGCGTGGGGTTCACGCTGTGGGACAACGGCTGGTACGCCGGGCACCACCTGCTCGCGTATTCGCTGCTCGCGCCCGCGCTCGGCGCGCTGGTCGGGCCGCAGCTGCTCGCGGCGCTCGCGGCCGTGCTCGCGACGGCGATGTTCGGCGTGCTCGTCGCCGAGCACGGCCCGCCACGCGCGGCGCGCGTGGCGACGGTGTGGTTCGCGATCGGCACGTCGGTGACGCTGCTGGCGAACCGGATCGCGTTCGAGCTCGGGCTCGCGCTTGCGCTCGCAGCGCTCGTCGCGGCGGGGCGCGCGGCGACGCCGCGGGCGTCGAGCGGGCGTCTCGCGGGCCAAGCGCGCGGGACGTCGCGTCGCGCGTCGCGCCGCGACGGCCGCGCGCCGGTGGCCGCGCTGGCACTCGCGCTCGCGGCGCTGGGCGGGCTGGCGAGCCCGGTCGCGGGCGCGTTCCTGGCGCTCGCGGCGCTCGCGTGGGCGATCGCAGGCGAGGCACGCGCGATCGCGCTGGCGCTCGCCGCGGCGGCGCTCGTGCCGGTCGCGCTGCTCGAGCTCGCGTTCCCGGAAGGGGGCACGCAGCCGTACGACGCGTCGGCGTTCTATCCGGGGCTCGCGGGGGTACTGGCGCTCGCGGCGGTGCTGCCCGCGCGCGAGCGCGTGCTGCGCACGGGCGTGCTGCTGTATGCGCTCGCGTTGATCGGCGCGTACGCGATCCCGTCGGCGGTCGGCAGCAACGCCGACCGGCTCGGGGCGCTGTTCGCCGGTCCGCTGCTCGCGTACGGGCTCGTCCGCGGACGGACGGCGCGTGGCGAGGGGCGGCCCGCGCGGCGCGGGTCGCGCGCGCGGCGCACGGCGTGGTCGCGGCTGCTCGGGCGCTCGCGATGGACGTGGGCGCTGCTGGCGCTCGCGACGCTGCTCGCCTACTGGCAGCTGCAGGCGCCGATCTCGAACTACGCCGCGGCGGCTGGCGATCCGGCGGCGAAGCGCTCCTACTACGGACCGCTGCTCGCGGAGCTGCGGCGACTCGAGATCGGCTACGGTGCGCGCCCCGCGCGGATCGAGGTCGTGCCGACGCGCGACCACGCCGAGGCCCGCTGGGTCGCGGCGCGCGTCTCGATCGCGCAGGGGTGGGAGCGCCAGCTCGACACGCTGCGCGACGGGATCTTCTACGCGAACACGCGCTCACGATTGAGCCCGGCGAGCTACGCGGGATGGCTGCGCGCGAACGCGGTCTCCTACGTCGCGCTGCCGCAGGCGCCGCTCGACTACTCCTCGATCGCCGAGGGTCGGCTCGTGAGCACGGTACCCGACTACCTGCGCGAAGTCTGGCGCTCGGCGCGCTGGCGCCTGTTCGCGGTCGCGGCGCCGGCGCCGCTGGCGCAGCCGCCGAGCGTGCTGAGCGCGCTCGGCACGGACTCGTTCACGCTACGCGCGCCGCGCGCGGGCAGCTATCTCGTCCGCGTGCGCTTCACCCGCTACTGGGCGCTCGCGGGCGCTCGCGGCTGTGTGCGCAGCGCGCCGGGAGGTTGGACGACGGTGCAGACGCGCGCGCCCGGCACGGTGCGCGTCGCGATCGCCTTCTCGCTCTCGCGCGTGCTCGACGACGGCCCTCGCTGCAGCTGATCTCCGTCGCGCGCGCGACCTCGCGCGCCCCCCGCGTGCGGGCGCACGCGCGGCACGTCGTCTAGGCTTGCAGATTGATGCTCGCCCGCGCTCGTCTCCTGCAGGCGCGTGTCCTGCCCCACGGCTGGGTCGACGCGCTCCGCCAGGTCTCGCTGTTCACCGCGGCGTACCTTGCGTACCGGATCGTGCGGGGGCTCGTCGAGGGCGACGCGAATGCGGCGTTCGCGCACGCACGCGACCTGATCTCGATCGAGAGCAAGCTGCACCTGTTCGTCGAGCCGTCGATCCAGGCGTGGGCGTCGGGCAGCCACTTGCTGATGGTCTCGGCGAGCTGGCTGTACGTCAACGCGCAGACGTCGATCACGCTGGCGGCGCTGCTGTACCTGTACATGCGCCACAACAGCTCGTTCTACTTCGTGCGCAACATGTTCCTGATCGCGCTGGCGATCGCGCTCGTCGGCTACACGGTGTTCCCGACGGCGCCGCCGCGCTTCATGCCGGAGTGGGGCTTCATCGACAGCGTGTCGGACTCGACCGGCGTGCACGTCTCGCACGCGAGCGGCGCGATGACGGCGCTGGTCAACCCGTATGCGGCGGTCCCGTCGATGCACGTCGCGTTTGCGCTGATGATCGCCTGGCCGCTGGCGAAGCTCGCGCGGCACGGCGTCGTGCGCGTGCTGTGGGTGCTGTACCCGTTCCTGATCGCGTTCGTGATCGTCGTCACGGCGAATCACTTCATCCTCGACGCGCTGCTCGGCGCGATGACGGCCGGCGCGTCGGCGTACGGCGCGCGCTGGCTCGCGCGGGCGCGCCCGGCGGTCTGGCGCTTCTCGACGGTGCCGGGCGTCCGGGCGAGCGGCTAGGCGAGCGGCGACCGATGGCGCCGAGGCAGCACGCCTCGTCGCGGCGCTCGCGCCGCGGCGGCTATCGCGCCGGGCGCGCCGGCGCGCGGCGCGCGCGCGCGCCGATCGGCTCGGGCGAGCGTCGCGCGCTGATGCGCGACGCGCTGATCGAGTCGCGGCTGACGCCGAACACGATCTCGCTGACCGGGCTGGCGCTGAACGTGCTCGCCGCGGCGCTCGTCTGGGAGAAGCTGTTCTTCCTCGGCGGGATCGCGTTCATCGTCGGCTCGGTGATGGACACGCTCGACGGGCGCTACTCGCGGATGTCGGGCAAGGGCACGCCGTTCGGCGCGTTCCTCGACTCCTCGCTCGACCGCGTCGAGGAGGGGATCGTGCTGACGGCGGTCGCCGCCGACTTCGCGCAGCACGGACAGCGCGTCGCCGCTGCCGCGGTCGTCGTCGCGGTGCTCGCCTCGCTGATGGTCAGTTACACGCGAGCGCGGGCGGAGGCGCTCGGCGTCGAGTGCAAGGTCGGCATCGCGACGCGGCCGGTGCGCGTCGTGATCCTCTCGATCGGGCTCGTCCTCGCGCGCGGCGCGTCGCTCGGGAGCTTCGAGCTGCTGCAGCCGGCCGTCTACGTGCTCGCGGCGCTCAGCGTCGTGACGGTCGGGCAGCGCATCTGGCACGTTCGCCGCGAGCTCGTCGCGGCGGCGTAGCGGCGCCCGCCGCTGTGCCGCGGCCCCGCGCCGGCGCGGGGCCAGAGCACGGCCGGCGCCCGCGCCGCGGCGGGCCGGCGGTGTGACCTAACGATCCGCGCGGAGTAGTCTGACCAAAGCCCAAGAGCTTCAACGACCGCGCCTCGGCGACGAGCGCCGAGCCCTCAGCAAAGGAAGTCCTCCCGTGATCGAGCAGCACTCAAACGGCCGCGCTGGCCGATCTCCGATCGGTAGCAACGGCGCGGCATCCAAGAACGGAGCCGCGCGCTACCAGTCGGACAAGGTGCGCGTCGCGATCGTCGGCGTCGGCAACTGCGCGTCGGCGTTCGTGCAGGGCGTGCACTACTACCGCGACGCCGAGGAGTTCGAGCGGGTCCCGGGCCTGATGCACGTCGACCTCGGTGGCTACCACGTCAGCGACATCGAGTTCACGGCGGCGTTCGACATCGACTCGAAGAAGGTCGGCAGGGACCTCGGCGAAGCGATCTGGGCCGGCCAGAACAACACGATCAAGTTCGCGAAGGTGCCGAAGAAGCTCGGCGTGCCGGTGCAACGCGGGATGACGCACGACGGCCTCGGCAAGTACCTCAAGGAGAAGATCGTCAAGGCGCCGGGCGAGACGGCCGACATCGTGCAGATCCTCAGGGACACGCACACGGACGTCGTCGTCTCCTACCTGCCGGTCGGCTCCGAGCAGGCGACGAAGTGGTATGTCGAGCAGGTGCTCGAGGCAGGCTGCGGCTTCGTCAACTGCATCCCGGTGTTCATCGCGCGCGAGAACTACTGGGACAGGCGCTTCAAGGCGGCGAAGCTGCCGATCGTCGGCGACGACATCAAGTCGCAGGTCGGCGCGACGATCGTGCACCGCACGCTCGCGCGGCTGTTCGCCGACCGCGGCGTGAAGATGCTTCGCACTTCGCAGCTGAACGTCGGCGGCAACATGGACTTCTACAACATGCTCGAGCGCGAGCGGCTCGAGTCGAAGAAGATCTCAAAGACAAACGCCGTCACGTCGATCATGGACGAGAAGCTGCCGGCGCAGGACGTCTACATCGGCCCATCGGATTACGTGCCGTGGCTGACCGACCGCAAGTGGGCGCACATCCGGGTCGAGGGCCAGGCCTTCGGCGACGTGCCGCTGAACGTCGAGCTGAAGCTCGAGGTTTGGGACTCGCCGAACTCGGCGGGCATCGTGATCGACGCGGTGCGTTGCTGCAAGCTCGCGCTCAACCACGGCGTCGGCGGGCAGCTCGACGGCCCGTCCTCCTACCTGATGAAGTCGCCGCACAACCAGCGCCCGGACGACCAGGCGCGAGCCGACACGGAGAAGTTCATCGCGAAGTACGGCGGGCGTGCGGGGGCGCCGGGCGCCCGTCCGGCACGCGCTGCTCGGAAAGCGCCGGCGCGCGCGAAAGCCAAAGCGAAAGCGGCGCGGCCGGCGGCGAGCTCCTAGCGCGGCCGGGGGCGCCGGGGATGGTCGGGGAGTCGATGGCGGAGCGATTCTCGATCGCCCACGTCAGCCCGTACCCGTGGGAGGCGCGGGAGAACGAGGTCAACGCGCACATCGCGCGCGTATCCGCGGAGCTTTCGCGGCGCGGGCATCGCGTGCTCGTGCTCGCGCCGTCGCACTCACAGGAGCGCGTGCGCGACTCGCGGCGCGAGCTGCGCAGCGCGCGCGGTCGGCCGCAGGCGCTGCTCGCCGGCACCGACGGCGGCACGCCGCGCGTCGTCGCGGTCGGCGAGGTGCTCGACGTGCCGGCGTCCTCGCGCCGGCGCGGGCCGGCGCTGCCGATCGACGTCGCGCGCACGATCGAGGAACTGCTCGGCACGGTCGAGCTCGACTTCGTGCACGTGCACGAGCCGTTCGCGCCGAGCACGTCGAACGCGGCGCTGCGCCACTCGCGCTCGCTGAACGTCGGCTCGTTCCACTCCTCCGGCGAGCGCCTGCTCTCGACGGTGCTCGCGCGGCGCTTCGTCGAGAGCTTCTTCGGGCGGCTCGATGCGCGCACGGCGAGCACGGCGCAGACGGCGGCGTTGATGGAGCACCACTTCGCCGGCGAGTACGAGCTGGTCGGCGACGGCGACGGCGCCGCCGAGCGCTTCGAGCGGATCTACGCGACGCTCGCGGCGCGGCGCCATTCGCGCGAGGGCGACCGTGCGCTCGCCGCGCGGCTCGCCGACCGCGCGCTGATCGACGTCGACCTGCACATGCACACCGACCACTCGCACGACTGCGCGACGCCGGTCGAGGTGCTGCTGGCGACGGCTCGCGCGCAGGGCCTCGGCGCGATCGCGGTGACCGACCACAACGAGATCTCGGGCGCGCTGGCGGCGCGCGCGCAGTCGCAGGAGGCCGGCGTCAAGGTGATCGTCGGCGAGGAGGTCAAGACGGCCGACCAGGGCGAGGTGATCGGGCTGTTCATCGAGCAGAAGATCCCGCGCGGGCTGACGCTCGAGCAGACGGTCGCCGAGATCAAGCGCCAGGGCGGCGTCGTCTACGTCCCGCACCCGTTCGACCGGATGCACTCGGTACCGGACTACGAGAACCTGCTGCGGATCCTCGACGACGTCGACGCGATCGAGGTGTTCAACCCGCGTGTGGCGATCGCGTCGTTCAACGACGAGGCGGCGCGCTTCGCGGCGAAGTACCGGATCCCGACCGGCGCCGGGTCGGACTCGCACGTCGCGCAGGGGCTCGGCTCGGCGCGGATCAGGATGCGCGACTTCGACGGGCCGGACGAGTTCGTCCAGTCGCTGCGCGAAGGCGAGATCGTCACGGGGCGCTCGTCGCTGCTGTACGTGCAGGCGCTCAAGTTCCTGCAGACGCGAGCAACGCCGGCTGCGGCGCAGCGCGCGAGCCGCGCGAGGCGCGTCAAGCGCGTGCGTCGCTCGGCCGGCGGACGCGGCGGCGGCTGAGCGCGAGCGGGATACGCTGACCCGCAACTACTGATGCACGCTCAAGGACAACGATCGGCGTCGTCAAATCCCTCGGGGTCGATGCCCGTGACCGATGACGAGATCCGTGAGAAGTACCTCGAGCGCGCGATCCGTGAGCTGAACACGCTCACGCGCGAGCTGCAGGCGTGCCCGCACTGCCCGCGCGGCAACCTGATGCCGGTGCTCGGCTCGGGTCATCCGCAGGCGGACATCATGCTGCTGAAGTACGCCGCGCTGCCGTCGGAGATCGAGGAGGGCGTCGCCTTCTACGGGCGCGCCGGCGGCGCGCTGATGAAGTCGCTCAAGCGGCTGCAGATCGACCCGCTCGCGGTCTACGGGACGCTCTGCGTGAAGTGCCCGCTGAGCGACTCCTCGCTGGCCGACCCGGAGTGCATCGGACGCGTCATCGCCGAGCTGGCGATCGTGCAGCCGAAGATCATCGTGGTGATGGGGGAGGAGGCGCTCGCGGCGCTCAACGAGCTGGAGATCCCGCTCGCGCACGACGTCGCACCGCGGCTCGGCGAGATCCAGCAGCTGACGCCGACCACCGACGCGCTGTACGTCCCGAACATCGACGACTCACTCGACGAGCAGGACTCCAAGCGCGCCTTCTGGGAGGCGTTTCGCGCGCTCGGCGAGTGGTACGACGCGCTGCCGCCTTATTAGAGACCGGCATCGTGCCTTCAGGCCGAGCCGGCCTCCGCTCCTAGATTCAATTTGTGACCGCTCCGGCCGCCACGGCTGTTACCCGGCCGGCCATCCGGGCCGGCTGATGGCTCAGACCAGCTTGACCGTGCCGCTGTCGATCTCGTAGACCGCCGCGACGACGCGGAGCGTCCCCGCGGTGATCGCCGCAGCAATGATCGGGCCGGTTTCGGCCAGCAGCAGCGCCTGCCGGCGCGCGTTGGCGACGATCGAGGCCGAGAGCGTGCGGACGGTCGGCTCGAGCCCTTCGATCGCCGGGACGACGGCATCGACGACCTGGCCGATCGCGCCGTATTTGGAGGCGGGGAAGCTCTTGCGCCCCTCGACGACCTCGATTGCCGACTTGACCGCGCCGCAGTCGGTGTGGCCGAGCACGACGATCACGTGCACGCCGAGCACGGCGACGCTGTACTCGAGGCTGCCGATCATGCCCGTGTCGATACTGTTGCCGGCGACGTGCGCGGCGAACAGGTTGCCGCGTTCGACGTCGAAGACGAGCGGCGGCGAGACGCGCGAGTCGGCGCAGGCGAGGATCGAGGCGAACGGCATCTGTTCGACGGCGCGTCGTTCGCCGACCGGCGAGTAGTCGCGCCGTTCCCAGCGCCCGCGGCGATAGCGCCGATTGCCTTCGGCCAGCGCTTTCAGCGCGGCGTCGGGCGTCGACGGGCGCGCGTACGCCGCGCGCGCATCGACCGCGTCGAGCAGCTCGCCGCCGAGCAGCGCTCCGCCGGCGGCGGCGCCGGCACGACCGAGGAAGGCGCGGCGCGAGACCGCGCGATCATCCATCAGGCGGCGCTCGCCGGGTCGATCGTGATCACGACCTTGCCGAGCTTGGCGCCTGCGGCGAAGCGCTCGTAGGCGGCGGCGGCGTCCTCGAGCGGGAAGCTGTCGGCGATCGGCACGCGCAGGGCGCCGGAGTCGAACAGCGGCAGGACCTCGTGTTCGAGCGCGCGCGCGACGAGCGCTTTCTGCTCGGGCGGGCGCGCGCGCAGCGTCGAGCCGTGGATCCGCGCGCGCTTGCCCATCAGCGCGAGCAGGTTGACCTCGCTCTGCGCACCGGCGCTCACGCCGATCACCGAAACTCGGCCGCCGGTCGCGAGCGCGTTCAGGTTCTCGGGCATGTTCGGCGCGCCGACGAGCTCGAGGATCACGTCGAACGGGCCGCGCTCGGCGAAGCCCTCGCACGCGATCGCCTCGGCGCCGAGCTCGGCGACCTGAGCGCGCAGCTGCTCGTTGCGAACCGTGGCCGCGACGCGCGCGCCGGCCGCGCGCGCGAGCTGGATCGCGGCGGTGCCGACGCCGCCGGCGCCGCCGTGCACGAGCAGGCGCTCGCCGGTGCGCAGTTCGCCCTGCGTGAAGAGCGCGTCGTGAGCTGTCGCGAAGACCTCCGGCAGGCCGCCGGCCGCGATCCAGTCGAGCGCGGCCGGGACGGGCATCAGCTCGCGCTCACGCACGACGCACAGCTCGGCCTGAGCGCCGCCGCCGACGATCGCCATCACGCGATCGCCGGGTCCGAAGCGCTCGGCGCCCGGGCCGAGCGCCGCGACCTCGCCGGCGAGCTCCATCCCGGGGATGTCCTGCGGCGAGTCGGGCGGCGCCGGGTAGAGCCCGCGCCGCTGCATCATGTCGGCGCCGTTCAGCCCGGCGGCGCGCACCCGCACGAGCACCTCGCCCTTCCCCGGCTCGGGGTCGGCGTGCTGCTCGATCACGATCTCCTTCTCGCGAATCGTCACCGCGCGCATCGGCAGAGCCTATCCGCGCTCGAACAGGGCGACGCACTCGATGTGGTGCGTCTGCGGGAACATGTCGACGGGGCGGACCTCGCGCAGCGTCCAGCCGGACTCGACGAGTTCGGCCGCGTTCGGAGCGAGCGTCGTCGGGTTGCACGAGACGTAGACGATCCGCTTCGGCGAAGCGTCGACGATCCGATGGACGACCTTCTTGGCGAGGCCGGCGCGCGGCGGATCGACGACGAGCAGGTCGGGCCGGCCGGCGCGCGCCAGCAGCTCGGGCAGCGCGAGGCGCGCGTCGCCGGCGAAGAAGCTCGCCTTCGTGACCTCGTTGCGTCGTGCGCCGGCGATCGCGTCGGCGACGGCCTGCTCGACGAGCTCGATCCCCCACAGCTCGCCGGCCCGCGGCGCGAGCGTCAGCGCGATCGTGCCGATCCCGCAGTAGAGGTCATAGACGCGCTCCCAGCCCTCGAGCGCGGCGAGCTCGGTGACCTCGCCGTACAGCCGCTCGGCCATCTCGGTGTTCGTCTGGAAGAACGCCTCGGGCGAGATCTCGAGGTCGAGATCGCCGAGGCGCTCGGGCAGCTGCTCCTCGCCCCAGACGAGCTCGGTCTCGCCGCCGGCCGTCGTCTCGGCGACGCTCGCCGAGCGCGACCACAGCACGCCGGAGAGCTCCTCGCCGAGGCCCGCCGCGAGCGCCTGGGCGAGCGCGCCGGCGTCGAGCTCGCCGGCGGTCGTCACGACGCGGACCTGCAGCTTTCCCGTGCGGCGGCCTTCGCGCACGACGAGGTTGCGCAGCCGCGCGCGACCGTCCGCGGACGGCGCGACGCGCGTGTCGAGACCGCGTCCGCCGCGGCGCCGATCGCCACCGCGCGCGCGCTCGGTGGGGCCGTCGTCGAGGGCGCGGCCGCGGTCCCACGCGCTCAGCCCTTCGGCGCGGGCCCACTGCAGCGCGAGCTCGCGCGCGCGGTTGCCGCGCTCGGAGGCGAGCAGGCAGTCGGCGATCGGCGCCACGCGGTTGCCGCCGGCCGAAGCGTGGAAACCGCAGATCAGCTGCCCCGGCTCGCCGTCGCCGACGGCTTCGCCGAACGAGTACTCGAGCTTGTTGCGGTAGCGCCACTGCTCGACGGCCGGCACGATCTCGCGCAGCTCGAAGCCGTCGAGGTGTCCGATCCGCCGCAGCGCCTCGTCGACCTGGCTCTGCTTGATCTCGAGCTGGCGCTCGTACGGGAGCACCTGCCAGGGCACGCCCGGGTGGTCTGCGAGAGGCGCGATCCGCTCGGGGCTCGGGTCGAGCACGGCGAGCGTGCGCGCGTGCGCGTAGCTGCGCTTGCGCTTGTGCACGACCGCGCGGACGCGGTCGCCGGGGATCGCGCCGGCGACGAACACGACATAGCCGCCGTCGCCGATCCGCGCGACGCCCTCGCCGCCGAACGCGAGCGAGTCGATCGTCAGCTCGAGCTCGTCGCCGCGCTGCGGACGCTGGAAGTCGCCGGCGGCCGGCGGTGAGGGTGTGGAGAGGGTGTTCTCGGTCACGATTGCTGAGCGCATCCGTATATACGCGCTCGCTCGATCGTAGAGACCACTGCTATCGGCATCGGCGAGAACGAACGCACCTTCAGCGCGCTCGCTCGATCGTAGATACCACTGCTACCGGCATCGGCGAAAACGAAGTCGCCTTCTGCGTCGCGTTCACAACGCGAGTCAGCGCCCGCGCGCTCACGGCGAACCGACGAGCAGCTCGAGCAGCGCCTTCTGCGCGTGGCGGCGGTTCTCGGCCTGGTCCCAGATCCGCTGGCGCTCGCCGTAGAGGACCTCCGGCGTGATCTCCTCGCCGGGGTGCGCAGGCAGGTCGTGCAGCGCGAACGCGCCGGGCGCGGCGGCGTCGAGCAGCGCGTCGTCGAGGCGGTAGCCGGCGAGCGCCGCGCGGCGCTCCTCGGCGGTCTGCTCGTCGCCCATGCTGACCCACACGTCGGTGTAGACCGCGATCGCACCGGAGGCTGCCTCGCGCGGGTCGCTGTAGAGGCGCAGCGAGCCGCTCGCGCCGGCCGGCGGCGCGAGGTCGCCTTCGAGCTCGTAGCCGGGCGGTGAGGCGACGGCGACTTCGAGGCCGGCGAGCGTGCCGAGGATCGCGAGCGAGCGAGCGACGTTGTTGCCGTCGCCGACGTACGCGACGCGCAGGCCGGCCAGCGAGCCGTGCGCCTCGCGCAGGGTCACGAGGTCGGCGAGCGCCTGGCACGGGTGGTGCAGCGCGCTGAGCATGTTGATCACGGGGACCGAGCTGTGCTCGGCGAGCTGCTCGAGGTTGCGATGCGGCCCGGTCCGCACGCCGACGATCGCGACGTGGCGCGAGAGCACGAGCGCCGTGTCGCGCAACGCCTCCCCGCGCGATAGCTGCAGCTCGTCGCCGCGCAGCACGACCGGGTGACCGCCGAGCTCGTGCACGCCGACGTCGAACGACAGCCGCGTGCGCGTCGAGGGCTTCTCGAAGATCAGCGCGACGCTGAGCCCGTCGAGTGCGCGCGAGGACAGCGGCGCGGCCTTCAGCTCGAGCGCGCGTGCGAGCAGCGCGTCGAGCTCGTCGGCCGAGAGCTCGGCGCCGGTGAGGAATGACCGCGGCATCGACAGGCCAGTCTAGGCTAGGGTCCACGCTCGGATGGGCGGCCGCCTCACAGGATTGAGCGTATGCGTCGCGGTCGTGGCGCTCGCCGGCTGCGGCTCGTCCTCGAGCTCGACCGGCTCGACGTCGGCGAGCGCGCCGAAGTCGACGCAGGGCGCGGCATCTGGCTTGAAAGTGACGACGAAGCCGAAGTTCGCCGGCGCGAGCGGCCCCGTGCTCAGCGGCGTAGTGCAGATCGCCTATCGCAACATCGCGATCGCGCCGGACACGCTGCGCGTGAAGGTCGGCAGCACGATCAAGTGGACGAATTTCGACAACGTCGAACACAACGTGACCAGCCAGAGCGGCCCGCAGTCGTTCGCCTCGAAGGACTTCGGCGAACGTGGCACGTTCGAGGTCAAGGCGCTGAAGCCCGGCGTGATCAACTACGTGTGCACGATCCACCCGGCGTCGATGAACGGGACGATCGAAGTAGTGAAGTAGGCCGAGCCCGCGCGAGGCCGGCTCGCCCCGCGCTACAGCTCCGCCAGACCCTCGTTCGGCGTCGACGCGGTCGCGTATAGGCGACGCGGGATCCGCCCGGCGCCGCGCGCGAGGCGACCGGCGTCGACGGCGGCGCGCATCGCGCGCGCCATCCGCACCGGGTCGGCGGCGCGCGAGATCGCCGAGGCGGCGAGCACCGCGTCGCAGCCGAGCTCCATCGCGAGCGCCGCGTCGGAGGCGGTGCCGATGCCCGCGTCGAGCACGACCGGGACGGCGACCGCCTCGCGGATCAGCGCGACGTTGTAGGGGTTGCGGATCCCCATGCCGCTGCCGATCGGCGAGCCGAGCGGCATCACGGCGGCGCAGCCGACGTCGGCGAGGCGCCGCGCGAGCACCGGGTCGTCGGTCGTGTACGGCAGCACGACGAAGCCCTCGTCGACGAGCTCCTCGGCGGCGCGCAGCAGCTCGGGGGCGTCGGGCAGCAGCGTGTCCTCGTCGCCGATCACCTCGAGCTTGACCCAGTCGGTCTCGAACGCCTCGCGCGCCATCCGCGCCGTCAGCACGGCGTCGCGCGCGGTGAAGCAGCCCGCCGTGTTCGGCAGCAGCTCGACGCCGGCGACGGCGAGCACGTCGATCAGCGAGCCGCGCGCGCTCGGATCGACGCGGCGCAGCGCGACCGTGACGAGCTCGGCGCCGCTCGCCGCGATCGCCTCGGCGAGGATCGCGAGCGACGCAAAGCCGCCGGTGCCGAGCAGCAGCCGCGAGCCGAACGTGCGCCCGGCGATGCTCAGCGGGTCCGACAGCGGCGCGGCGCCTTCGCGCGTGCCGTTCGCTGAGCTCTCGGCGGCGCTCTCGATCGTCTCGCGCATGCTCGCGATCATCCTCCCTGCATCGCCGTCAGCACCTCGACGCGCGCGTCGGCGACGAGCGCGAACGACTCCCACTGCGCGCGCGGCACCACCTCGCCGTCGACCGCGACCGCGACGCCGCGTGCGCTCGGCGCGAGCTCGAGCCGCGCGAGCGCCGCGGCGACGGTCTCGCCGGCGCGCACGTCCGACTCGACTCCGTTCAGGCGGATCACGCGCCCGCCGCCTGCGTCGCGCCGGCGAGCGACGCTCCTCGCGGGATCGCCGGCTCGCCTCCGAGCGCGTGCGCGCTCGCAAAACGCCGCGGCGAGCACGCGCTCAACAGCTCCTCCTCGGCCGGCTCGCCGCTCAGGAGATCGGCGAGGAGCTGCGCCGTCAACGGCGCCAGCAGGATCCCGTTGCGGTAGTGGCCGGTTGCCCAGATCAGCCCGTCCGGGCGGCCCGCGCCGATCGCCGGCGCGTTGTCCGGTGTGCCCGGGCGCAGCCCGACGCAGAGCTCCTCGATCTTCAGCTCGCCGACGTCCGGCACGAGCTCGTGCGCGTCGCGCAGCAGCTCGTAGACGCCGCCGGCGTCGGGCTGGACGTCGAAGCCGCGCTCCTCGACGGTCGCGCCGAGAACGTAGCGCCCGTCGGCGCGCGGCACGATGTAGCCGCCCTCGAAGCGCACGACGCGCCGCAGCAGCCCCGGCCCTCGCGGGTCGCGCAGGCGCAGCAGCTGGCCGCGAACGGGCCGCACGTGCAGCGGCTCGCGCACGCCGCCGACCTCAGCGCTCCAGGCGCCGCATGCGAGCACGACGCGCTCCGCGCGAACGAGCTCGCCCTCCCCGCCGGCGCTCGCCAGCGTCACGCCGAGCAGCCGGCCGGCGCCGTCGCACGCGAGACGCGCGACCGGCGCATGCTCGCGCAGCTCGACGCCCGCCGTGACGCACGCGCGGCGCAGCGCAGCGAGCACGAGCCGCGGGTCGACCGAGTGGTCGTCGGGCGCTTCCAGCGCGAGCCGCAGCGCCGGCGCGAGCGCCGGCTCGCGCTCACGCGCCTCGCTCGCGCGCAGGCGGACGCTCCGCAGGCCGAGCGAGTCGCGCAGGGCGATCTGGCGCTCGAGCTCGCGCGCCTCGTCGGCGTCGCGCGCGAGCAGCAGCGTGCCGGTCGCGCTCAGCCCGACGTCGATCCCGCTCGCCGCTCCAAGCTCCTCGGCGAATCCCGGCCACAGCGCGAGCGAGCGCAGCCCGAGCTCGAGCTGACGGCGCCCGGCCTCGCCGAACTCGACCTCGGCGACCGGTGCGAGCATCCCGGCGGCGACGCTCGAGGCACCCGCGCCGAGCGTCTCGCGCTCGAGCAGCGTCACGCTGATCCCGCGCGCTCGCGCGCGCCACGCGATCGACAGTCCGATCACGCCGCCGCCGATCACGAGCACCTCAGCCGAGCCGTGCGGGTTGGACATCACGTTGATGCTAGCCCGCGAATGCGTCCCCGACGCGCGCCGTGCGCGCCCTGCGAGACTGACGCGATGACCGCGACCGACCTCGGCTCCGACCGCCGCGCGCGCCTTGCCGCCGCGCGGCTGTACCTCGTGTGCGACGCCAAACCGGGCGGGCGCGAGCTGGCGGACGTGATCCGTGCGGCCGTCGCCGGCGGCGTCGACGTCGTGCAGCTGCGCGAGAAGCTGCTCGGCGACGACGAGCTCGCAGCCGTCGCGCACGCGGCGCACGCGCTGTGCGAGCGAATCGGCGCGCTGCTGATCGTCAACGACCGTCCGCTCGTCGCGCGCGAGACCGGCGCCGACGGCGCGCACGTCGGCCAGGACGACATGCCCGTCGCCGAGGCGCGCGCGCTGCTCGGCGAGGACATGCTGATCGGGCTCTCGACGCACACCGAGGCCGAGATCGACGCGGCCGTCGCCGATGGCGCCGAGGGCGCGCCGCTCGTCGACTACATCGGCGTTGGGCCGGTGCACGAGACGCCAACCAAGCCCGGCCGCCCGGCTGTCGGCCCCGAGCTCGTCCACTACGCGGCCGCGCACGCAGCGGTGCCGTTCTTCGCGATCGGCGGACTGCACGGGGGCAACGTCGACGAGGTCCTCGACGCCGGCGCACGCCGCGTCGTCGTGCTGCGCGCGATCGCCGACGCCGACGATCCCGAGGCTGCGGCGCGCGCGCTGCGCGCGAAGCTCGACGAGCGCGCGGACGAGGGCTAGGTGCAGGCGGGCGGCGGCGGTCGTCGCGGACGCGGCGCCGAGGCCGAGGAGCTCGCGCGCGCGGCGCTCAGCCCGCTCGGCGAGGACGAGCGGCCGGTACCGCTGCTCGTTGCGATCGCCGTCTGCGTCGTCCTCGCGATCGCCGTCGTCGCCGGCGCGGCGAGCATCCACGACCTCAGCCGCCACGGCGGCTCGCTGCCCGGCGCAGCCTTCCTCGCCGCCGTGCTCGCGCTGCTCGCGCAGGGCATGTACCGCCGCCGCTACTGGGCCGTGCTGTCGTTCGAGGCGCTGCTCGCCTTCCAGATCATCGTCACCTCGCTCGCGCTCGTCGTCGCCTCGACGCTGCTCGCCGCGGCGATCTGCCTCGTCAGCGTCGGACTCGGCGGCTGGCTGTTCTGGAAGCTCGTCCGCGTGATGGGCAGGATCCAGGCCGAGGAGCTGCGCCGCTCCAGGCGGGACCGGACCGATCCACCCGCAGTCTGACCGAGATATCGAACGTCGGCTCGCCGCCCGCGCTTCGATAGGCTCAGCGCGCGATGGCCAACGACACCTACGACTGCATCGTGATCGGCTCCGGGCCGGGCGGCTACGTCGCCGCGATCCGCTCCGCGCAGCTCGGCAGGAAGACGGCCGTCGTCGAGCGCGACAAGGTCGGTGGGCGCTGCCTGAACTACGCGTGCATTCCGGCCAAGGCCGTGCTGCGCGCGGCCGACCTGCTCGCGGAGATCCGCGAGGCCGGCGAGTACGGGCTGAAGGTCTCGAGCGTCGAGGTCGACTACGCCGGCGTCCAGGCGCGCCGCGAGAAGGTCGTCACGACGCTGAGCACCGGCGTCGGCGCCCTGTTCAAGAAAAACGGCATCGACCTGATCGAGGGCGACGCGTCGCTGACCGCCGCCGGCGAGGTCGCCGTCGGCGGGGAGTCCTACGCCGCGGCGACCGTGATCCTCGCGACCGGCTCCGTCCCGCGCTCGATCCCCGGGGTCGAGTACGGCGGGCGGATCATCGGCACCGAGCAGGCGTGGGCGCTCTCCGAGCTGCCGGCGCGGCTCGCCGTCGTCGGCGCCGGCGCGTCCGGCGCCGAGATCGCCTCCGGCTACGCGCGGCTCGGCTCGGAGGTGCGCCTGATCGAGATGCTCGACCGTGTGCTGCCGAGCGAGGACGCCGATGTCTCACGGCTGGTCGAGCGCGGCTTCAAGCGCCAGGGCATCAGCGTCCACACCGGTGACCCGATCAGCGAGGTGCAGGGCCGCGAGAGCAGCGTGACGTTCACGCGCGGCGAAGACGCCGGGCTCGAGGTCGACTACATGGTGATCGCCGCCGGGCGCGGCGCCGACGTGATCGGGCTCGGGCTCGAGGACGCCGGCGTCGAGTTCGACGAGCGCGGGCTGATCAAAGTCGACGGCGCGCTGCGCACTAGCCGCCCCGGCGTCTACGCGATCGGCGACCTCGTCGACGGGCCCGCGCTCGCGCACAAGGCCTCAGATGAGGGCATCATCGCTGTCGAGGACTCGGCCGGGCTGGCGACGCACCCGATCGTCCACGTCGACATCCCGCGCGCGACGTTCTGCACGCCGAACGTCGGCTCGTTCGGGCTGACCGAGCAGCAGGCGCGCGACGAGGGCTACGACGTCGTCGTCGGCAAGGTCTCCTACGGCGCCGTCGGCGGCGGGATCGTCTACGGCGACCGCACCGGCATGATCAAGCTCGTCGGCGAGTCGAAGTACGGCGAGCTGCTCGGCGGGCACATCGTCGGGGCGCGCGCGACCGAGCTGATCCAGGAGCTCGTCAACGTGCGCGCGCTCGAGGGCGGCTTCGCCGAGGTCGGTCGCATCATCCACGGCCACCCGACGCTCTCGGAGGCCGTGATGGAGGCCGGGCGCGCAGCCGACGGCTGGTTGATTCACGGCTGAGCCGTGAACGCTCCCGCCTCCTTCTACTTCGACCTCGCCAGCCCGCTCGCGTACCTCGCCGCCGAGCGCGTCCTGCACGCGCTGCCGGGTCCCGCCGAGTGGCAGCCGGTGCTCGCGCGCGAGCTGCCCGGCGCGCGGGCCGCGCACCGCGAGCCGCGCGAAAGCGACGACGAGGACGGTGTGTCGCGCGCCGAGATCGAGCGTCGTGGCGCCGAGCTCGGCCTGCAGCCGCTGCGCTGGCCGGCGCCGTTCCCGTTCGACAGCGCCTTCGCGATGCGCGCGGCGACCTACGCGAAGTCGATCGGTCGCACCGTCCCGTTCGCGCAGGCCGCCTTTCGCCAGGCGTTCGCCGGCGGACGCGACCTCGAGCAGCCCGACAACGTCCTGATCGCCGCCGCCGCGTGCGAGATGCACCCGGCGGCCGTCCTCCGCGGGGCAGAGCTGCGCTCGGTGCGAACGCAGCTCGCAGAGGCGACCAGCGACGCCGCGCGCAAATCGATCAAAGAAGTCCCCGCGATCGTCGTCGATCGGACCGTCTACGAAGGAGCGCGCGCGATCGAGCGGGCCGCCGCGCAGATGCTCGAGCTTCACAGCGGCGCGCCGCGATGAAGGCGAAGGCCGCCTACCGGCTGATCGTCACGCGCGGTGGGCGGGCGCCGGCGCTGCTCGCCGACGCCGAGCGGATCGACCACATCGAGCTCGTCGGCATCGACGACGGCGAAGTCGCGCTGTTCTGGGACCTGCCGCCGCACGCCGCCTCGCGGATGGCGCGAGCGCTGCGGGGCGAGCTCGCGCAGCTCGACGCCGAGGAGTTCATCGCACGCTGGAGTACCGTGGATTGATGACCGAGCTGCCGGCACCCGACGTCGCCCGCGAGTGGCTGCAGACGATGACGCTGATCCGCCGCTTCGAGGAGCGCGCCGGCGAGATGTACGCGCGCGCGAAGGTCGGCGGCTTCCTGCACCTCTCGATCGGCGAGGAGGCGGCGATCGTCGGCAGCGCGCGCGCCTTGCGCGAGCGCGACTACCTGATCTCGACCTACCGCTCGCACGGCCACGCGCTCGTGCGCGGCACGCCGCCCGAGAACGTCATGGCCGAGCTGTTCGGGCGCGTCGACGGCTGCTCCGGCGGCCGCGGCGGCTCGATGCACATGTTCGACGCCTCGCGCCGCTTCATGGGCGGCTACGGGATCGTCGGCGGCAACCTTCCGATCGCCGCCGGCCTCGCGCTCGCGTGCGACTACGACGGCACCGACGACGTCACGCTCTGCACGTTCGGCGACGGCGCCTCCAACCAGGGCACGTTCGGCGAGACGCTCAACCTCGCCGCGCTGTGGCGGCTGCCGGTCGTCTTCCTCGTCACCAACAACCAGTTCGGGATGGGCACCGCGCTGCAGCGCCACTCCGCCGTCACCGACCTGCAGCGCAAGGGCGAGAGCCTCGGCGTGCCCGGCATGCGCTGCGACGGGATGGACGTGCTCGACACCCACGACGTCCTCTGCCAGGCCGTCGCGCGCGTGCGCGAGGAGCGCCGCCCGCTGCTCGTCGAGGCCGTCACCTATCGCTTCCGCGGCCACTCGATGGCCGATCCCGAGCAGTACCGCTCCAAGGAGGAGGTCGCGCAGTGGCGCGCGCGCGACCCGATCCCGGCGTTCGCCGAGCGGCTGATCGCCGACGGCGTGATCGACGAGGCCGAGCGCGAGCGGATCGACGCCGCGGCGATCGCGCGCGTCGACGCAGCCGTCGAGTTCGCCGATGGATCTCCGTTTCCGGCGCCCGAGTCGCTCTACGACGACGTCTACGTGCTCGGCGACGCCTCCAGTGGCTGGTACTCCGTGCGCACGACCGACCCGCGGCAGGACGCCGACGAGGCGTCCGCCTCGAGCGCCGTCGCGGCCGCGCGCGACGGCGACGAGATCCCGCAGCAGATCACAGACGCGCTCGTGCACGGCGAGGACGCCGCCTGATGGCCGAGCTGCGATATCGAGACGCGCTCAACGCCGCGCTGCGCGAGGAGCTGCGCCGAGACGAGCGCGTCTTCTTGATGGGCGAGGACATCGGCGTCTTCGGCGGCGCCTTCAAGGTCACCGCCGGGCTGCTCGACGAGTTCGGCGAGAAGCGCGTCCGCGACACGCCGATCTCAGAGAACACGATCGTCGGCGTCGGCGTCGGCGCGGCGATGGCCGGGCTGCGGCCGGTCGTCGAGCTGATGACGATCAACTTCGCGCTGCTCGCGTTCGACCAGATCGTCAACCACGCCGCGCACATCCACTACATGTTCGCCGGGCAGGCGACCGTGCCGCTCGTCGTCCGCATGCCGCAGGGCGCCGGGCACCAGCTCGGCCCGACCCACTCGCACTGCTTCGAGGCGCTGTTCCTGCACGTGCCGGGGCTGCTCGTCGCGACGCCGGCGACCGCCGCCGACGCGAAGGGGCTGCTCAAGAGCGCGATCCGCGACGAGAACCCCGTGATCTTCATCGAGCACGAGTCGCTCTACGGCGTCCGCGGCGACGTGCCCGACGGCGAGGACGAGCTCGTCGAGTTCGGCCGCGCACGGGTCGCCCGCGAGGGCGCCGACGTCACGATCGTCGGCGTCTCGCGGATGGCGCTCACCGCCGAGCGCGCCGCCGCGACGCTCGCAGACGAGCACGGCGTCAGCGCCGAGGTGATCGACCCGCGCACGCTGCGCCCGCTCGACCTCGACACGATCCTCGCGTCCGTCGCCAAGACCAGCCGCTGCGTGATCGTCGAGGAGGGCTGGCCGCACGGCGGCGTCGGCGCCAACATCGCCGCGCTGATCTCCGAGCAGGCGTTCGACGATCTCGACGCGCCCGTCCGCCGCGTCTCCGGCGCCGACGTGCCGATGCCCTACTCCAAGCCGCTCGAGGACATCGCCTACCCGCACGAGCCCCAGGTCATCGGCGCCGTGCTCGACACGCTCGGAGTCAGCGCCTGATGGCCGAGATCGTCATGCCGCGGCTGTCCGACACGATGGAGGACGGCACGATCCTGCGCTGGCTGAAGGCCGACGGCGAGCACGTCAGCCGAGGCGAGGAGCTCGTCGAGATCGAGACCGACAAGGCCGCTATGACCTACGAGTCAGACCTCGACGGTGTCCTGCAGACGCTCGCCGCCGAGGGCGACACGCTGCCGGTCGGGGCCGTCATCGCCCGCGTCGGCGAGCGCGGCGAGGCCGGAGCGGGCGCAGCCGACGCGGGCGCAGCCGGCGGCGAGTCCGATCGCGCCACGAGCCTGGACGGCGCCGGCGCTGGGAAGAAGCGCGACCCCGCCGCCGAGGCGGCCGTCGAGGGCGTCATCGCGATCGCCGGCGGCGGCGCGGCGAGCGCCGCGCCCACGTCTGCCGACGCGATCGGCGGCGAGCGCGTCAAGGCATCGCCGCTCGCGCGTCGGATCGCCGAGGATCGTGGCGTCGACCTGCGCACGCTCAGCGGCACCGGGCCCGGCGGGCGGATCGTCAAGGCCGACGTCGAGGCAGCGTCTCGGCCGGCCGCTCCGCCGAGCGCGGCGCCGGCTGGCGCGCTCCGCGAGGACGTCACGACGGCGAAGGGACAGACGACGACGCAGCAGCTCACGCGCGTCCAGCAGACGATCGCGCGGCGAATGGCCGAGTCGAAGGCGACGATCCCCGACTTCACGCTGCAGAGCGATGTCGACATGGAGGCCTGCGTCGCGCTGCGCACCGAGCTGAAGCGGATCTCCTCGCAGGACGCGCCGACGTACAACGACATGGTCGTCAAGGCCTCCGCGCTCGCGCTGCGCGAGCACCCGCGCGCGAACAGCAGCTACAAGGACGGCACGCTGCAGCTGCACTCGCGCGTCAATGTCGGCGTCGCCGTCGCCGCGCAGGACTCGCTCGTCGTGCCGACCGTCTTCGACGCCGACGCCAAGGCGCTCGGCGAGATCGCGCGCGAGGCGCGCGCGCTGGCCGGGCGCGTTCGCGACGGCACGATCACGCCGCCCGAGCTCGGCGGCGGCACCTTCACGGTCTCGAACCTCGGGATGTACGGCATCAAGAGCTTCAGCGCGATCATCAACCCGCCGCAGGCCGCGATCCTGTCCGTCGGAACCGTCCAGCGGCGCGCCGTCGTCAGCGAGGAGGGGCTCGTCGCGCGTCAGACGATGACCCTCTCGCTCGTCTGCGATCACCGGGTCCTCTACGGCGCCGACGCCGCCGAGTTCCTCGCGCGGATCCGCGAGCTGCTGCAGGCACCGGCGTCGCTGACGCTGTGAGCGCCCTGGCGGACGAGACGCCTCTGGCGCGCGAGCTGCCCGCCGGCCACGGGTTGCGCGCGCTGCAAGAGGCCGACGCACCCGAGCTGAACGCCCTGATCGAGCGCAACCGCGAGCGGCTGGCGCGGTGGATCGCCTGGGCACACGAACAGACGCTGCAGGACACGCGTACCTTCATCGACCGTGCGCGCGCCAAGGAGCAGGAGGGCAGCGGGCTCAGTCGCGCGATCAGCGCCGAGGGTCGCGTCGCGGGCGTCATCGGCATCTCTGTCGACGGCGTGAACCGCTCGGCCGCGATCGGCTATTGGCTGGACGAGGCGAGCGAGGGCAAGGGAGTGATGACGGCAGCGGTCGCCGCGCTCGTCGACGACGGCTTCGCGCGCTGGCGGCTTGTGCGCGTCGAGATCCGCGCCGACGTCGACAACCGCGCGAGTCGAGCGGTCGCCGAGCGGATCGGCTTCCAGCTCGAGGGCGTCGCGCGCCAGGGCTACCGTGTCGTCGGCGATCGCTACAGCGACGACGCCGTCTACTCGATGCTCGCCTCCGACCCCGCGCGCCGCCGACTGGGCTAGGCGCGCAGCGGGTCGACCCAGCGCAGGCCCGCGAAGCGCGAGAAGTCGTTGTCGTGCGAGCAGAGCGTCGCGCCGTGCTCGATCGCGAGCGCCGCCAAGTGAGCGTCGCTCGTCAGGTTTCCGCCCGTGCCGAGCGGGGCCAGCAGGTCGCGCAACACTGCCGCATGGCGGTCAGTGGGATGAACGACGGTGGCGACGGGCTGGGCGAGCCAGCGCTGTATCTCGTCGAGGGCAGAATCGATCGGCCACGGATCGCGCGCGCCACGTGGCCTCGTCGTGATACGAAGGAAACCGACTAGCGCGTGCCATGCAAAGGCGACGGTCTCGCTCCCCGAGAGGGTCTCCTCGAACCACCTCAACGCCGGCTCGTGATGACTGGACTGTTCGTCGACCGTGTAGATCAGCAGGTTGACGTCGAGCAGCTTCACTTGCCTTCTTCGAGCTTGCGGATGATCTCCTCGTCCTCCATTTCACCGGCGATCGTCAAGGCCTTGTCGATGTTGATACGGACCCCCAGCGGAGCCGTCCGCACCTTGAAAGGACGCGAGACCGAGGTGGGCGCGTCGAGGCCGGCGCGTACCGCGTCGTTGAGCGCAGCCTTGAACGACACGCCGCGCTCGCGCATCGCGGACCTCAGCTTTGCCTCGACGTCGGGGTCCAAGGTGACCGTCGTGCGCATGGACGCATCATATCATCAATCATGCTGCTGTCATGATGCCTAGCTGCTTCAGCGCTAGGCTGGGAGAGCGAATGCGCAAGACGGTCCCGCCCTCCGACGAGCTCTGGGTCTGCCACCTGGGCCATGTCCCCTACTCCGACGGGATCGCCATCCAGGAGACGCTGCGCGAGCGGCGGATCGCCGGCGAGCTGCCCGACACGCTGCTGCTGCTCGAGCACCCGCCCGTCTACACACGCGGGCGGCGCGCCGGCGCCGAGGATCTTCCGTTTCCGGAGGACTTCTACCGCGCCAAAGGGATCGAGGTGGCGAGCACCGATCGCGGCGGCAAGCTCACCTACCACGGCCCCGGCCAGCTCGTCGGCTACCCGATCATGGCGCTCGACGACATCGGCCGCTACCTACGCACGATGGAAGCCGCGATCATCGACGCGCTCGCACAGCACGGCGTGCACGCGCGCTCGCGCCACGACGAGGGGATCGACTACACCGGCGTCTGGGTCGACGATCGCAAGATCGCCTCGATCGGCGTGCACGTCTCGCGTGGCGTCGCCACGCACGGCTTCGCCGTCAACGTCGACACCGACCTCGACCCGTTCTCGTGGGTCGTCGCCTGCGGGCTGCCCGACGTGCAGATGACCTCGCTCGCCGTCGAGCTCGGCGCGGCCGGCGCTCCGGGGCTGGCGTGCTTTCGCAAGGAGATGGCCTACCGCTTCTGTGAGGCGCACGGCAGGCGCCAGCGGCTCGTCTCGGCGCGGCGCCTCGGGATCGCGACGACGACCGCGACGACGAACGGCGGAGCCCCGACAGGGGCGGAGCCATCCAAATCGAGGCTCGTCGAGGCGGTGCCCGCGTGAGCGACGGCGTCACCCCGGTTGCTACGCGATCCCGCGCCAACCCCGGCGGCGCAGACGTGCTGAAGGTGCTCGGCTCCGACGTCCGCCCGCTGCGCGAGCGCAAGCCACCGTGGTTCAAGGTGCCCGCGCCCGGCGGCCAGCGCTATCGCGAGCTGACCGAGCTGATTCGCTCGGAGAACCTGCACACCGTCTGCCAGGAGGCAGCGTGCCCGAACGTCGGCGAGTGCTGGGAGCGCGGCACGGCGACGTTCATGATCCTCGGCGACACGTGCACGCGCCGCTGCGGCTTCTGCAACGTCAAGACCGGCAAGCCGACCTGGCACGACCCGCTCGAGCCCGCGCGCGTCGCGCGCTCGATCGCACGGATGGGCCTGCGCCACGCCGTGATCACCTCGGTCGACCGCGACGACCTGCCCGACAAGGGCGCCGCGGCGTTCGTCGGCGTGATCCGCCAGGTCCGCCGGCAGGCGCCCGACTGTCAGATCGAGGTGCTGACGCCCGACTTCCAGGGCCAGGAGATGCCGCTCGCGAAGGTCATCGCCGAGCGCCCCGATGTCTTCAACCACAACGTCGAGGTCGTCCCGCGGCTGTACCCGCTCGCCCGTCGCGGCTCGGAGTTCCAGCGCTCCTGCCGCGTCCTGCGCCTCGCCGGCGAGATCGGCGAAGGCGAGGTCGTCACCAAGTCCGGGCTGATGGTCGGCCTCGGCGAGACCCACGACGAGCTCGTCGAGACTTTCGCCGCGCTGCGCGAGCACGGCGTCGGCGTGCTCACGGTCGGGCAGTACCTGCGACCGTCCGAGCGCCACCTGCCCGTCGTGCGCTACTGGCACCCCGACGAGTTCGCCGCGCTGCAGGACGCCGCCTACGCGCTCGGCTTCGACCACGTCGCCGCCGGCCCGCTCGTGCGCTCCTCGTACCACGCCGATCAGCACGTGCCGCAGGCACGTGACGGCGTCGGCCCGCTCGCCGCGCAGGCCTAGCTCCGGCGCCTTCTCGCGGGGATAGTCTCGCGCGATATTCCCGATCAAAGACAACATCGCGCTGACGCGGTTCCCGATCGTCACGGTCGCGCTGATCGCGATCAACGTCGTCGCCTACCTCCTCGAGATTCGCCACGGCGGCAGCTTCTTCGGCGGTCCGAGCGAGCGCGTCAGCGTCCACTACGGCGCGATCCCCTACGAGCTGACGCACCCCGGACGCCACTGCGACCTCGTCAGCGTCCCGAGCGTCGCGGGGCCGGCCCAGGCGATCGCCTGTCAGGGCATGCCGGGGGTGCACGGCACTCCCCCCGTGCAGCCTGCGACGTGGGAGACCGTCCTCACGTCGATGTTCCTGCACGGCAGCTTCCTGCACATCTTCGGCAACATGCTGTTCCTCGCGATCTTCGGACCGAACGTCGAGGACGCGACCGGCCGCCTGCGCTTCCTCGCGTTCTACCTGCTCGGCGGCGGCGTAGCGCTCGCCGCGCAGGTGCTCGTCAGCCCCGACTCGACCGCCCCGACGCTCGGCGCGTCCGGCGCGATCGCGGCCGTGCTCGGCGCCTACCTGCTGCTGTATCCGCGCGCTCGTGTGATCACGCTCGTCCTGATCGTCTTCTTCGCGACGATCGTCGAGCTGCCGGCCGCGCTGCTGCTCGGCTTCTGGTTCCTGCTGCAGCTGTGGTTCGGCCTCGCCGGCCTCGCGAGCCCGATCGGCGGTGAAGGCGTCGCCTACTTCGCGCACGTCGGCGGCTTCGTCTTCGGGCTGCTCCTGATCAAGGTCTTCGTCAACAGCGCGCGCCGCTCCGCCAAAGGCCGCCCGACGCCGCCCCGGCCGGTGTACTGATCCGATGCCGCTCGACGCGCACGCTCAGGACACGAGCCGTGAACGCGCATGAGGCGCAACCTCGTCCTCGCCGCCGCGCTCGTCTTCATCGCCGGCTTCGCCTTCCTCACGGTCGCCTCGATCGTCGAACAGGGGTTCACCGTCGCCGCGCTGCTCTCGATCCTGATCCTGCTGCTGCTGTCGATCGGCATCGTCGGCGCACTGCGCAATCCTCCCCGCTGAGGTGAGCCCGCGTCCGAGCCGTCCCGAGCCGTTGCCGGCGCCCACTGGTTTGGGGTCACGGTGAGCGGATCGCCGTTGATGACCTTCGAGCAGAGCCGCCGGCGCCGCCAGGAAGCGCGGCGGCGGCGCAGGCGCCGCCGCGCGCTCGTGCTCGCGCTGCTCGCCGCCGGCGCCGTCGCCGCCGCGCTCTCCAAATCGAGCTCCCACCATCACGACGCGAGCGCCGCCGCGGTGAGGCGCGCGGGCACGGCGCGCGTCAAGCCGCCGCCGCCGGCGCTGTCCCCCGCCGGGCTGCCGCTCGCCGCCCCGCCGCTGACGCTCCCCGGGATCGGGCAGCCCGAGCGCGACGCCGTCCATCTCAGCTTCCACGCTCCGCCGCGCGCCGGCCTGCTGTTCAACGTCGCGACCGGACAGATCCTGTGGCAGCGCAACCCGTTCAAGCGGCTGCGGATCGCGAGCCTGACGAAGATGATGACCGCGCTCTTGACCGTCGAGGCCGAGCCGCCCGACGCGCGCGTGCTCGTGACGAAGGCCGCAATCGCCGAAGGCGGCTCGAAGGTCGGCGTGCTGCCGCTCGGGCGGCACGTGCGCCTGGAGACGATGCTCTACGGCCTGATGCTGCCGTCCGGCAACGACGCGGCCGTCGCGCTCGCGCAGCACGACGCCGGCGGCGTCGGCGCGTTCGTCAAGGAGATGAACGCCGAGGCGGCAAAGCTCGGGATGGGCTGCACGCGCTACTCCACCCCCTCGGGCTTCCTCGACGCCGGCAACTTCTCCTGCGCCGCCGACCTCGCGGTGCTGACGCACGTCGACCTCGCCCAGCCGCGGATCGCGCGCGTCGCGCGTACGTACAGCGCCTCGCTGGCGCTGCCGATCAAGGGCGGCAGGGTCTGGCTGTACAACAACAACCCGCTGCTGATCTACCACTACCCCGGCGCGACCGGGCTGAAGACGGGCTACACCGAAGCCGCCGGCCGCTGCCTCGTCGCGACCGCCAAGCGCGACGGCGTCGAGCTTGGCGCGATCCTGCTCAACTCGCCCGCCCCCGGAACGCAGGCGCGCCAGCTGCTCAACCGCGGCTTCGAGGGCGTCTACCACCAGGCGCCCGTGCCCGAAGCGGCGCTGCCGCCCGGCGCCTGAGCGCTCGAACTGCGCCAGCCCGCACGGAGGAGTACGGTTGAAGCGATAGATTGACTGGTCAGTCAGCCAAAGGAGGACGACGCCGTGGATCTCGACGACACACAGGAGCAGGCCGCCTACCGCGTGGCGGCGCGCAGCTGGCTCGCCGAGCACAAGTCCGAGGCTCCCGTCCTCGACGGCCCGAACGCGATCCAGGATGAGTCAGAGATGATCGCGGCGCGGCGCGCCTGGCAGGGCAAGCTCGCCGAGGGCGGCCTCGCCGGCGTGACCTGGCCGAAGGAGTACGGCGGCCAGGGGCTCGGCCCGATCGAGCAGGTCATCTGCAACCAGGAGATCGCCAAGGCGAAAGTCCCCGGGATCCTCGACGCGATCGGCGTCGGGATGCTCGGCCCGACGATCATCGCGCACGGCACCGAGGAGCAGAAGGGGCGCTATCTGGGCCCGATGCTGCACGGCGATGAGGTCTGGTGCCAGCTGTTCTCCGAGCCCGCCGCCGGCTCCGACCTGGCCGCCGTGCAGACCCGTGCGCGCCTGCAGGACGATGGCAGCTGGCGCCTGTCCGGCCAGAAGGTCTGGACGACGAACGCCCAGTTCGCCTCCTACGGGCTGCTGCTCGCGCGGACCGACTCCGACGTGCCCAAGCACAAGGGCCTGACGATGTTCATCGTGCCGATCGACGCACCTGGCGTGACCGTCCGCGGGCTGCGCCAGATCTCCGGCGAGGCCGAGTTCAACGAGGTCTTCTTCGACGACCTCGCGATCGACGCGGACGCCGTCGTCGGCGGCGTCGGGAACGGCTGGGGCACGGCGCTCACGACGCTGATGTTCGAGCGCGTCACGATCGGCCTCGGCAGCGAGGGGATGGGCTACAACTCCAACCGCTTCGCGCAGGCGATCGCCGCCGATCCGGACGCGCGGCGCGACTCCACGGTGCGCCACCAGCTCGGTGAGATCGCCAGCGAACTGCTCGCCGTCCGCTTCACCGGCTACCGCACGCTCTCGGCGCTGCAGAAAGGGCAGGTCCCCGGGCCCGAGTCGGGGCTCGCGAAGATCACGATCGTCAACGGCGCGATCAAAGCCGGCGATCTGATCGCCGACGTGCTCGGCCCCGACGCGCTCAGCGACGACGGCGAGTGGGCCTACATGATCTCGTTCCTGCCCGGGCTGAAGTCGGCCGGCGGCACCGAAGAGATCCTGCGCAACACGATCGGCGAGCGCGTGCTCGGGCTGCCGCCGGCGCCGCGCCTCGACAAGGGCATCCCGTTCTCGGAGCTGCGCTCCAAGGAAGCGGCGACGGCATGACTCAGTCGAACACGACCAAAGGAGTGTCGACGTGAACTTGTCCCTCTCCGACGAGCAGGAATTCCTGCGCGAGGCGGCGCGCGGAGCGCTCTCGCGCTTCAAGACGCTCGAGGCCGCGCGCGAAGCGCTCGACGGCAAGCCCGACGCGCTGCCCGACCTCTGGCCGACCTCGAAGGAGGCCGGCTGGCCCGGCCTGCTGATCGACGAGCGCCACGGCGGCGCCGGTCTCGACGCGTTCGACGCGATGCTCGTGCTCGGCGAGTGCGGCCGCGTGCTCGCGCCGACCGCGCTGCTCGGCCATCTGCCAGCGACCGCGATCCTCAACGATGCGCCCGCCGGCGCGCCGCTGCTCGACGACCTCGCGACCGGCGAGCGCCGCGGCGCGTACCTGCCGGTCAGCCCGCCCGACGACCTCTCGGGCGCCTGGAGCGCCGACCCGCGCAGCGGGATCGAGCGCGCGCCCGCGCCGAGCGCCGTCGCCGACGGTGACGGCGTGCGCGTCAGCGGCGAGCTCTCGTTCGTCCCCGACGCGCCCGGAGCCGACTTGCTCGTCGGCGTCGCCCTGCTCGATACCCCGCAAGGGGGCACGGGCGGCCGGCCCGTCGGCGTCGCGATCGACGGCGGCGCGAGCGGCGTCGTGATCGAGCCGACGACGCGCTACGACGCGACCCGCGCGCTCGGTCACGTGACGCTCTCGGATGCGCCCGCGAGGCTGCTCGACGCGCCCGAGGAGTCGCTCTCCGCCGCCTGGCACCTCGCCCAGGCGCTCGTCGCGGCCGAGTCGCTCGGCAGCGTCGAAACCGCGCTCGACGTCTCGGTCGAGTACGCCAAGGAGCGCCACACGTTCGGTCGCGCGATCGGCTCCTACCAGGCCGTCAAGCACTCGCTGACCGAGGTCCTGCGCCAACTCGACAACGGCCGCTCGCTGCTCTACTACGCCGGCTGGGCCCGCCACGGCGCGCCCGGCGAGTTCCCGCTCGCCGCGAGCGCCGCGCGGTCGGTCGCCGGCCGCGCGCTCGACCACGCCTCGCGCACGATGATCTCCGTCCACGGCGGAACCGGCGCGACCTGGGAGCACGACGCGCCGCTGTACTTCCGCCGCGCGCAGCTCTCGCGGCGGCTACTCGGCGGGACCGCGCACGCGAGCGACCGCGTCGCCGGCGAGCTGCTGGCGCAGGCCGACGCGGCTTAGCGGCGCCGCCGCGCGGACGGCTTCACGGAGGCGGTGCTGGCTCTCACCAGCGCCGCCAGCACCGGCGCCCCGTACGCCGCGTGGACGGCTTCGACGAGCGCCGTGCTGACGCCGCAGTTGACGCAGAACCCGTGCTGGGACCAGCCGATCGCGCGCGCGATCACCTGGTCGGCGTAGGTGACGCCGGTCGCGTCGTGCCCGTAGTAGTCGTACGCCGCGGCCCACGCCGTGGCGTCGAGCGCGTAGCCGGCGCCGTCGGCCGAGAGCAGGTGCGCCGCGCCCATGATCGCGTCGAAGTCGTCGTAGATCGACGGGTGCCTCGCCGTCTCGTGGTCGTAGCTCGCCGGGCGCGTCCCGTAGCGGTAGGAGTCGCTGACGAGCGCCCACGTCGTGACCGGGCCGTTCGTCACGTTGAACTGCATCGGCCCGCCGCAGCAGTGCGCGAAGTTGAGGCCGACGTAGGTCCCGCGAGCCGTCGAGAACGCCGACTCCTGCCGGTGGATCGACGCGAGCAGCAGCCAGTTGACGCCGAACGTTCGCTGCGCGGTCGCATAGATCGGATAGAAGCCTTCGATCCAGCGCATCGCGATCTGCGTCTGCGTCGGATCGACGAAGCGCGAGGAGTCGAGCCGCTGCTGTTCGCGACTCGGCCGTCCGACGATCGCGGCGGCAGCGCTCCCGCCGGTGACGGGCCGCCCCGCCGGCGCCGAAGCGCTCGCAGAGGGCGTGCTCGCGACGTCGATCACCGCCGGCGGCAACGCGCGCGGCGCGCCCGCCGGGCCGGCTCCGAGCAGCGTCGCGACGAGCACCGCCACCCCGGCGACGCCGAGCGCGAGCGCGAGCAGCAAGGGTCCGCGCTCGGACGGCGGCGTCGGGACGTTCGCGGCGTGCGTCGTGGTCGGGAGCGGGTCGTCGGGCATCGCACGGAAAGCTAGCCGGACGCGCTCGAGGGAGGCGCAATCGATCTGTGTATCACGCGTGATACACTGCCCTGAATGGCACACGTCAGCATCCGCGACCTGCGCAACCACGGCGGCGAGGTCGTCGATCGTGCCGCGCGAGGAGAGCAGATAACCGTCACGCGCGACGGAAGGCCCGTCGCCGAGCTGCGGGCGACCCCGCACAGTCCGATCTCGCCCGAAGTCCTGCTGTCCCGTTGGCACCGGCTGCCCCCAATCGACCCCGATGCGCTGCGCACGGACGTCGACAGCCTGCTGGACGCCGGCCTGTGAGCGCATCGACGCGTTCGGGCGCCGTTCAGCCGCGAGCAGCTCGAGGGATCCTCGATACCTCCACGGTCATCCTCCTGCAACGCCTCCAGGACGCGCAAGCGTTGCCCGCCGAGCCGCTGATCACGGCCGTGACGCTCGCCGAGCTCTCGGTCGGCCCGCTCGTCACCGATGACGAGCGCGAGCGAGCCGTGCGGCAGGCCCATCTTCAGCAGGCCGAGTCCGACTTCGAGCCGCTCCCGTTCGACGCCAGCTGCGCGCGTGCCTTCGGGCGGGTCGCGGCCTCGTTGCGGCGCTCTGGCCGAAGGACGGCCGCACGTTCATACGACGCGATGATCGCGGCCACCGCTCTCGCGAACGACCTGCCCGTTTACACGTGCAACCCCGCCGATTTCGTCGGGGTCGAGGGACTCGAAGTGGTAGCCGTTCCCCCGCCCGCCGACGGACATTCGTCCTAGGCGCGGATCGACGCACGCGACAATCGCCCCACCGCCGGTGTTGCACGTCCTATGCGCAGGCTGACCCTGATCCTCACCCTCTCGGCGCTCGCGCCCGCGTGCCTCGGCGCCGCCTCGACGGGCGCCGCGGCGCCCGTCGTCGCCTCCGCATCCGCCGCGTCGGCCGCCCCGCAGCAGCCTCAGCTGACGAGCGCGCAGGAGCACTACCTGCAGCTCGCGCAGGCCGGCGTCGCGAGCGCCGAGTCGCACTGGCGCAACGCTCGTCTCGGCTGGTATGACGAGCTGCTGAACGACCGTGCGCGCTACCCGCTCGCGACGATCTGGGACATCGTGCCGCTGTTCGAGTCGCTCGACGCGATCGCGATCGCGCAGCCGACGCCCGGCAACCGCGCGGCGCTCGCGCGCTTCGCGTCCGGCGCCGAGCGCTACCTGAACCGTGGCCTGCGCCCGCTGCCGGGCTACTCGCCCTACCCCGGCGACCGCGCGACGAGCACCGAGACGTGGTTCGACGACAACGGCTGGTGGGGGCTCGCGTTCGTCAACGCCTACCGCGCGACCGGCTCGACGCGCTGGCTCGCCGACGCGCAGCGGGCACTGCGCTACGTCGCCGCCGCCGGCTGGGACGCGCAGGGCGGCGGCGGGATCTGGTGGAACACCGAGCACCCGTACAAGGCCGGCGAGGCGCTCGCGTCGGACACGCTGCTCGCGGTGCTGCTCTACCAGCAGACGGGATCGAGCTTCGACCTCGGCCAGGCGCGCGAGTTCCTCGCGTGGGCGAACACGACCGGCTTCAGCGCGCCGAACGGCCTTTACGCCGGCAGCAGCCTCGACGCGACGCCGATCGACTACATCGAGGCGCCGCTGATCTACGCCCAGGCCGTGCTCTGCCGGCTGACCGCGACGCCGGCGCAATGCACGCGCGCGGAGCAGCTGAAGGCGACGGCGCTGTCGCGCTTCGGCTACCTGCTCGACTTCTCGCCGCAGTACGACGCGATCTACCTGCAGTGGATGCTCGCGCTGTACGCGCTCGACCACGACGCCACCCTCTACCGGCTCGCCGCCGACAACGCGCGCGACGTCGAAACGCGAGCGCGCAACTCAGCCGGGCTCTACCTGCTCTCGTGGAACGGCGAAACGCTGCCGCTCAAGTACGCGCAGCCGGGGATGCTGCAGACGCAGGCCGCGACGACGAGCGTGTTCGCGTGGCTCGCGGTCGCGCAGCCGCCATCGTGAATACGATCGCTATCGCTTCGCGCGAAAGCGATCGCACCCCACCCCTCGACCTAGACGCCGAGGACGCGCGCCGCGACGCGGTCGAAGACGCGGTCGGGCAGCGCGCGGCGGATCGCGATCATCGCGCGTGCGTCGCGGCCGACGACGTAGCGCGACCTCATCCGCCGCGCCGTCAGCGCGCGCTCGATCGTCGCGGCGACCTGCTCCGGCGGCACCCCGCGCGCCGCGGTCGCCTGCAGCGTCCGGTCCATCGCCTCCGGCACGTGCCCGTACTCGGCGCGCAGCGAGTCGGGCACGCTGACGCGTTCGGCCTCGGCGCGGCCCTTGTCCCAGATCGGCGTCGCGACGGAGCCCGGCTCGACGAGCGCGACCTCGACGTGCGAGCTGCGCAGCTCGACGCGCAGCGCGTCGCCGATCGCCTCGATCGCGTGCTTCGACGCGGCGTACGGCGCCGTGAAAGCCATCGCGACGCGCCCGCCGACCGACGAGATGAAGACGATCCGCCCGTGCGCGGCGCGCAGCGCCGGCAGCAGCGCCTGGGTGACGGCGACCTGCCCGATCACGTTGACGTCGAGCTGGCGGCGCAGGTCGTCGGGATGGATCAGCTCGAGCGGGCCGCCGACGCCGATGCCGGCGTTGTTGACGAGCGCATCGAGGCGCCCGGGGGACGACGCTCCGCCGCCGAAGAGCTCGCTGACGCGGACGGCCGCCTGGCGGATCTGCTCGAGGTCTGTGACGTCGAGCGTCAGCGGCTGCACGCGCCCGGCCGGCGCTTCGCCCGCGAGGCGCTCGCCGTCCTCGTCGCTGCGCACACCGGCCAGCACCGTCCACCCGGCGCGCGCGAGCCGCAGCGCGCTCGCCTGGCCGATCCCGGTCGACGCGCCTGTGATCAGCGCAATCGGCATCGGTGAAAGCTATCTCACGGCGACGTTAGCCGGCGCTTAGGATCGTTGTAGATGGTCCTCGACGTGCGCCGCCGCCTCTCCCGCAGCGACTCGACGCGCGCGCGTGCGCGGGTGGCGCTCGCGGCGCTCGGCGGAGCCGTCGCGATCGCCGGCTGCGGCAGCTCGGCGAAGCACGCGGCCGGCGCGGAAGCGAGCGCCGACCCGCCGGGCGGCGCGTCGTGTCCGGCGACGGCGCTGACGGCGCTCGGGCACGTCGCGATGCACGTCTACCACGAGGGCATCTCCAGCGAACGCGCGATCAGCGCGCTGCGTGCGATCGAGGGCTCGGCGCCGCTGCGCCTCGCCGTCGAAGCGGGCGACCCCGCGGGCGTCCGCGGCGCCGCGCAGGCGCTCGTCGCGACGGGCGAGATGGCCGCGCTGCGGGTGAGCGTCGCCGGCAAGGTGCTCGCCGACGTCGGCGAGCCGGCGGTCGCGCCGCTGAGCGGAGCGCTCACCGGCGCCGCCGGCAAGCCGATCGCGAGCTTCGTGACGAGCGTCTGGTCCGACCGCGGGCTGACCGCCGAGACGGGTGGCATCACCGAGGGCACGGCCGTGCTGCGCACGACCGAGTCCGCCGGCGGGCGCACGCTCGCCGGGCGGATCCAGCTCCCGACCCGCCATCTGGCGGCGCGCGGGACGCTGACGCACGACGGCACGACCTACCAGTTCACCTCGAACGCCGTCGGCGCGTTCCCGAGCGGGCGGCTGCGCGAGTACGTGCTGCGACCGATCGGCTCGCTCACGCCGTTCTGCGGCGCGAGCGCCGAGGAAACGACGGTCAACGTGCTGAGCCGGATCGCGCACCTGATCTACGACGGCGAGACCGGCGGGCGCACCGTTCCGCAGATTCGTCGCGTGCAGCGCAACCAGGCGCTGCTGAGCGCCGTCGCGCGACGCGATCCAACGGCGACGCGTGCGGCGGTCGCCGCGCTGCTGACCCAGCACATCGTGCGCCTGCGCGTTAGCGACGCCGGCGAAAAACTGCTCTCCGACGTCGGCGGCCCGTTCGTGCTCGCGCCCGTCCACGCGCCACTGCGGCTCGCCGGCCGCACGATCGGCAGCCTCGTGCTCTCGATCCAGGACGACGAGGGCTACAAGCGCCTCGCCGGACGCCTCGCCGGGCTCGACGTCGTCATGTACATGGGCTCGCGCCTGGTCAAGAGCACGATCTCGTTCTCGCCCGGCACGGTCCCGACGAGCGGTCCGTTCAGCTATCGCGGCCGCCGCTATCGCGACTACACGTTCTACGCGGACGCGTTCCCGTCGGGTCCGCTGCGGATCACCGTGCTGGTCCCGATCCCGTACTCCTGAGCCGCGCCGCGCAGAGCCGGAGGCCGAAGCTCAGGCCGGGGCGAGCGCGGCACGCTTCTGCTCGAGCGCCGCGAGCAGCTCGTCGAAGGCGTCGGCGAATTTCTCGACGCCCTCGCGCTCGAGCGTGTCGGTCAGGTCCTTGTAGTCGACGCCCACGTCGGCCAGGTCCGCGAGCAGCTTGCGCGCCTCCTCGAGCTCGGACTCCAGGCGCGGGCGCGGGTGGCCGTGGTCCTGGTAGTCCTCGATCGTCTCCTCGGGCATCGTGTTGACCGTGTCGGGCCCGATCAGCTGCTCGACGTAGATCGTGTCGGGGTAGTCGGGGTTCTTGACCGACGTCGACGCCCACAGCACGCGCTGGGGCGTAGCGCCCTTCGACGCCAGGTATTCCCAGCGCGGGCCGGCGAAGATCGCCTTGTAGCGCTGGTAGGCCAGCCGCGCGTTGGCGACGGCCAGCTTGCCCTTGAGCTCGTCGTGGCCGCCGAGCTCGTCGAGCCGTTTGTCGGCCTCGGTGTCGATCCGCGAGACGAAGAAGCTCGCGACCGACGCGACGGCGCTCGGGTCGCCGCCCTCGGCGACCAGCCGCTCGAGCCCGCGGACGTAGGACTCGGCGACGTGCTCGTAGCGTTCGAGCGAGAAGATCAGCGTGACGTTGATCGATTTGCCCTTGGCGATCACGTCCTCGATCGCCGCGAGACCGGGCTTCGTCGCGGGGATCTTGACCATCAGGTTCACGCGGTCGACGGATTCGTGCAGGCGGATCGCTTCGCGGAAGGTCGCGAGCGTGTCGTAGGCGAGGCCGGGGTCGACCTCGAGCGAGACGTAGCCGTCGCGGCCAGAGCCGCCGTCCCAGACCGGCCGGAACAGGTCGCAGGCGTCGCGGATGTCCTGCTCGGCGAGCGCCCAGAAGACGTCCTTGACCGGCATCTCGTCATCGAGCTCGTGCAGCTGATCCTCATAGGCGTCGCCCGAGGCCATCGCCTTCTGGAAGATCGACGGGTTCGACGTGGCACCGACGACGGAGCAGTCGTCGAGCAGGCTCTGCAGGTGGCCGTTGCGCGTCGATTCGCGCGCGAGGTTGTCGACCCACACGCTCTGACCGAGCGCGGAGAGAAGTCGTAGCGGAGGAGGCTGCTCGGAGGACATGAACCGTTCCCTTTTTATCTCTTTAATTTAATTGAATTAATATATATATTTATTTGTCGCGCGCGAGCAGAGCACGCGCGCGGTCGACGATGTTCGCCGAGCTGAAACCGAGCTTCTCCAGCACGGTCGTCCCGGGAGCAGAGGCGCCGAAGCGGTCGAGGCCGATCACGTCGCCGTCGAGGCCGACCCACTTCCACCAGCCCGCCGTCGCCCCGGGCTCGACCGCCAGACGAGCGCTCACGGAGCGCGGCAGCACCTCGTCGCGGTACTCCTGCGACTGGGCCTCGAACAGCTCGACGCACGGCATCGAGACGACGCGAGCCTTGACGCCGTCCGCGGCGAGCGCCTGCGCGGCGTGCAGAGTCGTCGGCACCTCGGCGCCGGTCGACAGCAGGATCAGCTCGGGCGTCTCGTCAGCGACCGACTCCCACAGCACATAGCCCCCGCGCGCGAGCAGCTCCGCGCTGGCGACCTCGTCGCGGTCGAGCGTCGGGATGTTCTGGCGCGAGAGCAGCAGCGCGACCGGACCGTCCTCGCGCTCGAGCGCGACCTGCCAGGCGGCGACGGTCTCGTTCGCGTCACCCGGACGGATCACCCACAGGTCGGGGATCGCGCGCAGCGAGGCGAAGTGCTCGATCGGCTGGTGCGTCGGGCCGTCCTCGCCGAGACCGACCGAGTCGTGCGTCCAGACCCAGACGACGGGCAGCCCCATCAGCGCCGACAGCCGCACGCTGCCGCGCATGTAGTCGGAGAACATCAGGAACGTCGATCCGTACGGCTTGACGATGCCGCCGTGCGCGCACGCGCCGTTGACGATCGCGCCCATCCCGTGCTCGCGGATGCCGAACGGAACATTACGGCCGGCGTGAACCCGCGAAAACTCTCCTCCGCCGTCGAACACGGTCTTCGTCGACTCGACCAGATCGGCGGCGCCGCCGATCATCGTCGGGGCGAACTCGGCGAACGCGGCCATCGTCTTCTGACCGGCCGAGCGCGAGGCGATCTCCTCGCCCGCCGCGAACCTCGGCAGCGCCTCGCGCCAGCCGTCGCGCAGCCTGCCCTTCCACGCGAGGTCCCAGTCGGCGGCCATCTCCGGAAAGGCCTCGCGCCACGGGTCCAGCAGCTTGCTCTGCCACTCGCTCTGCGCCGCCGCGCCCTCCTCGCGCAGCGACATGTGCTCGTAGACGCGCTCGTCGACCCAGAACCTCCTGTCCGGGTCGAAGCCCATCACTTCCTTGGTCGCGCGGACCTCGTCTTCGCCTAGCGCCGAGCCGTGGGACTTGGCGGTGTCGACGGCGTGCGGCGCGGGGTAGGCGATGTGCGAGCGGATCGCGATGAACGACGGGCGCTCCTCGTGTTCGCGCGCTCGTTCGATCGCGTGCGTCAGCTCCTCGACGTCCTCGGAGTCCTCCACGCGCTGAACGTGCCAGCCCTCCGCCGCAAAGCGCGCGGTGTGGCTCTCGGAGTCGAACGACAGCGCCGTCGTGCCGTCGATCGTGATGTGGTTGTCGTCGTAGCAGAGCGTCAGCTTGCCGAGGCCGAAGTGCCCGGCGATCGACGCCGCTTCCTGGCTGATCCCCTCCATCAGGTCGCCGTCGGAGCAGATCGCGTACGTGCGGTGGTCGACGAGCTCGTGCCCGGGGCGATTGAAGCGCTCGGCGAGGAAGCGCTCGACGATCGCCATCCCGACGGCGTTGCCAACGCCCTGGCCGAGCGGGCCGGTCGTGATCTCGATCCCGGGTGTGTCGCCGCGCTCGGGATGTCCGGGCGTGCGCGAGCCCCACTGACGGAACTGCTCGAGGTCATCCAGGCCGAGGTCGTAGCCGCACAGGTGGAGCAGCGAGTACTGCAGCACGCACGCGTGCCCGGAGCTCAGCACGAAGCGATCGCGATCGGGCCACCCGGTGTCCTGCGGGTTGGCGTGCAGGAAGCGCTCGAAGATCGTGTACGCGAGCGGCGCGAGCGCCATCGCCGTTCCGGGATGGCCGGCGTTGGCCTGCTGCACCGAGTCCATCGCCAGCCCGCGGATCGTGTCGATCGACAGCTCGCGGATCTCGCGCTCGTCCATTAGCAGCGATCCTAGCGGCGATCGGCCGCTACAGTCCCGGGATCGTGAACGAGCAGTTCTGCGACCTGAACAACGGCATCACGCTCTGTTATGAGACCTTCGGCGACCCGTCGCACGAGACGGCTCTGCTGATCATGGGCCTCGGCACGCAGATGATCGCCTGGCACGAGGACTTCTGCCGCGAGCTCGCCGGGAGCGGCTTCCACGTCGTGCGCTTCGACAACCGCGACATCGGCCGCTCGACGCACCTGCAGGGGCCGCCGCCGACGATCCGCCAGCTGCTGCTGCGCTCGCGCCGCGCCGCCCGGTACACGCTCGCCGAGATGGCCGACGACGCCGCGCTGCTGCTCGAGCGCCTGCAGCTCGCGCCGGCGCACGTGATCGGCGCGTCGATGGGCGGGATGATCGCCCAGACGCTCGCCGCGCGCCACCCCGCGAGCGTGCGCTCGCTCGTCTCGATCATGTCGAACACCGGGGCGCTGTCGAACGGTCAGCCGGCGCTGCGCCTGTACCCGTTCTTCCTGCGCCGCCCGGCCGTCGGGCGCGAGCAGTACCTCGCCCACTTCGAGCGGCTGTTCGCCGCGATCGGCTCGAAGGGGCTGCCGCGTGACCCCGAGGACATCCGCGAGCTCGCCGCGCTCAGCTACGAGCGCGGCCACGACCCGGCCGGCCCCGGCCGTCAGCTCGGGGCGATCATCGCCTCCGGCGACCGCACGCCCGAACTGCGCAAGGTGCTAGCGCCGACGCTCGTCGTGCACGGCACCGTCGACCCGCTCGTACGGCCGTCGGGCGGGCGCGCGACGGCACGCGCGATCACCGGCGCGAAGCTGATGCGCGTCGAGGGCATGGGCCACGACCTGCCGCGCGCGGTCTGGCCGCGACTGATCGACGCGATCGCCGAGAACGCGGTGAGGGCGGGTGGCCGCCCGGATCGCCACCCGCCCCTGCTCGCCTCCCGCTCGCCGTTGCCCGGACTGTCCGGGCAGGCGCCTCGCAGCGTCCCTCAATCGCTGTGGGGCCGCCGGCGGCACGCCGGCAATCCCGCCATCGAATGTGCGCGTCCGGTCGAGCACGAGCTCGACCCCGATCGGATTCGCACGAGCCAATGGAGATCGTGCCGACAGTGCGAGCGACGGTACGGCCAGCGACCATGCAGCGCGCGCTGCATCCGCTGCTCCTGGCACCCGGACAGCCTCATCGCCGGCTTCCCTCTCCCCGGCCCCTCGTTCCTGAAGCAAGACCCATTCTCGAGGCCCCTTTTCGCTCGTTCCCTCACACCACCACCCGACGCTTTCTCCGAGTGGGCGAAAGCCCCAGCTTCCGCTCCGACATATAAATCATCTTTTACGCGGAATGTCAACAGGCAACTTGATTTGTCGCATATCGCCGCGTGCGGCGCGAGGCCACGGCGCCGGACCGAACGGTCGGAAGTGCGCCCGGCGGGAATCGAACCCGCGGCCTGCGGCTTGAAAGACCGCTGCTCTTTGGCTCCCCGAAGAGAACCGTTGACCACTGAGCTACGGGCGC
>FSVZ01000077.1_pt1 | contig 56793 bp, 58 predicted proteins | sample 1637881 | NCBI WGS metagenome assembly FSVZ01 (sample SAMEA3914789, study PRJEB12502) | metagenome | biome: forest; material: soil | place: Canada | collected 2011-07-03 | depth 0.3 m
CCACACGGCGGGCTGCTGGAGCGCTTGCCGGTACAGGTTCAGGTCCGCCGCCGTGTCGAACAGCGCCCGGTACGCGGCGGTGGTCTTGAGCGGGCCGGGGACGATCACACCTTGGAAGATGAGCTGGGTGGCGATCGGCAGGCGCCCGACGGCGTCGAAGAGGAGGGTGGTGTGGGCGTGCTCGCGGGGAGCGTTGAAGACCGTGAGGGCGGCTGTCTCGGGTCTGATCACGTTGCCGAGCGGGACCTCGACGAGGACGCTGCCGCTCCCGACCTGCGAGCTCGATGGGCAGCCGCGCGGACCGTGGGCCAGCAGGGCGGAGCGCTTGCACCTCGCCAGGCCGCTTGTGTCGACGCCCATGCCCGACGGCAAGCGTACGTCTAGGAGCGTTAGAGCGGGGGGCAGCGCGTGGTTGGGCGCAGTGATCCGAAAGCTGAAGGAGATTGTGGTGCTCGCACCGATGAGATTGGGGCTGAGGCTGACGTGTAGCCTTGCGCTCTGTGTCGCTTGTGCCGTGCCGGCGCAGATCGCAAGGGTGCCGGCTAGTGCTCCGATGCCGGCGAGCTGAGCGCCCCTAAGCACTCCTACTCTTGCGCTCACCTGAGCCGCAGCGTGCCGGTGATGTGGGTTGTCATCGCGTAGCTCGTGCGGTTGATCGTGCCCGAAAAGCCCGCGGTGCCGGAGGCGTGAGCGCGGCTACGCGTTCCACGCTTCAGCGAGATCGTGCCGCTGAACCTGGCGGCAGTTGTGGTCGCGGAGTGGATGTGCGCCGTGGCGGTGCCGCTGATCGAGCCGCCCTGAAGATAGGCCGTGTAGTCGGCGGTGACGAGCGTTCCGGAGAGCGTGAGCGCGATCACGACAGAGCAGTTGAAGGTGCCCCAGCCGATGCCCTTCTCCGCAATCGTCGAGCCATTGTGGCTCTGCATCTGCAGGCTGCCGTACTCGTTGACGGAGGTGAGGCTCGCGTCGGCAGACGCCGGAATCGCCAGAGCGAAGAGCAGCAGAAGACACAGCGGACGATGGTTCCTCCTCATGGACACGCGAGTGTAAGCGTCGCTTCCGCGGCGACGCGACACGTACTGGCTTGAATTAGTACAGATAAAACTTGCTCGCATTCTTAGCTCCACCTGATCCTAATCAGGCCCCTGGACCTGGAGTTCCGGGTGGACGCTCACACGCCGGTGTTGTACCGTCCGATGTGGGATGTCGCGTGCGCGTGCCACGGGTCTGCCTGCGGGAGAGGCGGTGCTGGGTCTGGTGATCGAGCGGCCCGATCACGGCTTTAGCCTGGAGCGACGTCTGGAAGCGCGTTTCGCCGCGGCGCGGTTCGGCTACTCCACCGCGTACAGCGCGCTCAAACGGCTGCAGGAAAAAGGGCTCGTGCGCTCGGTGAAGGCGGAGCCGGCCCCGGCGCGCGAGGTTACATACGAGGCCACGCAAGAGGGCGTCGCACACTTCCACGACTGGGTGCGCGCCTCCACGAGCGCGCCGGTGCTGCGCGAGGAGCTGCACGCGAGGATCGCGCTGTGTGCGCCGCGCGATCTGCCGCGCTTGATCGACGTGGTCCACACGGAGGAGCTCGCGTGCATAGCCGAGCTCGACCGTCTCCGCGTCCGCGAGGGGACGGCTGCCGAGCAGCGGGCCGCCGGCCGTTCGGTCGAGCAGATGGAGTGGTCGGAGCTGATGGATCGCGGCATCGTGCACGGCGAAGCGGCCTTCTGGGGTGGGCGGATCACCCAGCTCGCGCACCTGCGCAGCTACCTCGAGGAGCTGCGCGGAGAGGCCGAGCGGCGCGCGCTACAGGAGCACCGGCGGGGACTGCAAGACAACCGGCGGGCGGGATGAGCGAGCTGCTGCAGCTCCGCGATGTCAGCAAGAGCTACCGGCGCGGCTCGCAGGATCTGCGCGTGCTGCAGCGCGCAAGCCTCGAGCTAGGTGTCGGCGAGGTGGTCTGCGTGCTCGGATCGCGCGGACAGGGCAAGACAACGCTATTGCGGATCGCCGCAGGTATGGAGAGGGCCGACACGGGCCTTGTCAGCTTCGACGGCCGGGACCTCGCGGGGCTCGCCGACCGCGAGCTCTCACACCTCCTCGGCGCTCGGATCGCGTGGGCTGGCAAAAGCGGGCCTGGGATACCGACGCGGATGCTCGACTACGTCGCGATGCCACTGCTAGTCGGCCGAGGTGGACGCGCCAGTCGACGGAGCTGGTTGGCGCGCGTGCTCAAACGCCGCCGCTCGACGCCGAGTGTCGACACGCGTGCCCGAGCGGCCTTGGAGCGAGTCGGGGCTGAGGGGTGCGCCGACCAGCTGTGGGAGAACATGAGCGATTGGGAGCGCGCGCTGGTTGAGGTCGCGCAGGCGATCGCGGGTGAGCCCGAACTGCTGCTCGTCGACGACGTCACAGACGCGCTCGGAATACGCGAGACAGAAGAGCTGACGGCACTGCTGCGCTCACTGAGCCGCGAGTTGGGAATGGGCGTCTTGATGAGCGTCTCGGATCCCCAGGCGGCGCTGCTCTCCGATCGGATCATGACGCTCGCCGGCGGACGGCTGACCTCAGGCCCGCAATCGCCGCCCGGGAACGTAATCGAGTTCCCGGATCTCAGTGCGAGCCGCCGCGACGCCGAGCGTGGCAGCATCTCCTAGTGCTGGAGCTGCGCGAGCTCTCAAAGCACTACCGAGTCGGCGAAGGCGAGCCGATCCGCGCCGTGGACGGGGTGACGCTGTCGATCGACACAGGCGAGTTGCTCGCGCTGTACGGGCCAAGCGGGTCGGGCAAGTCGACGCTGCTGCTGCTCGTGGCGGCGCTGTTGCGACCCGACAGCGGCTCGGTGCTGCTCGACGGCCGCGAGATCTCGGCGCTCTCAGAAGAGGACGCGGCGAGATACCGGCTGCACGAGCTGGGGTTCATCTCGCAAACCGCCGAGCTGCTGCCGGGTGCACGCGTGATCGAGAACGCTGCGTTGAAGCTATGGCTGTCCGACCGCCGCGGGGCTGAGGAGCGCGTGCGTCCGCTGCTCGAGCGCCTGGGCCTCGGCGAGCGCCTGAGGCACCGCTCCGAGCAGCTCTCGATGGGCGAGCGCCAGCGGCTGATGATTGCGCTCGCGCTGTCGATGAACCCTCGCCTGGTGCTGGCCGACGAGCCGACGGGAAGCCTCGACACACAGCGAAGCAGCGAAGTCCTGGCGTTGCTCAGGGAGGTCTGCCGAGAGCGGCAGGTCGCTGTGCTGCTCGTCACGCACGACCCCCAGGCGACGGCGTTCGCCGACCGCGTGCTCGAACTGCGCGACGGGCGCCTCGGGGCCTATCAACCGACCCCCGCCCTCCCCGCCCACACGGTCGGCCCCGCCAAGCTCAGCGCCGACGCGAGCTAGCGGAACAGGGTCCTAGCGATGACGCTGACGAGCATCCTGCGGATCTACCGCGCCCGCCTGCGCGTGCGGCTCGTGCTCGTGCAAGAGCTGCTCGCGGTGACGGGCCTGGCGGTCGGCGTCGCGTTGCTGTTCGCGTCGCAGGTCGCGAGCACGAGCCTGAACCACTCCGTCTCGCAGCTCAGCAGCGACCTGGTGGGAAATATGCAGCTGCAGCTGCAGGCGCGCAGCCCGCGAGGATTCGACCGGCGCCTGCTGGGCACCGTGCAGCGTATTGCCGGTGTGGCCGAGGCGTTGCCGGTGCTCGAGGCGCAGGCGGACGTGATCGGCCCGCGAGGAAGGCAGTCGGTCGACCTGCTGGGAACCGACCCGCGCTTTGCACGTTCGGGAGGCCCGCTGCTGCGCCACTTCAGCGCCGAACAGCTCAACCACCAGCAGGCGCTGGCGCTGCCTGCTCCGGTCGCGAGCTCGATCGGTGCCGAGTCGCTGCAGCCGATCGAAATACAGGTCGGGACGCACGTCACGAGCACGCTGCTCGGTGCGACGCTCACGCAGGGGGACATCGGCAGGCTGGTCAACAGTCCCGTGGCGATCGCGCCGGTCGCCTACGCCGAAGCGCTCACCGGCAGCGCGGGGCGCGTGACGCGGATCTTCGTGCGCGCCGAGCCCGGGCGCGAGGCGGCGGTGCGGGCGGCGCTGATCGCACTGGCGGGCGACCGGCTGAACGTCGAGGCCGCCGACTTCGACAGCGTCCTGTTCGCAAAGGCGGCCTCGCCCGCAAACCAAGCCGCCGAACTGTTCTCGGCGATCAGCGCGCTGGTGGGCTTCATGTTCGCCTACAACGCGATGCTGATCACCGCAGCGCTGCGGCGCGAGTTGATCGGTGAGCTGCGCCGCCACGGCGCGACGCGCTGGATGACGATCAAGACGCTCCTGTTCGACGCGCTGATCCTCGGCACGCTCGGATGCCTCCTCGGCTTGATCCTCGGCGACGCGGTGTCCGTCGCGCTATTCCACACCAACGCCGGTTACCTGTCCTACGCATTCCCCGTCGGCTCGCAGCGAGTCGTTACGTGGCAGAGCGTGGCGCTGGCAGTGGGGGCCGGCATGCTCGCCGCGTGCATCGGGGTGCTGGCGCCGCTGCGCGGCGAGCTCTCTCGCCCACTGCGCCGCCCGCCAGGGGAGCGGGTCAGCCGCCGGCGGATGGCGCCACGAGTCGTCGCAGGGCTCACGTGCCTGGCGGGCACCACGGTCATTCTCGTCTTCGATCCGGCGGGCGCGATCCTTGGAAGCTTGGCATTGGTGGGGGCGCTCCTGCTGCTCCTCGCACCCCTATTCAATGGAATCGTCGCGGTCTTCGCGCGGGCGTCGGCGCCACTGCAATCGGCCGCGATGCGACTCGCGGTGATCGAGCTGCGCACCTCCGCGACGCGGACACGGTCGCTCGCGATCGCGGCCACCGGTGCGATCGCGGTGTTCGGCAGCGTCGCGATCCAAGGCGCGCACAGCAATCTGCAGAGCGGCCTGGACCGCACCGCGCGGGACATGAATCGCGTCAGCGATATATGGGTCTCGGCGGCCGGGAGCGCGAACACGTTGGGGACAACGCCGTTTGCGATCGGCTCAGCGGCGCGCCTGCGAAAACTGCTCGGCGTGCGCTCGCTCGCGATCTACCGCGGTGGGTTCCTCGACGTCGGCGATCGGCGCGCGTGGGTGATCGCACCGCCACGCAGCTCGCCCGCGCCGATCCCTGCCAGCCAGCTGCTCGAGGGGAGCGTCGCAGCCGCCGACGCGCGCCTACGCGCCGGCGGCTGGGCAGTCCTATCGAAGGCGATCGCCGACGCCGCGCACCTGCATATCGGAGACTCGTTCACGCTCCCCTCTCCGACGCCCACCACGTTTCGGGTCGCGGCCCTGGGCACGAACGTCGGCTGGCCACCGGGCGCGATCATCATCAACTCGGCCGACTATGCCCGCGCATGGGGCAGCCCGGAAGCGAGTGCTTACAACATCGCGCTGAAGGCAGGGATCTCGCCCTCCCGGGGAGCCCGCGAAGTGCTCCGTGCGCTCGGGCCCGACTCGGGCCTCTCGGTGCAAACCGCGCGCCAGCGCGAACTCGAGTGGCGGGCGAGCAGCCGTCAAGGACTCTCGCGGCTTTCACAGATTGCGCTGCTCGTCTTGATCGCCGCGGCGCTGGCGATGGCCGGAGCGATCGCTGCGATGATCTGGCAGCGCCGGCCGCAGCTTGCATATCTAAAGCGCCAGGGCTACCGTCGCAGAGTGCTGTGGCGGGCATTGATCTATGAGAGCGCCCTGCTGCTCGGGGCGGGCTGCTCGATCGGCGCGGTGTTCGGTCTCTATGGCCAACTGCTGCTCAGCCACGCCCTCGCGAGCGTCACCGGCTTTCCCGTCGTGTTCTCCGTCGGAGCGCTCGTCGCGCTGTGGAGCGTCGCGCTGGTGAGCGTCGCCGCAGCGACTATCGTCGCGGTGCCGGGCTACCTGGCCGCGCGAGTACCGGCGAGCGTTAATCCAGGATGAGCTCCGACGAGTAGTAAGTAAACGATGAACGGGCTCACCCGACAAAGTCTGACACTGCACGAGCCAGCCGGCCACGCGAGGCGAAACACGGACGGCAGCCGCCCCAGCCACGCCCGCGCAGGCCGTCACCTGCGAGCCTCCCGACTGGGCCTCGCGTGCGCTCGCGCGAGCGCACGCGAACTGATCTGGGGTCTGCGCCTGGTTTCACGCGAGGTAGAGGGCTGGCGCGAGCGCGCGGCAAAGATCCCCGATCGCGAGCTGCGCACCGACGCCCTTGCAGCGCTCACGCGAAAGCGCGGCAACATCAACGGCGCGGCGCTGTTCTGGACACTGCCAGACCGGCGCAACCGCGACCTGCTCGCGGCGCTCGTGGCTTATGAGACTCTCGCCGACTTCCTGGACTGTGTGAGCGAGCGCGGCGCGGGCCTGGGCATCGCGAACGGACGCCAACTGCACCTCGCGCTAGTCGAGGCGCTCGATCCCGAGGCGCAGATGTCCGACTACTACCGCTACAACCACGTCGGCGATGACGGCGGCTATCTGCGGATGCTGGTGGGAAGCTGCCGTGCGCACTGCGCGGCGCTGAGCGGGTATCGGGAAGCTCGGCCGTTCCTCTCGCGCGCCGCCGGCCTGTCGGCTGTGCTGGCGATCAACCATGAGCCCAACTCGGCGCGGCGCGAGCAGGCGCTACGCGAATGGGACGATCAGCGAGTCGCCGAGGCCCCCGCGCGTGAGCCGGCTATCCGTGACGAGCAGCAGTGGTATGAGCGAACGGCCGGAGCGAGCGCCTGGCTGACCGTGCTTGCGATGCTGGCGCTCGCGGCCGAACCGGGGCACGCGGCGCACGGCGCGGAGCGCACGTATGCAGCCTACCTTCACAGGATCGCGCCGGCGGGAGCGATGCTCGACAGCTACGGCGACATTGGCGAGGACGCGATCAGCGGCGACCACAGCTACATCGCGCACTATCCGAGCATCGAGTTGGCAGTGCAGCGGCTCGCCGAGCTCATAAGCGGCTCGCGCCGGGCGGCGAACGCCCTGCCGGGCGGAGCTCGCCACGCCGTGATCGGGGCCTGCATGGTCGCCTTCTACCTCTCCAAGGACTCCGTTCGTACGCCCGAGCGGCGCCACGGCACGCGCGAGCTGCACCGCGCGGGCGGCCCGCTGGTCGGGCTGCTGCTGCCGGTGCTGCGAGCGTGGCGCCTGGTCAACGGCCAGCGCTCGGCCTAGTGAGGGGTGATAGCGGGCCGTAGTTTTGTGAAACTAGGCAAGGGGAGGCGCTGGCGGGAGTATCGCGGCCAGCGTGTCTGCCTCGGTCAGCAACCGTACATCTCGCTCGCTCGGGTACGGGATGTCACTCCTGCGGCAGTTCACAGCGCAGGAGCCCGTGCGTGGCATCGCGGAACTGGCCGAAGTTCTACACGTCAGCCGTCCGACCGCCCACCGCTACGCGTCCACCTGTTTGGAATTGGGCTATCTCGAGCAGGCTCCGATGCGCCGCTACAGGCTCGCGCGCCGGGCCGCCGAGCCGGGGCTCGCGATGCTCGGCTCGCTCGCGCTTGTGCGGCACGCGCGCCCGATCCTGCGCGACCTTCGTCAAGCGACGGGCCGCACGGTAAGCCTTGCGATCCTGGACGGCGCCGACGTTCTCTACCTGCAGCGGTTGTGCGGCTTTGCACAGGGGCAATACGAGCTCGAGCGAGGCCTTGGGGCCGGTACCCGCCAGCCGGCACGCAGCACCGCAGCCGGCGCGGTGCTACTGGCCGGCTCCGGCGAGGAGACTCACGAGCCGGAGAGGATTGACGACGACGGGCTCCTCATCCTCGACGGCGGACTGCGCGCTGGGGCGCGCGGACTCGCGGTTTCGGTGGAGGGGCACGGCGAACGACCAAGCGCGATCGAAATAACCGTACCGGCCGAGGCGATCAGCGCGGCCGAGGCGAGCGCCGAACTGGGCGAGCCGTTGCGAGCGGCGGCTACGGCCATACAGAGCGAGTTGGCCCTGGCTCGCACCGACCAGTGCGTCGCGGGCTGACCTGGTAGGAGACGTCGTTGGGGGGCGAGGAGACCGATCCAGACAAGGCTCGACCCTTGCCAGCCGTGCGCGAAGCGCGCTATTCGCGCTCGCTGGAACGAGGGCTTGCGATCCTCGGCTGCTTCACGCCCGAGCGTCCTGTGCTCGGGATCGCCGAGCTCGCCGAGAAGCTCCGAATGAGTCGCCCGACGACGCATCGCTACGTCAGCACGCTCGTTTCGCTCGGCTATCTGGCACAGGATCCCTCGCGCAAATACCGCCTAGCGCTCGGCGCGATCGACCTGGGTGCCGGGTTGAACGCGATGGGGCTGTGCAAGCACGCCCGCCCACACCTGGAGGAGCTCGCCCAGCGCAGCGGCTACACGGCGGAGCTAGCGGTGCTCGACGGCCTGGAGATCCTGCTCGTCGACCGGGTAAGCAGCAGCCGCGCAGAGCGGGAGAAGCCCGCGGAGAGCGTGGAGGCCCGCTCGCGGCTGCCCGCCTACTGCACGAGCATGGGCAAGGTGCTGCTCGCACACCTGCCTCGAGGGCTGCGAGAGAGCCTGATCTTGGAAATGGATCTGACAAAGCGCGGACCGCGCACGATCACCAGCAGAGCGGCACTGGGCGCTCAGCTCGAGGACGTATCGAACGAAGGGCTTGCGATCGACGACGAAGAGCTGCTCGAGGGCTCATGTGCGATCGCGGCGCCTGTGCGCGAAGAGTCCGGCGACGTGATCGCGGCGGTGGGCTTAGTGGCTTACGGGGGGGTGGTTGAGGTCGATGAGCTCGTGACCCGTTTTGAAGGCGAGCTCCGCAGGACGGCCGAGCGGATCTCCGGGCAGGTGGGGTGGCGCTGAGAGGAGTAGGCCTCGGGCACGAACCCGAGCCCGACGGCGTTATCGCGCTCGACCAGGCCAATATTCACCAGCTCGCGAATTGCTCTTGGACAGATCCCTCGAAGCGACGCATCTGCGAGCGTCCGACCAACACGTGAGCGTTCTCGCGTCAGCTTCGCCCGCTTTCCTTGACCTTTCCCGAGATGTTCTGTATGTAAGACCCCGACGCGGGCGGCGCGCTACAGCGACGAGCTGCACCTCGGCGCGATCTGAGCGGCCTGCGTCGACCATGCCTGCAAAGAAGTCCTCCGCCCATCGAGCGCTCGGGCGGGCGATCCGCGCGACCCGGCTCGAGCGCGGCTACAGCCAGGAAGCCGTCGCCGCGCGCGCCGGCCTTGACCGCAGCTACTACGGTGCGATCGAGCGCGGCGAGTTCAACCCGACGATCGCCACGGTCTGGAAGATCGCGACGGGCCTCGGCACAACCGCCGCCGAGCTGCTGACGCGGGTGGGGGGCTAAGAAGCTGTCTCATAACCCCGTAGCCTGTGCAGGCGGTGGCGCGGACGTGGCTTCGGATCAGGGTGGACTTGCTGGGTGGTCGCGGGATCGCCTGTGATCCGTCGCCTGGGCGGATCTTCTTGGTTGGTCCGTCGCATTCCTTTGAGCAGTTCGCGGAGGCGATCAACGTGGCGTTCGCGCGCTGGGACCCGTCGCACCTGCACAACTTCGAGCTGAGCGATGGCAGGCTGATCGGCTACCCCGACGACTCGTTCGGCCCTGATCTGATGTGGCTTGATCACGCCAAGCTGAAGGTCGCCAAAGAGCTCAAGGCAGGCGAGGAGTTCGAGTACGTCTTCGATCTCGGCGATAACTGGCAGCACCGCTGCGTGGTCGATCCCGAGAAGGGCGACCCGATCGAGGAGTACGGCATCGTGCCTGAGCGACCAGTGATGATCTGGGGGTGGGGATCGATCCCCGATCAATACGGGCGCCGCAGCTTCGACGACGACGGTGAGGACTGATCAGGCTTTGCTCAGCTTGCGCTGCCAGTCCCACCGAAAATACCTCCACCGGACTGAGCCCGGGGCGACGCTCGATCTATCGCTTGCGTTGATCGGGATAGGGATACGTCGCCGTGGCAGCTGGCTGTGGTCGGAGGGCGTCTTTGCATAGATCGGCGGACACTGCTAAACTTCCATTCCAAAGTTAGATTACGCTCATTATGCGCTCCACGATCCTAAGTCCAATGCCTCTGATTCGCGCCGATGGCGAGGGGTATACCTACGCTGGCGATCGAGTGGACGGCTTCGCGGATCGCCGAGACCTGCCGGTCCAAATGCGTGTCCGCCTGGCTCGCCTCGGGGAGCGCTATGCCCCGAAGAAGCTCTCCGCGACCCAGCGCAAGCTGCTGGCCTCCCCGATGGCAGAGCGCGATGCTACGAGACAGCCTTCGCCGGAGTTGGACGGCTTTCAGGCCAACGCACTCGATGCCGAGCGGGCATGGGAGGAGGGTGTGTACGCCGAGCTATCCCTAGAGCAGCAAGAATGGGTGTCCGAACCCGGCTCGCATCCTTCTCTGGCTGCCGACGCGCACTATCCGCTTACGCTTGGTCAGCTGCATCTTCTCAGCGGTGCGAGTGAGCGCCAGCTCCGCCATTGGACGGACGAAGAACTGATTCCGGCGCATCGTGCTGGTACCCATCGCCGCTACTACAGCGCCGCCGTCGCTCGTGCGCTGCTGCTCGCCCAAATGACCACCCAGCAGGTCGCGACCCTGATCGCGCTTCGGCGCGGAGGCGATCCGGGCCGACGCCTCGTCGTGATGATCGGCAGCGTCATGGCGAGCGTCGCCGGGGGCGCCAACGTGAGCGAGAAGGAGCGCGACGACATTCTGCGGGGCACGCGGGCACTCGTGGATAACCGGGATGCGCTGACGGGCGAGGCCGCGGCCTGACTTCGACATAAAGCCCCCGGGGATAGACGCGATTGAGGGCTGTCCTCTAGGCGAGACCGGTGTCCGGCGCTGAGACGTCGGACACTTGTACGGACTCGGGTGGAGGGCGAGTCTCGATCGGCGTTTCGGCGGCGGCCTTCCTGCTCCTCGAGCACGTCGCCGAGGAGCGCTTCGAGCAGCGCGGTGTCGAGGTTCAGAGTCTCCACGGCGAAGTTGCATTGTGACTTGGACGCGCGTGCTCCCGGCGCGAGAACTAAGCTGCGTGGCCTGATGTGCGGCATTGGCGGCGAGGTCGCGCTCAGGCGCGCGCCCGATCTTGGAGCGGTGCGTCGGATCGGAGACGTACTTGCTCCGCGCGGGCCGGACGGTTCGGGCGAGTGGCACTCTCCGACGGTCGCGCTGACGCATCGCCGGCTGAAGGTGATCGACCTCAGCGCGGCGGGCGACCAACCGTTCGTCGATCGCGAGCTCGGCCTGGTGATCGTGTTCAACGGCTGCATCTACAACCACCACGAGCTGCGCGCCGAGCTGCGCGCGGCCGGTTACACGTTCCACTCTCATTCGGACACCGAGGTGCTCGTCAAGGCATTTCATCGCTGGGGTGAGCGCTGCGTCGAGCACCTGATCGGAATGTTCGCCTTCGCGATCGTCGAGACCGATTCCGGGCGCGTCGTGCTCGGCCGCGACCGCCTGGGGATCAAGCCGCTGTATCTCGCCGAGGTCGACGGCGCGCTGCGCTTCGCCTCGACGCTGCCCGCACTGCTCGCCGGCGGCGGGATCGACGACGAGATCGACGCGATCGCGCTTCACCACTACCTCAGCTTTCACTCGGTCGTGCCCGCGCCGATGACGATCCTGTGCGGTGTGCGCAAGCTCGCGCCGGCGACGCTGATGACGATCGAGCCCGACGGCAGGCGCACCGAGGAGCGCTACTGGTCGGCGCGCTTCACCGACGAGCGCGCGAGCGAGGCCGACTGGGAAGCGGCGACGCTCGCGGCGCTGGAGACGGCCGTCGAGCGGCGGATGGTCGCCGACGTCCCAGTCGGCGTGCTGCTCTCGGGAGGGCTCGACTCGAGCCTGATAGTCGCGCTGCTCGCGGCCGCCGGTCAGCGCGAGCTGGCGACCTTCTCGATCGGCTTCGACGGCGCGAACGGCGTCAGTGGCGACGAGTTCGAGTACTCCGATCTGGTCGCCGCCGAGTTCGGCACCGCGCACACGCGGATCGAAGTCGAGGCGCCGCAGGTCGTGCCGGCGATCGACTCGGCGATCGCCGCGATGAGCGAGCCGATGGTCTCGCACGACTGCGTCGCGTTTCACCTGCTCAGCCAGGAGGTCTCGCGCCACATCAAGGTCGTGCAGTCGGGGCAGGGCGCCGACGAGGTCTTTGCAGGCTACTCCTGGTATCAGCCGCTCGCTGACGCGCCGGATATCGGCGCCGCCGATTACATCACCGAGTTCGTCGACCGTTCGCACGCCGAGTCGAGCGCCGCGGTCGACGCGCGTCTGCGGCTCGACTTCGACCCCTCGCGCGAGCTCGTCGAGCGCAGCTTCGCCGCGCCCGGCGCCTCGACGGCTGTCGATCGCGCGCTGCGCCTGGACAGCGAGGTGATGCTCGTCGACGATCCGGTCAAGCGTGTCGACAACATGACGATGGACTGCGGGATCGAGGCGCGTACGCCGTTCCTCGACCACGAGCTGGTCGAGTTGATCGCGCGCTGTCCGCCTGAGCTGAAGCTTGCCGAAGACGGCAAGGGGATCCTCAAGCGTGTCGCACGCGCACTGCTGCCGCGAGAGATCGTCGATCGGCCGAAGGGCTACTTCCCGGTGCCCGCGCTCTCGCACCTGGAAGGCGACGTGCTGACGCTCGTGCGCGACACGTTGAGCACGGAGGCGATCGCCGCGCGCGGTGTGTTCGACCGCGGCTACGTCCAGACGCTGCTGGCGGCGCCGAACGATCACCTGACGACGCTCGAGGGCAACAAGCTGTGGCAGGTCGCGCTGCTGGAGCTGTGGCTCGCCGAGCACGTTGGCGCTGCGTAGCGACCGACCCGCTCAGCGGCGCGCGAGTGCTCGACCGGCGAACGGCGAACGACTCGCTCCCGCCGCCGGGGTGCCGCCGCCCTTACGACACGAGCTCGCGGGGCCGACGCTTGACCGAAGGCCTCGAGCTGACCGTCTCGCACAGGGCGTCGACGACTCGCGGATCGAATTGAGAGCCTGCGCAGCGCCTGATCTCGTCCAGCGCCTCCGCGACGCTCCCGGCCTCCCGGTATGACCGATCGGAGCTCATCGCGTCGAACGCGTCGCAGACCGCGATGATCCGCGAGCCGAGCGGAATCTGCTTCCCTCGCAGGGCGTCCGGGTAACCGCTCCCATCGAAGCGCTCGTGGCTCGAGCGGATCAACGGAGCCGTCCCGGCGAGCGCCGGTGCGGCGAGCACGATGCGCTCGCCGATCAGCGTATGGCGGTGCATGAACTCCCACTCGTGCTCGTCGAGCGGGCCGGGCTTGTTGAGCATCGAATCGGGGATCGCCGTCTTGCCGACGTCGTGCAGCGTCGCGGCGAGCCGGATCCGCTGGACCTCGAGATCCGGTTGCTGGAGCGCTTGGGCAACCTCGGCCGATAGGTCGGCAACATTGGCCCCGTGCACGTCCACGCCCTTGTCCTGCTCATTGAGGACCTGCAGCAACGCGTCCGCGACCTGTCGCCCCGTCGAGGAGCGGGTCGCCTTGTTGGCGTACATGCGGACGTCAGCGGTCTTCAGTGCCTCGCCAGCGGTGGCTGCTTCGGAGGGCACCCAAACCGCGCCCTGCGAGCAGCCGACCCGCCAGCCCTCGCCGCAATCGCTCAACGCCGCGAGCGCATCATCCAGCAGTGCCGCCGCGGAATCCGGACCGCACCACGTGAGCATGCAGAACTCGTCTCCACCCATCCGGTAGGCCGTCCCAGGGGCCCGGACGGCAGCCGAGAAGCGCGCGCCCAAGCGTGTCAGCAGCGCGTCGCCGGCGGCGTGGCCGAAGGAGTCGTTGTACTGCTTGAAGCCATCTAGATCAAAGATCGCCACGAACAGTTCCTGCGCCCCGGGCGCCGCGCGCGCGACGGCGCGCGACAGCGCGTCCAGCAACGCTCGGCGGTTGCTCAGCCCGGTCAGGACGTCGGTGCTCGCCTCTTCGCGGCTGACCCCGAGGAGCTCTTCATTTTCTCGAGTCAGGCGCTGCGAGCGGAAGTAGAAGTACCCGAACACCACCAACAGGAGGAGCATCGCGATGACGGTCCCCGCCACGGCCTGCCGACGGGCGCGCTGCGCCGTGGCGGCGTCGGCGTGATCGAGTTGCCCGAGTGCGGTCGAGACGCCGCTCAGGTGGTGGTCGAGATCGCTCTGGACGAGCGCGATCTCCTTTGCGCCCGCCTTCGCCAACCCGCCCGGCGCCGTCGCGAGCCGATACACGCGAGCCACGGCGGGCTTGACTGCGGCCAGGCTGCTCCGCCCGGCCGCCACGACGCCGGCCGGCGCCCCGTCCCGCGACGCGGCCGAGAGCGCGTCTGAGATCTTTGCCTCATCGACTGCAATCTCGCCGACGACGATCTTCGGCAGGTTTGCGGAGCGGGCATCCGGGCTCGAGTTGAAGGCGGGATCAGCGCTGAACGGAGCAGCTTCCAGTTCGCGCACGGTCAGAGTCAACGAGCCGATCCTGAGCTGAGCTCGACGACTTGAGTCGACTCGCTGCACCAGCAGTGTCACGGCCGCGATCGCGCTCGCCGTGAGCAGGACGACGACGAAGGGCGCCACGAAAGTTGAGATAGTTCGGCGTGTTCGGATATATAGAGCTTCGACGGGCCACCTGCGCGCTTTACATAATGTGCGCATCCCTAGACAAAGGATGGTCGCAGGACGGCCCTTGCGATGCGTCCAAACGGCCACATCTGGAGACTCATTGCATGTTATGGTGAGCGCAGCGACGTACTCTGACTTTGCGGGCACGCGCACATCGATCGAAACGAGGACCACCGTGCCCAGCCGAGTCATTCCGCAGCGAGGTTCCGCGCGCGCGCGAATCGTCGGGCTCGACCTCGAGCTTCGAGCGAATGGGCGCTGACGTGGACGATTCGGCCGCTGACGTGGACGATTCGGCGACAGACTCGATCGGCGCCGTCGTCAGGCGCCTCGCCCGTCCGCATACCTCAGGGGGGACCGTGATCGAGCGCTCGGTGATCATCGCCGAGGGCGCCGGCTCGGCAGCGATTCTGGCCTGGATCACCGATCACCACGGGGTCGCGGATTCGACGGCGGGCGCTGGCGCGGCTCGAAGCGCCGGGCTTCACGGCTCACCGGTGACCGCTGCCGTCGGGCGCGACGCCAGTCCGGCACGGCGCTTCGTGCTGCCGGCCGACGCCTTCGACTGAGCCGGCCCAGGATCTGCTCGGCGAGACGTCCGAGCGGCGACGGATCGACAGCCGTCCTGCTCGCACGCGACGAGCCGGCTGAGCCGCGCCGAAGCGCCGATATCCTCGAAGACGTCCCGATGAGCGAGCAGAGGACAGCGAGCGATCCGCAGACGCCCTCGAGGAGCATCAGCTTCGGCATGATCCTGCTGCGTTACGCCCTGCCGGTCGGCGTCGTCCTCGCGGGTGCGATCGTCATGTCACTCGGCAGCGAAGCCGAGCTCGAGGGCGGCGCCGGGATCGCCGGCGCCGGGCTCGCGATCTTCGCGATGAACTGGTTGATCCGCGCCTCGACCGAGGGCGACCGCGAGCGCGAGCGTGAGGAGCAGGCGCGCGAGTACTTCGACGCGCACGGACGCTGGCCCGACGAAGCCGACGCGCTCGAGCGCAGGTCCGTGGCGCGTTCCGGCGCGAGCGCCGAGGGCGCGTCGCGCCCGACCGGCGCCACCACGACGCAGCGCCGACTCGAGCGTCCGAGCCGGCCCCGCATACGCGGCGAGCGCCATCCCTGAGCGCCGCCTCCGGGGCTGCGCCGATGAGCGCTCGCCGTCGGCGCCTACGCTGCGCCGATGAGCGCGCCGCCAGTCACCGCCGGCGAGGCGCTCGCCGCCCTGCGTGACCGCGAGCTCGGCGCACTCGAGCTCCTCGAGACTGTGATCGCGCGCGTCGAGAGCACGCAGCTCGGGGCCGTCGACCTGCTCGACGCCGACGGCGCGCGCCGGCAGGCGCGGCGCGCCGAGAGCGAGCTCGCGCGTGGCGATGGCCGCTCGCTGTCGGGCCTGCCGATCCTTGTCAAGGATGTCATCGACGTTGCCGGGCTGCCGACGCGCGGCGGCACGGCCCGGTGGTGCCGCCGGCCCGAGCGCGACGGCGACTGCGTCGCCGCGCTGCGAGCCGCCGGTGCCGTCGTGATCGGCAAGGGCCACACGAACGAGCTCGCGTTCGGGATCGACGGGCGCAACCCGCACCGGCCGCCGTGCCTGAACCCGCACGACAAACACGCGCTGCCCGGCGGATCGTCCTCCGGGCCGGCCGTCGCGATTGGAGGCGGGCTCGCGCTCGGCGCGCTCGGCACCGACACGAGCGGCTCGATCCGTGTCCCCGCCGCGCTCTGCGGTATCGCCGGACTGCGCCCGACCCACGGACTGCTCTCGCTGCGCGGCGTGCTGCCGCTCGCGCCCTCCTACGACGTCGTCGGCCCGCTCGCCCCGTGCGTCGCCGACCTCCGCACCCTGTTCACGGCGCTGCTCGCTGCCGCGAGCGGGCCGCGCGCGCTGGTCGAGCGCGTGCGTGAGGAATCACGCCGACCGACGATCGACGATCGTGGCGGCGCGACGGCGATCGCGCGCGTGGGCGTGCTCGAGCAGTTGCTCGACCCGGCCGTCTGCGAGCCGGCGGTCGCCGCCGCCGTGCGCGACGCCGCCGCCGCGCTCGCGCGTCTCGGTCTCACGAGCGAGCCCGTCTCGGTCCCTGAGCTCGACGGCGTGCTCGCGGTCCACCGCGACGTCCAGGTGCCAGAGGCGGCCGCGTCCGTTCAGATGCTCGGCGTTCCCGAGCACGAGCTGGGCGCCGAGGTGCGCGAGCGCGTCCGCAGCGCCCGCGAGATCGGGCCCGAGCGCCACCTCCACGCTCTGCGCGAGCGGGAGCGGATCGCCGGTGCGATCGCAGGCGCGCTGCCGCTGCGCGGGGTCCTGCTCGCGCCCGGCTGCCCAGTTCCAGCGCCGTCGCGCGACGCGCGCGAGTGGCGCTCCCGCTCCGGCGAGGTCCGCTCGATCCGCGAGACGCTGCTGTCGTGCACCGTTCCGTTGACGCAGTCGCGCGGACCCGTCCTCAGCGTTCCGGTCACCGCCGTCGATGGCAGGCCGGTAGGCGTCCAGCTGCTCGCGCGGACGGGCGAGGACGCGGCGCTGCTCGAGCTCGGCGTCCACCTCGAGCGCGAGCTCGCAGGAGCGCTGATCGACTGAGCGCCGCGACGGTGGCGCTCCAATCGCCGCGACCCGGCCACGCCGACACCTACCATCAGTCGGCGCCGCGTGCGGCGCTCGAGCATGAAAGCACTCAGCCGGCGCCCCCGCATAGTGACGCTCCTGTCCGTCGTGATCGCCGGTGGGACCGTCGTCGCGATCGCCGCCTCCGACAGCCCGCGAGCGCTGCTGCACACGTTCGAGCGGCTGCAACCGGTCTGGCTGCTCCCCGCGTTCGGCGTCGAGCTGGTCGCCTACCTCGGCTACGCGCTCGCCTACCGCGCGACGATCCACGCGACCGGCCAGCGGAGCCTCGCGCTGATCCTCGCGATCCGGCTCGTCGTCGCCGGCTTCGGGCCGTTCGTCCCGCTCGGCGGCTTCGCCTTTGACCGCCAGGCGCTTCGCGCGGTGCACAGCAGCCGCCGCAGCGCGCGCCGTCAGGTGCTCGCGCTCGGCGTGATCGAGTACGGCCTGCTCGCGCCCGCCGCGTGCGTCTGCGCGCTCGTCCTGCTGCTCGAATCGAACAGGGCGTCGCTCGCTCTGACGCTGCCGTGGGTGTTCGCCGTGCCACCTGGCTTCGCGCTCGCCTGGTGGGCGACGCAGCCACACGTGCTGCGCTACTTCCAGTGCTCCGAAGGCCGCGTCCGCCGCTGGATCGGCGAGATCCTGGGTGGCGTCGAGATCCTCCGCACGGTCGTCCTGCGCCCACTCGAGCGGCCGTGGGCGCTCGTCGGGATGGCTGTCTACTGGGCCTCGGAGATCGCCTGTCTCGGGTTCGCGCTTCAGTGCTTCGGCGTCGAGCTGTCCGTCCCCGCACTCGTGATCGCCTACGCGACCGGCTACGCCGCGAGTCGCCGCTCGCTGCCGCTCGGCGGAGCCGGCATCACCGAGGCGTTGCTGACGCTCTCGCTGATCTGGGTCCACGTGCACGCCACCGACGCGCTGCTCTCGGTCGTCGCCTACCGGCTCGTCAACTTCCTCGCGCCCGTGCTCCCCAGCCTGCTCGTGCACTCCTCGCTCGCGGCGACCGTCGAGGGCGAGCAGCCTGTCGACGTCAGCGCGTCGGGCGGCCGACCGTGACGCCCGAATCATGTTTCATCCGGCTCGATCAGGCGCTCGCGCTCGTCGAGGCGGAGGCGCGCGAGCTCGACTGCGGGCGCGAGCTCGACCACCTCGCGATGATCCTCGCCGTCGGCGGCGGCGCCGGGCGCCAGCGCGACGTCTACGAGATCGCCGGGATGGAAGCGCTGCTGCGCGATCTGACGCAGCTGACGTCCTCTACGACCACCGCCGAGCCGCAGTCGGTGGATAGCCTTCGCGGATGACCTACGTCCCGCCGCAGGAGGTGCTCGAGCGCTACGCCTCCGTGCTCGTCGACTTCGCGCTCGGCGGCGGCCGCGGAATGCGGCCGGGCGAGGTCGTCAGGATCGCGGCACCCGAGAGCTCGAAGCCGCTCTACGCGGAGGTCGCGAAGGCAGTCTGGCGGGGCGGCGGGCACGTGATCAGCGCGTACCGCCCCGACGACGAAGAGCCGTACAACATCTCGCGAGCGTTCTTCGAGCTCGCCGACGACGCTCAGCTCGAGCGCTTCAACGCGCGCTACATGCGCGGGCTCGTGGACGAGATGGACCACCAGGTGACGGTGCTGGCCGAGGCCGACCCGCACGCGCTCGACGCGGTCGACCCGGCGAAGATCATGCGCCAGGGCGCGGCGATGCGCCCGCTGCTCGACTGGCGCGGCGAGAAGGAGAACGCCGGGCGCTTCAGCTGGACGCTCGGCCTCTACGGCACGCCGGCGATGGCCGCCGAGGCGGGGATGGGCCTCGAGGAGTACTGGGAGCAGATCATCCACGCGTGCTTCCTCGACGCCGAGGATCCGATCGCGCGCTGGCGCGAGGTCGGCGAGCGCGTCAGCGCCAGCCGCGCGTGGCTGGACTCGCTCCAGATCGAGCGGCTGCACGTCGAGGGCGAGGACGTCGACCTGTGGATCTCGCTCGGCGAGCAGCGCAAATGGCTCGGCGGGCGTGGGCGCAACATCCCGAGCTTCGAGCTGTTCACGAGCCCGGACTGGCGCGGCACGGAGGGGTGGATCTACTGCAACCAGCCGCTCTACCGCTACGGCAACCTCGTCAAGGGGATCCGCCTGAAGTTCGTCGACGGGAGGGTCAGCGAGGCGAGCGCAGAGGAGAACGAGGCGGTTTTGAGGGAGATGATCGCGACCGAGGGCGCCGACCGGATCGGCGAGTTCTCGCTGACCGACAGGCGCCTTTCGCGAATCACGCGCTTCATGGCGCACACGCTCTACGACGAGAACGTCGGGGGACGCCATGGCAACACGCACATCGCGCTCGGACGCTCCTACCAGGATGCCTACGACGGCGACCCGAGCGAGGTCTCAGTCGAGCGCTGGAGCGAGCTCGGCTTCAACGACTCGACCGTTCACACCGATGTCGTCTCGACGGCCGAGCGCGTCGTGACCGCGACCGTGCGGGGCGGGGCTGAGCGTGTGATCTACCGCGACGGCGAGTTCCAGCTGGAGGGCTAGCGCGATCGTCGCGCACGACCGAAAGGACGTTTGCGCCCTGCTCGTCGGCCAACGCCTCGCGCACGAGCGGCACGTCGCCCGGTCGTCCTCGACCAGCAGGACCGACAGCTCGGCGTTCGTCATCTGCTCTCCTCGAGGATCGGGAAGGTGAAGCGAAAGCAGGCTCCGCCGGAATAGCTCCGGTCGAGCCAGATCTCGCCGCCGTGATGCTCGACGATCTTGCGCGCGAGCGCCAGCCCGATCCCGGTTCCCTCGTAGGCCTCCCGCGAATGCAGCCTCTGGAAGATCATGAAGATTCGCTCGACGTACTCCGGGTCGATCCCGATTCCGTTGTCGGCGAAGCAGAGCTCCCACAGACGCTCGCCGCGCACCGCGGCGATCCGCACGAGCGGCGTCTCGGCGCCGCGGAACTTGACGGCGTTCGAGATCAGGTTCTGGAACAGCGAGACCAGCTGCGCACGGTCGCCGAGGATCGTCGGCAGACCCGCGGTCTCGATCCGGGCGCCGCTGCTGTGCAGCCGCTCGGCGAGCGCGTCACGTGCCGCGGCGACGACCTCCTCCAGCGCGACGGGCTCGGGCTCGCGCCCGCCCCTACCGAGGCGCGAGAACGCGAGCAGGTCGTCGATCAGCGCCTGCATCCGCTTGGCACCGTCGACGGCGAACTCGATGTACTGCTGCGCCCGTGCGTCGAGCTCGTCGCCGTAGCGGCTCTCGAGCGCCTGACAGAAGCTCGCGACCTTGCGCAGCGGCTCCTGCAGGTCGTGTGAGGCGACGTAGGCGAACTGCTCCAGCTCGGCGTTCGAGCGCGTCAGCTCGAGCGCCTGCGCTTCGAGCTGCCCGCGAGCCGCTTCGACCGTCGCGAGCTCGTCGACGATCCGTCGGCGCATCGCGTCGATCTCGGCGCTCGTCTCGACGACCTCGCGTGGACCGCCGTCGAGCGCCATCGGCCGCGAGAACTCGCCGCCGGCGACACGTCGGGCTTCGGCTCCGAGCGCTCGCAGCGGCCGCGTGACCGTGCGCCGAAGGACCAGCCCCGCCGCGAGCACGCCGCCGAGGATCAGCACGGCGGCGATGATCAGCAGCGTCTGGAGCCTGCCGGCGGCGCTCTGCAGCTCCTCGCGCGAGCGCGTCTCCTTGGCTGCCAGGACGCCTCTCAAGCGCGTCAGCGAGCCGCGCACGACGTCGAACAGGCGCTTGCCTTCGAGGTCCTCGGCGATCGCCTGGGCGCGCGGAGGGTGGGGGCGGATCAGCGTCGGCGCGACGTAGGCGGCGCGCCACGCGTCGGCATCCATCCGGACGGCCGCGACTTCGGTGGCGAGCGGCGGTCCGACGATCGTCTCGTGCGTTTCCAGTTCGGCATACGCGCGCCGCTCGGCGAGCAGGCCGCTGTCGTACGGTTCGAGGAAGCTCGACTCGTTCGTCAGCGCGAATCCGCGCACGCCGGTCTCCTCGTCGACGAGCGCGTTTTCGAGCGTCAGCGCCGTCCGCCGCGCAGGGGAGACCTCGTCGAGCAGCACGTGGCGGTTGTGCGTGAGCTGACCGTTGGCGATCAGCGCAAGCCCGATCCCGACGACCGCGAGCACCAGCAGCACGCCGATCGTCGCGGCGAGCAGCGCGCCGACGCCCATCGCCGCGCCGCGCCGGGACGCGCGCCGGCCTGCCGTGCGTGCGACGCTCACGCCGGCCGGGAGTCGTCGCGCTGCTGGGCGCCGAGCAGCAGCATCGCGACGTCGTCGCTGAGAGCGCCTCCGTTGAGGCGCTCGGCGTCCTCGAGCAGCCCCTGTAGCAATGCCTGCGGATTGGAGCGCCAGGCGGGATCTCGCGTGATCCGCTCGGCGACCATCCGACGCAGCCCCGCCTCGCCGAGCCGCTCGGAGCCCTCGCCGATCCGGCCCTCGATGATTCCATCGGTGTAGAGCAGGATCGTCCAGCCCGGCGGCAGCGTCAGCTCGTCCGCGCGCCAGGCGCTGCGCTCGAGCCCGATCGCCGCGCCGGGGCGCGCGTTAGCGAGCGCCGATACCGAGCCGCCGGCCACGAGGACGGGCTGTGGGTGTCCGGCGCGGATCATCCGCGCGGTCGCGGCGCCCGGTGCGATCTCGAGCGTGCAGAGCGTCACGAACAGCCCCGGCAGGTGGCGCTCGCGCTCGAGCACCCGCTGAAGCGTCACCAGCACGAGCTCGGGCTCGTTGCGCCAGCGCGAGCGCCCGCCACGCGGCGCGCAGGCTGACGCCGATCGCGGCTTCGTCGGGCCCCCGTCCGCAGACGTCGCCGACGAGCGCATGCAGGCTACCGTCGTCGGTCTGGACGAGGTCGAAGAAGTCGCCGCCGAGCAGCGCGCTGCTGCGCCCGGCGCGGTAGCAGGACGCCACCCACAGCGTCGCGTCCTCGACGAGCGGCCGCGGCGCGAGCCCTTTTTCGAGGCGGTCTGCCTCGCGCGTCTGCGCCTGCGCGAGCAGCAGCGCGCGCTCGGCCTCCTCGGCGCGCCGGCGCCCGATCGCGTAGTGGATCGAGCGCGCGAGCCCCTCGCCGTCGACGTGTCCCTTGACGAGGTAGTCCTGGGCGCCCGCTTCGACCGCCGCGAGGCCCGCGTCCTCGTCGTTGAGGCCGGTCAGCACGATCAGCGGGATCCCCGGAACGTGCGAGCGCAGGCGCGCGACCGCGTCGATCCCGAACGCGTCCGGCAGGCCGAGGTCGAGCAGTACGCAGTCTACTCGCGAGTCGAGCGCCACGAGCGCCTCGGCGAGGCTGCGGGAGCGGTCGACCCTGGCGCCCGGAAGACGCTCGGCGAGCTCGCCCTCGACGAGCCGCGCGTCGCCCTCGTCGTCCTCGACCAGCAGTACGACGATCTCCTCGCGAGCGACCGCCGCGCTGCCGCCGCTCGTCATCGACCGACCCCCGAGCGCCTGGACCGATCAGCACGCCGCATCAGCGGTCATCTTATAAACCGCATCCACCCCCACACGTACGATTGCTCGCTTCATGGGAGCCCTCGAGCAGCTGCGCGACCGGATGGCCGAGCTCGCCGACCTGTCGGCGGTGGAGATGCTCGCCGTCTGGGATCAGCTCGTCACGATGCCGGGCGAGGGGGCGCCGGCGCGCGCCCATCAGCTCGGCACGCTCGCACGGCTGACGCACGAACGCGCGACGAGCGAGGAGGTCGGGCGCTGGCTGGCGGAGCTCGACGGAGCGACGCTCGCCGAGCTCGACGCAGACATCGCGCGGATCGCGCGACGCGACTGGGAGCGCGTGCGGCGCGTCCCGACCGAGCTCGCGGTCGAACGCGCGCAGGCGGGCGCGCAGGGTCAGGAGAGCTGGCGCTTGGCGCGCGAGAGCGACGACTTCGCTGCATTCGCGCCGGCGCTCCAGCGCAACGTGGAGCTGGCGCGCGCGTACGGCGAGTCCCTCGCCGAGCCCGGCGAGCGCCCGTACGACGCGCTGCTCGGGGAGTTCGACTTCGGCCTGACGACGGCCGAGCTGCGACGCCTGTTCGGTGCGCTCGCGCACGAGCTGCCGCCGCTCGTCGCCGAGGCCGAGCAGCGCTCGCCGCGGCGAGCGCTCGCGGTGCCGGTCGCCGCGCAGGAAGCGGCCGTCGCCGGCACCTTGCGCCGCGTCGGCGTCGACGAGGCGAGCTGGCGCGTCGACGTCTCGGCGCACCCGTTCACGGCGTGGGTCGGCCAGCGCGACAGTCGGCTCACGACGCGCTACGGCGACGGCGAGGTCGAGTCGCTGCTCAGCTCGCTGCACGAGTTCGGCCACGCGCTGTACGAGCGCCAGATCGACCCGGTGCTCGACCGCACGAACCTCGGCCGCGGGACGTCGATGTCGATCCACGAGTCGCAGAGCAAGCTGTGGGAGAACCACGTCGCCCGCAGCGCCGCGTTCGCCGAGGTGCTCGTCGCCGAGCTGTCCGGCGGCGGCTTCGAGGTCAGCGCCGACGACCTCCACGCGACGCTCGTCGGTGTCGAACGCTCGCTGATCCGCGTCTCCGCCGACCCGCTCACGTACCCGCTGCACATCATCCTGCGCTTCGAGCTCGAGCTGGCGCTCGTCGAAGGCGACCTCGCCGTGCTCGACCTGCCGGGGGCTTGGCGCGAAGGGATGCAGCGACTGCTCGGCGTGCAGGTCCCGTCGGACACGCTCGGCTGTCTGCAAGACGTGCACTGGGGCGCCGGCAGCCTCGGCTACTTCCCGAGCTACGCGCTCGGCTGCCTGATCGCGGCGCAGCTGTGGGAGGCGATCGAGCGTGACCTCGGACCGCGCGAGGAGGACCTGCGCCGCGGCGAGGTCGCGCCGATCCAGATCTGGCTGGCCGAGCACGTCCACCGTTACGGGCGGCGGCTGGACACGCTGCCGCTGGTCGAGCGCGCGACGGGGCAGCCGCTTGCGGTCGAGCCGTTCCTGCGCTACGTCGCGCCGCTCGCCGGGCGCTGATCCCGCCGTGCTTCGTCGCGACGACCTCGCCGCTAGCGCTCCTGCAGGACGGCGAGGACGTTGCCCGCGGGGTCCTTGAACCAGCCGATATAGGGACCGCCGCCGCGGAAGATCCCGCGCTCGTCCTGCTCGAAGCCCTCGTAGCGCTCCAGGCGCACGCCGCGCTCGCTCAGCTCGTCGACCGCGCGCTCGATGTCCTGCACCGGGAAGTTGAGGATCGTGTACTCCGCCGGCGTGTGGCCGGGCTTGGAGTAGACGATCGTCGGACGCGCGCCGCCGGCGAGCTTCAGCGTGAGAATGCCCTGCTCCTCGGAGGTGTCGATCCCGAGCGTCTCGCCATAGAACTTGCGCGCCTTCGCGACGTCGTCGACGGCGAAGCCGCTGAACGCCTCTGTCTGACCGAACATCTCGGCTCCTCTCGTTTGGCTCCGGTGTGTGCGTCTGTCTTGCTAAGACTGGAGTCGTCGCCGAGAGTCATCGACCCGCGCGACGCCCGATGAGTTTCGCGTGGACGCGCCGTCTGCACAGCAGGCGACACCGCGACTGGCAAGGAGATCGAGATGACAGGGATCGACGACGACCGCAAGCGCTGGCTCGCGCTGTACGTGTTGTGCACGGGAGTGTTGATGATCGTGCTCGACGTGACCGTCGTCAACGTCGCGCTGCCCTCGATCCAGACGGACCTCGGCTTCTCGGGGTCTGGGCTCGCGTGGGTCGTCAACGCCTACCTGATCGCGTTCGGCGGCCTGCTGCTGCTCGCCGGGCGGATCGGCGACATGATCGGGCACAAGCGCGTGTTCCTCGGCGGCCTTGTCGTGTTCACGCTCGCCTCGCTCGTCTGCGGCCTCTCCCAGAGCCAGGAGATGCTCGTGATCGCGCGCTTCGTGCAGGGCGCGGGCGGCGCCGCGACCTCGGCCGTCGTGCTCGGGATGATCGTGACGATGTTCCCCGAACGCGCCGAGCAGGCCAAGGCGATCGGCGTGTACGGCTTCGTCGCGTCCGCCGGCGGCTCGGTCGGGCTGCTCGCCGGCGGCGTGATCACGCAGGCGATCGACTGGCACTGGATCTTCTTCATCAACGTCCCGATCGGCCTCGTCACGGGCTTCGCGGCGCTGCGTCTGCTCGACGACATGCGCATGCCCGGCGCGGGCAGGGGGGTCGACCTGCCCGGCGCCGCGCTGATCGTCGGCGCGCTGATGCTCGGCGTCTACACGATCGTCTCGCCCGCCGCCGAGAAAGGGTGGGGCTCGGCGAGCACGCTCGCGTTCGCCGCCGGCTCGCTCGTGCTGCTCGCGCTGTTCGTGTGGCGCGAGGCGCTCGCGCGCGAGCCGCTGATGCCGCTGCGCGTGTTCCGCTCGCGCGACACGGCCGGCGCCAACGCGATCCAGGCGCTGCTCGTCGCCGGCATGTTCGGCACGTTCTTCCTCGGCTCGCTCTACTTGCAACGCGTGCAGCACTACGACCCGTTGAAGATCGGCCTCGCGTTCCTGCCGACGACGCTCGTGATGGGCACGCTGTCGCTGCGCTACTCCGAACGGCTGATCATGCGCTTCGGCGCGCGGCGCACGCTCGTGCCGGGCATGGTGCTCGTCGCCGCCGGCCTGCTGCTGTTCGCGCGCGTGCCCGTGCACGGCAGCTACGCGACCGACGTGCTGCCCGTGCTGCTGCTGCTCGGCGCCGGCGTCGGCGCGAGCTTCCCCGCATTGATGACGCTGGCGATGGCCGACGCCGCCCCGCAGGACGCCGGCCTGGCCTCGGGCCTCGTCAACACCTCCGCTCAGGTCGGCGGCGCGCTCGGGCTCGCCGTGCTCGCGACCAGCGCGGCGACGCACACGAGCTCGCTGACGAAGGCGGGCAAGCCGCTCGCGGACGCGCTGACCGGCGGCTACCACGTCGCGTTCGCGATCGCCGCCGGCCTCGTCGGGCTGGCGATCGTGCTGAGCCTCGCGATGCGATCGCCGCGCGGCTCGATCGCCCCGGGCGCAGAGCCGATCGCCGAGGCGGCCGACGGCGACGGGCTCGCGCCCGATCCGCCGCGAGCGCCGGGCGGGCCGCAGGCGGCGACGGTGCAAGGCTCGATCGACGGTTAGCGCGGCGAGCGGCGGAGGGCGGGGGCAGTGGCCGAGGGCGGGCGGACCGTCATTGTGACGGTGCCGAGCCCGCTCGGCCGCGCCGAGCTGCCCGGGTTGTTCGCGCGCACGTGCTCGGCGCTCGCGCGCGATCGTGGCTGCGAGCTGCTGCTCTGCGAGGTGTCCGGCGTCGACGCCGACGCGGTCGCGCTCGACGCGCTCGCGCGCCTGGCGCTCGCCGCACGGCGGGCGGGCGCGCGCGTGCGCCTGCGCGGGTCCTCACGCGAGCTGCGCGAGCTGATCGTGCTCGCCGGTCTGGCCGACGTGCTCGACGTGCGCGAGGAGCGGCGGATCTGAACGGCGCGTTCCGTTAGCAGCGGCGCGGCGTGCACGGGCGCGGCGCGGACCGCCCTCGAGATCCTCGCCCGATCGAGCTCAGTCGCCGGGGTACTGCAGCGGCACGCCGAACAGCGGGAACAGCGTGTCGGTCGCGAGGAAGAACGTCAGCTCGACGATCTTGCCGTCGTCGACCTCGAGCACCTGCAGCGCCCACGGTTCGTAGCCCTCGCCGCCGTCCTCGCGCGGCTTGTACTGCGCGAACGCGGGCGAGCCGTTCGCCGCCTGCGTCGCGAACACGCGCGAGCCGCGGCAGCCGGCGCCGCGGCCGACCCACCAGGCGAAGATGTTCTCGCGGCCGTGCAGCCAAAGCTCGTAGGGCGGCATCGACTGCGTCGCGTCCTCGTGGATCAGGCTCGTCAGCGCGTCCATGTCGTAGCGCTCGAAGGCGTCGACGTAACGCCGCAGCAGCGCGCTGTCCCGCTCGCTGAGATCGCCGTGGGCCGTGTCGTCGAGCGTCGGAGTCGCGTCGAGCGTCGCGCGGGCGCGCTGCAGCGCGCTGTTGACCGCCGGCACACTCGTCTCGAGCAGCTCGGCGACCTCGGCTGCCTTCCAGTGCAGCACCTCGCAGAGGATCAGCGCGGCGCGCTGGCGTGGCGGCAGGTGCTGCAGCGCGGCGACGAACGCGAGGCGGATCGCCTCGCGGGACTGCGCGACCGCCGCCGGGTCGCCGTCGGCGGCGACCACGAGCGCGTCGGGCACGGGCTCGATCCACGTCGTCTCGGGCAGGATCTCGCCGATCGGGCCATCCGGCGCGCGCGCCTCGCCGAGGTCCATCGGGCGGGCGCGGCGCTGCTTGGAGTCGAGCATGTCGAGGCAGACGTTCGTCGCGATCCGGTACAGCCACGAGCGCAGCGAAGCGCGCCCCTCGAAGCGCTCGAGCGAGCGCCACGCGCGCAGCAGCGTGTCCTGGACCGCGTCCTCGGCCTCGAACGGCGAGCCGAGCATCCGGTAGCAGTGCGCCGTCAGCTCGCGGCGGTGCTGATCGAGCTCGCCGAAGTCGCGGCTGACGGTCGTCGCTGAGCTCTCCACGCGACCATCGTACGCCAACCGGGCGCCGGCACCATCGGGCGACGAGTACACGAGGAGGGAGCCTCGCCGCCCGGCGCGACTCGGGGATGTCGCTGGATGGTGCCGGCCTGTCGGCGCCGTCTCCAGCGGTCCTCGCTGGAGATGCGGGCGTGCCCGCGGGCGCCGGCAGCTCGCAGCCGTGCTCGGCGGCGAAGTTCGGAGGATCCGGGCGCTCATCGGATCGGCGCCCCGATCGCGTGATAGCCGCCGTCGACGTGCAGGATCTCGGCGGTGATCCCGCGCGAGCGCGCCGACAGCAGGAAGCAGATCGCCTCGGCGACCGGGCCCGCGTCGTTGACATCCCAGCGAAGCGGAGCGACGGCGGCCCAGCTCCGCGCGAGCTGTTCGAAGCCGGGGATGCCGCCGGCCGCGAGCGTCTCGATCGGGCCGGCCGCGACGAGGTTGACGCGGACTCCGCGCGGGCCGAGGTCGCGCGCGAGGTAGCGCGCGACGCTCTCGAGCGCGGCCTTCGCGACACCCATCCAGTCGTACACGGGCCACGCGACGCCCGCGTCGAAGTCGAGCCCGACGATCGATCCGCCGGTGCCGTCCTGGCCGGCTGCGAGCAGCGGCGCGAGCTCCTGCGCGAGGGCCTTCAGCGAGTACGCGCTCGTCTGGAACGCGGTCGTCGCGCTCTCGCGCGACGCGCCGAGGAAGTCGCCGCCGAGCGCGTCGGGTGGCGCGAACGCGACGGCGTGCAGGAGGCCGTCGAGTGCGCCCCAGCGGGAGCGCAGCTGATCGCCGACCGCCCTGATGTCCTCGTCGCTGTTGACATCGAGCTCGAGGATCTCGACGGGCTCGGGCAGCTCCTTCGCTGCACGCTCGGTCAGGCGTCTGGCGCGGCCGAAGCCCGTCAGCACGACCTCGGCGCCGGCCAGCTGCGCGCGGCGTGCCGCCTCGAAGGCGATCGACTTGCGGGTCACTACACCGGTGATCAGCAGCCGGTTGGCGCTCAGCACGGGACCACGCCGCGCTCGCGGCTGAACGGCTCCGGCGTCGGGCGCGCCTCGTCGCGGCGCCAGATCACGTCGATTCTCGCGCGAGCGACGAGCGCCGCGTCCTGGTTGAGGATCGAGATCGCGCAGCCGACGAGCCCGAGCTCGTCGTCGAGCGCGACGAGCTCGGCGAGCCTGCCGTCGGCCTTGATCGTCTCGCCGAGCCTCACCGGCCGCTTGAAGACGACGTCGGTGATCCGCCGCAGAGCGACGACCCGGTCGGGGTCGAGCGGCAGCAGGCCGACGGCGTAGGAGACGATCAGCATCCCGTGCGCGATCCGCTCGCCGAAGCGGCTCTGCGCCGCCCACGCGGCGTCGGCGTGCTGCGGATGCCAGTCGCCGGTCAGCGCCGCGAAGCCGACGACGTCGGCCTCGGCGACGGTCCGCCCACGGGTCAGCAGCCGCTGTCCAACCTGCAGCTCCTCGAACGGCGCCGAGAAGTCGACCGCGCGCGCCACGACGCTCATAGCGGGAAGTTCCCGCCGGTCGGCGCGCGCCACGCGCTCTGTCCGAGCGTCGCGAGCGCCCCGGCGACGAACGCTCGCGTCTGGCCGGGCTCGATGATCTCGTCGACGAACCCCTCGGCCGCCGCCGCGTCGGTGCGCAGGTGCTCGCGCGCGTACCCCTCGGCGAGCGCGTTGTGTGCCGCCGCCGGGTCCTCGGCGGCGGCGATCTCGCGCCGGTTGATGATCTCGACGGCCTGCGTCGGGCCCATCACGCCGAGCTGCGCGTGCGGCCACGCGAAGACGAAGTCGGCGCCGAGCTGCTTGCTGTTCATCGCGATCACGGCGCCGCCGAAGCCCTTGCGCAGGACGACGGTGATCCGCGGCACGGTGCACTCGGCGAAGGCGTGGACGAGCTTCGCGCCGTGGCGGATCACGCCGCCCCGCTCCTGCTTTGCGCCGGGGAGGAATCCGGGCGTATCGACGAGCACGAGCAGCGGGAGGCCGAACACGTTGCACGTTCGCACGAAGCGCGCCGCCTTCTGCGAGGCGGCCGAGTCGAGCACGCCGCCGAGGTGGCGCGGCTGGTTGGCGACGATCCCGACCGAGCGGCCTTCGATCCGCGCGAACGCGCAGACGATGTTGCGCGCGTAGCGCGGCGAGAGCTCGAGCAGCCGTCCGCCGTCGACGATCGCGCGGGCGACGTCGCGGACGTCGTAGACCTTGCGCTCCTGCAGCGGCACGGTCAGGTCGGGCTCCTCCGGGGGCGCCGCGACCGCGGGCGACTCGGGCGGCCGCTCGCCGGCGTGCTGGGGCAGGTAGTCGAGCAGCTCGCGCGTCAGCAGCAGCGCGTCGAGGTCGCTCGGCGCGACGAGCTGGCAGACGCCGTTGCGCTCGTGCACGCGCGGGCCGCCGAGCGCCGCCGCGTCGACCTCTTCGCCGGTGACTTTCGCGACCACGCCCGGGCCGGTCAGGAACATGCTCGCCTGCTCGGTCATCACGACGAAGTCGGTCAGCGCCGGCGCGTAGGAGCCGCCGCCGGCCGACGCGCCGCAGATCACCGAGATCTGCGGTACGCGGCCCGAGAGCGCGACGTGCTGACGGAAGATCCGACCGTAGCCGCCGAGCGCGGCGAGGCCCTCCTGCATCCGCGCGCCGGCCGACTCCATGCAGCCGATCACCGGAACGCGCGAGCGCTCGGCCAGCCGCAGCAGCTCGACGACCGTGTTCGCGTGCTCCTCGCCGAGCGAGCCGCCCGCGAAGGTCGCGTCCTGCGCGAACGCCGCGACCGGCCGACCGTCGATCCGGCCAGTTGCGGCGAGCACGCCGTCGCCGTCGCGCGCGCGCGCCGCCATTCGCCGCGAGCGCACGCGCGTTCGCAGCAGCTGCAGCGAGCCCGGGTCGCACAGCACCTCCAGACGCTCGTCCGGCGCCAGGCGTTCGCGTGGCCGCGAGGCGACGGCGACGCTCACGCGTGCGCTCCGGACGCAGCGCCCTCGAGCACGAGCACGGCGTTGTGCCCGCCGAAGCCGAACGAGTTCGAGATCGCCAGCGGCGGGCGATCGGGCGGCGTCTGCAACAGGCGCGCCGATCCCGGGACGTAGTCGAGGTCGAGCTCCTGATCGGGCTGCTCGAGGCCAACCGTCGGTGGCACCATCCGCTCGTTCAGCGCCAGCACGCCGGCGACCGCCTCGACGGCGCCGGCCGCGCCGAGCAGGTGGCCGGTCGAGCCCTTCAGCGAGGAGATCGGGATCCGCGCGGCGTGCTCGCCGAGCGCGAGCTTCAGCGCCTTCGTCTCGGCGCTGTCGTTCAGCGGCGTCGAGGTGCCGTGCGCGTTGACGCAGTCGATCTGCTCCGGCGCGAGTCCGGCGTCGGCGAGCGCCGCGCCGATCGCCGCGGCGGCGCCAGAGCCCTCGGCGTCGGGCGCCGTCAGATGGTGGGCGTCGCTCGTCGCGCCGTAGCCACGCAGCGTCGCGAGCACGCGGGCACCACGCTCGCGGGCGCACTCGCCGCTCTCGAGCACGAGCACACCGGCGCCCTCGCCCATCACGAAGCCGTCGCGGCGCGCGTCGAACGGGCGCGAGACGCCGCACGTCGAGGTCGCGCCCATCGCCGCGAACGCGGCGCGGGCGAGCGGCGTCAGCGCCGCCTCGGTGCCGCCGGCGAGCACCGCGTCGGCGTCACCGTGGGCGATCATCCGCATCGCCGTGCCGATCGCGTGCGCGCCGGCGGCGCAGGCCGAGACGACGCCGAACGCGGGGCCGCGCAGGCCGTAGCGCATGCTCACGGCGGCCGTGCCGGCGTTGCCCATCATCAACGGCACCGCGAGCGGCGTCACGCCGCGCGCGCCCTTCTCGGTGAGCGATTCCTGGTTGACCTCGATCGTCGCGATGCCGCCGATGCCGGTTCCGATCAGGCAGCCGATCCGCCCGGCGGGATAGGGGAGATCCCGCTCCCAGCCGGCGTCGGCGATCGCCTCGGCCGCAGCCGCCAGCGCGAGCTGCGTGAAGCGATCGGCGCGGCGCGCCTCCTTGACGGAGAGGAAATCGGCGACGTCGAACTCCGCGCACGGCGCCTCGCCGTCCCGCACGCCGGTCGCTCCGGCGATCCAGCGCTCGATCAGCGCGCGCGACCCGACGCCGAGCGGCGAGACGCTGCCGAGGCCGGTGACGACGACGTCGGACACCGCTACGCGCGGCTGACGATCAGGTCGATCGCATCGCCGACCGTCTTCACTCCGGCGACGTCGGAGCTCGTCAGCTCGACGCCGAACTCGCTCTCGACGATCTGCGAGAGCTCGGCGAGATCGAGCGAGTCGACGTCCAGCTCCTCGAACGTCGCGTCGCGGGTGATCGCGTCCGGCTCGGCGCCGAAGCGCCGGAGCGAGTCGTTGACGACCTGCTCGATCGTCTGGGTGTCCGTTGGCATGTCTCGGTCCTTTCGGGTTCTCGGGGTTCTCGGGGTTTCGGGCTTTCGCGAGCTTTCGGGAGTCGTCAGGCCGACAGGCCGCCGTCGACGCAGAGGGTCGTTCCGGTCACGTATGCCGCCCGCTCGGAGGCGAGGAAGGCGACGCAGTCGGCGACCTCCTCGGGACGGCCGGCGCGGCGCGCTGGTACACGGTCGAGCAGCGCCGAGGAGACTCCTTCGGTCAGCGCGGTCTCGATCAAGCCGGGCGCGACGGCGTTGACGGTCACGCCGCGCCGCGCGACCTCGGCCGCGACCGTCTTCGTCAGGCCGATCAGCCCCGCCTTCGAGGCCGCGTAGTTCGCCTGGCCGGGGTTTGCCAGCGGCCCGACGACGGAGGCGACGTTGACGATCCGCCCGTAGCGGTGGGAGATCATCTTGCGCAGCGCCGGGCGGATCAGTCGGAACGGGGCAGAGAGGTTGGTCGCGATCACGCTCTCCCACTGCTCGTCGTCCATCCTCAGCGCGAGGCCGTCGGCGGTGATGCCGGCATTGTTGACGAGCACGAGGACCGGCCCGTGGAGCTCCTCGCCCGCGCTCAACAGGCGCCGCGCGGTCGCGCGGTCGGAGACGTCGCCCGCCACGGCCTGCGCCGCGCCGCCGTCGGCGAGGATCGTCTCGACCGTCTGCTGCGCCGCAGCGCCGTCCAGGCGGTAGTTGACGAGCACCGGCCAGCCGTCGCGCGCGAGCGCGCGGGCGATCGCGGCGCCGATCCCGCGCGAGGCGCCGGTCACGAGCGCGCAGCCGAAGTCCGGTCGGCGGGTGCCGGGGAGCGCCGTCGGCTGCTGCTCGACGGCGCTCATTCGAGCTCCCAGTCGAGCACCGTCGCGCCCCACGTGAAGCCGGCTCCGACGGCCGCCAGCAGGACCTTCTGTCCACGGCGCAGGAGACCCTCGCCACGCGCGTGGGCGAGCGCGAGCGGGATGCTCGCCGCGGAGGTGTTGCCGAGCGTCGCGATGCAGTCGACGACGCGAGCCGGGTCGAGCCCGAGGCGCTCGCTCAGCGCCGTCGTGATCCGGCTGTTGGCCTGGTGGAAGACGAGGAGGTCGAGCTCGCCGAGCTCGACGCCGGCGGCGGCGCAGGCGCCGAGCGAGACCTCGCCGAGGCGCGCGATCGCCTGCTTGAAGGTCTCGTGACCGTCCATCCGCAGCTTGCCGCTGTCGGGGTCGGTCGTGATCAGGTGCGCCTGCGAGCCGTCGGCGCCCATCACGAAGGGACCGAAGCCGCCGGGCGCGTCGCCGCCGATCACGAGCGCGCCGGCGCCGTCGCCGAACACGGCGGCGGTCTTGCGGTCGCTCGGGTCGAGGTGACGCGAGATGATCTCGGCGCCGATCACGAGCGCGCGCGAGTGGCTGCCGGTGCGGATCAGCGCGTCGGCGGCCGAAAGTGCCGAGACGAAGCCGGAGCAGGCGTTGTTGAGGTCGAAGGTGCTCGCGCGCGTCGCGCCGAGCAGGTGCGCGACGGTCGGTGACGCGGGCGGGATGATCGAGTCGGGCGTGAACGTCGCGACGATCACGAGGTCGAGATCGCCCGCGTCGAGCGCGGCGTCGGCGAGTGCGGCGCGCCCGGCGTCGGCCGCGAGATCGCTGAGCTGCGCGCCCGCGGTCGCGTGGCGGCGCTCGTGGATGCCGGTGCGGCGGACGATCCACTCCGGCTCGACGCCGATGCCGGCGGCGACGAGCTCGTTGGCGACGGTCCTCGCGGGGAGCGCGGCGCCGAGGCCGAGAGCTCCGGCGCCCCTCGCCGCGAGGTCTGGGGCGTCGGCGGCGCGCGCCGTGGCGGTCGACTCAAGCGCGGATGGCATGGGCGGCCTCCTCGGCGGTGCGATCGGCCAGCGCGAGTCCTTCGACGCCCTCGAGATTGCGCGTGACGAGGCGCGCGAGCACGTTGTCGGGGCCGACGTCGAGGAAGCGCCGCGCGCCCGCGGCGTACAGGGCGAGCATCGTCTCGCGCCAGCGCACGGGGCGCACGAGGGCCTGGGCGAGCTCGGCGCGAAGGTCGCGGAACGGCGCGGCGGTCATGCCCGAGTAGACGGTCACGCGCGGCGGCGACGTCGCGACGGCCGCGAGCGCGTCTTGCAACGGCGCGCAGGCGCTCTGCATCGCCGGCGAGTGGAACGCGCCGGCGACGTCGAGGCGGATCGCGCGCAGCCCGCGCCCGCGCGCGGCACCGGCGACGGCGTCGAGCGCCGCGCGTGGCCCCGACACGATCGTCTGGCCGGGCGCGTTGTCGTTGGCGATCTGCACGCCGTGCTCGTCCGCGAGCTCGCTCGCGTCCTCTGGGGCGCCCTTGAGGATCGCGAGCATTCCGCCGTCGCCCTGCGCCTCGGCGGCATCGGCCATCAGGGCGCCGCGCAGGACGACGAGCTCGAGCGCGTCGTCGAGCTCGAACACGCCGGCCGCGGCGAGTGCCGTGAGCTCTCCGAGCGAGTGCCCGGCGAGCGCGAGCGGCGCTCCGTGCCCGGCGTGCTCGAGCGTGCGCCACGCGGCGACGCCGGCGAGGAAGATCGCCGGCTGCGCGTAGCGCGTGCTCTCCGGGGCGCGCTCGAACGGGTCCTCCTCGAGCAGCTCGCAGCAGCGCTCGTACAGGTAGGCGCAGCGCTCGACCGTGGCGTCGCGGGCCCCGGCGAGCGAGACGCCCTGCCCCGGGAAGAGAAGGGCTGTCGCGTGATCGATCGCCGTCGGCGTGCTCGCTGTCATCGAGAGCAGCCTGCTCGACGTGCGTCGCCGCGAGCGCGCCGCCCGCGCCGATCACCCCCGGGCGCGGGGGGCGCGGGCGACGGATGGGGGGTGTCGCGCCAGCGGGGACCCCCCGATCGGGGGTACTCGCCGGCCGCGGCGGCGGCCGGCGAGGATCGCTCCGGTACTGTCAAGTCGTGTCCCCCAGTGAGATGCGCGAGGAAGTTCTCTCGGCGGCTCACGCAACGGCGATCGAGCTGTTCGCCGACGTGCTGGCGCAGGGCGAGCTGACGGCCGCCGAGGACGACTTCTACAACCGCCTCTGCGAGGCGACCGTGCGCGCGACGAGGCTACGCCGCGCGATCATCTTTCGCTACGACTCGGCACGCCGGCGCGTGCGTGCCGCCGGCAGCTTCGGGATCGACGTCGCGACGTTCGCCGACGCCTTCATCACCGTCGAGTCGGCGCCGATCGCCAAGCGAGCGCTCGAGCTCGACCGCGTGATCGAAGTGACCGGCGAGCTCGAGCGGGAGCTGCCGCCGGAGTACGTGAGCCTGCTCGACATCGGCGCGATCGTCTGCTCGCCGATGAGCGCGCGCGGGCGCTGGCTGGGCGCGATCGTCGCCGAACGCGCCGAGGACGCGCCGCCGCTCGACGACGCCGAGCGCGACGTACTGTGGATCCTGGGCAAGACGGCCGCGCTCGCGTCGATGGCGCGCGTCGCGACGCGCCAGCGCGAGAAGGCACGGCAGCTGGAGCATCGCATCGACCTGACGCGCGAGGTGCACGAGAACGTGATCCAGCGCCTGTTCGGGATCTCGCTGGCGCTCTCGCCGGAGCGCCCGCTCGACGAAGGCACGCGCCGCCGCTGTGCCGAGGAGCTGCAGCGCTCGCTGCTCGAGCTGCGCTCGGCGCTCGAGCGCCCGCTCGGGCGCTCGGCGCCGGAGACGAACACGACGCTCGCCGAGGAGGTGCGCCGGATGCAGCGCCAGCATCCCGACCTCGGGATCGAGCCCGACGGCGAGGCAGCGCTCGAGGTCCCGCCGGCGCTCGAGCCGCTCGCCCAGTCGGTGCTCGCCGAGGCGGTGCGCAACGCGCACAAGCACTCGCAGCCGACGCGCGTGGCCGTGCGCACGAGCCTGCGCGACGCGACGTTCGTGCTCGAGGTATCCAACGACGGGGTCGAGGGCTCGGGGCGCCGCGCCGGCGTCGGGCTGCGGCTCGCCGCGATGGAGGCGTTGCAGGCAGGCGGCGTGCTCGAGTTCGGCCAGCGCGAGCGCAAGGTCTGGCGGGTGCGGCTCGTCGTCCCGTACGAGCCGGGTCGCCGATGAGCGCCCCGACGGGCAGGCTCGAGAGCGCCGAGGCGATCGCACGCCCGCTGCGCGTGCTCGTCGTCGACGACCACGACGTCGTGCATTGGGGCTTTCGGCTGATGCTCGGAAACCAGCCGTGGGTCGAGCGTTGTCTCAGTGCGCGCAGCGGCGAGGAGGCCTACGCGCTCGCACGGCGTTACGAGCCGCACGTCGCGCTCGTCGACCTGTTCATCGGCGAGGAGTCGGGTGCCGACGTCTGCGAGCAGCTTCGCAAGCGCTCGCCGATCACGCACGTGCTGCTGATCTCCGGTGCCGGGCGGATCTCGGCCGGGGCGGCGCGGGCGGCGGGCGCGTCGGGCTTCATCCCGAAGGACTGGAGCGCCGCCGACATCTCGCGCGCGGTGCGAATGGTCGGTCTCGGGCTGACCGTCTTCGAGCCGCAGGGCGAGAGCGACGCGACGCCGCTCTCGCCGCGCGAGCGCGAGGTGCTCGAGCTGATCGCCGCGGGCGGCACGAACCGCGAGGTGGCCGCACAGCTGCACCTCTCTCCGCACACCGTCAAGGACCTGACGAGCTCGCTCTACCGCAAGCTCGGCGCGAAGAACCGCGCCGACGCGGTCAGGCGTGCCGAGCGTCTCGGTCTGTCGCGCGGCTGACCGGCGCCTGCTTTTCGAGCTGGCGCTCGGGGGTGATGCGGACGACGTCGCTGACGAGCCCGAGCCGCTCGAGCGCGCCGATCGCGAGCCCCGAGGGGTCCAGCTCCCAGCGACGCAGCCCGTGGACGGCCGAGCGCGGGAAGGCGTGGTGGTTGTGGTGCCAGGACTCTCCGAGCGAGGGGAGCGCCAGCCAGAAGACGTTCGTCGAATGGTCGTCGACGTCGAAGCGGCGTCGCCCGAAGAAGTGGCAGACCGAGTTGATCGACCACGTCACGTGGTGCAGCAGGAAGATCCGCACGAAGCCGGCCCACAGGAGCGTCAGCAGGGCACCGGTCAGCGTGCCGTGGATCAGCAGCCCGGCGGCGAACGGGATCAGCAGCGACAGCAGCACGAGCGCGGCGAAGGAGCGGCTGATCAGGCGCAGGCCGCGATCCTCGACGACGTCGGGCGCGTAGCGCCGCGTCGCGGCCTGCCCCTGCGTGCGATAGAGCCAGCCGACGTGCGCGTGCCACAGCCCGCTCAACCCCGAGCCCTCGCCGACGTGCGGGCTGTGTGGGTCGCCCTCGACATCGGTGTGTGCGTGGTGCTTGCGGTGGTCTGCGACCCAGTCCGAGAGCGGCCCCTGGACGGCCATCGAGCCGAGCACGGCGAGCGCGTAGCGGACCGGCTTGCGGGCGCGAAAGGCGTTGTGCGTGAACAGGCGGTGGTAGCCGATCGTGATGCCGAGCGCCGTCAGCAGGTACATCGCGGCCATCACGCCGAGGTCGGCGAAGCCGACGCTCTCGCCCCAGAAGACCGTGACTGCGGCGACGAACGCGACGAATGGCAGCAGCACGGCGGCGATATTCGCGGAGCGCTCGAAGCGGGTCACGACGTCAACCATAAAGCTCTAGGTATGAGACCTTCTTGACCGTACTAGACAGCCTTGGCGATCAATTTTTATAGATTTATAGATAGATTCTGTCGATGACCGCGAAGCTGACAACGCGACCGTGGGAGGGGCTGTCGCCCCCGGTTGCGTCGGTCCTGCGGCCCGAGCTCGACTCGCTCGCGGACGAGATCATCGACACGATCGTGCTCGACGTGCCCGACTACGCGCGGCCGCTGGACGGGAGCTTCGAGCGCGGCCTGCGGCTCGGCGTGCGCGAGGCGTTGCGCCACTTCCTGCAGCTGATCGAGGACCCGGTCGCAGGGCGCACGCAGGATCGCTCGGTCTACCGCGGGCTCGGCCGGGGCGAGCTGCGCCAGGGCCGCAGCCTCGACGCGCTGCAGTCGGCCTACCGAATCGGCGCGCGCGTCGCGTGGCGCCGCTGGGCGAAGGCGGGTGGCGCGGCGGGCCTCGATGCTGCGGCGCTGCAGCTGCTCGCCGAGTCGATCTTCGTCTACATCGACGAGCTGTCGGCCGAGTCGGTCGAGGGCTACGCCGCGGCGCAGGCCGAGCTCGCTGGCGAGCGCGAGCGGCGCTACCGGCGGCTGTTCGCGGCGCTCATCGCTGAGCCGGTCGACGAGCAGACCGTCCGCACCGCGGCCGCCGCCGCCGGCTGGACGCTGCCGGCGACGCTCGCCGCGATCGCCGTGCAGGGGGCCGGCGGCGCGCAGGTCGCGCGAGCTCTCGGCGAGGACGCCGTGGCGGTGCTCGACGGCGATCAGACCCTCGCGATCTGGCCCGACCCGCTGCGACCGGGCGGCCGCTCGCTGATCGCGCGCGCGGTCCGCCGGACGGCAGCGGTCGGGCCTGCGGTCTCCTGGCGCGAGGCCGGCCGCTCGTTGCGCCTCGCGCGCACGCTGCTGGAGATCGGTAGGCGGAGCGATGCTCCGGCGGAGCCGCGCTGGGTCGCCGATCATCTGAGCGCGATCGCGCTCGACGACTCGGACGGCGTCCTCGCCGAGCTGCGCAGCGCGCGCCTGCGGCCGTTCGCGCTGCTCGGCGACGGCACCCGCGCGCGCCTGGAGCTGACGCTTCTCGAGTGGTGCAAGCAGCAGGGCAACCGCGCCGCGACGGCGCGCGCGCTGGGAGTGCACGAACAGACGGTGCGCTACCGCATGAACCAGCTGCGCGAGCTGCTCGGCGCGGCACTCGAGGAGCCCGACGCACGCTTCGAGATCGAGCTCTCACTGCGCGCCTATGCTGTTCCGGGCCGATGAGCGCCGAGGAACCCCAGCTGATCGACGTGATCCACCTCGGCAGGGCGCGCGTGATCGGCGCGTGGCGCGTCGGCGACGTGCTGATCGACCCGGGGCCGAGCAGCAGCGTCGACACGCTGCTGGGGCTGCTCGACGCGGCGCCGCCGCGGGCGATCGCACTGACACACATTCACCTCGACCACGCGGGCGCGGCCGGCACGCTGGCGCGTCGCTACCCCGACGCGGAGGTGTGGGTGCACGAGCGCGGCGCGGCGCATCTGGCCGACCCGGCGAAGCTGCTCGCGAGCGCCGGTCGCCTCTACGGCGCCGAGATGCAGCGGCTGTGGGGAGACGTTCTGCCCGTGCCGGCGGAGCGGCTGCGCGTCCTCTACGGCGGTGAGCAGCTCGGCGCGTTCCATGTCGCCTACACGCCCGGGCACGCCTCGCATCACGTCTCCTACCTGCATGAGCCGAGCGCGACCGCGTTCGCCGGCGACGTCGCGGGGGTGCGGATCGGCGATGGTCCGGTGCTGGCGCCGACGCCGCCGCCCGACATCGACCTGGAGGCGTGGCGAGCCTCGCTCGACGTCCTCGCGGCGTGGCGGCCGAGGCGCCTCGCGGTGACGCACTTCGGCGCGCACGAGAACGTCGCCGAGCACCTCGCGGCGCTGCGCCTGCACCTCGAGCAGGTCGAGGCATGGGCGGCCGAGGGCGACGAGGCGCGCTTCGTCGAGCGGTTGCGCGCACGCGCGGGCACCGGCGGCTCCGCGCCCGCGGCCGGGTCCTACGGGCAGGCGCTGCCGCCGGGACAGAGTTTCCAAGGGCTCGCGCGCTACCTCGCCAAGCGCGCGACGGCGGGGCTCTAGGGTTCTGCGATGGAGGCAATCGAGGACCTGCTCGCCAACAACCGCGCGTTCGCGGGCGCCTCGGCCCCGAGTCACCTCGACGTCCATCCGAGCCGGCGGCTGGCGATCGTCGCGTGCATGGACTCCCGCCTGGACGTGTTCGCGGCGCTCGGGCTGGGCGGCGGCGAGGCGCACGTGCTGCGCAACGCGGGCGGGGTGATCACCGATGACGTGATCCGCTCGCTGGCCGTCTCCCAGCGTCGACTCGGGACGCGCGAGGTGATGCTGATCCACCACACCGACTGCGGCATGCAGAAGCTGACCGACGACGGCTTCCGCGCCGAGCTGCTCGAAGCCGGCGGGATTGCGCCTTCGTTCGCGATCGAGTCCTTCGAGGACCTCGACGCGGACGTGCGCCAGTCGATCCTGCGGGTGCGCCGCTCGCCGTTTCTGCCGCACCGCGACGCGGTCCGCGGGTTCGTCTACGACGTCGACACGCACCGCCTGCGCGAGATCGACGTGGACGAAGAGCGAGTACCGGCGCGATAGGGTCCGCGCCGATGGCAGACCCTGAGATCGCGCCGCCGACCGACCCTGCGGCCTTTCAGAACCTGATCTACGCGGGCTCGCTGGCGGGCCAGAAGCCGGAGCTGCCGATCTCCGCGAGCGAGCTGCACGATCGCGCGCGCGACGAGCTCAGCGTCGAGGCGTATGGCTACGTCGCCGGCGGCGCGGGCGCCGAGCGGACGATGCGCGCGAACCTCGAGGCTTTCGAGCGGCGGCGGATCGTGCCGCGGATGCTGCGCGACGTCGAGCGACGCGACCTGAGCTGCACCGTGCTCGGCACGGCGATGGCGGCGCCGCTGCTGCTCGCTCCGGTCGGCGTGCAGTCGATCGTCCATCCCGACGCCGAGCTCGCGTCGGCGCGCGCCGCGGCGGCGCTCGGCGTGCCGTTCATCCTCAGCACCGCCGCCTCGCATACGATCGAGCAGGTAGCCGATGCGATCGGCGGGGCGAGTCGCTGGTACCAGCTGTACTGGCCTCGCGAGCGGGAGCTCGCGGCGAGCTTCGTCTCGCGCGCCGAGCGCGCCGGCTACGAAGCTGTCGTGCTCACGCTCGACACGTGGTTCCTCGGCTGGCGCCCGCGCGATCTGACGAACGCCTACTTGCCGTTTCTGCAGGGAGAGGGGGTCGCCAACTACTTCAGCGACCCCGTCTTCCGGGCGGCGCTCGAGCGTCCGCCCGAGGAGGACCCTGGCCCGGCGATCGGCCACTGGGCCTACCAGTTCGCCAACCCCACGGTCACCTGGGAGGACCTCGCGTGGCTGCGCGAGCAGACCGGGCTGCCGATCGTGCTGAAGGGGATCGTCCATGCCGAGGACGCCAGGCGCGCACTCGACGCGGGTGTCGACGCGCTGCTGGTCTCCAACCACGGCGGGCGCCAGGTCGACGGCGCGATCGGCGCGCTCGACGCGCTTCCGGCGATCCGCGATGCGGTCGGCGAGCAGCTGCCGCTGCTGTTCGACAGCGGCGTGCGCACCGGCGCCGACGTGTTCAAGGCGCTCGCGCTCGGCGCCAGCGCCGTCTGCATCGGGCGCCCCTACATGTGGGGCCTCGCGCTGGGCGGGCAGGCGGGCGTCGAACACGTGCTGCGCTGCCTGCTCGCCGAGCTCGACTTGACACTTGCGCTGAGCGGGTACACGGAGATCGCACAGCTCGGCGAAGGCGCGCTCGCGCCGGCGTAGGGTGCGTACTCGATAGCCGAAAATCGGCCTGAGCGATCCGACGCGGGCCGTATCGTGCGCGCCCTTGTCGACGATCGTCTCGATCTGGCTCGCGCTCGTGCTGCTCGCCGCAGCCGGAGCGAAGGCCGCACAGCCGGCACGCAGCGCCGCGGCGCTGGCGACGTACGGGATCGGCACGCCGTCGCTTCGGCGCGGCTCGCTGTGGCTGTTGGTCTGCTGCGAGGCGGCGCTCGCGGTCGCGCTCGCCGCCGGCGTCAGTGCGGCGCCGGCCCTCGCTGCTGTGCTGTTCCTGCTGTTCGCCGGAGCGAGCACGGCGGCGCTGCTCGCCGGGCGCAAAGGCGCGCCGTGCGCGTGCTTCGCCGCGTCGGCGCGGCTCGACTGGCCCTCGCCGGCGCGCTCGGCCGCGCTCGCGGCGATCGCCGGCGTGACGGCGCTTGGCTGGCTGGGAGACGCGCCGCACGGCTATGCGCGCTGGCTGACGCTCGCGCTGTCGCTGTGCGTTGCGGCGGTCGCGGCGCTCGCCGTCGCGCTGCTGGCGCTGGCGCGCGAGGTCGGTGTGCTGCGGCTCTCCGGCGGTGCGCGCGGCGCGCTGGAGATCGCCGAGGAGGGCCCGGCGGTCGGCGAGCGCGAGCCCTGGGCCGAGCAGGTCGAGCTCGAGCCGCGCGCGCTGTTGAAGCTCGCCGTGTTCAGCTCGGAAGGCTGTCCGCTGTGCGAGCAGGTCGCGCCGGCCGTCGCGCACGTCGCCGCCGACCCGCTCGTCGCGCTGCGCGTGTTCGACGAGCACGCCGACGCTGCGGTCTGGCGCGCCGCGGCCGTGCCCGGCAGCCCGTATGCGATCGCGTTGACGGGCGACGGCGTGACGCTCGCGAAGGGCACGTTCAACAGCCTCGGACAGCTCGAGAGCGTGCTGGCGACGGCTCGCCGGCGCGAACGAGGGCTGGCGCTTGCCGCCTGAGCGCGACGACGGCGAGCGCCGCGCCACGGACGGCGAGCGTCTCTCCGACGCGGTGCTGCGCAACAGCAGCCGGCGCGGCTTCCTCGAGTGGGCGGGCACGGCGATCATCGCGCTCGCCGGCGCCGGCGCCGTCGCCAGGGGCGTGCTGCCGGACGAGGCCGACGCGTACACGAACTTCTGCGGGCACACGTACACGACCGGCAACTGCCCGCACCCGACCGGCCTGCCGCGCGTCGACCGCCACGACTACCCGCTGCGCGCCTCCGACGGCCACCCGGTCGACGATCTGGGACGCCCGATCAACGCGCAGGGCCAACCGGTCGACGCGCACGGCCAGGTGCTGCGCGAACCGGATGGCGAGCCGCTCGCGCCGGCGCCGCGCTCGAAGGTCTGCCCGGCGGCGGGCGACGCCTACGGGCTGGCGCTGAGCACGGACGGCTCCTGGTATCGCTGCTGCGGCGGGCGCGTACGCCGGCTGATGGACTGCTGCGGCAAGACGAGCAGGCGGATCAACGGCGACGAAGCGCTCGTCGGCTACTGCTATCCGGGGCGTCACGTGTTCTGCGTGCAGTACTACGAAACGATGGTCCCGTGCTGAGCGGCGAGCGCCGGATCGCGATGGCGGCGTGCTGAGCGGGCTGGCGGTGTGCGCCGCGATCACGGCCGCCGTCGCAGGCATCACGGGCGCGTGGTCGCCGTGCGGCTTCTCGATGGTCGAGACGATCGGCAGCGCGCTCGGCGACGCGCGCCGCGGCGCGATGCTGCTGGCGAGCGTCACGTTCGCGCTGGGCACGCTGATCGGCGGCGTCGTCACGTTCGGCGGGCTCGCGCTCGTCGGCCAGCTCGTCGGCAGCCAGGCGGCATGGCTGCGCGAGGGGCTCGGCGCGGCGCTCGCGCTGGCGGCGGCGATCGCCGACTGGCGCGGGTTGAAGCTCGCGCCGCAGATCCGCCGCCAGGTCCCCGAGCGCTGGCGCTGGACGATGCCGCTGCCGCTCGCGTGCGCGCTCTACGGCGTCCTGCTCGGCCTCGGCTTCACGACGTTCGTGCTCGCGTTCGCCGTCTGGGCGCTCGCCGGGATCAGCTTCGCCGCCGGCGACCCTGCGCTCGGCGCGCTCGTCGGCGTCGCGTTCGCCGCCGGCCGCGCCGCGCCGGTGCTGTGGCTCGCGCCGGGTCTGCGCCGCGGCGAGGGCGAGGGCGACGGCGAGGGGGCGCGGCGCCTGGACGAGATGGCCAGCGAGCCGCGGCTGTGGCTTGGGTTGCGGCGCCTCGACGCGCTCGGGCTCGTGCTCTGCGCGCTGGCGCTCGGCGGCGCCAGCGCTACCGCCTCGGCGAAGGCGGCGAGCGTCGCGGCGGCGACGGATCCGTCGGCGGCGGGCGGCGAGCTCGCCTGGCAGCGGCTGACCGGCGCGGGCGCGCTGCTGAACGCGGCCGGCGCGGTCAGCGCGCTGCCCGGCGCGCATCCGGCGCTTGGCGGCGGCCTCGTCGCGTGGGCGAGCGCGAGCGGGGTGACCGTCGCCGAGGCGGCGACGCTCGCACCGCGGCTGACGCTGCCGGTCGCCGGCGTCAACGCGCTCGCGTTGTCGAGCGCGTGGGTCGTCTACCGCCAGCAGACCTCGGCCGGCGGCGCCGAGCAGCTGGTCGCGGTGTCGCTGGCCGACCCGTCGCGCCAGCGGCGTCTGGCGGGCGCGAGGCTGCCGGGAGCGATCGGGCGACCGTCGCTCGACGGCGCGCGCGCGGTGTTCGCGCTGAACACGGCGCGGCGCAGTGCGATCGAGCTCGTCGCGCTCATGGGCGGTCAGCTGCGGCCGCTGCGCCTCGCCAGCCGCAACGCGCAGCTCTCGAACCCGTCGCTGATCGGCGACAAGCTGCTGTTCGAGCGCACGACGCGCTGCGTACAGCAGTTGCAGCTCGGCTCCGCGATCGCGACACGACGCGGCGTGCGCGAACGGACGCTGCTACGCGTCCGCTCGACCGTGCGCCGCGATATCGGCTACGAACCGGGCTTCGAACACGCCTACAACATGGGCAGCACGTGTGGCGACCAGGGCGCCGGCGGCGGAGGCAAGCTGCGGCTCGGCCCGACGGCGCTGAGCGGCGCGAGTGCGTTCGTCACGGAGGTCACCGGTGCCAGCGCGCGCATCGTCTCGCTACGGCACTGAGCGTCGCCCGCGCGGCCGCGGCGAGCGTGCTCGGGGTCGTCGGGCGTCGACGCGGTCGCGCGGCGCGCGGGGATGCGCGAGTTCAGCCTCGATCCGACGATCTGGGGGCTCAGCCGGATCGACGCGGCCGACCAGGCGCGCTTCTTCCTGCAGATCGACCGCGAAGTCGTGGCGCGCCACCGGGCGGCGGCGATGGATCTGCTGGCGAGCGTCGTGCCGAGCCAGCGGTGGGGCATCGGCAGGATCCGGCTGCCCGGCTGGCAGCTCTACTTCAAGGGGGGCTGGGGCGCGGGGACCGGCGAAGTCGAGCACCAGGTCGTCCTGCTGCGCCACGGAGCGGTGCGCGTCTCGCTCGCGGTGCTGATCACCGACAGCCCGAGCCACGAATACGCCAAGCAGACATTGCAGGGCGTCTTCGCGCGGCTGCTGCGCGGTGTCGGCAGCCTGATCGCGGTGCCGCGCGCGACGAGCCAGACGCCTTCGACGCCCGAGGCGACCGCTCCGGCGGCGCCGGCGGGCGCGACGGTCTCGGCGCGCTAACGCCCGAACACGCGGACGAGCTCGCGCACGCGCCCGCCGAGTGGTCCGAGCAGCTCGCGCACCTCGCGCAGGCCGTCGCGCAGCTCAGCGTCGCCGACCTCGACGGGCAGCATCGAGTCCTGCAATTCCGACAGCGTCGCGTCGGCGTTGGCGATCGACTGGGCGGTGCGCTCGAGAAACGTCTTGACGCCGGCTGACGGCGCGCCGGCGGCGGCCGGCGTGAAGCTGCGCGCGCTCAGCGCGTGGCGCTCGGCGAAGCCGGCGTAGGTGCGCTGGGCGCGGCCGTAGGCGAGCTGAACCGGGCGGAACAGCTGCTCCTCGAGGCGGTCGCCGCTTTGCTCGTCGAGCTGGTCGTAGGCGTCGCCGAGCTCGGCGAGCGCGTCGGCGAGCTGATCGATCGCCAAAGCGACCGTGTCGAGCAGGCTCTGTCGCGCGTCGGCGGTCGCGTATGGCACTCGTCCAGGTTATTCACGTGCGAACGGTAGCGAGGGCACTGCGGCGGCTCGTGCCGAGAACGATCGAATAGGGTTCGGCGCGACGCTGGGAATGGCAACGGATCTCAAGCTAGGACTGAACACGGGCTACTGGGCCGGCGGCCCGCCGCCGGGCGCCGCCGAGGCGATCGCCGAGGCCGAGCGGCTCGGCGTCGACTCGATCTGGACGGCCGAGGCGTACGGCTCGGACTGCCTGACGCCGCTTGCGTGGTGGGGCGCGAAGACCGAGCGCGTCAAGCTCGGCACGGCGATCGTGCAGATCTCGGCGCGCCAGCCGGCGGCGACGGCGATGGCGGCGATGACGATGGACCATCTCTCGGGTGGCCGCTTCATCCTCGGGCTCGGCGTGTCGGGGCCGCAGGTCGTCGAGGGTTGGTACGGGATGCCGTTCGCCAAGCCGCTCGCGCGAACGCGCGAGTACATCGGCATCCTGCGCGACATCTGGGCGCGCCAGGGCCCGGTGACGGCGGACGGCGAGCACTACAAGCTGCCGCTGCAGGGCGGGACGGGCCTGGCGAAGCCGCTGAAGTCCTCGATCCACCCGCTGCGCGAGGAGATTCCGATCTATCTCGGCGCCGAGGGGCCGAAGAACGTCGCGCTCTGCGCGGAGCTGTGCGACGGCTGGCTTGCGATGCTGTTCTCGCCGTCGCATCAGGAAGCAAACAGGGCGGCGCTGCAGGAGGGCTTCTCGCGGGCGGGCGCACGGCGCACGGCGGAGGAGTTCGAGGTCTGCGCGACGGTGCCGTTCATCGTCTCGGACGATGTCGAGGGCTCGATCGACGCGCTCCGCCCGTTCTACGCGCTGTACTTCGGCGGGATGGGTGCGAAGGGGACCAACTTCCACGCGAACGTCGCAATTCGGATGGGCTACGAGCGCGAGATCGAGGAGATCCAGGAGCTGTACCTCGGCGGGCGCAAGGACGAGGCGGGGGCGAAGATCCCGCGTGGGCTGATCGAGGAGCTCTCGCTCGTCGGGCCGCCGGCGAAGATCCGCGAGGACCTCGAGAAGTGGCGCGAGTCGATCGTGACGACGCTGCTCGTCTCGGCGGACGCTCCGACGCTGCGCACGATCGCCGAGATCGTCCTCGGCTGAGGACGCCGGATAAGGTTGGCCGGTGCGCGCGGCGCTCCCAGCGATCCTCGCGGCCGGCCTCGCGGCGGCGCTCGTCGCGCTCGTTGCGGGCTGCCGAGCGGGCGCCGGCGCGCTCGGGGCGCCGGCTCAGATCCGCTCGCCGCTGTCGCTGATCGCGCCCGCAGTGGGCCCCTCGCCAAGCCAGGCGGGCGCCCTTTACAGGGTCGTCGGCTGCCGCAGTCGCGGGAGCGCGGTCTACACGCACGGGCCACATCGCTACGAGGTCGCGATCGGCTTCGACGACGGGCCGTACCCGGACACGCCTGCGTTCGTGCGGATGCTCGCCGCCAGCCACGCGACGGCGACGTTCTTCATGATCGGCGAGCAGATCACGAGCGGATACCGCGAGACGATGTTGCGCGAGCTGCGTGAAGGCGATGTGCTGGGCGACCACACGTTCACGCATCCGGATCTGACGCGCACGAGCGGCGTGCGCGGCCAGCTGCAGCGGACGATCGCCGCGATCCGCGCGCAGACGGGCTACACGCCGTGCGTGTTCCGACCTCCGTATGGCGCCGTCGACGGGTCGATCGCGGCGACGGCGCGCTCGCTGGGACTGGCGACGGTGACGTGGAACGTCGACCCGAGCGACTACACGCAGCCCGGCACGAGCGCGATCGTGCAGCGCGTTCTCGCACAGGCTCAGCCCGGGTCGATCCTGATCTCGCACGACGGCGGCGGGCCGCGCGGGCAGACGCTTGCGGCCTACCCGAAGATCATCTCGGCGCTGCGCAGGCGCGGGTTCGGGATCGTGACGATCCCTCAGCTGCTCGGCTTTCGGCCGATCTACGAGCCATGCGTGCGCCTGTGTGACGGAATCGGCGTGCCGCGCAGCAAGGTGCCGCGCGAAGCGATCATCCAGCCGGCGCCCTGACCCCGCGCGCCCGCACCCGCCCGGCGCGCACGCCAAGCGCGAGACGCGCTCAATGGAATTCCGGCTCGACCCAGTCGGGGAAGATCTCGGGCAGCCCGTCGCTGACGCGGTCGGGGAACCGGGCGGGGCGCTTCTGCAGGAACGCGGTGATGCCCTCGGTCGCGTCGGCGGACTGTCCGCGGGCGAGCATCCCGCGCGAGTCGGCGCGGTGCGCGACCATCGGATGCTCGGCGCCGAGCATCCGCCACATCAGCTGGCGAGCGAGCGCGACGGAGACGGGCGCTGTGTTCTCGGCGATCTCGGTGGCGAGTGCGCGGGCGGCAGGCAGCAGCTCATCGGCGGAGTGCAGGCTTCGCAGCAGCCCCGCGTCAAGTCCCTCCTGGGCGGAGAAGACGCGCCCGGTGGAGACCCACTCCATCGCGCGGCTGATGCCGACGACGCGCGGCAGGAACCAGCTCGAGCAGGCCTCGGGGACGATCCCGCGGCGCGCGAAGACGAAGCCGATCCGCGCATCGTCGGCGGCCAGGCGGACGTCCATCGGCAGCGTCATCGTTGCGCCGACGCCGACCGCCGGGCCGTTGATCGCGCCGATCACGGGCTTCGTCGAGGCGAAGATCCGCAACGTGAACTGACCGCCGTTGTCGCGCGGCACGCCGCCCGCGCCCGGCGTCAGCAGCGAGGCCTCCTCGGCGCGCGCGCGGTAGTCGAAGGTCTCCCCGCCGCCGGCGAGATCCGCGCCGGCGCAGTAGCCGCGCCCGGCTCCGGTCATGATGATCGCGCGGACGTCGTCGTCGGCGTCGGCCTGATCGAACGCCTCGATCAGCTCGCGACCCATCGTCGCGGTCCACGCGTTCAGTCGCTCGGGGCGGTTGAGCGTGATCGTCAGGATGCCGTCGGCGAGATCGGTTGTGATCTGCTCGAAGGTCATCGTCGCGCGGCTCTGCTCAGATCGCGCTTTAGGCGATGCCGCTGAGCGTCGGGTGCAGGTCGGCCCAGGGCAGCGCCTGCTCGAGCTGCGCGGAGAGCCGGATCAGCGTCGCCTCGTCCCAGGGTCCGCCCGTCAGCTGGACGCCGACGGGGAGGTCGTCGTCGGTGCGGTGCAGCGGCAGGCTGACGGCGGGCAGGCCGGTGACGTTGCCGAAGGCGGTGAACGAGACGCTCGCGATGACGTCGGCGACGGGCGCGTCGGGCGTCGCGTGCTGGGCCTCGAGGATCGAGCCGGCGAGTGGTGGGAGGATCGCGGAGGTCGGCGTGAGCAGGACGTCGAAGTCGCGCCCCCAGCGCGCGACCTCCTCGCGGCTGAGCAGCTCGAGCGTGCGCGCGGCGAGCACGTAGTCGTAGGCGCCGGCCTCGCTGCTGAGCTTGCGCTGGTGGGCGATGTGTGGCTCGACAGCGGACCAGTCGACGCCGTCGTAGTCGGCGAGGCCACCCTGCGTGAGCAGGATGAACGACGGGATCATCGCTTCGGACACGGTCGGGACCTCGACCTCCTCGACGATGTGCCCGAGACCCTCGAGCGCGGCGGCGGCGGCGCGGGCGGCGGCGACGCACGGCTCCTCGGTCGGGATGCCGAGCGGCGCGCGCGCCATCAGGCCGACGCGCAGCTGACGCGGGGCGGCGCCCACGTCCTCCCCGAAGGCGCGTGTCGGGGCGGGCGCGTTGTACCAGGCGAGCGGATCGAACTGGGCGATCGCGTCGAGCACGGCGGCGGAGTCGGCGACGGTACGCGCGACGACGCCCTCGACGACTGCGCCGAGCCACGCCTGTGCGAGGCGCGGGACGCGGCCGCGGCTCGGCTTCAGCCCGACGAGCCCGCAGTAGGACGCGGGGATCCGGATCGAGCCGCCGCCGTCGTTGGCGTGCGCGATCGGGAACATGCCCGCGGCGACGGCCGCGGCGGCGCCGCCGCTCGAGCCGCCGGGGGAGCGGCTCGTGTCCCAGGGGTTGCGCGTGATCCCGTGGCGCAGGTTCTCGGCGGCGGTGATGACGCCGAACTCGGGCGTGTTCGTGCGCGCACACGGCACGAAGCCGGCGCGCTGCAGCGCCTCGACGACGAGCTCTGAGCGCTCGCTCGGCCCCTCCGGCGCCCCGTGCGAGCCGTACGTGACGGGCCAGCCCGCGACGGGCGTCAGGTCCTTGATCGGCAGCGGCACGCCGAGGAACGGCGCCGCGTCCCCGTCGGCGAGGCGGCGGTCGGCCTCGGCGGCGCCGGCGCGCGCCTGTGCGTCGTCGCGCCACGTGATCGCATTCAGCTCGGGGTCGAGCCGATCGACGGCGGCGAGGCAGGCGTCGAGCAGCTCGGCCGAGGACACCTCGCGCGCGCGCAGCGCGGCGGCTAGCTCGAGCGCGGGCGTCGAGGGACCGAGCGGGGCCATGCGGGCGACCCTACCCGAACTCCAGCACCGAGCGGATCCCGTCCTGCGCCTCCATCAGCTCGAACGCGCGGTTGACGTGCTCGAGCGGCATCCGATGGGAGATGAACGCGTCGAGGTCGATCTCGCCGCGGGTGTAGCGCTCGACGAGCTGGGGCACCTGGTCGCGGCCCTTGACGCCGCCGAAGGAGGAGCCGCAGACGCGTCTGCCGGTGATCAGGAGGCGTGGGACGACGTCGAGCGTCTCGCCCTTGCCGGCGACGCCGGCGATCGTGCACAGCCCCCAGCCCATGCGCGCTGCTTCTACCGCCTGGCGCATGACGGCGACGAGGCCGGTCGCCTCGAAGGTGTAGTCGGCGCCGAAGCCGCCGGTCTGCTCGAGCACCCGCTCGACGACGTCGCCGTCGGCGAGCCAGGCATCGGTTGCGCCCTGGCCGCGCGCGAGCTCCAGGCGCCGCGGTGAGAGATCGATGCAGATGATCCGCGCGGCTCCCTGCAGGCGACAGCCGGCGACGGCGCCGAGCCCGACCATGCCGGCTCCGAAGACGACGCACGTCGAGCCCGGCTCGACCTTGGCCGTGTAGATCGCTGCACCGAGCCCGGTAGAGAGCCCGCGCGCGAACAGGCAGGCTCCCTCGAGCGGCGCCTCGCGGTCGACGCGGGCGAGCGCGATCTCGGGGATCACGGCGTACTCGGCGAAGGTCGAGGTGCCCATGAAGTGGCGGATCGGCTCGCCCTCGCGCGACAGCCGCGTGGTTCCGTCGGGGAGATAGCCCTTGTTCTGCTGCTCGCGGATGGCCAGGCAGAGGTTCGTCTGCGGGTTGAGGCAGTGGACGCACTCGCGGCACTGCGGCGAGAACAGCGTCACGACGTGGTCGCCGACGGCGAGCTCGCGGACACCGTCGCCGATCGCCTCGACGACGCCGGCGCCCTCGTGGCCGAGGACGGTCGGCGCGTAGCCGGACGGGTCGACGCCGGAGGCGGTGTACATGTCGGTGTGGCAGACGCCGCAGGCGACGAGCCGGACGAGCGCCTCGCCGGCGCGCGGGTCGGCAAGGTCGAGCTCCTGCACGACGAGCGGCTGGTCGAACTCCTCGAGCAGGGCGGCGCGAATCCTCATCTCGTCGCTCCTCGCAGCATCGCGACGATCGTATTTTGTTTTGGAGGACGATCGACACGCCCGGGGCGTGCACGCGGCGCGGCGCGTGCGGTCAGGCGCCGCTCACCTCCCGAGCGTGAACAGCGGCCAGCGTCCGGGCACGCCCTTGAGCTCGTGGAAGCCTCGATCGGTGAACGTGAACGGGCCGCCGACGACGGTGCCGAAGACGGTGCCCGAGACGAGCACCTCGCGGGCGTCGGCGAGCGCGCTGACGCGCGAGGCGATGTGGACGGCCATGCCGCCGACGTCGTCGCCGATCAGCTCGCACTCGCCGGTGTGGATGCCGATCCGCACCTCGATTCCGAGCTGATGCGCAGACTCGGTGATCGCGAGCGCGCCGCGCAGCGCGCGCGAGGGCGGTCCGGCGAACGTCGCGAGGAAGCCGTCGCCGACTGTCTTGACCTCCTTGCCGCCGAAGCGGTGCAGCTCCTTGCGCAACTCCTCGTCGTGACGTGCGAGCAGGTCGCGCCAGCGACCGTCGCCGAGCTCGGCGGCGCGGGCGGTCGCGTCGACGATGTCGGTGAACATGACGGTGAGCAGCGCGCGCGAGCGTTCGCCGGCGACGCGGCCGCCGGTGAGGAACTCCTCGATCTCTTCGACGATCGCGTCGCTGTCGCCGACGAACGGCAGCGAGTCGGCGCCGTCGAGCTCGACGTAGCGCGCGCCGTCGATCTGCTCGGCGAGATAGCGCGAATGGCGCGGGTCCCACGCGATGTCCTCGGCGCGGTGCATCACGAGCGTCGGCACGGCGATCCGCGGCAGCACGTCGCGGACGTCGAGCTCGGCGCCGGCGTTGAGCAGCAGGCGCGCCTCGCTGGGACTCGCCGCGAGGCGCTGCAGGCGCGCGAACCAGGCCGCGAACGAGGGGTCGTCGCCGATGGACGGGGCGAGCACCGGAATCGCCGGGCCGCCGACCTCGCCCCACGAAGCGACCGTCTGCTCGGTCCAGGCGGCGCGCTCGTCGGCGGTCATCGCCCAGTCGTAGTCGGGCGCCCACGTCGTGCGCGCGACGGACGCGTACATGATCAGCGCGCCGACGCGCCGAGGGTGCTCGGCGGCGAGCAGCGCGCCGACTGGGCCGCCGAGGCCGTAGGTGAACAGAGCAGCGCGCTCGCTGCCGGCCGCGTCGAGCACGGCGAGCGCGTCGCGCGCCTCCTGCTCGAGCGTGCACGGCTGCCCGGCGCTGTCGGAGAGGCCGGTGCCGCGCCGGTCGAACAGGATCAGGCGGCTGAAGATCGACAGCCGCTCGAGCAGCCGCCGCAGCGCGGGCGACTCCCATAGCTGCTCGATCTGCGAGATCCAGCCGGTCATGAACACGAGATCGAGCTTGCCTTCGCCGACGACCTGGAAGGCGATGCTCGCGTCGTCGCTGCGCGTGTAGTGCGTGACGGGGGCCATCAGAGCTCCTCGAGCCAGCTCCTGAAGGCGTCAGAGGCCTGCACGCTGGCGCCGGCGGCGTGGACGCGGTCGACGAGCCACAGATCGGAGGTGACGACGCGGATCTGGGCGGGCTCGCGCTCGGCGGCGACGCGCCGGACGATCTCGTCGTCGGCGGAGTCGCGGCGCGGGCGAGGCGCGTGCGTGACCTCGATCACGGTCGATGAGATCGGCGGCCGGGGCGGCTGCTCGAAGACGACGATCACGTCCTCGCCGCTCGTCGCGGCCCAGTGCTCGAGCAGGTGGACGAGTCGGACCATCGCGGCGTGGCGGTCGCGCCACCACGCATCGGGTCGCGTTCCGATCACGTTCATGCCGTCGACGAACCAGCGCACCGCGGCAAGCGTACGTGGTCGCGCCGCGCGAGCCCGCGGCGGATCGGGGTCCCGATCGGCGCGCCGATCGAGGCCGGCGGGTGCAGGTCGGCGCCGCCGGTCGAATCTGCTGGAGTAGTGGCGCGATGCGGCTCGAGGGGATCCAGACGGGTGACATCGTCGAGGTCGACCGCGGTGGCCGGCGCTTTCATGCGGTCGTCACGGCGCCGGCGCCCGGCGGCCTCGCGCTGGCGCCGCTGGACCGTCGCGTCAGCTACTACAGCTGCCGCAGCCGCGAAGTCGTCGGACACTGGGCAAGGCGCGGGCGTCCCCGCACCAGCTCCGAGCCGCTGCTGCCCTCGCCGCGCCAGCTCGAGCTCGATATGTGACGCCCGCTCGGGAGTGGGGCGCACGCGCATCAGATCCGGCGCGGTCGAACCTGGACGCGCGCGGCACGGCCTGCTCGGCGTGGTCGATCCAAGATGCCCGCATGGCACGTGCGGGCTACGCGGCCGGAGGGCGCTGGGGGGCCCGCAGACAGTACGCCGCGGCGAACCGTTCCAAGCTGTGTGTATCTTCCCTCCGATCGGAAATCGCGCGGCCGAACGCGACGCGGACGGCCGGCGCCGGCACCTGGAGGGAATGGCTCCCATGGATACACAATCGAGCGGGTCGCGGCGCGGCGGCGAGTCGCTACTCGAACGGGCGATCGTGCTCGAGCTGCTAAACGACGATCGGGAGCGGATTCGTTCGACCGCCGAGCTCGAGTCCGTGCTCGGCGCGGGCTCCGGTGAGCTCGACGTGGCGTTGCGCGGGCTGCACGAGGCGGGCGTCGTCGACCGGTCGGAGGGGCGCGTCTGGGCGTCGCCGGCGACGCGGCGGCTCGACGAGCTCGAGCTGATCGGGATCTGACGCCGCAGCGGCCGCCGGCGCTGCGGCGTCTGCGGCGTCGAAGCCGGCCGCGGCGCGTCGGTCGCGCAGGCCCCAGTGAGCGCCGCGCGAGATAGGGTCTGCGGCATGGGCAATCGCGTGCTGCTCGTCTCCTGGGAGTACCCGCCCGTGATCGAGGGAGGGCTGGCGCGTCACGTGCGCAAGCTCGCCGAGGCACTCGTGCGTCAGGGAGTGAGCGTCGACGTCCTCACACGAGGCGTCGCCGACGGTCCGCAGACCGCGCAGCCGGGAGTCGAGGAGCTCCGCGGCGTGACGGTCCACCGCGTGCGCGAGCCGGGCTGGCCCCGCGACCTCGACCGCTTCGTCGCGTGGGTGGAGCAGATGAACAGCGACATGCTCGCCGCGGGCGAAGCGCTGGCGGAGGAGCACTCCTACGAGCTGATCCACGGCCACGACTGGCTCGTCGCGCAGGCCTCGGCGGCGCTCGCCGAGCGCGTGGGCGTTCCGTACGTGACGACGATCCATGCGACCGAGCACGGCCGGCACCAGGGCTGGGTGCAGGAGCCGCCGCAGTCTCACATCCACGCGGTCGAGCGATGGATGGCGCGGCGCGCGGACGCCGTGATCGTCTGCTCGTACTACATGCGCGGCCACGCTGCCGACATCTTCGACATCGACGAGCGGCGGATCGTCGTGATCCCGAACGGGATCGATCCGAGCGAACTGCGCCCGGCGGCCGATCTGCAGTCGCTGCGGGCGAAGTTCGCCGCCCCGCACGAGAAGCTGGTGCTGTTCGTCGGGCGCCTCGTCTACGAGAAGGGCTTCCAGCTCGCGCTCGACGCGTTGCCGGGGGTCGTCGAGCGGGTCGAGAACGTGCGCTTCCTCGTCGCGGGGAGCGGCACGCACGAGGTCGAGCTCAAGCAGCAGGCAGAGCGCCTCGGGCTGGCGGCGTACGGTGACTTCCTCGGCTGGATCGGCGACGACGTGCTGCACTCGCTGTACCGGATCGCGGACCTCTGCGTGGTGCCGTCGATCTACGAGCCGTTCGGCCTGGTCGCACTCGAGGCGATGGCGTCGGGCTGCCCGTGCATCGTCGCCGACACGGGGGGTCTGCGCGAGGTCGTCCCGGTCGGTGAGCGGGTCGGACTGCGCTTCAACGGCGGCGACGCGGAGCACCTCGGCGTGATGATCGAGCGCCTGCTCGTCGACCGGGCGCTGCGCGACCGGCTCGTGACGGAGGCCTCCGAGCACGTGCTGCGCTTCGACTGGGATGACATCGCCGAGCGGACGCGCGCGATCTACGGCGACCTGCGCGAGCTACGCCCGCGCGAGGAGGAGGCTCGGAGGGGATGAGCGGGCCGCTGCTGGGGCTGATGCAGGACGACTTCGCGCTGACGCTGCAACACGTCAGGCGCCGGATGAGCACGTGCAGCCCGGACGCCGAGGTGCTGACGCTGGCCGAGCCGGGAGTCGTGCGGCGTGCGACGCTCGCGGAGGTCTCCGGACGCGTCGACCGGCTCGCGCGCGCGCTCACGCGGCTCGGCATCGAGCAGGGCGAGCGCGTGGGGACGTTCGCGTGGAACAACCAGCGCCACTTCGAGCTGTACTTCGCTGTCCCGTGCGTCGGAGCGGTCCTGCACACGCTCAACATCCGCCTGTTCGAGGAGCAGCTGACGTACATCGTCAACCACGCACAGGACCGCGTGATCTTCGTCGACGACTCGCTCGTGCCGCTGCTCGAGCGGCTCGCGCCCACGTTCGAGACGGTCGAGCACTTCGTCGTGATGGGCGACGGCGACGCCGGCGGCCTGCCGAACGCGCTTCGATACGACGAGTTGCTCGAGCAGGCCGGCGGCGGAGCGTTCGACTATCCGGAGCTCGACGAGCGCCAGGCAGCGGCGCTCTGCTACACGAGCGGCACGACCGGCAATCCGAAGGGCGTGCTCTACTCGCACCGCTCGATCAGCCTGCACTCGACGGCGACGCTGGTGAAGGACGGCCTTGGCCTGTCGCGCGCTGACCGCGTGCTGGCGGTCGTCCCGATGTTTCACGCCAACGCGTGGGGGCTTCCGTACGGCGTGGCACTGGCCGGAGCCGACCTGCTGCTCCCCGATCGATTTCTATCGGCCGAGCCGTTGGCGGCGCTGATCGAGGCGGAGCGCCCGACGCTGATGGGCTGTGTGCCGACGATCTTCGCCGACCTGCTTCGCTACGCCGACGAGCATCCGGATGTCGACCTGTCGTCGCTGACGAACGCGACGGCGGGCGGCTCGGCGGTCCCGCGGCAGCTGATGCGGGACTTCGAGGAGCGCCACGGCGTCGACATCTTCCAGGCTTGGGGGATGACGGAGACGAGCCCCGTGGCGACGTTCTCGCGGCCGCTCGAGGGCGCGCGCGACGACCCCTACTGGGACGCGCGCGCGAAGCAGGGTCGCCCGCTGCCGTGGGTCGAGCTGCGCCTGATCGGCGACGACGGCGCCGAGGTGTCTTGGGACGGCGCGTCGACGGGCGAGATCGAGGTTCGCGGCCCGTGGATCGCGGCGCGCTACTACAACAACTCCTCGAGCGAAGAGAGGTTCGACTCGGGCTGGCTGCGCACCGGCGACATCGCATCGGTCGACGCCGAGGGGTACGTCCAGATCACCGACCGCTCCAAGGATGTGATCAAGTCGGGTGGCGAGTGGATCTCGTCGGTCGAGCTGGAGAACGAGATCATGTCGCACCCTGACGTCATCGAGGCGGCGGTCATCGCGAAGCCGGACGAGCGCTGGCAGGAGCGCCCGCTGTGCTGTGTGGTCCTGCGCGAGGGCACCGGCACGGATGCGGGCGCGCTCGTCGAGCACCTGCGCGGGCGCGTCGCGAAGTGGTGGCTGCCCGACGAGTTCGCGTTCATCGTGGAGATCCCGAAGACGAGCGTCGGCAAGTTCGACAAGAAGGTCCTGCGCCGGCGTCTGAACGACGGCGCTCTGGACGGGCGTGTGCGCCTCTAGGAGCCGGCGCCCCGCCGCTGACGATCGCGGCGGGGGGGGGGGCGGGCCGCCCCGCGCACGGGGTGCGAGCCCCGG